>Ga0308157_10010296_pt1 | contig 10164 bp, 5 predicted proteins | sample PhyBR1_FD_201035 | JGI IMG/M metagenome (GOLD analysis project Ga0308157, IMG submission 201035) | Phyllosphere microbial communities from UC Gill Tract Community Farm, Albany, California, United States - DLSLB.R1 | ecosystem: Host-associated > Plants > Phyllosphere > Unclassified | place: USA... | reverse complement strand
GTCGTCGTCCATGTCGATGTGACGCGATTCGTCACCTACGAGGATCCCGATGGCGCGCCTCACACCGCACCCATCGACATCAACGTCGACGCCGGCGTCGAAGAGCTCGCCGAGGTGAAGGCACAGGTCGAGAAGGCCCTCGCGGGTCAGGGCGTCGAGTGGGCGACGACGCAGCTGGTCGGCGATCCGGCGCTCGCGATCAAGCACTTCGCCAACAAGATCGACGCTCCGCTGATCGTGATCGGCACGCGCAAGCGCGGCTTCGGCGAATCCCTCCGCGAATTCTTCACGGGTTCCGTCGCGGCTCGCCTCTCGCACCGCCAGCATCGTCCGCTGCTCGTCGTGCCGCTCGGCGAACCGATCGACGACGACGCCCCGGTGTTCGGCGACGCGTGACGCGTCATACCAGGGTCTGACTTCTCACGATTCGAGGTGAGCGCATAGGGAGTTCGTGACACACTGACAAGCGCGGATACATCTGTGTATCGAAGCTGCCAGCACTCGAGGGATCCCCTGTGTCAAAACTCTCCGTCCTCAGCCTGAAGAATCGCGCGCTCATTGCGCTCATCACGATCTGCGCGGCGATCGTCGGCGGAGTGTCGCTGACGAGTCTGAAGCAGGAGCTGATCCCGACGATGGAGCTGCCCGCGCTCATCGTCTCCACCTCGTACCCCGGCGCCTCGCCCGATGTCGTCGAAGAAGACGTGTCGACCCCGATCGAGGAAGCGATCCAGGCGGTGCCCGGGCTCGAGTCGTCGTCGGCGACGAGCTCGTCGAACATGTCGATGGTGCAGGCGATGTTCGACTACGGCACCGATATGGCCACGGCCGAGCAGAAGATGCAGCAGGCGATCAGCCGCATCAGCGGCAGCCTGCCCGAAGCCGTGGATCCGCAGGTCGTCGCGCTGTCGCTCGATGAGCTGCCCGTGGTGCAGGTCGCGGTGTCGGGATTCGAAGACCCCGCGACGGCGAAGGACGACCTCGAGAACATCGTCATCCCCGAGATCGAAGACATCGATGGCGTGGGATCCGCGTCGGTGGCGGGCGCGACGGGCGAGCGCGTGACGATCACACCGGTGCCCGGAAACCTTCAGAAGGCCGGCGTCACGCAGCAGGCGATCAACGACGCGCTGGAGCAGAACGGCAACCTCTTCCCCGGCGGAGACATCACCGAAGACGGGGAGACCCTGACGGTGCAGACCGGCGTGAAGCTCACGTCGGTCGATGAGATCCGCGACCTGCCGCTCATCTCGAACGCTCAGCCCGAGGTCGATCCCGAGACGGGCGACGTGACGCAGCCCGAGACGTACACGATCGCCGACGTCGCCCAGGTCGAGGTCGAAGACGACCCGGTCACGTCGATCTCGCGCGTCGACGGCGAGGACGCGATCTCCATCTCCGTCACGAAGCTGCCCGACGGCAACACCGTCGAGGTCTCCGAGGGGGTGCTCGCTGCGCTCGACGATGCGCAGGAGCAGCTCGCGGGTGTCGACTTCACGGTCGTGTTCGATCAGGCGCCCTTCATCACGCAGTCGATCGAGACGCTCGCGGTCGAGGGGCTGCTCGGCCTCGTGTTCGCGGTCATCGTGATCCTCGTCTTCCTGCTGTCGATCCGCTCGACGCTCGTGACCGCGATCTCCATCCCGACGAGCGTGCTCGTGACGTTCGCGAGCATGCAGGCGTTCGGATACTCGCTGAACATGCTCACGCTCGGCGCGCTGACGATCTCGATCGGTCGCGTCGTCGACGACTCGATCGTCGTGATCGAGAACATCAAACGGCACTACGTCGAGGGAGCCGACAAGGGCGACGCGATCCGGCTCGCCGTGCGCGAGGTGGCGGGCGCCATCACGGCGTCGACGATCACGACGGTCGCGGTCTTCCTGCCGATCGTCTTCGTCAGCGACATGGTCGGCGAGCTGTTCCGGCCGTTCGCGATGACCGTGACGATCGCGATGCTCGCGTCGCTGCTCGTCGCGCTCACGATCGTTCCGGTGCTCGCGTACTGGTTCATGAAGCCGGGCAAGCCGCTCATCGCCGACGACGGCGCGCGGATCGATCCCGAGCACCCCGATGCGCCGAAGTCGCGCCTGCAGAAGGCGTATCAGCCGATCCTCGGGTGGACGCTGCGGCATTCGTGGTCGACGCTCGCGATCGCGGCGGTCGTGCTGATCGGCACGATCGCGCTCGCGCCCCTCATGAAGGTGAACTTCCTCGGCGACACCGGGCAGAACTCGCTGACCGTGACGCAGGATCTCGGCGACACGGCCAGCCTCGAAACGCAGGACGATGCGGCGAGCGAGCTCGAGGGCGTGCTCGCAGGCGTTGACGGCGTCGACACCGTGCAGGTGACGATCGGGTCGGGCTCGGGCGGCGGCATGACGAGTCTGTTCGCGGGATCGGGCATCACGTACTCGGTGATGACGGATCCCGACGCCGACCAGGAGCGGATCAAGACCGACCTCGAAGATGCCGTGGCCGACCTGTCGGACGCGGGCGAGATCACGGTGCAGGCGGCCGCGGGCATGGGCATGTCGAGCGACGTGGCCGTGAACATCGAGGGTGCGAACGACGATGACGTGCGCGCGGCGACCGAAGAGCTGCTCGACGCGCTCGAGGGCCGCGACGGGATCGCGACGCCGACGAGCAACCTCGAGGCGGCGATGCCGTACATCGCCGTCGACGTCGACCGGCAGAAGGCCGGCGAGGCCGGGCTCAGCGAGGCGGCGGTCGGCTCCATGGTGAATGCCGCGATGCAGCCGTCCGACGCGGGAAGCATTGAGCTCGAGGGCACGTCGACGACGGTGTACATCGCAAGCGACGACTCGCCGGCGACGGTCGACGAGCTGCGCGCGCTCGAGATTCCGACCGCGACCGGCATGGTCGAACTGCAAGATCTCGCGACGGTCGAGCAGAGCTCCAGCCCCGCGTCGATCACGACGCAGAACGGTCTGCGCACGGCGACCATCACCGTGACCCCCGCGAGCGACAACCTCGCCGAGGCCACAGCCTCGGTGCAGGCCGCGATCGACGACACCGAGCTGCCCGAGGGCACGCGCGCGTCGATGGGCGGCGTCGCCGAAGACCAGGCGTCGGCCTTCGAACAGCTGGGCCTGGCGATGCTTGCCGCGATCCTCATCATCTACATCGTGATGGTCGCGACGTTCAAGTCGCTGCGCCAGCCGCTGCTGCTGCTCGTATCGGTGCCGTTCGCGGCGACCGGCGCGATCCTGCTGCAGATCGTGTCGGGCGTGCCGCTCGGCGTGGCGTCGCTGATCGGCGTGCTGATGCTGATCGGCATCGTGGTGACGAACGCGATCGTGCTCGTCGACCTCGTGAATCAGTACCGGTCGCGCCACGGCCTGAGCGCGCACGACGCGACGATGGCCGGAAGCTCGATGCGTCTGCGGCCGATCCTCATGACGGCGCTCGCCACGATCTTCGCGCTCACGCCGATGGCGCTCGGCATCACCGGACACGGCGGGTTCATCTCGCAGCCGCTCGCGATCGTCGTGATCGGCGGCCTCGTCTCGTCGACCTTCCTCACGCTGATCGTGCTCCCGACGCTGTACAACCTCGTCGAGGGTGCGAAGGAGCGGCGCCAGCGGCGGCGCGGCGGCCCCGCACCGGTGGATCCGGCCGACGGACCGGACGCGCAGCCGGGCGAGGTGACGCCCGAGCCCGCACCGCGTTCGGAGGCCTCCGTCGAGCACCCGTCGTCCACGGAGCAGGCCGGGACGACGGCCTCCACCGCGGTGGCTTCGCCTGCGTCGGACGGCCGCGCTGCGTCAGACGGCTCGACCGGATCCACCGCGGTGGTCCACCGCGACGCACAGCAGGTGATCCCTGTCGGCTACGACTCGACATCGGCGGCGCAGACCGTCGTCGACGTGCACCAGCCGGGCGCACCCGAGGGATCCGCCCCGATCGTCACGGTGCGGGTGCAGATGCCCGAGGCCGGGTCAGGCATCCCGACCGCGCCGCCCCTGCGCCGCCGGCGGGGCTGAGCCGCTCGCGCGGAGTTGAGCCATATCTGCGGATCGGATCTCGGATTTCCTCCGTAGTTGTGGTTCTTCTCCGATGTTGTGGCGTCGCTCTCTGCGCGGGGCTCCGGAGTTGAGCTGTTCGCGCGGAGTCGAGCCGTAACTGCGGAGCAGATCCCGAGTTTCTTCCGTAGTTGTGGCTCATCTCCGATGTTTTGGTGCGTCGTTGCTCCCTCGGCGCGGGGCTCCGGAGCTGAGCCGCTCGCGCGGGGTTAACTCATGTTCAAGGAGCCGATCTCGGATTTCTTCCGTGGTTGTGGCTCATCTCCGGTGTTGTGGCGTCGCTTACTCGGCGCGGCGGCGGGAGCTGAGCCGCTCGCGCGGAAATGAGCCAGATTCACGGAGCAGGTCTCGAGTTCCCTCCGCGGTTACGGCTCATCTCCGCGCGTGCGTCTCGCGCTGCCCCCGCGGGTCAGCGCGCTCACAGACGACGAGTTCACGAAGTTATCTGACGATCAGCGGATCCCGTCCGGCACGCCGCGCGCGGATCCGGCATCGTCACTCGGCATGGACATCGAATCGATCGTGCATCGCGCGGGCGGCGTGATGCTGACGAAGGAGCTGATCGACGGCGGGGCCTCGAACGCGCGCATCAAACGCGAGGTCGCCGCTAGGAAGTTGCTGCGTCCGAGTCGAGGATGGATCTCGCTGCCGGGGGCCGATCCCGTGCTGGTGCGCGCCGCCCAATCCAGGGTCGTGCTCACCTGCGTGACGGCGGCCGCGCGGCGCGGGCTGTGGGATGTCGGAGACGATGCATTCCACGTGTCGGTGGCGCCGAATTCTCGCCCCGTCGGCGAGATCCGCGCGAGGGTGCATTGGTGCGAGCCGATGATCCCGCGCGCACCGGGCACGCTGGTTGACTCGATGCACAATCTGCTCGCGATCGTCGCAGACTGCCAGCCGTATGAGCAGGCGCTGACGATCTGGGAGTCGGCGATCCGGCACAAGCAGATCGTTTCCGAGACGATGCGCACGCTGCCGTTGTCCGCGCGCGGGCAGCGCATCCTCGAGGACGCTCGGCCGTTCGCAGACGAAGGAACCGAGTCGATCCTGTTCGTGCGCCTGCGGTGGTTGGGGCTGCCGATGCGGCGTCAGGCGATGATCCTCGGGCATCGGGTCGACCTGCTGATCGGCGACCGCCTTGTGATCCAGATCGATGGCGGGCACCATGTCGACCGGCAGCGTATGAGCGACAACAAGCACGACGCGCGACTGCGGATCGCGGGTTACCACCCGATCCGCGTCTCGTACTGGCAGCTCATGCACGAGTGGCACGTCGTGCAGGAGCTGATTCTCGACGCGATCGCGCGGCGGCTTCACCTCGCAGCGTAGGCGAGCCGTTCGCGCGGAGATGAGCCATAACCGCGGAGGAAATCTGGATCCGAATCCGCAATTGCGGCTCATCTCCGCGCTTGAGGCGCGCAGGTGGTGCCCCTCCCGTGGTGGCTCATGTCCGCGCGAGAGGCGCGCACGCGGTGGCCCTCGCTGGCGCCTCAGCTCCGCGCGAGGAATCACACATACCCTGAGTTCTCCCAGCCCAGCAATGTAACGTGGAAAGGTCGGCTGAGGGATACCGCGTCGTAAACGCGGGTGTTTATGTGTCCTGTCATGGCCGCATAACACCTACGGAAGGTGCGTGTATTACGCATGCCCAAAAACAAGATGCCTTCGGGCGGACGCCCCGCGAAGAACTTCGACCCCAAGTACGCCTCGAAGGGCGGATCGCGCAAGCCGCGCTGGAGTCGCGACGATCGCGACCAGCGTCAGGGCGGATCCCGCGAGGGCGGTTTCCGACGCGATGACCGCGGCGCACGCGACACCGGCGGCGAGCGTCGTTTCGACGGCAACCGCGGCGGACGTTCGTTCGACCGCGATGGCCGCGGGGGATCCGAGCGCGGTGGACGCCGCTTCGACGACAGCCGCGGTGGACGCCGTTTCGAGGATCGCGGCGAGCGCAAGTTCGACGGCGACCGTGGTGGTCGTTCCTTCAACCGCGACGACCGCGGCGGCCGTTCCTTCGACCGCGACGGCCGCGGTGGCTTCAACCGTGATGACCGCGGCGGCCGCTCATTCGACCGCAACGATCGCGGCGGGCGTTCGTTCGATCGCGACAACCGCGGTGGGTACAACCGCAACGACCGTGACGGCCGCGGCGGTTTCAACCGCGACGATCGCGGTGGGCGTTCGTTCGCTCGCGACAGCCGCGGTGGATACAACCGCAACGATCGTGACGACCGGGGCGGTTTCAACCGTGACGATCGCGGTGGCTTCAACCGCGACGACCGCGGCCGTCGCTCGTTCGACCGCGACAACCGGGGCGGTTACAACCGCGACAACCGCGGTGGCTTCAACCGCGACGATCGCGGTGGCTTCGACCGTGACGACCGCGGCGGACGCCGCTTCGACCGCGACGACCGCGCGCCTCGCCGTTTCGACGACAAGCGCCACGAGAAGCGCAGCGACAGCGTGCGCCCGCAGCACGACGGCGAGCGCGCCTGGCAGGAGCGCCGCGAGGCGCCGCAGCGCACCGCGAAGCAGGAGGCGCACATCGACGTCGTGCACGAGCGTCTCGCGGCCGACTCGGTAGCCGCCGAGCAGGTCGAGGGCCAGAGCTTCAGCGACCTCGGTCTCGGCGACAACATCTGCCGCGCGCTCGCCGAGCTCGGGGCGGCCAGCCCGTTCCCGATCCAGGCGGCCACCATCGGCCCGATCCTCGAGGGCAAGGACGTGCTCGGCCGCGGCCGCACCGGATCCGGTAAGACGATCGCGTTCGGCGCCCCGATGGTCGAGGCGCTGCTGCGCTCGCGCAAGGGCGGCGACCGCACCTACGGCCGCAGCCCGCAGGCCCTCATCGTCGCCCCGACGCGCGAGCTGGCGCTGCAGATCGACCGCACGGTGCAGCCGATCGCCCGCAGCGTGGGCCTGTTCACCACGCAGGTCTACGGCGGCGTGCCCCAGGGCAAGCAGGTCGGCGCGCTCCGCAAGGGCGTCGACATCGTCATCGGCACCCCGGGTCGTATTCAGGACCTCGAGCGCCAGGGCAAGCTCGACCTGAGCCAGATCCAGATCGCGGTGCTCGACGAGGCCGACCACATGTGCGACCTGGGCTTCCTCGAGCCCGTGCAGGAGATCCTGCGCATGACGAAGCCCGACGGGCAGAAGCTGCTCTTCAGTGCGACGCTCGACCGTGAGGTCTCGGCGCTCGTCGACGAGTTCCTCAAGGACCCGCAGGTCTACGAGGTCGCCGGCGAAGACCAGAACTCGGGCACGATCGACCACCAGGTGCTCGTCATCGACCAGCGCGCCAAGCGCGACGTCATCGAGCAGATCGCGGGCCGCGAGGGCCGCACGATCATCTTCAGCCGCACGCGTTCGTTCGCGGATGAGCTGGTCGAGCAGCTCGAAGACGCCGACATCAGCGCGATCGCGCTGCACGGCGACCTGAACCAGGCCAAGCGCACGCGCAACATCGAGCGGTTCTCGAAGGGTCGCGCGAGCGTGCTCGTCGCGACCGATGTGGCCGCGCGAGGCATCCACGTCGACGACGTCGACCTGGTCGTGCAGGCGGATGCTCCCGACGAGTACAAGACGTACATGCACCGCTCGGGCCGCACGGGCCGCGCCGGCAACGAGGGACGCGTCATCACGCTCATCCCGCGCAACCGTCGCCGCCGCATGAGCGAGCTGCTGAACCGCGCCGAGATCGACGCACCGTTCCGCGACGCGCAGCCGGGCGATGCCCTGATCGACGAGCTCGCAGGCTAGGGGTTCGCCCCGCACGTATCGGCCGGTTCCTCTGGGAGCCGGCCGATACGCGTTTCCGGAGGGAGCTGTGCGCCACAATGGACGTATGCACACTCCCGCAGATCCGACCGGTCAGCAGATTCATCTCACTCGGGGCGACGTCACCGCGCACATCGCGCAGGTCGGCGCCGCGCTGCGCGACCTCACGGTCGATGGCACGTCGATCGTCACGCCCTATCCCCAGGGCGTGCAGGCGCCGTTCGGATCCGGCACGGTGCTCGCGCCGTGGCCGAACCGCATCCGCGACGGACGCTGGCAGCAGACGGATCCGCACGGGCGCGATTACGACGAGCAGCTCGCGCTCACTGAGCCGAAGCTCGACAACGCGATCCACGGGTTCCTGCAGCACGCGCCCTTCGTGGTGGAGCAGGGCGACGGATCCGCGACGCTCACCGCGACGATCGTGCCGCAGAACGGGTACCCGTTCGCCGTCGTGGCGGTGGTCGTGTACGAGCTGGTCGATGACGGCATCCGCGTCACGCACCGCTTCACGAATGTGGGCGCCGACGCCGCTCCCGTGGGTGTGGGCACCCACGGCTTCTTCCACATCGAGGGCGCGGATCCGCGCGACCTCGTGCTGACGATTCCGGCGCGCACCCGGTTCGTCGTCGACGACCGCCTGCTCCCGCTGGGCGAGGAGGAGGTCGACGCCGAGCTGCGCGAGGGCGCACGCCTCGGCGACGTCAGTCTCGACACCGGCTACGCCGACCTCGATCGCGACGCGTCGGGCGCCGCTGTCACGACGCTCGACGGCCCGAACGGCGAGCGCGTCAGCGTCTGGCAGGACGAGCACTTCGACTATCTTCAGGTCTTCACGACCGACGCGTACCCGGGGCAGGATTATGCGGTCGCGATCGAGCCGATGTCGATCCCGACCGACGCGTTCAACTCGGGCCGCGCGCTCACGTGGCTCGAGCCGGGAGAGACCTGCGAATTGACGTGGGGCGTCGCATACTCTGCGTGAGCACAAGGTCGCGGGAGACAATGGATTGGTGACCAGCGCGATCCGTGCCGAGACGCGCCGGGCCGAGCGGCGCCGGCGCATCGAGCGCCGCCGTCGGCGCGCGGTCGCGACGGTGACCGCGACGCTGTCGGCCTGCGTCATGATCGTCTCCGGCGCGCTGCTCGCTTCGGGAGCGACCGGATCGGGCGGCGATCCGCAGGCGCAGGGTGCGGGATCCGCGAGCGCACGAGGGCTGCCGTCGCAGACGGCGTCGCCGTCTCCGACCCCCACATCGTCGCCGACACCGTCTGAAGACGACAGCGACGCGGAGTTCTGTCCGGGCGAAGTCGCCAGCGCGATCGAATCCGGCGACTCGGAGGCCGTGGTCGTGGCCGCGGGAGGCGGAGCAGCATTCCGCGACGCCGTCGTCTCGGGGCAGGCCGACGACTGCATCGCGCTCGACCATCCCGCCTGGGAATGGGTCGTCGTCAACAAACGCCGGCCGATCGTGCCCGAGGATTTCGCGCCGGATGTCGTCGAGCCCGCGACCTACAGCCCCATCGGGGCGCATCTCGCGCCGCAGGCCGCCGAGGCCCTCGACGAGATGACGCGGGCGGCGCAAGAGGCGGGTGCCGGAGACATCGGACTCGAGAGCGGGTACCGGTCGTACGAGGCGCAGGTCGAGGCGCACGAAGCGCAGATCGCCGCACGCGGCAGCGAAACCGCCGCAGACGAGACCTCCGCACGCCCCGGGTACAGCGAGCACCAGTTGGGGCTCGCAGCGGATCTCGTCGCGTGCGAGGCCGGAACGTGCGGGTCGATCTACGAGTTCGAAGGCACGTCGCAGCAGCAGTGGATCGCTGAGAACGCCGCCGAGTACGGCTGGATCGTGCGCTATACGGGCACCGAGACGGGCACGACAGGATACGAGTCGGAGCCGTGGCACCTCCGATTCGTGGGTGTAGAGCTCGCGACGGCGTACGTCGAGGGCGCATACGACACGTTCGAGGACTTCTGGGGACTGCCGGCCGCGCCGGACTACGACTGACGCGCGAGCGCGGTGCCTCACTCCGCCCCTCCGCCCCGACCCGCCCCGGCCGGGGCCACCTGAGCCGCGCCGCGCGCATGAGCCCCGACGATCCTGTGCCGTCGGGCCCTTTCGCCGTGCCGAGCATCAGCGATTAAACCGTTAATTACTAATTAATGTTGACATCGGTGGTGAGCGCGTGCACACTGGAGGAGTTCACAGAAGCACGATGGCGAGGAAGCATGCGCGCGAAGAAGTTGATAGCCGCCGGTCTGGCGATGGCCGCACTGTTGGGCGTCTCGGGCTGCTCGGGTCAGATCGGCGCGGATGGTCGCGTTGCGGTGGTG
>Ga0308157_10010295_pt1 | contig 10166 bp, 14 predicted proteins | sample PhyBR1_FD_201035 | JGI IMG/M metagenome (GOLD analysis project Ga0308157, IMG submission 201035) | Phyllosphere microbial communities from UC Gill Tract Community Farm, Albany, California, United States - DLSLB.R1 | ecosystem: Host-associated > Plants > Phyllosphere > Unclassified | place: USA... | reverse complement strand
ATTGCCTTCTTCGACGTCGGCCTGGCGGAGCCAGTTCTGCAGGGTTGCTTCACTGATGCCGAAGTCGGTGGCGATCTGTTTGATGGTGACGCCGCTCTCACGGCTGCGAGCGACCGCGACAACGTCCTCGCGGAACTCTCTGGGATAGGGACCGGGCATGATGACATCCTCCCCGCCAGCGCCTCCCGACGCTAACGATCAGTTGTCACCGATTCGTTCCTCACGCCCTCATGTGATTCCGATTGATTCTATTGGCGTTTGCGGATGTAGAAGCAGTCGGGGAAGCGGGTCGTGATGGGCTCCCAACCATCCTTCTTTGAAGGCATTTTTCCAGCAGTGAGCACAGAGGCTCGTCGCACCTCCCACTCACCGTGGTGGTGGTGCATGATGTGCTCGCCATGCAGAGAGCGGATTGGTAGCCATCCATTCGCTCCGGCTGCGTTGAGGTGGTCGAGTTCCTCTGCGCGCGAGACCGGGCCAAGGGTCCTAGTTCCTTCATTCTCCGGCTCGCCGTTGTGGTAGCTGGGGTCAAAGCGCTGCTGGACGGCCTGACGAGAAATGCCCAGGTGAGTACCGATCCGGGCCCAGCTCGCTCCGGCCTCGTGGGCCGCCCGGGCTGCCTCGGCTTGCAGGTCAGAACTCACGCGGGCCAGATCTCCGAAGTGGCCGACTGAGCGAAGAAGCCGTTCCGCCCGTGGGGTATCTGTCGCTTCGTGATCCGCGTTGCCCTCGATACGGACTACCAGTTGCGATAGCTCCATTCCGAGCTGCGTGTCTTCGGTATTCATGGGTCAGTTCTGGTCGGCTGGTCGCCACGGCGCACTCTGGGTCGCGCTGGCAGGCTTTCTGATGGCCCGCGTGATCAGCCAAACGGCGGCGACGAAGAAGGCGATCCAGCCGATAACGCTCAAGATGAACCCCGGCAAGCCGATTCCGATCATCAGACCGAAGGCTCCTAGTGCGAGTCCAGCGATCAGGGTGGTGAGTAGGGCGGTGCGGGTTCTATGGATTTTTGCGTTGGTAGCCATGAGGCAAGGCTAGCTTGCCTACATCACGCTATGCAAGCAGGGCTTGCCTGCACTTGTGCGGCAGGCAGCAGGAGGCTTCGCTATGTGCTGCGCAAGCAGAGGTTGGTATGTGCGGCGACGTGGTTGAGTTTCGGTTCAACGTCTAGTCGCGTTCCGGTTCAACCTCTCGTATTCCTCCAGGTATCGGATCTCAGCTCGGTTCCGTACCTTCGGCCCTGGGGTCGAAGAGGTCCTCGATCCTGCATTCGAAAACCTCAGCCAGGCGGAAAGCTAGCGGCAAGGAAGGGTCGAACCGGCCGCGTTCGATGGAGATGACTGTTTGGCGGGAGACGCCGAGTGCGTCGGCGAGGCGCTGCTGTGACCAGCCCCGGTCCTGTCGGCGTTCGTGAAGCGAGTTCTTCACAGTCAGCCCCGCTTCTTCGCCATGAGGTATCGCACGAAGGTACTGAAGAAGGCGACCCAGATGACGCCGATGAGCGCCCAGGTGACATCGAGCTCGAAGCCGGTGATGGCGAGAGTCGCAAGCGCGAATCCCGTCAGCATGATCGTGTCGCGGAGTGCCCCAGCCATAGCGGTTTCCAGCCACTTTGACTCGATCGATTCATCTGGATTATCGAGCGCTCCCCGCAGACTTGAGCGATCTACAACTAGGGCCCAGATGAGACCAATGAACCCCCATGACATGACGAGGGCGAACACGCCGGCGATGACCAAAGCTTTGTCTCCTTGGGAGACTTCAGTCAGCAGAGTGAGTGCACCAACTCCCGCAGCCAGGATCAACCCGGCCGGAATCGCAACAGCCATCGCAGGGATGCGCCCTCCGGCGAACTTGATGCGGCCCCAGCGTGTTCGGGTGTCGGTTCGTGGCTCAGTGCTCATTACATCCCCTTTGTGAAGCTCATTTGACATGTGAAGCTAGCTTGACATGTATAGCTCGCTTTACGCAAGTTGGTGATTCTGAGTTTGTCGCGCCAGTGCACGTGCTGGTTCGTAGCGCCCTCGCGTGAGGTTGGTATGTGCGGCGACGTGGTGGAATTTCGTTTTTCGCTTTAACCTCTGGCGGCGTGGTCGGGGCTTCCCGGCTCGTCATTTTCGGTCAGTAGGGGGCCAGCCTGTCGTCTCTCACTTCATCTTCAGGGTGAGCAGATGCTCCCGCGCGAGGGTTGATGCTGCTTGACTGTCGCGGTCTGCGATCGCGTCAAGAATGTCCTGGTGTGCGTGTTGGTCGCTGTCGCTTCCGAACTCCCCACGCAGGCGCAGCAGATCGATCATGGCTTGCCTGCTGCGCAGAGTGAAGCTGTCGAACAGGTCGATGATGATCGGATTGTGTGATGCCGTCACGATCGATCGATGGAAGGCGATGTCCGCGTCGACGTGCGCGTCAATCTCAGTTCGCTGGGTATCACGCTTATCTGCGGCGCGCCTGATCGCGCGTAGCTCAGCGGGGGAGCGCCGCTCGGCCGCGAGAGCCGCAGCTTCGACTTCGATGGCGATGCGCGCTTCGATCACCGAATCGATGTCGGCCTTCTTGAGTACCGCGCCCCAGTCTTCGACGATGTCGAGCGAAGCCACGAAGACGCCAGCGCCTTGTCGCGTAGCCAGCACGCCTTGGCCGGCGAGGCGGCGGATGGCTTCTCGAACCGTCGATCGGCCGACTCCGAGCTGCGGGCCGAGCGTATTCTCCCCGGGGAGCTTCGACCCGAGCGGCCACTCGCCTGCACGAATGCGGTCGAGGAGCAGATCTGCCGCTTGCTCTGCGAGCGGTGTCCGCGTCACCTGTGCCATGAAGCCTCCACTTCGCTACTTGTCTGAGAAGTTGTGTAGAGTCTAGCCCATGCCCCAGCGACTCCTCCTTCCTTGCCGCGCCAGGAACTGACCCGACCAGACAACCTGCGCGCGGAGTGACTCACCCTTGCTGGTCTCCTCACTTCGGCGCGCCGTCTCTCTGCGCGCTTCAGATCGAAAGAAGCACATGAGCACGTCCTCTCCTCGAACTCGCAACCGGCTTGGCCTGTGGGCACTGACCGCCACCCATGCAGCGAATGACTTCTACACCGGCGCGGTCGCGGCGCTGCTGCCGTTCTTCGTGCTCCACGCGGAGTACTCCTACGCGGCAGTCGCGGGCATCACCCTTGCCGCAACTGCTCTGTCGAGCGTTGCCCAGCCGATGTTCGGATACCTCAGCGACCGCTACGGGATGCGCTGGATGAGCCTCGCGGGGCTCCTCGCAGCCGGCGCGGGCATTGCCCTGAGTGGGATGGTTGCCGACTCGTACGCGGCCGTCTGGGTCGTCGTCGCGATCTCCGGCATCGGTGTCGCCGCGTACCACCCAGCAGCGACGATGGAAGCACGCGAGCTCGGCGGCGGCACCAGCGGATCTATGAGCCTGTTCTCCGTCGGCGGGAACGTCGGTGTGGCGCTCGCTCCGGCGGCTGTCATCCTGGTCGTCGGCACGTTTGGTCTGTCTGGCTCGGGCTTCCTCATCATCCCGGCAGCGTTGCTGGGGCTGGTGTACGTCATGGTCTCGTGGCGGCACCTGTTCTCACGGACCGCACCCGCTGAACGAGCCACCGAAAGGTCCAAAGCTTCGGTCTCCGACGACTGGCGTGCGTTCGCGTGGCTCACCGCGGTGCTGGCCACCTGGTCAGTCGCCTACGTCGGCACCTCGACGTTCATCTCGCTCTACTCGATCCAGCGATTTGATGTCACCACTGGCTTCGCCTCGATCGCGCTGTCGGTGTTCCCCGCAGCCGGCGCAGTGGGGACTCTTGCTGGTGGTTGGCTCGCGGACCGCTTCGGACGGCTGCGCGTCGTCCGTACCGGGTATCTGCTGGCGGCTATCTCCACCATCGCGATTGTGCTCGCCCCGTCGCCGGTGATCGTCGTCGTCGCCACGGCGGTCCTGGGAACCAGCCTGTTCCTGCCCTTCGCCGCGCAGATCACCTTGTCGCATTCATACCTGCCGAACAGGATCGGCATGGCCAGCGGAGTCACGCTGGGACTGACTCTCTCGCTGGGAGGCCTGGTCAGCCCGCTGCTGGGATCCATCGCGGACCAGACGAGCGTCCAGTCAGTCTTCGTTATCGTCGCTGTACTGCTGGTGGCTGGCTTCGCGCTCTCGTTCATCCTCAAGGAGCGCCGGAGCGGCCCCGTCCAGAGCCTTCAGCAGCAGGACCAGAGCAGCGAACTGGAGAACGCCAATGACTGACCAGGAGATCCTCCGCCTTGAAGCTGTGGACTTTGTGCGGGAATCCCGTCAGATTCTCACCGGCATCAACCTGACGGTTCGTGCGGGGGAGCGATGGGCGCTGATCGGCCCTAACGGAGCTGGCAAGAGCACCATCCTGAGCATGTGCGGCGCGGTGAAGCACCCGACCCGCGGCAGCGTCCATGTGCTGGGACGCAAGCTCGGCCGAGTCGACATCCGGGAGCTGCGCGAGCACATCGGACATGTCAATCCCCGCCACCCGCTCAGCTCGCCGCTCACAGTTCGGCAGGTGATTCTCACCGGCGCAACGGGCACGACCGAGCTCATGCCGCGCTGGACTCCCGACCCCGCCACCCAAGCCCGTGTTGACGAGCTGACCGAGATGCTCGGACTCGCGGGGCTCGAAACGGCAACCTGGCCGACGATGTCGCAGGGCGAGCGAGGCCGGGCTCTCATCGCGCGTGCCCTGCTGCCGGACCCTCCGCTTCTGCTACTGGACGAGCCCTCCACGGGACTGGACGTCGCGGCGCGCGAGCAGTTCCTCAGCACCGTGGACCAGCTGCACCGGTCCCGCCCGCACCTTTCCACCATTCTGGTGACGCATCACTTGGAGGAGCTGCCCACAACGACGACGCATGCGATGCTGATCAAGGGCGGTCAGGTGCATGCTGCTGGACGAGCCCGAGAGGTCTTGACGACCGAACTGGTGAGCGAGTGCTTCGACCATCCGATCGAGATCGAACACCGCGCTGGCCGCTGGCAGGCACGAGCGCTGGTGAGGGTCTGAATGGTCAGGATGCGCATGGCCGTTGACTCTGCGTATCCAGAGGTTGGTATCTGCGGCGACGTGGTCGAATTTCGTTTTGCGCTTTAACCTCTGCGAGTCCGAACCGCTGATGCAGGCACCATTCGCGGCACGAGCCGTACGAACACCACCATGGCGACAAGCTCAACAAGGGTCTGTGTGACGACGACGAGCGGCGCGAGGTCGAACGCCGCGGGCAGGGCGAGCACCAGCGGCAGCACGACGAGTGAGTTCCGGGTCGCCCCGCTGAACACGATCGCCCGCCTGCCGGGGACGTCAAGGCCAGCGACTCTGCTCGCCAGCATTCCCACTGGCACCATCACCGCGGCGAACAAGACGTATATCGGCACCACGAGCAGCAGCGAACCGAGCTGGGCGCTCACGCCGGCGATCTGCGAGGCGACGACGACTGCGAGCGTGGTGACCATCAGCGGCACCATCGCGGCCGTGACGGCTCGTTCAATCCCCCTCCCGATATGCCATCGGGTGGCGGCGAGCTGCGTGAGCGCGGCTGCGACCAGCGGCAGGGCGATGATGAGCACGAAGGCCTCGATGAACGGCCCGAACTCCACGGATTCGACGAACTCGGCCCCGACGAACAGCCACAGGTACAGCGGCAGCAGGACCATCTGTGCGAGCATCAGCAGCGGGGCGGCCACCAGGAGCTTCTCCGCGTTGCCGCCAGCGAGTCCGGCGAAGACGATGACGTAGTCGATGCACGGCGTCAGGAGCACGAACAGCACGCCGACGAGGAGTACTTCGTCGTGGGCGACGAACCGCGACAGCAGCCACACGATGACAGGCACCAGGGCAAAGTTGACGGCGAGGATGGTCGAGAGGAAGCGCCAATCCTTGAAAGCGTGCCCGATCCTGCCGAAGGGGATGCCGAGGAACGTGGCATAGAGCAACAGCGCCAGCACGGGGTGGATCGCGAGCTCGGCGGGGTGGGCGACCCCGGGCAAGGCCAGCCCGGCTACGGCCCCGAGTACCAGCCCCGCGACGTACAGCGCAACCTGGTGCCGCTCCATCCAATCCATGCTCTTCCGCACTGCTCTCCAACCTCATGCTCAAGGGCGGCTGACGTGGCCTCGAATGACGTTAGACCTTGAACCCGGGTTGAAGGTCAAGCGAGCGAAGCATATGGTCGAAGCGTGAAGATCTCCGAGGTTGTTGAGCGCAGTGGGGTGCCGGCGAGCACCCTGCGCTACTACGAGCGCCTCGGGATCCTCGCCGCCCACCGCAGCCCCAACGGATACCGGGACTTCGACGAGGGCCATCTCGAACGGCTCGACTTCATCGCCTCGGCGAAGCGCCTCGGCCTCGAGCTGCCCGAGATCCGCCGACTCCTCGACCTCGCCGACGACGGCACCTGCACCGGGGTGAAGGCCGCACTCCAGCCGTTGCTGGCCGAGCAGGTCGCCGCCGTTGAGCGGAAGCTCAGCATCCTGGTCCAGCTGCAGGAGCAGCTGCACGCGGCGCAGGTTCACGTCGACGCCTGCCCGGACAGCGACGAGCGATGCCGCTCCGAGTGCGCGTTCCGGGCCTTCGCGGGGACCGCTTCGGGGCCCGATCGGGGCTAGTCAATAGGTCAGCACCTGCTGTATGGTCATTATATGCTGACCATTGCTTCACGCGTCGACGTCATGAACCGGCTGGGCCGGGCCATGGCCGATCCCACGCGCTCCCGCATACTGCTGTCCCTTCTCGACGAGCCGGGCTATCCGGCGAAGCTCGCACGCGACCTGGAGCTCACGCGCACGAACGTCTCCAACCACCTGTCCTGCCTGCGCGGCTGCGGGATCGTCGTCGCCGAGCCCGAGGGCAGGCAGACCCGCTACGAGATCGCCGATCCGCACATCGCCGCCGCGCTCACGGCCCTGGTCGACGTGACCCTCGCCGTCGACGAGAGCGTCCCTTGCGTGGATCCGCACTGCTCGGTGCCAGGCTGCTGCGACGCAGAAGACGACAAGTGACCGCCGCGATGCTCACGAGCAGCCGGCGGGACGTCCTTCGCCGCCGGATCCGCATCGTCGTCGCGATCACGATCACCTGGAACGTCATCGAGGCGGTCGTTGCGCTGATCGCTGGTCACGCTGCCTCGTCGGCCGCGCTCATCGGCTTCGGACTCGATTCCATCGTCGAGGTGCTTTCCGCCGCCGCGGTCGCCTGGCAGTTCGCCGCCCCCAACCACGAGAAGCGGGAGAAGATCGCACTCCGGGTCATCGCCGTGTCGTTCTTCGCCCTCGCTGCGTATGTGAGCGTGGACGCGGTCCTCTCCTTGCTCGGACTGCGCGAACCTGAGCACTCCCCGGTCGGTATCGCGATCGCTGCGCTGAGCCTGGCCGTGATGCCCTTCCTGTCCTGGTTCGAGCGCCGGACGGGGCGCGAGCTGGGGTCGGCGTCCGCCGTAGCCGACTCCAAGCAGACGCTGATCTGCACCTATCTCTCCGCGGCCCTGCTGGCTGGACTCCTGCTCAACAGCCTGCTTGGCTGGGCGTGGGCCGACTCCGTTGCCGCGCTCGTCATCGCCATCTTTGCCGTCCGTGAGGGCTTCGAAGCATGGAAGGGCGACGCCTGCTGCGCCGCGCCGATCGCCGTCCTCACGGGGGAGCAGGAGGCCGACTCCTGCGAGGACGCCTGCTGCGCCGCGAACGCGCACTGAGTAAGGGAGAGAACGTCATGAACCACGTCGGCCCCCTGAACGGACTGCCGATCGCCTGCGCGCTCACGCCCGACACCGGCAGAGCGCAGGTCGAGAGATGGCATGCCTTCGACGATGGCTACTTGCTCTCCGTTGAGCGAACGGAGACGAGACTGGTTGTCCACTACTCGAAGGTCCGCGACTCGATCCGGCGGTTGCGTGCTCTCGTCGAGGTCGAGAGCGAGTGCTGCTCGTTCGTCGACTGGATGATCGACGACAGTCACGCCGACCTGCGTCTCGTCGTCACTGGCGCGCCTGATCAACTCGCGGCACTCGACGTCGGCAGCCCAGGATGACCTGTCGAACCCACAGGTTGGTATCTGCGGCGATGTGGTGGAGTTCCGTTTTGCGCTCTAACCTCTGGATGTGCATCCCTCTAGATGTGCATCGCCAGGTCCGTTCCGTCTGCGAGCGTTCAGTGATTACCGAAGGATGAGACGGCAGTACTGAGGTGGCCGCATTAGGGCGATGGGGCCATGGTCGCTCCATCGCGTTCGCGTCATCTGGCGCGTAAGTAGTGCCCTCAGCACTTTCTGCTCTAATGGATGGATGCTCGTGAAGTCGTTTCAGCCCGTTCCCAAAGCTCATCCGGGCGATCGCGTTGCGGTGATCTCGCCGGCATTCGCGGCACCAGCGGTCTCGCCAGCCGTACACGAGCAGGCCATGCGGCGATTGACTGACGCCACGGGTCTTATTCCTGTCGAGTACCCGACCACTCGGCAGCTCGGTGCGAGCGCGAAGGCTCGTGCCGCTGACGTAACCGCGGCGTTCGCCGACCCAAGCATCCGTGCCGTGCTCGCCACGATCGGCGGCGATGACCAGGTGACCGTGATCCCGCACATCGATGCTGCCGTGGTCGCTTCGAATCCGAAGCCATTTCTCGGCTACAGCGACAACACGAACCTGCACAACTTTCTCTGGAACCTCGGCATTCCGAGCTTCTACGGTGGGTCCACCCAAGTGCACCTCGGCGCGGGTCCGCACCTCGATGACATCCATGTGAAGTCGCTTCGCGCGGCTCTGCTCGATGGAGGCACCCTCGAGCTCACCGAGCCGGGGGAGTCGGAAGACTTCGGGCGACCGTGGGAGGATCCGCGCGCGTTGGTCGAGTTCGGTGATCGCGAAGCTACCGACCCCTGGCGGTGGGCGGGGCCAGAAAGGGCCGTCTCGGGTCGAACCTGGGGTGGCTGTATCGAGGTCATCGACCAGATCGCCGTCGCTGACCGGATGCCTGATCTCAGCGACCTTGCGGGCGCAATCCTGCTCCTCGAGACCAGCGAGGACATGCCGTCGGCGGATGACGTCATGCGCTGGGTGCGCGCACTGGGCGAGCGAGGCGTGCTCGAAGTGGTCGCCGGTGTACTTGTTGCACGCCCACCGGCCAGCGCCCTGGGCGCACCCGTGCCGCCCGCATCCGAGCGTTCCCGCTTCCGTGCTGACCAACGGGACGCCATCATCGAGCAGGTCACACGCTACAACTCCGACGCGGTCGTATGCGTCGGCCTGCCCTTCGGGCACACCCGCCCGCAGTGGATCGTCCCCCACGGAGGCAGGATCACTCTCGATGGAGCAAATCGAACCGTTGTAGGTGAGTACTAGTAGGCGCGATTCGGCGAAGCGCGCCATCTGGCGGTGGTCTTGCAGAAGGTTCGTGTGTGCCGGAATGCGGTGGAGTTCCGGTTTGCGCTTTAGCCTCTGGTTGCGGCCACTCCAAGCCTGACGTCCGTTGCCTCACGCTGAATCGATCAGCGTGACCGTGTGGTCGCATGGCGAAGGAAGTGCGATGTGATCATCGCCGAAGGGCATGTAGTTGACGGAGTGCAGACGTTCATCGGCGACCCAGAGCCCGAGAAGCTCGTGCGTTTCCGCGGCGTCCTCGCCGCTGCAGGATGTCGAGCAGCGCGTTCTGCGCGGGGCTGAGAGTCTCGCCGATGCGGCGGTGGTTCTGGGCGCTCAAAGCTCTCCGGTCTTCGAGGGCGACACTGTTCGCAATACTCATCTTCCGGCAATGCGATTTAGGGTGGACACCAGGTTGCGGAACGTCCCTCTGCCCTCTGGCGTCAGCCGCACCAGCGTTGTTCCGTAACGGTTCTTGCGCTCCTTGGAGATCTCCACCAGGCCTCGATCCTCCAGGTCCCGAAGCACCTTCGACAGATCGGGCATCGACAAGCCCGTCGTCTCCTGCAGTGCGGAGTAGTCCGCTTGCTCTACCTGGCTCAGATGCGAGAGAGTGACGAATCGCTTGGGCGCGACCAGGTGTGCATCGATTTCTGCATACGACATGTCAGCGGCGGATCAGAAGCACGACATAGAACACCAGCCATGCCGCAGGGGCCAAGCCCGCGAAGATGAACGCTTCAGGGAACGGAATCGTCTCGCCATGCACGAGGCCCCGCCAGACGGGGATCAGGAGCCAGACGGCGA
>Ga0308157_10010294_pt1 | contig 10167 bp, 5 predicted proteins | sample PhyBR1_FD_201035 | JGI IMG/M metagenome (GOLD analysis project Ga0308157, IMG submission 201035) | Phyllosphere microbial communities from UC Gill Tract Community Farm, Albany, California, United States - DLSLB.R1 | ecosystem: Host-associated > Plants > Phyllosphere > Unclassified | place: USA... | reverse complement strand
AGAAAGTTTAAAGATGTGACTAAAACAACTCCAAAAATGTTCAATCCTGATTTGTATTTTCTTTCGCAAAAAAGATAAAATTTCGCTTTTATACAATTTTGGTACTTTTGATTGAAGTATTCTTGCAAAATCAATAATCATCAATCAATCATCAAAATGAAAATCATCAATCCTATTTTTTTTCAATTAAAAACTATTTTAGTTGGAATTTTATTTTTTCAAATACAAATTGGTCTTTCTCAAGAAGAAAAAAACTCTGCTTTGTATAAAACCATTATGTCCAAAGACAGTCTCTTATTTGATATTGGTTTTAATACTTGCGATGTAAAACAATTCGAAAATTTATATACTGAAGATTTTGAGTTTTATCATGACAAAGACAGTGTTTCGGATAAAGCGAGATTTCTAAAGACTTTCAAAAGTGGCATTTGTTCTCCAACTAGAAAATACAATTACCGCAGAGAACTAATTTCTGGTAGTACCGAAATTTATCCATTATTTAAAAATGGAATTTTATACGGCGCGATTCAAATGGGAACGCATCGCTTTTATGAAACTTCTGCTGGTAATCCTGAGCAAGCAGGAAGCTTCGCTAAATTCACGCATCTTTGGCTCTTAAAAAATAAAGAATGGAAACTGGCAAGATCGCTAAGCTACAACCATCAAATGACTAGTTCTACGGCAGGCTTATCTGGTCTTTTTGACAATGATCAGGAAACGGAAAAATGGCTTAAAGAAAATAATGTTCCTGCTTTAGGAATAGGAATTATTTCGGATGGAAAACTGAAGCAAATAAAAACGTTTGGCAATCTGAAACGCGATGTTGCCGCGCCTTATAACACGATTTGGAATGTTGCTTCGCTAACAAAACCAGTAACTGCAATTGTTGCTTTGAAATTGGTTTCACAAGGAAAATGGGATTTAGACGAACCGCTTGATAAATATTGGATTGATCCAGATATTGCTAAAGATTCGAATCATAAATTATTAACTACAAGAATTATTTTAAGCCATCAAACTGGTTTTCCGAATTGGAGAGATTTTAATGAATCTAAAAAATTAGACTTCAAATTTAAAACTGGAACTCAATACCAATATTCTGGAGAAGGTTTTGAATATTTACGAAAAGCATTAGAGAAAAAATTTCATAAAACATTAGATCAATTGGCTTCAGAATTAGTTTTTGAGCCTTTAAAGATGGACGATTCCCAATTAATATGGAATGATAAAATTGATCTTTCGAGATATGCCATTAATTATGACAAAGACGGAAATGCTTACGACCCGACTAAAAATAAAACAGCAAGCGCTGCAGACGATCTTTTGACTACAGTTGAAGATTACGGTAGATTTTTATCTAGTGTGATGAACAGCGAAGGCTTAAGCAAAAAGGTTTTCGACGACATGATTTCGCATCAAGTCCAGACGAAAAAAAACAAATATTTTGGTTTGGGTTTTGAAATCTATGATTTAGAAAACGAAAATTATGCGCTTTCTCACAGCGGAGCTGATAAAGGTGTCCAGACTATTTTTATTCTGCTTCCAAAGACCCAACAAGGTGTAATCATTTTTACCAATGTTGATGATGGCTACAAAGTTTATGAAAATATAGTCGTTCATTATCTAGGGGAAAACGGCAGAAAAATAGTCGATATCGAAACCAAATAATTGCTATCGCCATCAGATATTAACCTTAATCTGAGTAATATGCTAAAATTATTTATCCTTTTATTATTATACATAAGTGAAATTTTAACTGCTTAGTAGCACTAAAAATATTTGTTAGTTATGAGCATAGGCCTACTTTTTAAGTATCTGGTCTGTGCTCTACTTTTTTATATTCTAAAAAAAATAGATTAATCTTGAAACCAAATCACAAATCAATCGTCTAACATTTTAGAACATCTGTTTATTTCATTTAAGAAGTTTCAATCATCAATCAAAAACAAATTTCATTAATCTTAAACCATAATCAATCCACTATGAAAAAATCAATCAAACTTATTGCGCTTTTTGTCGCTTTTCAGCTTTTCTCATTTAGCCTTTTTGCTCAAGATAAAGCGCAGCAAATCGAGCAACTTTTAAATAAATACAACGAATACGGACAATTTAACGGTTCTGCTTTGGTGGCGGAAAACGGAAAAGTAATTTTCAAAAAAGGTTTTGGTTCTGCCAATATGGAATGGAATATTCCAAATCAGCCTGACACCAAATTCAGATTGGGTTCTATCAGCAAACAGTTTACCGCTCTTTTGATTGTAAAGCTGGCAGAAGACGGAAAAATAAAACTAGATGTGCCTATTACCACTTATCTTCCTAATTATCCAAAAGAAAACGGTGATAAAATTACAATTCATCACTTATTGACACACACTTCTGGAATTCCAAATTACACCAATGCACCTAACTTTTTTAAAGATAAAGCAAGAAATCCATATGCTCCAGAAGCTTTTGTAAAGACATTTTCTAGTCTTCCACTTGAATTTACTCCAGGCGAAAAATTCAATTACAGCAATTCGGGTTATTTTTTATTGGGTTATATTATCGAAAAAATTACAGGCAAAACGTACGAGCAGAATTTACAAGAAACTATTTTCACACCTTTAAAAATGGTTAATTCTGGTTACGATCACAGCGAATTAATTATAAAAAATAGAGCTGCTGGATATGAAAAAGAAGGAAAGAAAATTGTAAACGCCGCTTATATTGACATGAGTATTCCGTACGCAGCAGGATCTTTATATTCTACTGTAGAAGATTTGTATTTATGGGATCAGGCGCTTTATACCAATAAATTGCTTTCTGAAAAATCAATGGAATCTTTATTCAAACCTTACATTAAAGCATGGAATGGCTTCTACGGATACGGATGGTCTACTTACGAAGTGCCAAACGGAAATGACAAACTAACTGTTATTGAACACGGTGGCGGTATCAACGGATTTAACACCGTTATTTCTCGCATTCCGAAAGATAAAAATCTTGTGGTTTTATTGAATAATACTGGCGGAACAGTTTTGGGAGAAATGAACACCGCAATACGTTCCATTTTATACAATCAGCCTTTTAACCAGCCAAAGAAATCACTTGCTCTTGATCTATTAGATGTTTATAACGAAAAAGGTGCAGTTGCAGGAACAGAAACTTACAAAAAGCTAAAAAACGATCCGACCTACGGAATTAAAGAAGGAGACATGAACAGAGTTGGATATCAATTGCTTCAAACTGGAAAAAAGAAAGAAGCGATTGAAGTTTTCAAAATCAATGTTGATGCCTTCCCTAAATCAGGAAATGTATATGATAGTTTAGCCGAGGCATATTTGGCAGATGGAGATAAAAAATTAGCAATTGTCAACTACAAGAAGTCTGTTGAACTGGATCCTACAAATGAAAACGGAAAGAAAGTTTTAGAAGAACTTTCGAAGAAATAAAAATAGAAAAATTCTAAATTATTTTTTTTAAAATGGCTCCGATAAAATAGCTCTAGCAGTTATTTTATGGGAGTTTTTTGTTACAACTTGGGACATTCAAAATTGGGAAATTATTTTTTAAAAATAGTATTTTAGCTTCACCCAAAATAATTGAATAACCTATGAAAAATCTAAACCAACACCACTTTCTGGTTGCGTTCCTGTGTCTTTTTATTTCTTCTAAATCTTTATCTCAAAGCAATCAGCCATTGATGCCTAGTCAGCAGAACAAAATTATAATCGATAAAATTGTTGAAGCAACTCGGTATAAAAATTATGTTATTGATTTTTGCCTTTCAAAAATAAATGAAGCTACAGCAAAAGAAGGTTGGAATGACCAAAAAGCAATGGAAATTACCCAAAGCATTAACTATAAAAATTTCAGAGATGCGATTTACAACAGTTTTGTTGTATTTGACGAAGTTGAACTGGAAACTTTATTAAAAGCCTATGAAAAAGACCCAGCTTATCAAACACAAAATGTTATGACCAACAATAAGGTTCTAATTAATAATCTGAACATTTTTGCTAATGATATTGTGAAAGGGAAATATCTTTTTAAGTAAGGGTCAAAGAGACAAAGTAACAAAGGCACCAAGTTTTTTCTTAACACTTATCTTTGTCAAAGTTTGAAACTTTGACAAAGATTGCACTAGCAATAACTTGAAACCTGAAACTTGAAACCAAAAAAACAAAACCTTACTTCTTCGGTTTCAAAATCAACTTTGTAGATGTTTTTATGATTTCGTCTTTGTTCAATTTCATTTTTCTGAATTTACCTGCGTTGTACATTTCAGCTTGATCGCTATAATGCTTGCTGAAAGGATTTCCAGATTGTCCAGTTGGTAAAATACTCCAGCTGTTTTCTATATCGGCAAAATCGACAATTCTTCTTGTCGAAGGTCCGCCTTTAGTGTAATACTTTCCTTCATCATTAAATCCGAAGAATAAATTATTGATGACTTCATTTGAACCCGGAGAATTAAAAGGCCCCACATTAAATAATCCGCGAAGCGCTTTGACTTTTCCTAATGGATGCTCGTGTTCTACTGTATGCACTTTTCCCCAATTCCATTCTGAGATATTTTCTCCTAGCTGATTCTGCAAACCCACAACAGCATCGTGAAATGATTTTGACACAATGTCTGCTCTGGTTTCTTTTACATTTTTTGTTTTGATATTATCCCACCAAACCGAATTTTCATTTTTTATCTGATTGGCTATAACTTGTTTTCCCAAAGAAATTCCCAAAAATAAATTGAAGTTGTCTTTACCCATTTCGTCTTCAAATGTATTTTTCAGGTACAAATAAATCCATTTGTTGTAAATCGTTGGCGCAACATCTTCAACATTTGTTGTTCCTTTCCAAGATTTTAAGACTTTTAAAACTTCTTTCTCATTATTAGAAAGTGACTTATTATCTAAACTTGCTATTAAATTTTTCGAAACCTCAACTGCAACATCCGAAGTATTATCATAAATCATTTTACTGATAGCTTCTTTATCCCAATCTGATTTTGCATCTAAAATCCCAGAAATTCTTTTGGCGCGATCTTCTGGCAAATAATACCCAGGATATAAATAACCATTATCTATAGCTTCTGGCTGATTATTGGCAGAATAAACATATCCCCATTCTGGATTTTCTGCAGACGGATTTTGATCAAAATCTAGAAATTTGGTAATATCATCTTTACCGCTTGCACCATCTAAAATCAAATGTGTATCAACGCCTTCATTATGTCTGTACAACTTCCCGCTCGCCCACCAAGCCACATTTCCTTTTGCATCGCCATACATTACGTTTAATCCAGGTGCCGCAATTAAACTCACTGCCTTTTTAAAATCGGTAGTATTTTTGGCATGCGAAAGTCCATAAGCTGCATCTAAAATCTGGATTGGCTCTCTTGTATACGTCCACGACATTGCAATCGGATTTTTCTTTTCTAAACGATCTATAAAATCATTCATAACTGGACCATGACGCGTAATCTTAACTGTCAAAACTACATCTGAAGAATCTTTTACTTTAATCGTTTTTTTTCTGATTTCATATTTGCTGAAACCTGTTGGTGTCTGATACTCAGAAGCATCATCTGCTTTGTTTTTTTCTTGGTAAAAATCGATATCATCATTTTCAAACATCGTTAAACCGTAAGCATAATCTCTGTTATGCGCCAAAAGCGGAAATGGAGTTCCAGCCAAATAACATCCATATAATTCCTGTTTTGGTGTTACAATATGCGCTTCGTACCAAGTTGCAGGTTGAGAAAATCCGATATGCGGATCATTAGCAAAAATAACTTTTCCTGTTTTCGATTTATGCGGCCCAACAACCCAGCTGTTACTTCCAACAAATGGAGGAATCGGAGATTGATCCAGCATTGCGGTTATAGATTTTGAAATCTCGGTATATTCTTCACTTTTCTCTTTTGAGATTTTAATTTTTGTATTGTTAAATTCTCCCTCAATACCTAAATCTTTCAAATATGCGATGCCATATTTATTCTTAATATCAGTTAATAAAGGATCTGTTTTCTGCGCCATAGCAAAACTGAAAGACATATATCCAAAAATATTATAAACATCTTTTATTGTAAACTTTTGCTTTTTCACACCAACCAAAGTAAATTCTATTGGCGTAGCTCCTTCTTCCAAATATTGGTTAATTCCATCCAGATACGCTTGGGTCAGTTTATAACTTTCGCTGTTTTTATCCAATTTTGCAATGGCTTCCGCCGAAGCTTCCTCAATTCCGATTCCAGCAAAAAATTTATCATTTTTAAGCGCAACTCCTCCAAAAATTTCAGACAAACGACCTGGCGCAATTCGGCGCAATAATTCCATTTGCCATAATCTTTCCTGTGCGTGTACATAGCCAAGCGCCGTCATAGCATCTTTTTCAGAATCAGCATAAATATGAGGCACTCCAAAATCATCAAAATAGACTGTGGTTTCTTTTTCCAGATTATTTAATTGCAAAGAACCTTCATATTTAGGTTTTAGATGAAAAATATAAGCGCACAAACCAATCGCAAGAATTACAATAAGAACCAATACTATCAGCAGGATTTTTTTAATTATTCTCATATTCTAAAAAAGGATGAAATTCGTAATAATGTAACTTTTCTTCAAAATCTTATAAGAGACAACAGTCTTTAAAAGTCTAAATTTATGTATTTAAAATTAATCCTATAAATGTCTGTATATAAAAAAATAGCGATTGTTGTAATTTCTCTTCTTGCACTTGTAATTCTAGCCAACATCGGGCTGAATTACTGGATCAAAAAACAGCTTCCAATCATTATTCACGAAAAAAATAAAACCGCATATAATATTAATTATGAAAAAATTGAAGTCTCTCTTTTTTCCAGAAATATTTACGCACAGACTTTATTGGTAAGTCCGAAAAACGAGCCTAAAGACAGTAAAAATGGGCTTTTCTCAAAAATTGAATCGGTTACCATCCAGCATTTTAATATCTGGGATTTGGCATTTCGCGATATTATTCAAGCCGAAAGTATTATCATCAATAAACCTCGCGTTATTTTATACAAAAAAGGCGAGAAGCTGATCAACAACAGCAAAAGTATTAAAACCGAAATTGTAGATCCATTCCGTAAAATCATAGCCGTTTCTAATATTTATCTGAACGATGGAGCTGTTGATGTGGTTTCTCTGGATACGGAAAAGCCGATCTTTAGCATTAAAAAAATCCTTTTAAAACTGGAAGGCATATTAATTACTGATGCTACATTAAAAGAAAAAATTCCGCTTCAATATAAAAGCTATGCCTTGGTTTGTGACAGTTTGTTTTACAGACCAAACAGTTTCTATCACATCAACATTGGAAAAATAAGTACTGAAAAGAATTTTTTAAAAATTAATAATTTTTCTAATCTTCCTCAGCTTAGCCGAAGAGAATTCACAAAACGTCTTGAAAAAGAAAAGGATATTTACAATTTAAAATTTGACTCGGCGCAGGTTGAAAAAATGGATTGGGGTTTTAAAAACGATCGTTTTTATTTCAAAGCCAATTCGCTGGTGATTAATCATTTTGATGCTAATATTTACCGTGGAAAAATGGTAAAAGACGATCCAAGCAAAAAATATCTTTACAATCATTTATTGCGAAATCTGAAATTTCCACTTCAAATTGATACACTGCAGGTTTTAAAATCAAAATTGGTTTACGAAGAAGAACTTGATTTTGCCAAAGGGCCGGGAATGCTAACTTTTGACAAATTCAATTTACAAGCCACCAATCTGCGAAGCGGTTTTGGTCTGAAAAAAACGGATGATGTAAAAATCAAAGTCAAATGTATTTTTATGAAAAATTCTCCGCTTGATGTCGATTGGCGTTTTAATGTTTTAGACAAAAGCGACGGATTTCATATTCAAGGAGTGATTTCAAATTTTGATGTTGGAGCTATGACAAGATTCACTAAACCCTATATCAACACTACTTTTACCGGAACTTTCAATAAATACCGTTTTAATTTTTACGGAAATGATAATGGATCAAAAGGAAATGCTTCCTTGGATTATGAAGATTTGAAAGTAAAATTATACCAAAAGAAAAACCCTGAAAAAGAATCCAAACTCAAAACAGCAGTTGCTAATTTATTAGTTAAAAACGATTCAAAAGAAAAAGCTAAAACCGCCGAAGTCGAGGTAGAACGTCTTCAAGATAGATCGTTTTACAATCTTTTGTGGAGAAGCATTGCAGAATCTTTAAAGAAGATTTTGATTTAGTTTTTTTCTGCTACTTTTTTCTGCCACGAATTAAACCAATTTTTACGAATTTTTATTTGGCGGATCTTAAAATTTAATTTATGTTAATTCGCGTAATTCGTGGCAATCCATCTGCAAACCTGATATTTGTCAGGTTTTATAAAAATTTATTTTTCTTCATTTGTCCCTATTTTAATTCGAATACAAATGACAAAAAATAACCTGCATACTTTTCATATTCCAGTAATGGGACTTGCTTATACCATAGACAGTCCTATTCGAGTAGCGCAGTACGGAATTTCATCTGTTATTGCTTTAGCAGACGATGATCTGATTGAAAAGATGCGTAATTTTTACAGCACAAAATTCAATGTCCCATACGAAGAAATTACTCAGAAATTTCATGATTACCGCGCTGAAAGAATTACCTCTTATTTAAATTTAGTCGATAAAATTGTAAAAGAGAAATTCGAAAATTTCAAAACAGAATTAGCAGAAAGCAAAACAGCATTAGAAAACTTTATGACGATGCTGCCGAATACTTCTGATATTAAAAAAGGATTTCAGAATTTATTGGATGACGGAATTGCTTTTAAAGAGAACATTCAAAATTATATCGAAACCAATCTTTTTCCAGGAGAAATCGATGTTAACATTATGACCAAATTGGACAAAGATAATTTTGTAAAAAATGAACAGCTTCCAATTGAATTTAATGACGCACATGCTGCTTTAAGAGGTTTTGCAAAAAGCAACTTGGAATCTTCTGTGGTTCTTTCTGCTGGAATGAATCCGAGATTGTTTGGTTACTTCGAAAACTTCAAAGATTTTTTTCCAAATGAAAATAACGAACTGAAAAAGAAAATTATTTTAAAAGTAAGTGATTTTAGGTCAGCTATGATTCAAGGGAACTTTTTAGCAAAAAAAGGTCTTTGGGTTTCAGAATATCGAATCGAATCGGGATTAAACTGCGGCGGACATGCCTTTGCAACTGACGGACTCTTATTGGGTACGATTTTAGAGGAATTCAAGCAGAAAAAAGAACAATTGGTACAATCGGCCCATGATTTAATGATTAAGGCTTTAGAGGCAAAAAACCAGCCTATTCCTGAAAATCCTTTAGAATTAAAAATTACAGTTCAAGGTGGTGTTGGAACTGCAGCTGAACATGAGTTTTTATTAGACGAATATAACGTTGATTCTGTAGGTTGGGGTTCGCCATTTTTATTAGTTCCCGAAGCGACATCTGTTGATAAAGAAACTCGTAATTTATTAATGAATGCCAAAGAAGATGATTTTTACTTAAGTAATATTTCGCCTTTGGGAGTTCCTTTTAATACTTTGAAAGGAACTACAAATGAATTTTTAAAACAAAAGCGAATTCATGAAAACAAAGCCGGAAGTTCTTGTCCGAAGAAATTTTTAGCTTTAAGCAAAGAATACGATCCACACGGAATTTGCACGGCTTCAAAAAAATATCAGAATATTAAACTGGAAGAATTAGAAGCAAAAAAGGATTCGCTTTCTGCAGATGAATTTGAGAAAAACAAAATCAAAATCACCGAAAAATCATGTCTTTGTGTTGGTCTCGCCAATGCTTCTTATCTAGAAAATGACATTAAAATAAAAGGTCAGGCACAAGGCGTAGTAATTTGCCCTGGACCAAACTTAGCTTATTTTGATCAGGAAGTTTCCTTAAAAGAGATGATTCAGCATATTTATCAAGGAAAATCGATTATTAGAACTGAGCGTCCAAACTTGTTTATAAAAGAGCTTAAAATGTATATTACTTATTTTAGAAATGAAATTCAATCTATTTCTGGAGAACTTACAGCAGCTCAACTTAAAAAATGGAATTCTTTTAAATCTAATCTGTTAGATGGAATTGAGTATTATAAAAATTTATTTGAATCGACGTCAGTCTTTAAGGGTCATCTTGATCAACTCGATTCTTGTAAATCAG
>Ga0308157_10010293_pt1 | contig 10168 bp, 12 predicted proteins | sample PhyBR1_FD_201035 | JGI IMG/M metagenome (GOLD analysis project Ga0308157, IMG submission 201035) | Phyllosphere microbial communities from UC Gill Tract Community Farm, Albany, California, United States - DLSLB.R1 | ecosystem: Host-associated > Plants > Phyllosphere > Unclassified | place: USA... | reverse complement strand
ATAAGGACCCGGTACGGCGCTTCGGCATCGGTGGCCTGCGCCGGATCGGCGGCCGGGGCGTCCTCGCCGCTGCTGCGGATCTGCGCCTGCACGGCTTCGGCCGGCGGCGCATTGCGCACGCTCCAGCGCTGCCAGTAGCCGGCGGGCGGGGTTTCCGCACGAATGGGTCGGGCGGTCGGGGTCGGGGTGTCGGTGCTTGCCATTTCTGCTCCCGGTGGGCCGGGCGATTATGCGTTCAGGAAGAGGGTGGCAGCGACCGTTCGCCACTGCCGGAAAGGGGAGGCGTCGCCGCCGGGGCCGCGAACAGGCGCTTGAGGCCGCGCCACAGCATGCGCCAAACCAGCCAGACCACCAGCGCGCCGAGGATGCTGGCGCCCAGCACGAAGCACAGTGCCAGCCACGGATGCGCCAACGCCAGCGCCAGGCCGCCGACGACCACGGTGTCCTCGGCGACGGAGGCGACCCAGTTGCTGGCCGGTTCGGGCGAGGTGTTGAGCAGGGCGCGGGTGCCGGACTTGAGCCCGTGGCTGGCCAGCGCGACGCCGGCGCCGGCAACGAGGGCGCCGGTGCCGAGCTGGCCGTCCGGCGACAGCGTGGCGGCGGCCAGGAACGCCCCGGCGGGCACGCGGGCCAGGGTCTGGACCAGGTCCCAGATCGAATCCACGCCAGGGATCTTGTCGGCGAAGAACTCGGCCGCGGCCAGCGCGGCGGAGGTGCCCAGCACCCACCACGATTCGGTGGCCTGCAGGGCCGGAGGCAGGTCCACCCAGCCCAGCAGCCCGGCCAGGCCGACGCCGAACACGGTCAGGTAGACACGGATGCCGGCCAGCCAGGCCAGCAGGATGCCGATGACGAATATGTGGGCTTCGGTCATGGGAGGGGCCGCGTGCGAACCGTGAGCAGGGTCCCAACTATCGGATATGCCCGCGATGATTGCCAGATGCGCGGGTACAGGCGTCGGCCATCGACTCTCGTTTACACTGGCCCGTCGTTAGTCAGACCGAGCAAGGCCGCCCTGTCGGGGCGCCGGAGCCTGCCATGAGCCCTCGACCCACTTCCCGTTTCCAGATCACCCCCCGTGGCGGCGCATCGGCGCGGCCGGGCTGGGTGCCGCTCGCGTTGTTGGCCGGTGCCTGGCTGTTGTCACTGCTGCTGGTGGGCTGGCTGTCGGCGCGTTATGCCTCCCCCGATGCCGGAGGCCTGCGCGAGAAGCTGCGCCAGGCCGAGAGCCAGGTGAAGGTGCAGCGGGACAAGGTCGAGGAACTCCAGCAGCGCCAGGCCACGCTGGAGGCCTCGGACAAGATCAGCCGCGCCGCCAACACCGAGGTGCAGGCCTCGCTGGCCGAGCGCGACGAGGAAATCGCCGGCCTGCGCGCCGACGTGGCGTTCTACGAGCGGCTGGTGGGTTCGACCAGCCAGCGCAAGGGGTTGAACACCCATTCGATCGAGTTTTCCCCCGAGGCCGCGGGCAGTTGGCACTACAACATCGTGCTCACCCAGAACCTCAACCGTGGCGCGATCAGCCAGGGGCAGATGCGGTTCTCGGTCGAAGGCGTGAAGGACGGCAAGCTGACCACGGTCAGCTGGGACGACCTGCACCAGCAGAAAAGTGCACCCGGCAAGGACTATTCGTTCCGCTACTTCCAGCAACTGGACGGTAGCGTGATGCTCCCCCGGGATTTCACCCCGCAACGTGTGCGAGTCTCGCTCACCGGGCCTGGGGGAGGCGCCACACAGACATTTGATTGGAAACTCGCCGGCAACGGCAGAGGGGAGTAACTATGTTCGGAAGCAAGTCCAGCCGCGACAACCACCTGGTCGTGGACGCCCTGATCGGGCCGCAGGTGGAGATCAGGGGTGACGTCGTATTCAGCGGTGGCCTGTACGTGGAAGGCCGCATCCTGGGCAAGGTGATCGTCGAGGACGGGGGCAACGGCACCCTGACCCTGGCCGAGCAGGGCCATATCGAGGGCGAGGTGCGGGCCACCGTGGTGGTGCTCAGCGGCCGCCTGGACGGTGACGTCCACGCCAGCGAGCGGATCGAGCTGACCCCCAGCGCCCGGGTGACCGGCAACGTGCATTACCAGGTGGTGGAGATGAGCGCCGGCGCGCAGCTCAATGGCCGCCTGGTGCATGCGGCCGCCATGGCCGCGCTGCCGCCGCCGGAGGACAAGCCGGCCGGCAAGGCGAAGAAAACTGAAGCCTCCGAGGCTTGAAAGCCCGCTGCCCGGCCCCCATGCTGGGCAGCATGAGTACGTTAGTGTCCCTGCCCGGCGTCCAGCCGGCGCCTGATTACCAGTCCCTGGACCGCCCGCTGAACTTCACGGCTTCGGCGGCATCGAAGGTGCGCGAGTTGATCCAGGACGAGGGCAATGCCGCCCTGGCCCTGCGCGTCTACATCCAGGGCGGTGGCTGCTCGGGCTTCCAGTACGGGTTCGAGTTCGACGAGAACCGTGCCGAGGACGATCTGGCGGTGGTCACCGAGGGCGTGACCCTGCTGGTCGACCCGTTGAGCCTGCAGTACCTGATGGGCGCCGAGGTGGACTACACCGAGAGCCTGACCGGCGCGCAGTTCGTGATCCGCAACCCGAACGCCCGCACCACCTGCGGCTGCGGCAGCAGCTTCTCGGTCTGATCCGCTGATCCACGCCATGCGTGGCATCGCCGTGCTTGCGGTGGGCGCGCTTTGGCGGCAGGCTCTGGGCGATGTCGACTCCTGACCGTACATTTTCCGGATACGCCTTTGCCGGCGTGCCACTGGACCGTGCCGATGCACTGCGCGGTGATGCCGAAGCGCTGGCGCGGCTGTGGCCGCAGGCCAAGGTGCTGGTACTGGATGCCGATGGCACCGCATTCGCCGATGGCGAAGGGCAGCCCTTCATCGCCGAGGGCCACGCACTGGGCGGCGGGCCGGGTGCGGCGACCTTCCTGGGCCGTGATGGCGATGGCTACCCGTGGTTCGCCGCCGAGGCGACCGGGCTGACCCTGCAGGCGCCGGGGCGCATCGACCTGCGGCTTGCCGCGGCCACCTGGCCGCCGGAACTGGCCGACATCTTCTGTTACGCGCGCGGGATGTCGTACTGGCATTCGCGCAACCGGTTCTGTGGCGTCTGTGGCGCGGCGATCCGCTTTGGCCGCGCCGGCTTCATCGGCCATTGCGACCAGTGCGGCACCGAGCATTACCCGCGCGTGGATCCGGCGATCATCGTCGCGGTGGAAAACCAGGGCCGCCTGTTGCTGGGGCGGCAGTCCAGCTGGGCGCCGCGCCGCTATTCGGTGCTGGCCGGCTTCGTCGAGCCCGGCGAGAGTTTCGAGCAGACGGTGGCCCGCGAGGTGTTCGAGGAATCGCAGGTGCGGGTGCTTGCCTCGCATTACCTGGGAACCCAGCCGTGGCCGTTCCCGGGGGCGTTGATGGTCGGTTTCATGGCCACCGCCGAGGACGACACGCCACGCGTCAACGGCGAGCTGGAGGACGCGCGCTGGTTCAGCGTCGAAGAGGTCGGTGCGGCGCTGCAGCGCGAGGCCAACGACGACGGGCAGGGCATCCTGCTGCCGCCACGCATCTCGATCGCGCGCAGCCTGGTCCAGCACTGGTACGAGCGGCAGGGAGGCTGATCCGGTGGCGATCCCGGGCGTACGCCATGTGATGGCAGGGCCTACAATCGCCAGCGGAGGAATCACATGTTCACGACCCTGGTAGCAGTGATCGCAGCGCTGGTGGTGGGCCATCTGGCCCCGGCCATGATGGCGGCCGTGCGCGATTGGCGCTGGTTCGGCCGCTGGATGCACTGGCTGCAGGGGCAATCCGGCCAGGAGGGCGCCGGGCGCTACTGGCTGGCCCTGCCGATCCTGCCGTGCGTGGGGCTGGTGGCGCTGCTGCAATGGGCGCTGGACGAGCGCCTGTACGGGCTGCCGGCGTTGCTGTTCGGCGTGCTGGTGCTGGCGGTGTGCTGGGGCCCGCGTGACCTGGACCGCGATGTCGAGGCGGTGATCGATGCCGAGGACGCGCCCGCGCGCGATCTGGCGATATCCCACCTGCAGGCCGCCGGCGGCAGCCTGCGCGAGGACGCGCCGTCGCTGGTCGAGGCGACCGTCATCGATGCGCTGCGGCGCTGGTTCGCGCCGTTGTTCTGGTTCCTGTTGCTGGGCCCGTTCGCGGTGGTGCTGTACCGGTTGCTGGCGCAGTCGGTGCAGGGGCCGCAGTCCGCGCAGGTGGGCCCGGCCAGCCGCGAAGGCGGTGGCTGGTTGCTGGCGGTGCTGGAATGGCCGGTGGCGCAGCTGATGACCCTGGCGATGGCGCTGGTCGGCAACTTCGATACGGTGTTTTCCGCGTGGCGGCAGGCAGGCGGCAACCGCTGGGCGCTGTCGTCGGCGTTCGTGGGCAAGGCGGCGCGTGCCGGCGTTGGTGCCGAGCTGGTGGATGAAGCCGAAGAAGCCCGCCTGTCGGGGCAGATGGCCCCGGACGAGCGTTACCCGGAGCTGCGCGATGCGATGAGCCTGGTCTGGCGCATGCTGCTGTTGTGGATGGCGCTGCTGGCCCTGCTGGTGATTGCCGGCTGGGTGGGCTGACCCCCGCAGGAACGGCCTCGGCCGCGAAGCCGAGGCACCCTCAGTGGCACGGAACGCGGGACATCGTGCAGGTGATCACACGTACTGCCGGGATCAGCCGGGGGCGAGCAGGTTGAAGGGGTACCAGGGCAGGTTGCGGGCGACCCAGTAGCCGAGCACCAGCACCAGCCACGGTATCGGCCGGGCGAACAGCCGCACCAGCGGCAGCCATCGCGCGGGCCACAGGCCGGCGCCATGCAGGGCCATCACCAGTACCGGGATGATCGACAGCACCAGCAGGGGGTTCATCGCCATGGCCTGCGGAAGGTCCAGGTGGACCAGTGCGTGCAGGCAGCGGGTGCTGCCACAGCCCGGGCACCAGATGCCGGTGAGGGCGTAGAACGGGCAGCCGGGGAGCGGATTGCCGGGGACGTTCGGGTCCACCCGGCGCAGGATCACCGCGGCACCGGCGCTGATGCTGGCAATCGCGGCCAGGGGCGCGTAACGGAGCAGGTGCTGCGGGAATTTCATGTCGATCAGGACCGGCCGGTTGCGGGCAACCGGCCGGCCAGGTGCATCAGTAGCTCGAAGCGCCGCTCATCGCGCCGCCCAGGCCCAGCATGGTGAACAGCACGAAGTACAGGATGGTCACGACGATGCCGGCGATGGCAGCGTAGATGGCCCACTTCTTGGCCTTTTCCGAGGCATCACGTGCACCGGCGATATCGCCGGCAGCCAGCAGGCCGTTGACCTTGGCGGCATGGATGATCGACACGATGCCCAGCGGCAGGCAGCAGAACAGGGTGGACAGGATCGCCCAGACGAGGTTGTTGGAAACGGCAGGACTGCTGGTATTCACGTAAAGCTCCTTGTAGAAAAAATCAGCGTGACTTGCAGGAATTTGCGGCAATGATCGGCGAAATGACCATGGTGGCCACCCAGCACAGCGGCCAGGTGATCCATCCGATGAACACGAACAGCAGCAGGAAATTGACGAAGGCCAGCGCCCAGTAACCGAACATGACGATCAGCCCGGTGACGACGTTGCCCGCATACAGGTGGCCGATGCCGAACACCTGGAACAGGCCGGGCACCACTTCCAGCAACGCAGCCACGCCACCGGACTTGTGCGGGTGGTAATAGTGATGCACCTGCTGCGGAGCGGCAGGTGGTGCCGGTGGCGGTACTGGCAATGTCGAGGTGGTGTTCTGGTCCATGAATCCCCTTTCGCGAGGCATGCCGCGATCCCCTTGCAGCACGCTTGGGCGGTAGGGTATCCAGTTGTCCTACTTCTGGAAAGCGTGATCTCTTATGCTTCACCACCTCTTAACGTCCGCACGAGCGTTTCCAGCCGTGCGGCGTCGGTGTCCTGCCCATTCACGGGAGCGGCGGCGACCACCTCCACGTGCGCGCGGAAGCGGCGCGGCACGCGCATCCGGCCCAGGCGGGTATCGCGGCGGCTCCACATGCTGGCCCACATGCCCTTCAGGGCCATCGGCACGACCGGGACCGGGCGGCGCGCCAGGATCTTCTCCACGCCCGACCTGAAGGCGGCGATCTCGCCATCGCGGGTCAATGCGCCTTCGGGGAAGATGCAGACCAGTTCGCCTTCGGCCAGCGCGGCATCGACTTCGTCGAAGGCACGCTGCATCAGCGCGGCGTCTTCCTTGGGGCTGGCGATCGGGATGGCCTTGGCGGTACGGAAGATCCAGCGCATCACCGGGATGTTGAAGATCTTGTAGTACATGACGAAGCGCACCGGGCGCGGGATCGTCGCCGACAGGATCAATGCATCCATGTAGCTGACATGATTGCAGACGATCAGCGCGGCACCCTCGTCCGGCACGTTGTCCTCCACACCCCTGACGCGCAGCTTGTACAGCGTGCGCACCATCAGCCAGCTGAGGAAGCGCATCAGGAACTCGGGGACGATGCTGAAGATGTAGACCGCCACCACCACGTTGGCGATGGCCAGTACCAGCAGCAGTTGCGGGATGGTCAGGCCGGGCAGCGGCAGCGTGTGGCCGAACAGGGTCAGCTGCTTGAGCTGCAGCAGCAGTCCAAGCACGGCGGCGGCGACGATGAAGCCGGAGTTCTGGATGTTGAGCGCGGCGAACACGCGCGACATCTCCGACCGGGGCGTGCGGCTCTGGATCAGCGCGAACAGCGGCACCACGAAGAAGCCGGTGAACAGGCCGATGCCGAGCAGGTCGATGACGATGCGCGCGCTGCCGGGCTGCTGCAGGAAGCCGGCCACGTCCAGCCCGGCCGCGGTCACCGCGCCGGTGCGGGCGAAGTACAGGTCCAACAGGAACACGCTCATGCCGAACGCGCCCAGCGGTACCAGGCCGATCTCGACGATGCGCCCGGACAGCTTCTCGCACAGCAGCGAGCCGACGCCGGTGCCCAGCGAGAACAGCGCCAGGGCGAAGATGTACAGGGTGTCGCCACCGCCGAGGTTGACCACGGCATAGGTGGGCAGCTGGGCGGTCAGCACGGTGCCGAAGAACCAGAACCAGGACACGCCGAGGATGGCGTTGCGCACCGCCTTCTGCTTCCTGGCCAGGCGCAGCACCGCCAGCGATTCGGTCCACGGGTTCCAGTTGATCTTCAGCTCCGGCGCACCGGCGTCCAGCCGCGGGATCATGCGCGCGGCGGTGTTGCCGGCCAGGGCCAGCGCGATGATCGCCACCGCCGCGACGACCGGCCCGTGGCTGCCGGCCAGCGAGAAGATCAGGCCGCCGGCGATCATGCCGGTGAGGATGGAAATGGAGGTGCCCATCTCAACCAGGCCGTTGCCGCCGGTCAACTCCTCCGGCTTGAGGATGGAGGGCAGCACCGAGTACTTCACCGGCCCGAACAGCGTGGACTGCAGGCCGGTACAGAACAGCGCGACCAGCAGGACCGGCATGCTCTGGGTCAGGAAGCCGACCGCGGCCAGCGCCATGATCACGATTTCCATCGTGGTGGTGACCACGATGAGCTTCTGCTTCTCCATGCGCTCGGCGACCTGCCCGGCCAGCGCCGAGAACAGGAAGTACGGCAGGATGAACAGCGCCGGGGCCAGGTTGGTGTAGAGCGTGCGTTCTTCGGTGCTGACGCCGAGGAAGAACAGCAGGCCGATGATCGCCTGCCGGTAGATGTTGTCGTTGAAGGCGCCCAGCGCCTGGACGATGAAGAACGGGAGGAAGCGCCGTTGCTTGAGCAGGGCGAACTGGTTGTGGCCGGACATCGTGTCTCCTCGGTGCTGCGCGGCACATTAGCAGAGCCGGGTCAGCCCTTGGGCGAGGGCAGCAGCGCCAGCAGGGCGCGCGCGGCCGGGGTGGGATCGGCCCGCCAGACCGCGCAGGTGCGGAACTGGAAGGGTTCGTCCAGCGGCCGGGCGATCACGCCGTGCATGTTTTCGGCCATGCTGGCTGGCGTCACCGAGACCGCCAGCCCCGCCGCGACCAGCTGCCGCTGCAACTCGCCGTGGGTGACTTCGTACTGCAGCTGCGGGTGGATGTCGCGGCCAAGCAGGGCGTCATCGACCAGGCGGCGCACGCCGGCGCCGGGCACCAGCGTGGCGTAGGGCTGGCCGTCGAGCGCCTGCAGCGGGATGCGCTCCAACGCCGCCAGCGGATGCCCGGGCGGCAGCACCATCGACAGCCCCTCCTCGTGCAGCAGGCGGTGTTGCGGCGGCAGCGGTACCTGCGGGCCGACCCCGACCAGGGCCACGTCGAGCAGGCCTTCGGCCAGGTCGGCCAGCAGCGCCTCGCTCATGCCCACCCGCAGGTGCACGTCCACCGCGGGATGGGCGGCGCGGAAGGTAGCCAGCAGCGCCGGGACGTCGACCACGTGCAGCGAGGTGATCTGGCCGATGTTGATGCGGCCGCGCACGCTGCCCAGCGCCAGTGCCATTTCCTCCTGCAGGCGGGCGGCCGCCTGCAGGGTGAGCCGGGCATTGCGCACGAACACCTCGCCGGCGCTGGTCAGCCGCACCCGGCGTGGGCCGCGTTCGAACAGGCGCGCACCGAGGGCCTCCTCCAGCCGGGCGATCTGGTGGCTCAGCCCCGATTGCACGGTGTGGCAGCGGCTGGCAGCGGCGGTGAAGCTGCCTTCCTCGGCCACGGCCACGGCGAATTCCAGCTGGCGCAGGGTGAACATGCCATCACTGAAACAGATGGATTGAATGAAAACAATACATTTGTGTCATTCAAGGGTGGGGGCCAGACTGCGTGCACTTTCCCCCGGCGACCGCAGCCATGTCCTCCTCCCCCACTTCCGCGCCGACCCTGCCGCAATCGCGGGTACTGCTGCTGGCCATCGCGACCGGCCTGATCGTGGCCAGCAACTACTACGCCCAGCCGCTGCTGCAACTGCTGGCTGGTGATTTCAAGGTCAGCGCCAGCCAGGCCGGCTGGGTGGTGACCACCGCGCAGCTGGCCTATGCCACCGGCCTGTTGTTGATCGTGCCGCTGGGTGACCGCGTCGAACGGCGGCGATTGATCGTCGGCCTGTTCGTGCTGGCCGCGGTAGGGCTGGCGATCAGCGGCAGCGCCGGGCACCTGGGCCAGCTGCTGGTAGGCACCGGCCTGAGCGGGTTGTGCGCGGTGGCCGCGCAGGTGATCGTGCCGCACGCGGCGACGCTGACCGCCCCGGAGCACCGCGGTCGCGTGGTCGGCACGATCATGGCCGGGCTGCTGCTGGGCATCCTGCTGGCGCGCACGGCCTCCGGCGTGCTGGCCGGGATCGGTTCGTGGCACACGATCTATTGGGTGGCCTGCGTGGCGCTGCTGCTGTCGGCGTTGGCGCTGGCCCTGTTGCTGCCGGCGCATCGGCCCAGCACGCAGCTGTCCTATCCGCGCCTGATCGGCTCGGTGCTGGCCCTGCTGCGCGACGAGCCGGTGCTGCGCCAGCGTTCGCTGCTCGGTGCGTTGCTGTTTGCCGGGTTCAGCGTGTTCTGGACGCCGTTGGCGTTCCTGCTGTCCGGGCCGGCCTATGGCTATTCGATCGCCACCATCGGCCTGTTCGGCCTGGTCGGGGCCGCCGGTGCCCTGGCGGCCAGCCGCGCCGGTCGTCTGAGTGATCGTGGCTACGGGCGCTGGGTGGCCGGCGGAGGCCTGGTGATGATGCTGGCCTCGTGGGGCGTGCTGCTGCTGGCGCCGGTCTCGCTGGCGGCGCTGGTGGTGGGCGTACTGCTGCTGGATGTCGCCGTGCAGGCGGTGCACATCAACAACCAGAGCGTGATCTACCAGTTGGATGAAAACGCGCGCAGCCGCATCACCTCGGCCTACATGACCTGCTACTTCATCGGCGGTGCCACCGGCTCGGCGCTGGGTACCGCGGCCTGGACGTCGCACGGCTGGATGGGGGTGTGCATGGTCGGCATGGTGCTGGCGCTGGTGGGCGTAGGCGTGTTCTTCCTGCCGGCCAGGGCGGGCGCGGGCGCAACGGCCCGGTAGCGCCGGGCCACGCCCGGGCGGTGTGGTACGTGATGGCGGGCAGCGGAGCTTGGCCCGGCGCTACCGTTGGCGGGGTTGGATGGCTTCGGCGGCGGTGCCGCGCAGCCGCGGCAGCAGGCGCAGCATCAACGCCAGTTGGGTGCGGACCAGGCGTGCCTTGTCGTCGATGTCATCGG
>Ga0308157_10010292_pt1 | contig 10170 bp, 7 predicted proteins | sample PhyBR1_FD_201035 | JGI IMG/M metagenome (GOLD analysis project Ga0308157, IMG submission 201035) | Phyllosphere microbial communities from UC Gill Tract Community Farm, Albany, California, United States - DLSLB.R1 | ecosystem: Host-associated > Plants > Phyllosphere > Unclassified | place: USA... | reverse complement strand
ATGCTTTTTTAGGGCCTAAAAAACCTGAAACTATAATGGTTACAAAAACAAAACCCGCTGCCAGCCCAAGCTGCATAAGGATTGGAATTAAATCTAGCTGATTTGATTGCATGTTGTTTGGTACATTAATTTTTGAAACCTCAAATATAATTTTTTCGGCTCGTATAAAAAACCCAATTGTTTTTAATTGTTCGGCATTTTAACGGTTTAAGCTTAATTTATAATGGTTTTAAATAATTAAAGGATAATATTATTCGTAGCTGGTTAGCCAAAAGATGCATTTGCTATAGTCAATTACCAGTTTTGTTAATTTATGTATTTTTATATGGTGCCTTTTACTTATTTTTAATTATGAGAAAGTTAATTGCGTTGGTATTCTTGTTGATACTTGTTTTTACCAGTAACGCACAAACTATAAATAGCAAGCTTTATAATTATTTCGATGGAATGCCGTCGGATGATTTAACGTATGTCTGTTACTCTGAACAAGCGGGAATTGAATTATGCTCCAGAAAAGGAATTATTCAGTTTGATGGGAACAGGTTTTACTTGAAAGATGCTACACAGCAAAGAATATTAAATGCGTACTTTTTTAAAAATGCGTTGTATTATGAAGATGGTAAAGCATTGCGAAAAAAAAATTACAGCAATAACGGTAAAATAGAAATTATTCAATCTAAAAATTATATGGATGAAGATCCGAATAATGATCATTTTGAAAATTTATTTATCGATAGTAAAGAACGTATTTGGTGTTCTGATTTTAATAATATCAAATATTTCTACAACAAAAAAACTGTTTCATTTCCCATTTTTCCCGATAATAAAGACTTAAACTTATCATTATATTTTATTGAAATAAGTGCTGATGAAATTTGGATTTTCACGCCTAATGGTTTGTACGAATGGAATGAAAACACCAATGTATTTTTAGCATCAACAAACAAAAATCTAAATAAACTGCAAGTTACGGCTGTTGCAAAAAGCAAGAATCAATTAATTATAGCTACCAAACAAGGGAATTTGCATTATTATGATCTTACCGAAAATAAAATTGTAAAAACCCTTAAAACGTCTAATTCGGTAGTTTTGCATCAGTTGGTTTTAAATAATGATAATTTGTATGGAATTAATGATCATGAAATATTCCATATTCTAAACAATCAGTTTACATCTATTTTTGCCTCTCAGAATTTTAATATAAAGCATTTTATCGTTAACGAAAAAACCAATAATTTCTGGGTCGCAACTTCAAAAGGATTATTACAATTGCACTTACCAAAGAAAGGATTAGCTTTTTTAAATTTCCCGGCTGAATATTCCAAAAGCGGAAACTTTATTTTAGATGTTATTGAACCTTCTCCAAATGAATTCTGGGTTTTAACCAACCATAATCAGGTGTTGCAATATAAAAACAAGAGTTGGCGTTTGTTAGAACAATTTCCAGATAACCTTAAAATTAAAAGTTTTACACTTCATAAAGATATCTACATTACTACAACGCACGGTATTTTTATGTGGAAAGGTAGTCTGTTTCAAAAAATGAATTTAGAAGGATTTGTTACGGATGCAGATATTGTAAAATCGGTAATTATCAATAATGAACTTTGGATTTTATCTGCCAGTAACGAAATAGTTAGATACAATTTAAAAACCAATAAAAAGATAAAATCAAACTCTAAAAATACAGTCGATTTTTGGAAACAAAACAAGTGGAACGATCTCACGGTAGATCTTGCAAATAATATCTGGTTGGTAGGGTGGATGCCGAAAGGATTTGGAATTTGTAAGTACGATGAAAAACAACAGAAATTTATTGATATAGCGCATAAACCACTTAGCAATCATCGTGATTTGTTTGTGGGCGATTATTACAACCGAATTTACACAGATGAAAAAAACAATGTGATTTTTTCTGCATACGGCGGTTTTTCAATGGGGAAAAATACTGGAAAGCTTACAAAGAAAATTGATGTTCATTCATATCCTATTGATGATACCTATATAACAGGTTTAATGCAAGACACTCACGAAAATGTGTTTTTTGCAACAAATGCCGGTTTGCATGTGTATTTAAAAAGCAAAGACAAAGTGGTGAAACTAAATACAACCGATGGTTTAACATCTAACACTTTGCAATATGCGTTTAAAGAAGTAAGTAATAATCGCTTGTTATTGGGTGGCGAAAACCAGTTGACTGTTGTGAATTATAACGATGTATTAAAAACTCCCTTACAAAACACAATCAAAGTAACAAAACTATTAATTAACGGCAAACCTTATACAAACGCCGAAAACTTAATACTAGATTACAAGCAAAACAATGTCACCTTACAGTTTTCGACATTTTCGTATCTGGAAGCAAATAAGATTTTTTACGAATACAGTGTAAATAACAGCGATTGGATTTCTTTAGAAAATCAAGCAGAATTGGCGTTTAACCATTTATCTCACGGATATTATGATATTAAAATTCGAGCGACAGATCATTTGCAGAATCAATTAAAAAATCAATTACACTATTCCATAAAAATTAATCCGCCATTTACGCAATCGCCTTTGTTTTATGCGCTGTTGGGTATTTTTGCTGTTATTGTGATTTACGGTTTGTTTCGTTATTCGTTGTATCGAAAAATGAAAGAGAAAAGATACGAGCTTCAGGTAAAAGACGCCGAAATGCGTATGTTGCGCGCACAAATGAATCCGCACTTTATGTTTAATACGCTAAATTCCATCAATAGTTACATTATTCAGCATAAAACAGCCGATGCCAGTAAATATCTTACATCGTTTTCTAAATTGATGCGAAATATTTTAGAAAGTTCTAAACAACAGTGGATTACGTTAGCGCAAGAAGTAAAAACAACCGAACTTTATTTGCAACTTGAAGCCGTGCGATTGGAAAACAGTTTTACATACGAAGTTGTGGTAGATGATGCGATAGATCAAACCGAGGTTTTTGTGCCTCCGCTTATTGTTCAACCTTTTGCAGAAAATGCTATTTGGCATGGCTTAAGACATAAAGCGAATGGAAACGGAAAATTGTATGTGCGTTTTATTTTAGAAAACAAAGACAAGCTTCGAATTGAAATTGAAGACAATGGAATTGGTCGAGATGGAAGCGTGTTGTTGAAAACTGCTAAAAAACATACTTCTTACGGTGTGAAAATTACCGAAGAACGCTTAATTAAATTGAATTCTGCAAATTATTTGGAAATTTTAGATTTGTACAACAACAATAACGAACCCGTAGGAACCAAAGTAATTCTACACTTAAACCTAGAAGAAAATGATTAAAGTACTATTAATAGACGACGAAAAACATGCTTTGGTTACCTTGGCACATTACTTACAAGATTTTAAGGAAATTGAAATTTTAGAAAGCATTCAAGATAGTCGATTAGCGAAAGATAGAATCACGGAATTGAAACCCGATATTGTATTTTTAGATATTGAAATGCCTTTTTTAAATGGATTTGAAGTGTTACAGCAGTTTGAAACTTTGCCATTTAAAGTAGTTTTTACAACAGCTTACGATCAATATGCCATAAAAGCATTAAAATTAAATGCGTTAGATTATATTTTAAAACCAATAGAAATTGATGAATTAAAGCAAGCTATAGATAAATACCACCAACAAGAATTGCTTACTACAACAGAGCAGGTTTCTAATGTGGCAAAATTTGCACTGACTCAAATGTCTGATACATTGGCGTTATCAACCTTAAAAGGATTGTTTTTTATTAAGATAGATGATATTATGTATTTTTCTGCGAGTAATGCGTATACTTTTGTAGTAATGAATAATGGCGAAAAGCATTTAGTAAGTAAATCGTTGGCTGTTTTTGAAGAGGTTTTGTTAGATAATCCTATTTTCTTCAGAGTTCACAAATCGTATTTAATCAACTTAAAATTTATAAGTCAGTATATTCGTGGCGAAGGCGGTGAAATTATTATGCAAGACAAAACATCGGTAGTTTTAAGTCGTAATAAAAAACAAGATTTTTTAAATCTGTTTAAAAAGATATAATACAAAAAGCAACTTTTCAAAAAAAGCTGCTTAAAAATTGAAATAAGTTATTAATAAACTAATATGAATATTAATTGGTTGAAAGATTTAATACATTACAAAATTCTTTATATGACATTTGTCTTAACTCAGCATCCGTATAGATATTTCCATCATTCGTTCTAACAATCTTCGTACTTTCGGCGTTGTTTTTATTCTTGGCATTTACAGTACTACTAGATTGTATTACAAATATACGCATGCCAGTAAAGTTTTGTGTACCTGAACCCGTAAGTCTGCTCATAAAACATTCTGTTGTGTTTGAATTGTTTCTGAAATATATTCTGTACGAATAGGTCGGTGTCACGTGTCCTGGTAAAGGATACCAAAAGCCACCTGTTGAGACAAAAACATAAATCATGCTTGTATCAGATTCAGCACTTGTCAGCGGAATTTCTCTAATCATTTCTGATCCATTGTGGTCAAAAGCACCAAAATTATATTGTTTAACATTTGCGTTTCCAGTTTGTCCGGTTTGCCCTTGTGGACCTTGAATACCACTTTCTCCTTGTGGACCCTGTAATCCTTCCGGTCCGGTATCTCCATCGCAATTACTTAAAAGTAAGCTTGCAAAACACAAAGCAATAAGTTTTGTGTATAGTTCTAATCTAGTTTTCATGATCATTATTTTTAAATTAATAATCAAATGTATCATGAGAATTTATTGTTTTTATATGAGAATTTACTAATGGCTGGATTGAGTTTGTAAAGTGCGGTTTTTAAATATTCGGACGGTCATTAAAACAAAACAGCTTACCTGAATAAAGGTAAACTGCCAAAAAGTATGAAATCAAAAAGTATTCTAATTCAAATCTTTTACTTAAAATTCCATTCTATATTACTTATAAATTGCTTCTTGTGAATTTTGAAAAATATAGTTGGGTTGGTTGGCAAAATTGATAAAATCATTCTTCAGTGTAGTATTGTTTAAACTTTGATAAGGAACATAAAAACCTTCGCCACCGCCATTAGAAACCGTTGCAGTATAATTTGCCCAAAACATCATATAAGATAGTTTAATGTTGTTTGTAGTTATAAACTGTGTTAATTCTGTAAAATAATTATTAGAAGTTAAATTTTGCTGTCCGGTTTCTGCCCAAGCAATGGGTTTGTTTTTTGCTAAACCAACTTGCTTTAAAACGTTTAATTTTTGTAAATTATAATTCCAGTTAGCACCATTGTTACTATTAGAATTTGAGCTTAAATGATAGGCGTCAATTCCTAAAATGTCAACATAATTATCGCCGGGATATCTTTTTAAATAACCAGCTTCGGTTGTTTCGTACCCAGGAGAATAACAAACAAGCATGTTGTTTAAGCCATTAGTACGCATATAATCAATGGTAAATTTAAATAAACTGATGTATTCAGCATCAGAACAAGCGGTTGTTCCCCACCAAAACCAACCACCATCCATTTCGTGATAAGGTCTAAAAATAAAAGGGATAGGTTCACCTTTCGTGTTTTTAAGCTTTTTAAATTGTACAATTAATTTATCTAACCAAGTTTTATATTGATTATGCAAAGCTCCATTAGGTAGTATTTTTGTAACATATCCCGGACTTGTATTCCATGACCCCTGATTATTGTCTAAACGGTAAGGATGCATTGAAAATGTATTTACCGCATTGTTTTCATAAGCTTTTATTGCCAAACGTATAGTTTCATCAAATGTTATGGCATCAAACGTGGTGGTAAAAGATTCGTTATTTGGGGCAAACTCCCAACCAAATACAGATGGCGTTTTTCCAGAAACATCTTTAAAATCGCTTTTATCGCCATTAGGAAAGTTGTTTAAGCGCCAACCAACACCGGCAATATTTGTACCCTGATGACCAATTAAAATTTTTGAATTATTTTGAATTTGGTGCAGATTAGTTAAAAGTTTTGATTTCTGTGGATTCTCTATAGGATTAGGATCAGGTGTTTGATCGTTTCCCGAATCGTCGCTACCACAACCTACCATTCCGATAGCGATAAGTAAAAATAGAATAGTCTTCATAAAACTTAATTTTAAGAAGTAAAGTTGCTTAAAAAAGCTATAATAAAGAAATGTGATTTTTTAAACGGTAAGTTTTAATTTACCAATGGTAAGGAATAGTTTATTAAAACCGAAAAACATCTGCAAAACGCAGATGTTTTTCGGTTTTTTTCTATATTAATATGTTTTATAAAGAATTGATAAATTTAAGCAGTGCTTCACGATCTTCTTTAGAAAGTTTCTTGAAATTTTGTTTAGCATTTTCTGCCTCACCTCCATGCCAAAGTATCGCTTCGGTTATGTTTCTGGCGCGACCATCATGTAAAAAATGGGTATGATTATTTACAACAAATGTTAAACCAATTCCCCATAAAGGTCTTGTTTTCCATTCGCGACCGTTTGCCAGAAAATCGGGTCTGTTATCTGCTAACCCTTCGCCCATATCGTGCAATAACTGATCGGTGTACGGATAAAAAGTTTGGAAAGACAAAGCCGAAATTTCACTGAAACCTGTCTGTTGTTTTGGTGTGTGGCAGGTTGCACATTGTAGATCGGCGAAAAGTTTTGCTCCTTTTCTAACATCTTTATCATTAATGTTTCGCGGTGCCGGTACAGCCAGTGTTCTTGTATAGAAAACAGCGTTGTGTAAAATCTCATCAGACAATTCGGCATCATCGTTTAAATGATCGTTTCCGTTTGATTGATCGTGACCTGTTTCGAAAGGAAAAACAAAATTCGTAATTCCCATATCTTCTACATAAGCCGCAGCACATTGTATCAATAAATTGGGCGTATTTGCCTTCCATCCAAATTTACCAATCTCGGTTTGCTGTGTCAGCGGGTTCCAAACGTAATTCAATTTCCCCAAAATACCGTCGCCATTACTGTCGTTAATATCTTGTGAATTGATCAAATCAGTATCGCTGATCAGTTCTAATAATCCCAAACCAAAAACCGGCGGAGCAATTCTGGGCGATAAAAGCGCATTGCTAGGAAATGGAATATAAGTGTTGGTTACGTTAAAAAGGGGTTTTCTTAAGTAAACAATGGTTCCGTCTGCCAGTTTCTCTGCAATTTCTTGATACTGAACCGTGTATTCTGCTTCGGGTTGAAAATTAAATATTGCCTGATTTTGAATTTGAAGTCCGAAACCATTTACAGCAATAGGATTTTCGTTTGAACCATTTCCAGGTAAACTGGTACGCAAAAGCAAACCGCTACGTGCCTGAATATTCTGCGGATGCGCCGCACGACCATCTCTGGGATGACAGCTGATACACGAAGAATTGTTAAAAATGGGCCCCAAACCAGAATTAATGTTTGCCGGTGCGGTAACAAAAATCGATTCAAAATCAATATCGCCTTTTAAATGCCGACTTAGTTCGCTACCCGACAAATTAGGCGCAGGCGTACTGTACCCGTTACTGGTATTAGAAAAAATAGTAGTTTTTCCGCCGGCATACAATCTTTCTGTCAAATCAGGAAAATTATCTTCTGTAACGTCAACATATTCGTTATCGTCGCCACAACTTTGAAGTAGAAAGATTACCGTGAGCGAAAAAACTACTATTTTAAATCTTTTCATTGAAAAGATCATAAATTATTTTAAGTTATTAACCACGAATGGTTTTAATTCTGCCTGTAAAACAGTGTGTAAAGTGTTTACTTTTACTTGTGCCGCTTTAACTTGATTTCTGTTGTTGAATATTGCATTAGAGAACGTGCCTGGAATAGCATCTAAACCCGTTATAGCTTCTGTAATAGCGCTTTTGATTTTAGCATCTAACGTAGGATTTTTAGCTGCAACCAAAGTGCTTAAACCTTTACCGTTACCAACACCGTTTGCAGTACCTAAATAAATGTTCTGAATGCTTCGCATGTTATCGATAAAGTCTGTTTTAGAATTGTTACTGAAACGCGATTCTTCTAATTCTGCATTTGGAGTTGATCCTTCTGAATTTAATGGATCTTCGATTTTTCCGTTTGCAACTTCATCAGCAATAATGATCAAACCTTCGGTTATTTCTTCTAAAACCACCGTGTAAGAAGGGTAGGCGTTTGGTGATGGATTAATAAAATTATCAACAAAATTTCCTGCTGAAGCAATCCATCCGTTGTGCAATTTCTGGGTGTTATTGTGTAAATCTTGTGCAGAAGCCTTTAATAATTCAAGCTGTCTTGGTGTTAGCTGATCAACCGTTTTAGTTCCGTTTTCTCCCCAAAGTAAAAACTCGATAAGGTGAAATCCGCGTGCTTCGTTGTTGTTCTCTAAAGTTGCAACCGTAATTGGTGATGAACTGTTTAAAATGTCGTTCATTGCAGTAACATCAACCGGCCAAGTATCCATTGCAGGATCAATTCCTTCGGTATCAACCGGTCCGTATAAAAATCCTTCCGATTGTTCCCAATAAACGCGGGTTTCCATCCAAGCATTTTTAGCTTTGGTTAGATTTTCAACCGTCAATGACGTTGATAATTGAGTAACCGCAGTGTGTAACGCAGCAGCTTTTTGGTTTAAATTGCCGTACGTATTAATAATAATGTTGTTAGATGTGTTGGTAACGGCTTCTTTTAAAGTTGCCGTTTCTACAGGATCAACCGTAGGTTCATCATTGTCACTACAAGATGCAATTGTGAATGCCGTCATTGCCAAAGCAACCGATTTTACTAGATAATTTTTCATAATTTTTACTGTAAGATTTTAATTTTAGAATGAGAAAGCAATACCCGCAGAGAAGGTATTTTCTTTTTGTTTTTTGCCCGAATTTATTAAAGTAACAGGATCAATATGGTCTGATCCCAGAGTTCTGCTTTGATATTGAATTTTTGCCACTACATTTTCACTAACGAAATAGTTGAAACCACCGGTAACAGATTTGCGTTCCCAACGTGGTTTTCTTACAACGGCACCTTCGGTTTTAAGCATGGTGTCGTAGTAGTCGTAGCGTACAAAAGGATAGATTTTTTGTTTATATTCCGGTTTTAGTAAGTGTAAAATTTCGTAACCTATTTCTGCCGATGCACCAACAGCTTTTTTGCCGACCGGTGTACGTTTTACGCCTAAGTTGTTAGATAATGTTGCGTTTTTACGTGTAACCACATCCGAGTTTTCTAAATCGCCGTATAAACCAATAGCATTAAAACGTAAGTGGTTTTCGTTATAAGTAACATGACCTTCGACTATTTTAACATAAGCCGATGTCTGCATATCGTTTTTAGGACGGTTTGCTGCGGCATCGTTCACATATAATGCAGCACCTGCAAAAGTGTTTTTATGGGTTCCGAATTTATAATCAAGCCTTAAAGTATAGGCAAAAGATTCACCAACGGTCATATCAAAACGGCTTTGGTGTCCGTCTTTGATCCAACCACGAGAACTGAATCCCGTTGCGTCTAATCCGTTTGTTACAGAAACTTCATACATGAAGCGTTCCTTTAAGAATTTACCGTAAAACTGTACTCCGTTTTCATACCATCCCAATGGTAAAATCTCGTTTTCCATTTCCTGTCTGTGAGTAGTGAAATAGCTAGTTGGACGGTCTAAATTCTGTGCCAATCCAAAATGAATCTTCATGCGTCCGGCACGAACATTAAAGTACGATTTTATACTAAAGTCAATATAAACCTGTTCTAGTTTTACTTCTCCGCCCGATTCTATTTCTTGTTCGTATTCACCAAATTCTTCCTGCGTGTCAAGGTCTATAGTTGACCCAGTACCACCGTGTTCAAACTCAATTTCGGTTTTCAGTTTAATTTTATCAGTGAATTCGTAACCTAAGTATAAGTTTAAACGTTCAGCATCAAACTTGTCTTTAATGTTTAAATCGGTATCGTATTTTGGAAAATTGTAGTAATTGATTACACCGTAACCAGAAAGTGAAAAGCGAGACCAGCTTAAAAGTGACTGCTCGGTTTTTTGTTGTTCCGGTGTTTTTTCCTGAGCCGTTCCTAACAACGGAATACAGAAAAAGATTAAATGCCCTAATCTTAATTTCATCTTAAAATTTTCAGCAAATGTATGTAATTTTTATTTAGATTGTTTAAAAATAGATAAAATATTTTAACAAAAAAAACACCTGCGTTTTGCAGGCGTTTTACTTGGAATTAAATATATGTTGTT
>Ga0308157_10010290_pt1 | contig 10172 bp, 8 predicted proteins | sample PhyBR1_FD_201035 | JGI IMG/M metagenome (GOLD analysis project Ga0308157, IMG submission 201035) | Phyllosphere microbial communities from UC Gill Tract Community Farm, Albany, California, United States - DLSLB.R1 | ecosystem: Host-associated > Plants > Phyllosphere > Unclassified | place: USA... | reverse complement strand
GTTACCCATATTTACCTCATCGGCGATTCTACCGTGGCAGATTATACGGGAGATTATGAACCGGGAAAAGATTATATGAAAGTACGCTATCCGATTACCGGTTGGGGACAGGTTTTTCAGCCCTTCTTTAAAAAAGACAGCCTGCCGGATTTGAAGCCCGGTATTACAGCAGATTCTGTGGCAGTTATCGACAGAGCGCATGGCGGAAGAAGCACAAGAACTTTTTTTCAGGAAGGAAGATGGAGATACGTTTATGAACACCTGAAGCCCGGAGATTATGTCTTAATGCAGTTTGGTCACAACGACAGTTCGGAAAAGCATACGGAGCGATATGTAAATATTGAAGGATATAAAGAATTTTTAAGATTATTTGTTACCCAGACAAAACAAAAAGGGGCCAATCCCATTATTTTGACACCGGTTGCCAGAAATTATCCGTGGAAGGATGGAAAACTCCAAAATGTTCATAGTGAATACTGGCAGGCTCCGATTGATGTAGCGATGGAAATGAACGTTCCGTACATCGATTTAAATAAATTGTCCATGGAATACTTTACAAGCAAAGGACAAGATTTCACCACGAATCATTACTTTATGAATTTACCTGAAAATACCTATGAAGCTTATCCGAAAGGGCAGAAAGACAATACCCATTTTCAGCCAGAAGGTGCAAAAGCGGTTACTTCGCTGGTTTATCAGGAATTTAAAAAAATAATTACAACTCAAAAAAAATAAAATGAAGAAGTCCTTAAAAATGATCGGCTTGGCTGCAGCGTTACTGTTTTCAGCCCAGATAAATGCCCAAAACCTGGATATTTATAAAAATATTGAGTTTAAAATGCCTCAGGTAACGGAAACCTCATTTCCTGCCAATACGGTTTCTATTACCCAGTTCGGAGGAATTTCCGGAGGCAATGTAAAAAATACGGAGGCTTTCAGAAAAGCTATTGATGAATTAAGCAAAAAAGGTGGCGGTAAATTAGTTGTACCGAGAGGAATGTGGCTTACAGGACCGATTGTGCTTAAAAGCAATATTAACATTCATGTTGAAGAAGGCGCATTCATTATTTTCAGTAAAGATAAAAACGATTATCCTTTGGTGGACGTAAGCTTTGAAGGGCTAAACACCATTCGCTGCCAGTCTCCTATTTCAGCAAAAAATGCGACGAACATCGCCATTACGGGAAAAGGCGTGATTGACGGAAGCGGTGACGCATGGAGAGCCATTAAAAAAAGTAAAGTTTCCGAATCTCAATGGAAAGACATCGTAAAATCAGGAGGAATCGTATCTGCGGACGGCAAAAACTGGTATCCTTCGGAAAGCTATAAAAAAGGACTGGAAAGCAGCTCTAATTTTAATGTTCCGGATAAAATTTCCAAAGATGAATTAATTACCGTAAAAGATTTTCTCAGACCGGTAATGGTAAGCTTAGTTGGCTGCGACAAAGTCCTGCTGGACGGGCCGACTTTCCAGAATTCTCCGGCATGGAATCTCCATCCTCTGATGTGCTCCAATGTTATTCTAAGAAATCTTACGGTAAGAAATCCGTGGTTTTCCCAGAACGGAGACGGTGTAGATTTAGAATCATGTAAAAATGTTTTAATTTACGATAATACGTTTGATGTTGGCGATGATGCGATCTGCATCAAATCCGGAAAAGATGAAGACGGAAGAAAAAGAGGAATGCCTACTGAAAATGTCATTATTAAAAATAATGTGGTGTATCATGGTCACGGAGGGTTTGTGATAGGAAGCGAGATGTCCGGCGGCGCAAGAAATATTCATGTTTCCGATTGTACTTTTATCGGTACCGATATCGGCCTGCGTTTCAAAACGACCCGCGGAAGAGGTGGAATTGTGGAGAATATTTACATTAAAAATATCGATATGATCAACATCCCGACACAGACGATCGGTTTTAATATGTTCTACGAAGGCGCATCTCCTGTGCTGGAAGACGGGCAGACAAAGGAAGAAAACAAAACCCCTGAAAAAGTTTTTCCGGTAACGGAAAAAACACCGGTATTCAGAAATATTTTCTTTAAAAATATCAATGCCGTGAATTCTGATGAAGCCATAACTTTATTCGGGCTTGCGGAAATGAACCTTAAAAATATTGTAATTGAAGATTCGCAGTTTGATACCCGAAAAGCATTAACCATTGCAGACGCAGACGGAATTCAACTTAAAAATGTAAAGCTGAAATATACAGAAGGAACGGGTGCAACAATTTACAACAGTAAAAACATCAACCTTTCAACGGTGAAATTTGAATCAGCAAACAAACCTTACGTAAAAGTTTTAGGAAATAAAACCGGAGCAGTCCTGCTGCCGAAAGAAATTGGGTCTGACAGGAGTTTACTTTCTGTGGGTGCAGATGTAGCGAAAAATGCAGTTAAATAACTAATTAATTAAATAGTATAAAAACTCCACAAGCGGATGATTTTTAGCATAAAACATACTTATATTTCTATTTTTTTAATGGGGACCATGGCATTCGGACAGTTAAAACGTCCGAATGCCACTCCTTATACCAATGAAATTACATTTGAAAAACTTAAAAAGAAATATTCTTTTTTAACCCCGATTGAAAGACCGGTTCCTCAAAATGTCATTATTGATAAAGACGTAGAATACAAGAATATCAACGGAATTTCTTTAAAAGCAGATATTTATTATCCCAAAGATCAATCTAAAAAATATCCCGGAATTGCAATGGTTCACGGCGGCGGATGGATTTCAGGAAGCAAGGAAAATGAAAAATATATGGCCATGGAGCTCGCTTCAAAAGGATATGTTGTGATTGCTGTCGGCTATCGCTTGGCAGATGTCGCAAAATTTCCTGCCGGTGTGGAAGATATCGAAACCGGAATTCAATGGCTGAAGAAAAATCATAAAAAATATGCTTTAGATAAAAGGAAAATAGCAGTGTACGGAGAGTCTGCGGGAGCACAAATGGCCACTTTGGTAGGTGTAAAATCAAAGAATAAAATCCAGGCCATCGTGAATGTGGACGGAATTGTTTCATTTATTCATCCTGAAGCCGAAGAAAGTACCTATGCAGCGTACTGGCTGGATGGCGACCGCGAGGTCAATTTGAAAAACTGGACAACCGCATCACCTTTGGAATATGTTGATAAAAATACATCACCGACTCTTTTCATTAACAGTTCGCAACCCCGGTTTCATGCTGGCAGAGACGATATGATGAATAAATTAAGAAATTATAATATTCAGACAGAATTCCATGAGATTAAGGATTCGCCGCACTCTTTCTGGTCGGCAGAACCCTGGTTTACGGAAACCCTGAATCTTACCGCTGCTTTTTTAGATAAAGTTTTGAAATAATAATTTTAACACAAAGGAATTAATTTAATTAAAAAAATATTTTAGTGAGCAAAAACGAATCAATAAGTTGATTTTATGAAGCTATCGTCATCGCTTCGCGAAGCAAATTTATTTGTCCTTGCTATCTAAAAATCAGGTAATATAAAACAAATCTTGCGTCAGAAAATAATAAATCAGTTTATGAAAAAATTATTTTTAATTCTCCTTGTCTCAATGGCAAATTTTCTTTTTGCCGGAAATGGTCCTTATATCAAAATTACCGTTGCCAAAGACGGAAGCGGCGATTTTACATCCATTCAGAAAGCCATCAATTCCGTAAGAGATCTTGGTCCGGCAGAAGCACTGATTTATATAAAATCAGGAACATATAATGAAAAAGTGGTCATTTCATCTTCAAAACATAAAATCACGTTAGAAGGTGAAAATAAAGACAATACAATGATCACCAACAATGATTTCTCAGGAAAACAGGATTCGTTCAATGAAAAAATGACGACATTCAATTCTTACACCTTGCTGGTGATGGGTGATGATATACAAATAAGCAATCTAACGATTCAGAATTCTTCATGCAATGAAGGACAGGCAGTTGCACTCCATGTGGAAGGCGACCGTTTTATCATCAAAAATTCAAATATTCTGGGGTGTCAGGATACGGTATATTGTGCAACAAATCACAGCAGGCAGTATTTTGAAAACTGTTTTATAGAAGGTACTACCGATTTTATTTTCGGGCAGGCAACAGCGGTTTTTAAAAACTGTACCATTAAAAGTTTAGCTGGCTCTTATATCACAGCTGCTGCAACGGAAAAAGACAGGAAATATGGTTTTATTTTCTTTGATTGCAGGCTGATTGCAAAAGAAGGTGTTACAAAAGTTTTTCTTGGAAGACCCTGGAGACCTTACGCCAAAACAGTTTTCATCAATACCGAAATGGGAGGTCATATTGTTTCTGAAGGCTGGAACCCGTGGAAAGGAGACAAGATGTTTCCCGATAAAGAAAAAACGGCTTATTACGCAGAGTTCGGAAGCAAAGGAGCAGGCGGTAATACCTCAAATCGGGTAAACTGGTCGCATCAGCTGACTAAAAAAGATATGAAAAATTATACCCTGGAAAAGATTTTTAGTGGTTGGAACCCCATCATGAGTAATGAGTAATAAAATATAATTCTTAATTGCCTTAACCAATTAAATTTATCTTAAAATGAAAAAAATATTTTTACTGTTTAGCATAGTAATTTCAACATTCATCCTGGCTCAGAAAAAGCCGACTTTATTCCTTATCGGTGATTCTACCATGGCCAATAAAGAAAATCCGGATAAAAATCCCGAACATGGATGGGGACAGGTTTTAAACCAATTTTTTACAACAGGTATCGAAATCCAGAACCATGCGATGAACGGAAGAAGTTCTAAAAGTTTCAGGACAGAAGGACGATGGGCTGCCATTGAAAAACAGCTGAAAAAGGGAGATTTTGTCATTATCCAGTTCGGGCATAATGATCAGAAGGTGAAAGACTCTACAAAATTTACCAATCCGTACACGCAATACAGGGCCAACCTGGAGAGATACGTAAAGGAAACAAGAGCAAAAGGAGCCATTCCTATTTTAATGACTTCTATTGTACGAAGAAATTTTAACGAAAACGGCGTATTGATAGATACGCACAAAGAATATCCTCTGGTTGTAAGAATGGTTGCCAATGATCTGAATGTTCCCTTCGTAGATATGCAGCTGCTTACAGAACAGCTTGAAATTGCCTATGGTCCCGAAAATTCAAAAAAACTACATCTCCATTTTAAGGAAGGTGAAGAGCCGTATTATCCCAAAGGAAAAGACGACGATACCCACTTGTCCAAACTGGGAGCAGATCTGGAAGCGAAACTTGCCGCTGAATCTTTAAAAAACATGAAAACCGGACTGGAAAAATTTATCAAATAATATCAATAAAAATATCTGAAATGAATTTTAAAAAAGAGCCTTTTTTCGATGGCAATTCCGAATGGGAAAACCTGGGAGCCGGCGTTTCAAGACAATTTGTGGGCTACAATTCACAGATCATGATGGTGATTGTAAAATTTGAAAAAGAGGCAGTAGGCGCTTTACATCAGCATTTTCACTCGCAAATCACCTATGTTGCTTCGGGAATATTTGAAGTTGAAGTAGACGGTGAAACAAAAATACTGAAGGCCGGTGACGGATTCTTTGCCCAACCCAATATTTTTCATGGGGTAAGATGTCTTGAAGAAGGACAATTGATTGATGCTTTCGCACCTTTCAGAGAAGATTTTATTAAATAAAAATTACCGGGCATTACTACCGTTTACAGAGTAGTTCATCTGTTAATTCAACACTATTTTTATATCGTTTCAAATCACAAAAATATTATTTTTAAATACGTAATATGCAACCGATTGAACAATATAAATAGTCAACATTATAATTATATAAATATTGATAGTTTAAAATATAAAACAATTAAATATTAAATTAATAATTTTGATTTGAATCAACAACAAATAATTACTACTATGAAAACAAAAACAAAAGCTGTCATTCTCACGGCAGCCCTGAGCTCAATTTTTGCTTTAACAGGCTGCGGACAGGAAGATCTAAAATCCGACCTGGCGAATAATCCGAATGAAATAAAAAATGAAATGTCCGTAAATGCCATTGTCCCATTGGCAAACTGTGTTGCTCCGGGATGGGCTTCCCAAAACGGCGGAACAACCGGTGGTGGAACCGCTGCGGAAACAACGGTATCAACTTATGCTCAGTTAAAATCGGCAATTGAAAATACGGCGGTAAAAGTCATTAAAGTTACCGGAACCATAACGATTACTGCCAGATTATCTTTTCAGGATCAGAGCGGCAAAACCATCTATGGAGCCAGCGGCGCAAAACTGGTTTCCACCAACCAGACTAAAGACGGATCAGGGATCATCAACATTAAAAGATGCAACAATATCATCATCCGAAACCTTATTTTTGAAGGTCCGGGAGCATATGATACCGACGGTTGGGACAATGCGATTCTCGATGACTGCCGAAATGTATGGATCGACCACTGTGAATTTCGGGACGGCGTAGACGGAAACTTCGATATTAAAAACAAATCGGATTTCGTCACTGTATCCTACACCAAATTTCATTATCTGAAAGCCCCTAAACCCGGAGGATCCGGAGGGACAGACGATCACCGTTTTTCCAATCTGATCGGCTCAAGTGACGGTGCTACTGCAGATGCGGGCAAACTGAACGTAACCTTTGTAAGATGCTGGTGGGGACCCGGATGCAGAGAACGTATGCCGAGGGTAAGATACGGAAAGATCCATATCCTTAACAGCTACTTCAACAGTTCGGTAAGCAATAAATGTATTGCTGCGGGTGTTCAGGCGAATATCCTGGTGGAAAGAAACGTATTTGAAAATGTAAAAGAACCGATCAATCTCATGACGGGTTATACCGCCGTAACACAAACAGGAAACAGTTTTGTGAACGTAACCGGAAATACATCCGGAAGCGGGAATGCATTTACCCCACCCTATTCCGTCAATAAACTTAATGCTTCTGATGTAAAATCTGATGTAACAGCAAAAGCAGGAGCCACATTAAGCGGAAATATCTGCGATACTCTTTAGGAATTTAAACGCTGATTATAAACCGCGCGGGCTGATTCTCAGCCCGCGCGGTTGTTTTTAAGTAAATTTCTTATTGAGAAAGTTTATTGCTGTTCAGCCATTTAGGATATTCTTTATCGATCAGCTTTTTTGCAAAATCGCCAAACCAGCTGTAGCCGTTTCTTCTCTCCTCGGAAACTTCGTTGTAATTGTATTTTACACTTCCGTCGCGGTCACCAAACAGAGGACGGTTATCATGAATATCATAAAATCTTGCCCAGACAACGGAATTTTTATCCTCTGCAAGAACTCTTACTGTCTTTCCGTTTTGTTTTACGACATTATAGCTGTATCCTTCAATATCATTTTCTGTAAACCATTTTACGGCAGATTTCACGGATCTTTCAATATCAGGCGTTACGGGCTGCCACATGAGAAACCGTACAATTCCTACGGATTCTGCGGTTGCCAGGGAAACAGGTTCAAAAGCCCTTGCCTTATCCGGCTGCAGGGTAATTTCATTGTACTGATCTGCCCAAATCGTTGGCTTTCCGTTCTGAAGAACCTGTGCTTTTAAGATGCATTCAATTCCCTTTTTTACAGCCTTTTTAGATTGTTCTTTTAGTTTTTGATCTACCGCGATAAAATCGTTTTTCCCTTCTGCGGTATTGTAGAGAACCGTTAACGCATTAATCATGGCATTGTCATTAAAAGTAATCTGTTTTCGGTATAATCCTTTGTTAGGATAATATTGAGGAAAACCACCATTTTCGTACTGCATGGTAAGCAGATAACGGATTCCTTTTTCCGCTGCCTTCAGGTAATCCGGATTTTTCGTTTCGGAATATGCTTTCATTAAAGCGTTAATTTCCCTTGATGTAGCGTTGTTATCAATGGTCGCGTGATCATCACCCGTGGATTTTATTTTTCTTAAAAGATTTTTGTCAACCGGAAGATTGTAATCAACTACTGATTTATCTTCCAGCTGCTTTCCCCAGCCTCCCACAGGAAGCTGATACAGCATCATTTTTTCTGCCAGCGTATCTTTTTTTATCTGAGCGGATATATTTAAGCTAACTAATCCCAGAGCAAGAGTACAGATGTTGAATTTCATGATTTATTTAATTGTAATGATTAAAGGATTTCTGATGATTTCAGATTGTTTTTGAAGCCTATTTTCCCAGTCCTGCCGAGTCTGGATATCACCGCTTTTCTGCCATGCAAATCCTGCATAATAAACCAGCTTATCCTGAGGTTTTGTAACGACATACAGATTACTTTCATCCGGAGCATCAGATCGGAAAACAATTGATTTTTCAACAATACTCGGATCCACAACAATACCTTCACCTACAAAAGCGTCATCAATTTTTTCCCAGTGAAGATAGTATCCTTTTTGGTCATTTAGTTTTGCTTCACCTTCGTTTTTATGTAAAGTTATTCCAATGGTATAGTTGGGAGCCGGTTTTTTTTCTGCTCTAAAATACGATTCAAATTTTGAAAAATTTGATCCAAGATCCAATGAAACTCTTTTAATTTCTTTAACTGCAAATTCGCTCCACGGATCATAAGTCAATTCAAAAACCGTACGCAAAGGACCTTCTGCAATGGTTCTGGAGGCAACAAAATTTTGCGAAACCTGAAGCTTGTCATTTACCCATATTCCGATTCCACCTGTTCCGCGGCTGTTTCCGACATGGTAAGGATCATAGCCCTCCCCTCTTGTATCTTTATGATAATACATGGGATCCGTAAGATAACCTTTGTACCATTTATTAATGACCGGAAACTCCGTTCTTTTCAGCCAGATGTCCACACCGCTTGAGAGCGTACTGCTTTTTACCCCCTGCAATGCTTCCTGCTGACCCTTCGGGCCATACATTCTGAATGCTATTTTGTCATTTTCCCATGCATAATCATCTACCCGTTCCGGAACCAGCCGGGAGTACGTTGAAATTTCAGTTTTGAGGATGGGTATTGCCGGTTCAGCTGAGATCGTATACACTGCTTTTTGATGTCCTTCAACTGTTGCCTGAAAAAGCAATTCATCATTATTTCCGTCTCCATTATTATCAATCCATTGGATCAGAACAAGTTGACCTTTTGCATCTCTAATCCTTAGATCAGTCGCTTTACTTTTATCCAAAAATGATTTCAATTGAGAAACAGGGACAGCGACAACTTCTTTTCTGGTAAAATCAAGTGTATTATTTAACTCAATAATTTTTTGAGCATGTATACTATTTGAATTTATGCAACCGATTGCACACATCAATCCGACAAAAGAATTTTTAACTGTAGTCATAATTATATCAGTTGAGTCAGTTTTCAAAAGTAATAAAAATAAAACAATTAAAACTGCTTAAATTTTTATTCAATTTACCATTTTCTTTTTCATAATTTTTAATTCAGATATTGATTTAAAATAAAAGTACCTGCATTACTGCAGGCACTCAAACTCAAACTTCTTCACTACACATTGATCATTATATTAACATTATCATATTAAATTTATTGTGTTTATTTTATTTTTTAACATGGATATTACATAAAACCGCTTTATCACAGATCATCAGTTCTAAAATTCAAACTCTCCAATAAGAATACCATCTTCTTTGTTTCCATTTTCTTTCTGATTCTGGAATACCACGATCTTTCTTTCCTGCTTTCCGGTAGCATAATTGATATAAATTTCCGCCATAATGGCTGTAGGACCTGCAACTCCTGTCTGCTGCTCTCCAAAAAAATTGGTCTGAATCTTATACTTTCCTTTCATCGCTTTTTTAAGTAAAAACTGTTCAGGGCCAAAGCCTCCTGTAAAATCGTCGCTCATTCTTCCTCCTATTTCTGTTTCCTTATGCGAATAATAACATCGTTCATTATTAGGATCGGTCACCCAGAGATCAATATCCGTATCATCCTTATTCCAGCTAATGACTACGCGGATATTTACCGGAAGATCTGCTATGATTTTAGGATTGATATTGCTAAGGTTTAATTGGGATCTGTGATTTGCAATCAGCTGATTGATCTCCATAATAACCGTTTCTTCAATACCATCATCCCGGTCAGCAAGTTCCTTCGTGTAAGACTGTGTGAGAATTTTGTAAAAATTGTCCAGGGCAGCCTGATACTGGCCGTTATCTTCCAGTGCAAGAGCGAGATCTCTATAACTTTGTGGATCAAAAGGCCGCCATTCCAA
>Ga0308157_10010289_pt1 | contig 10172 bp, 11 predicted proteins | sample PhyBR1_FD_201035 | JGI IMG/M metagenome (GOLD analysis project Ga0308157, IMG submission 201035) | Phyllosphere microbial communities from UC Gill Tract Community Farm, Albany, California, United States - DLSLB.R1 | ecosystem: Host-associated > Plants > Phyllosphere > Unclassified | place: USA... | reverse complement strand
TCCAGCATCCTGGGCCGCAAGCTGGGCTCGGTGGCGACCGGCGGCGCGGTCGGCGCGCTCGCCTGGCTGTTCACCAGCAGCCTGCTCATCGGCGGCATTGCCGCGCTCGTGGGCATGGTGTTCGCCCTGGTTTCCAGCCTGGGCGGCGGTGGGCTCGGCGGCATGGGCCGCTCGGGCTGGGGCGGCCCTGGGGGTTTTGGCGGGGGCGGATTCGGGGGCGGTGGGCTGGGCGGGGGCGGCTTTGGCGGGGGTCGCGGCGGCGGCTTCAGCAGCGACGGGGGTGGAAACTTTGGCGGCGGCGGCGCGTCGGGCAACTGGTAAGACACACGATGAACAAGTTGACGCGCCTTCTCAAGCACCTCTGGCTGGACGTGTCGGACACGCAGCGCGCCATCCCGGCCGACATGCTGGACAGGCTCGCCCAGCGCGTCGCGGCCAGCGAGCAGCGCCACAGCGGCCAGGTGCGCATCTGTGTCGAGGCGTCCTTGCCCACGAGCTACCTCTGGCGCCTGGGCCGGCCCGACAGCCTGGCTGCGCTGGTTCGGCAGCGGGCGGTCATGATGTTCGGCAAATTGCGCGTCTGGGACACCGAGCACAACAACGGCGTGCTCATCTACCTGCTGCTGGCCGAGCACGCCATCGAGATCGTTGCGGACCGGGCCCTGCGCCGCCATGCGGACGCTGCGCAGTGGCAGGCCATGGTGGCGCGCATGGCCGGCGCTTTTCGCGAGCAGCGCTACGAGGACGGCCTGACGCAGGCGCTGGAGGAAATCTCGGCACTGCTGGTGGCGCACTTCGAACGTGACCCCACGGCGCCGGCGCACCCCAACGAACTGCCCGACACGCCCCTGCTGCAGTAAGTGGCCTGCCCTGCAAACCATGCTTGCTATGATTTCAATAGCTGGATATCCATGCCCCGCTTGGGCAAAAGGCCTTTTTTACTTAAAAACAGCGGAACAGCCTTGCCAGCCGCAACACCGCGCAGCAGCCGCACAGCCGTTTGGGAATGAGCGGCCGGCGCCTCATGCGCAACAAGGCAAACGGCATTGGTGGCGGCATCCCTGCCCGTGCCGGGCCTTGGACTGTTCGGAGGTGGCCATAAAAAAGCCCCTGGCTTGCGGCAGGGGCTGGATACAGACGGTCGTTGCCAACCGCTGAAGTGGCAGGCCGAAGCCCGCGCGAAGCCATGTTATTTTTTCTGGCGGTATTTGCGCAGCGCCGCAATCTGGGCGGCCATCACGGCCAGTTCGGACTGGGCCATCGCGATATCGATATCGGTCTTGGCATTTTTCAGCGCTTCCTCGGCGAGGGCCTTGGCCGACGTGGCCTTGGCCTCGTCCAGGTCCTTGCCGCGAATCGCGGTGTCGCTCAGGACGGTCACGCAGTTCGGCTGAACCTCCAGCAGGCCGCCAGCGACGAACACGAACTCCTCGGAGCCATCCGTTTTTTCAATGCGCACGGTGCCAGGGCGGATGCGGGTGATCAGCGGCGTGTGGCGCGGATAGATCCCCAGCTCGCCCGCCTCGCCCGGCAAAGCCACAAAGCGGGCTTCACCAGCGAAGATGGACTCTTCGGCGCTGACGACATCGACGTGGATGGTATTCATACGTACTCCAATTTAAAAGATGTGAAGAAAGTGGGCGCAGGGCAAACCGTCGGGCGGCTTGTCCCACGCCGGCCTTGCTTACATCTTCTTGGCTTTTTCGAAGGCTTCGTCGATGGTGCCGACCATGTAGAAAGCCTGCTCGGGCAGGTGGTCGCACTCGCCGGCAACAATCATCTTGAAGCCGCGAATGGTCTCGGCCAGGCTGACGTACTTGCCAGGCGAACCGGTGAACACTTCGGCGACGTGGAACGGCTGCGACAGGAAACGCTGGATCTTGCGTGCGCGGGCCACGGCCAGCTTGTCCTCAGGGGCGAGCTCGTCCATGCCCAGAATCGCGATGATGTCGCGCAGTTCCTTGTAGCGCTGCAGCGTGCCCTGCACCGCGCGGGCGGTCGTGTAGTGGTCCAGGCCGACCACGTTGGGGTCGAGCTGGCGGCTGGTCGAATCCAGCGGGTCCACGGCCGGGTAGATACCCAGCGACGCGATGTCACGCGAGAGCACCACGGTGGAGTCCAGGTGGGCGAAGGTCGTGGCCGGCGAGGGATCGGTCAAGTCATCGGCAGGCACGTACACGGCCTGGATGGAGGTGATGGAACCCACCTTGGTGGAGGTGATGCGCTCTTGCAGGCGGCCCATTTCCTCGGCCAGCGTCGGCTGGTAGCCCACGGCGGAGGGCATGCGGCCCAGCAGCGCGGACACTTCGGTGCCGGCCAGCGTGTAGCGGTAGATGTTGTCCACGAAGAACAGCACGTCGCGGCCTTCGTCGCGGAACGACTCGGCAATCGTCAGGCCGGTCAGCGCCACGCGCAGGCGGTTGCCTGGGGGCTCGTTCATCTGGCCGTAGACCATGGCCACTTTGGACTCGCCCAGGTTTTCCAGGTTCACGACGCCGGAGTCGGCCATCTCGTGGTAGAAGTCATTGCCTTCGCGGGTGCGCTCGCCCACGCCAGCAAACACGGACAAGCCCGAGTGCGCCTTGGCGATGTTGTTGATGAGTTCCATCATGTTCACGGTCTTGCCGACACCGGCGCCGCCGAACAGACCCACCTTGCCGCCCTTGGCGAACGGGCAGACTAGGTCGATCACCTTGATGCCGGTTTCCAGCAGTTCCTGCGACGGGCTCAGCTCGTCGTATGCCGGTGCCTTGCGGTGGATCGGTGCAGTGAGTTCCTGGCTGACAGGGCCGCGCTCGTCGATCGGCGCGCCCAGCACGTCCATGATGCGGCCCAGCGTTGCCTTGCCGACCGGCACGGTGATGTTGGCGCCGGTGTTGTACACCACGTTGCCGCGGCGCAGACCGTCGGAGGTGCCCAGCGCAATGGTGCGCACCACGCCGTCGCCGAGCTGCTGCTGCACTTCAAGCGTCAGCGCAGAGCCTTCCATCTTGAGCGCGTCATAAATCTTTGGCATCTGGTTACGGGCAAACTCCACGTCCACCACCGCGCCGATACACTGAACAATCTTGCCCTGGATACTGGTATCCACGAGAGTTTCTTGAGCCATGACCGAATCCTTTTGGTTCTTTAAATCTTGGAAATCGCGGCTTAAACCGCTGCGGCACCGGCAACGATTTCCGAAAGTTCTTTCGTGATCGCCGCTTGACGCGTTTTGTTGTAAATCAGCTTGAGCTCGCCAATCACGCTGCCGGCATTGTCGGTGGCCGATTTCATGGCGACCATGCGGGCAGACTGCTCGGAGGCCATGTTCTCGGCCACTGCCTGGAACACCAGCGCCTCGACATAGCGCACCAGCAACTCGTCAATGACGGTCTGCGCATCGGGCTCGTAGATGTAGTCCCAGCCATGCTCGGTCTTGTCGGCCTGCATGCGGTCGGCAGTCAGGGGCAACAGCTGCTCCACCACCGCCTCTTGCTTCATCGTGTTGATGAAACGCGTGTAGCAGAGGTGAACCGACTTGACCTTGCCTTCGGTGTAGGCATCGAGCAGCACCTTGACCGGGCCGATCAGCTTGTCCAGGTGCGGCTTGTCGCCCAGCTGCGTGGCATGCGCTGAAACCTTGACGCCCACACGGTTCAGGAACCCCAGGCCCTTGTTGCCGATGGCCACGGCCTGGGCATCGGCACCGGCGGCCTGCAACTCCTTGAGCCTGGCCGTCAAGATGCGCAACACGTTGGTGTTCATGCCGCCGCACAGGCCCTTGTCCGTGGTCACCACGATGAACCCGGCCGTCTTGGCGTCGTTGGACTCCATGAACGGATGGGTGTATTCGGGGTTGGCCTCGCTCAGGTGCGCTGCAACATTGCGAATCTTGTCGCTGTAAGGACGGGCTGCGCGCATCCGGTCCTGCGCCTTGCGCATTTTGGAGGCGGCCACCATTTCCATGGCCTTGGTGATCTTCTTGGTGTTCTCCACCGACTTGATCTTGCCGCGTATTTCCTTGCCTGCTGCCATATGGGCTCCTACTGGGTTCTAGACACTTGCCAAACTTCGATCAAGTCGGGCCAAGCTTAGGCAAACGTTTTCTTGAACGCAGTCACCGCCGTCGTCAATTCGGCCTCGGCGTCCTTGTCCATGGCTTTGTTGGCTTCGAGCTTGGCCATCAAGGCAGCATTCTTGTCCTTGAGCCAAGCATGCAGGCCGCTTTCAAACGCCAGCACCTTCTTGACCTCGATGTCGTCCATGAAACCCTTGTTCACGGCAAACAGCGTGGCACCCATGGTGGAGATCGACAGCGGCGAGTACTGGGCCTGCTTGAGCAGTTCGGTCACGCGGGCACCGCGGTCGAGCTGCTTGCGGGTGGCTTCGTCCAGGTCGGACGCGAACTGCGCAAAGGCGGCCAGTTCACGGTACTGGGCCAAGTCGGTACGGATACCGCCCGACAGGTTCTTGATCAGCTTGGTCTGGGCGGCACCGCCGACGCGCGACACCGAAATACCGGCGTTGATGGCGGGACGGATACCGGCGTTGAACAGGCTGGTTTCCAGGAAGATCTGGCCGTCGGTGATCGAGATCACGTTGGTCGGCACGAAGGCGGACACGTCGCCGGCCTGCGTTTCGATGATGGGCAGTGCGGTCAATGAACCGGTCTTGCCCTTGACTTCACCCTTGGTGAAGGCTTCGACATAGTCGGCGTTCACGCGAGCTGCACGCTCCAGCAGGCGGCTGTGCAGGTAGAACACGTCGCCGGGATAGGCTTCGCGGCCTGGCGGACGGCGCAGCAGCAAAGAGACCTGGCGGTAGGCCACGGCCTGCTTGGAGAGGTCGTCATACACGATCAGCGCGTCTTCGCCGCGGTCGCGGAAGTACTCGCCCATGGTGCAGCCCGAGTAGGCGCTGACGTACTGCATGGCGGCCGACTCGGAAGCGGATGCGGCCACGACGATGGTGTATTCGAGAGCACCGGCTTGCTCGAGGGAGCGCACCACGTTCTTGATCGAGGAAGCCTTCTGGCCGATGGCAACATAGACGCACGAAACGCCCTTGCCCTTTTGGTTGATGATGGCGTCGATGGCCACGGCGGACTTGCCGGTCTGGCGGTCGCCAATGATCAGCTCGCGCTGGCCACGGCCGATCGGCACCATGGAGTCGATGGACTTCAAACCAGTCTGCAGAGGCTGGTCGACCGACTTGCGGGCGATCACGCCGGGTGCCACCTTTTCGATGACGTCGCTCAGCTTGGCGTTGATCGGGCCTTTGCCGTCAATCGGCTGGCCCAGTGCGTTGACCACGCGGCCCAGCAGTTCGGGGCCGATTGGCACTTCCAGAATGCGGCCGGTGCACTTGACGGTATCGCCTTCGGCAATGTGTTCGTACTGGCCCAGAATCACGGCGCCGACCGAGTCGCGCTCCAGGTTCAGTGCCAGACCAAAAGTGGGAACGCCATCGGCGGTGGCGGGGAACTCAAGCATTTCGCCCTGCATCACGTCGGACAGGCCGTGGATGCGGACAATGCCGTCGGCCACCGAGACGACGACGCCCTGGTTGCGGATGTCGCTGCTTGCGGCGAGGCCTTCGATCCGGCTCTTGATCAGTTCAGAAATTTCTGCGGGATTGAGTTGCATGACTCTTTCCTTCTTTCTATGTTATTGGCTAAAAACCTGGACGACGCCCGAGCACCAGCTCAGGAAATCAGCGCCACTTTCATTTGCTCTAGACGGGCCTTGACCGACGTATCGAGCACCTCGTCACCCACAACCGCACGGATGCCGCCGATCAGGGAAGGATCGAGTTCAACCTGAACGCCGAGCTTGCGCCCGAAGCGCTTTTGCAGCACATCGGCCACGTCGGCCACCGCCTGCTCGTCCATGGGAAAAGCGCTGAACACGGTGGCATCGGTGGTGCCGGCTGCTGCGTTTTTCAGCGATCGGAACTGGCTGGCGATTTCAGGCAGCGCCGCCAAGCGGCCATTTTCGATCACGAGGCGCAGGAAGTTCCTGGCGGCCTCGGGCAAGGGATCGCTCGCGCTGCTGGCCACGCCAGCCACCACGTCAAACACCTGGTCCACGCTGGTCTTCGGGCTTTCGGCAAAATGGAGCAGCTGCGCATTTTCAGCCACAGCCGCCAGTTTATCCAGCCAGATGGCCGTGGTGGCCAGATCGGAGCCCTGCGCCTTGAACAGCGCATCTGCATAAGGGCGGGCAATGGTTGCAAGTTCAGCCATAGTGTTTCTGCCTTGCCTTCGCTTACAGCTCGGTTTTCAGACGGTTCAGCAAATCGGCATGCACGCCGGCATCGACTTCCTTGCGGAGAATCTGCTCGGCGCCCTTGACGGCCAGCATGGCGACCTGCTCGCGCAGGGCCTCGCGTGCCTTGACCGTTTGCTGGCTGGCTTCAGCCTGTGCCGCAGCAATGATCTTGTTGGCTTCTTCGACAGCACGGGCCTTGGCTTCTTCGATGATGCCCTGGCCGCGGCGGTCGGCATCGGCCAGACGGGCAGCGGTCTCGGTGCGCGAGGTGGCCAATTCTGCCTCCACGCGCTTGTTGGCGCTGGAGAGTTCGGATTTGGCCTTGTCCGCAGCAGCAAGTCCGTCGGAGATTTTCTGGGCCCGCTCGTCCAGCGCTTTTGTGATTGGCGGCCACACGAACTTCATCGTGAACCAGACCAGGATCGCAAAAACGACAGCCTGCAGGAACAGGGTGGAGTTAATGTTCACGGCTTATTCCTTATCGAACGTACCAGAGTCTGCCGAAAAATTAACGCAGGACAAACGGATTGGCAAACGCGAACAGCAGGGCGATGGCAACGCCGATCAGGAAAGCAGCGTCGATCAGACCGGCCAAGATGAACATCTTGGTTTGCAGGTCGTTCATGAGTTCGGGCTGGCGGGCAGAGGCTTCGAGGAACTTGCCACCCATCAGGGCGATGCCGATAGAGGCGCCGATGGCACCGAGGCCGACGATCAAACCACAAGCCAAAGCGACGAGGCCGAGAATGTTTTCCATGATTGCTCCAAAAAGATGAGAGGAAAGGTAAAAAGAAAGGGAAAGGAAAAGCCAACCACCCGAGGGCGAAAAGGCTTAGTGTGAATCGTGGGCCTGTCCCACGTAAATCAACGTCAACATCATGAAGATGAAGGCTTGCAGCGTGATCACCAGGATGTGGAAGATGCTCCACACGGTTCCGGCGACAACATGCCCAAATCCCAGCCAGAAACCGCCCGTCAGGGGGTTGAACTGCCAGGCCCACACGCCGCCCATCAGGGCGATCAGCATGAAGACGAGTTCGCCGGCAAACATGTTGCCGAACAGCCGCATGCCGTGCGAGACGGTCTTGGCGGTAAATTCAATCATTTGCATCAGGAAGTTGACCGGATACAAAAACACCTTGTCGCCAAAAGGCGCGGCCACGAGCTCGTGCGCCCAGCCGCCGATGCCCTTGATTTTGATGTTGTAGACCAGGCAAACCAGCAGCACGCTGGTGGACAGGCCGAGGGTGGTGGACAGGTCGGCCGTTGGCACGACGCGCATGAAGTCGTTGTGACCCAGTGCGGGGCCGACGCCATGCCACAAGGAGGGAATGGCATCGACAGGCAGCATGTCCATGGCGTTCATCAGGAAAATCCAGATGAAGACGGTCAGTGCCAGCGGGGAGACCAGCTTGCGGCTTTTGGCGTTGTGGATCACGCCCTTGGCTTGGTTGTCCACCATTTCGGAGAGGATCTCGACGGCGGCCTGAAAGCGCCCGGGCACGCCCGAGGTTGCCTTGCTGGCAGCGCGCCACAACAGGAAGCAGCCCAACGCGCCCAAGACCACCGAGTAAATCAGGGAGTCAAGGTTGAACAGGCTGAAGTCAACGATGCTGTGCTGGGTGGCATTTTGAAAGGAAAAATCCTTCTGCAGATGATGCAGGTGATGCTGGATGTACTCTCCAGCGGTCGGGGCATGTGTTCCAGCGTTTTCAGCAGACATAGGTCACCAGTTATCAACTCTTAAAATTTTTGATCGACTTCTTGCGCCCCGGGTTGAGCCACATGGCCGCCCAGTACACCTTCATCGTCACCACGAAGCCGGCCAGCAAGGCCAGCCAACTCAACTCCCCGATCAACCGCGGCGCTGCCACCAGCATGGCCACCGTCAAGGCAATCTTGACCGCCTCCCAGAAAAAGAACCCGGCCAGCGCGGCATTGCCGTGTGCTGTCGATTTCTGCCTGGAAAGTCCCCGTGCGAACAGTGCCGCCGGAAGCACCACCGCCAAGGCGCCGTAGCCCGCCGACCAACCCATTCGCGGCTGCCCTGTCAGCGCCCAAGCACCCAAGGCCACCAGAATGCCGACCCCGGACTGGCCGGCCACCACGGCCCACAGGGACAGCGGTGGATTGAACGTCCGAATTTTTTTTGCTTCTTCGCGCGTCAGGGGCTTGAACCCTTCATCTTGCGCCTGATCTAACCATTCTCGACTGTCTGAACCGGAGGCCAGCGCAGCATTGTCGCGGACAGCGCCTTCAGGGCCGCCAAGGCATTTTTCCGCTCCACCTGCCATTGTCCACCTCGCAAATTACATGAAGGTTACGAAGTCCGCCTCCAGCAAAGCCTCTGATTATACGTAGAAACCCCATCTGGTTGGCAAGTCTGACGTGCCTTGTCTTGTTGTGCGCCTTTGAAAAGCGTTTCTTCGCCTTGCCAGCGCTTGGTCCACAATCGCAGGAACGCGGCGCCCAACTGCGTGACGGAGGCAGTTCCAAGAGCGCCACCGCGAGGCAAGCCCCCTGAAAACCGCGCCCATTCTAATGAAAGCTTGCCCATGCCCGTTGTGATGAAATTCCTGCATGTCCTGGCGGCGATCGTTTGGTTGGGCGGCGTTGCCTTTTTGCTGCTGGCGCTGCGTCCGGCGGCGGCGCAGTTGCTGGCGCCGCCCCAGCGGCTGGCCTTGCTGGGGCAAACGCTGCAGCGTTTTTTCGCCTTGGTATGGGCCTGCATTGTCGTGCTGCTGGCCAGCGGCCTGGCAATGCTGCTGGACGTGGGAATGAAGCATGCCCCTGCGGGCTGGCATGCGATGCTGGGCCTGGGCCTGCTGATGATGGCCGTGTTCGGCCATGTGTATTTCGGCCCTTTTCGCCGATTGCAGCACGCCGTCAGCGCAGGCGACTGGCCCGAAGGCGGGCGGCGCGCCGGGCAGATCGCCGCGCTCGCGCGCCTGGTGCTGGGGCTGGGCGTCCTGGCGATTGCCGCCGTGCTGTTTGTGCGCTGACGCCGCCCACCTTGCCAGCCCGGCGCGCCTTTGTTTTTCAACCGTTCAACCTGAGTCCACACCCGCACCATGCTCGTGCCTTCTGCCAACGCCCTGCCCGAAACGCCCTGCTACCTCAACGGCGAGTTCAGCACGCTTGCCACCGCCAAGGTCAGCGTACTCGACCGCGGTTTCATCTTTGGTGATGGCGTCTACGAGGTGGTGCCGGCCTACGCGGGCGCGCTGTTTTGCTTCGAGCGGCACATGGCCCGGCTCGACCGCAGCCTGGCGGCGCTGCGCATCGCCAACCCGCTGACGCACGCCCAGTGGCGTGGCATTGCGCACGAATTGATAGCGCGCAGCGCAGATGCCGACTGGGCCCAAGGCCAAAATGATACGAATTGCAAAAGTGGCGACCAGTTGATTTACATTCAGGTCACGCGCGGCGTGGCGCTGCGTGACCATGCGATGCCGCCCGGCCTGCGCCCGACGGTCTTCGTCATGATTGGCCCGCTGACCCTGCCCACGGCTGCGCAGCGCGCGCAGGGCGTGGCCTGCGTGACGGCCGACGACTTACGCTGGGAAAAGGCCGATATCAAGACCATCAGCCTGCTGGGCGCGGTGTTGTCGCGCCAGCTCAGCGTGGACGCCGGCGCGGCGGAGACGGTGATGTTTCGTGAGGGCTTCTTGAGCGAGGCAGCCGCCAGCAACGTCTGGGTCGTCAAGGACGGCACGGTGCTCGGCCCGCCAAAAAACCACTTGGTGCTCGAAGGGATTCGCTACGGCCTGATCGAGGAGATTTGCCGCGCGGCCGGCATCGGCTTTGCGCTGCGCCCGGTCGGCCGCGCCGAGGTGCTGGCCGCCGACGAGGTGCTGCTGTCGTCGGCGACCAAGGAAATCTTGCCCGTCACCGTGCTGGACGGCCGGCCGGTGGGCAGCG
>Ga0308157_10010288_pt1 | contig 10173 bp, 9 predicted proteins | sample PhyBR1_FD_201035 | JGI IMG/M metagenome (GOLD analysis project Ga0308157, IMG submission 201035) | Phyllosphere microbial communities from UC Gill Tract Community Farm, Albany, California, United States - DLSLB.R1 | ecosystem: Host-associated > Plants > Phyllosphere > Unclassified | place: USA... | reverse complement strand
CGATCAGGTGTTCGCCCGTTACATCGAGTCCCATGGTCGTCCGGGCGATGTACTGCTCGCGATCAGTACGAGCGGGAAAAGCCCTTCCATCCTGGTCGCGGCCCAGATGGCGCAAAAGCTTGGTATGCTCGTGATTGCTTTGACAGGGACTGCTGGCTCGCCATTAGAGGACTTCTCAGACGTCTGCATCAGCTGCCCGGGCGGCAATTTTGCTGACCGTACTCAAGAGCTACACATCAAGATCATCCATATAATGATCGAGTTGGTCGAGCGCGAACTGTACCCCGCAAATTATTAGCCTCGTATCGGACGAGTACGAAAGCCAAGTCGACATTGCGCTTGCATTGGCCAGATACAAGGGATTAGCATCGTCGATGCCAGAAACGACATAGGCTGTTGCCCTAACGCGAATCTTGAGCTGCCAGTGCTCAGAGCCCTAGATTCGCTCGATCTGACGATCGATAGCCTTCATCGCTCGCTCGTTCCGTTCACTGTACCGGTTCGTCAGATAATCTGTATGTCCACGCATCAAAATTGTGATCTTGAACAATTCTTCCATGACGTCGACGACGCGATCATAGTATGCCGACGGGCGCATACGACCGCCTTCATCGAATTCTTTGTACGCCATTGGCACAGAGGATTGATTCGGTATAGTGAACATTCGCATCCAACGGCCGAGAAGTCGTAGGGTGTTCACAACGTTGAACGACTGCGATCCGCCGCACACTTGCATGACGGCCAAAGTTCGGCCTTGGCTAGGGCGGACGCCCCCTTGTTCCAATGGAATCCAGTCAATTTGGTTCTTCAACACCGCCGATACTGTCCCGTGCCGCTCAGGGCTGCACCAAACATGTGCCTCCGACCAAAGGCAGAGCTCGCGCAGTTCGACTACCTTCGGATGATCTTCCGTAACGCTGCCGACCATTGGAAGTTCTCTAGGGTCAAAAATCCTGACATCTCCGCCGAAGTGCCGCAGAATCCGAGCTGCTTCTTCGGTCAAGAAACGGCTAAATGAGTGTTCGCGCAGTGAGCCATATAGCAAAAGGAACCGTGGCGGGTGGTCCATGTCAGGAGCTGATGCGAGCTTTTGCAGGGTTGGGACCTCGAGATGGTCGCCTTGAATATTGGGAAGGGTTGCGATTTTACTCATGATGAATTTGTCCATTGACGTCTATTACGTGCTGACCGTCCTCTTTCGTAAACGCTCCTTGCTGTGGTTCGCCAAGAATGTCGAGCACCAGTTCAGACGGCCGGCACAGCTTAACGCCCGCAGCGGCAACTACGAAAGGACGGTTGATCAAGATGGGATGGGCCAGCATGGCTTCCAACAACTGGTGGTCGCTTAATTGCGGATTGTCCAGTTCGAGCTCGAGATATGGAGTTCCTTTCTGGCGGATGGCTTCGCGTACGGTTAGACCAGCATTGGAAATCAATCTTCCAAGAGTGGCGCGGTCAGGAGGGTCCCTCAAATAATCGACCAACGTCGGCTCAATGCCGGCGTTGCGGATCAGGCCAAGGGTGTTGCGCGACGTTTCGCAAGCAGGATTATGGTAAATAATGACACTCATGATCGATCCTTATGCTAGGCGTATCGCTAAAGCGGCTAACGTGAGCAGCAACACGGGTAGCGTAAGAACGATGCCAACACGGAAGTAGTAGCCCCAGGAGATGTGAATGTTTTTACTGTCGAGCACGTGTAGCCATAGCAGAGTCGCTAGGCTTCCGATCGGCGTGATCTTGGGGCCAAGGTCGCTACCGATGACGTTGGCATAGATCATTGCCTCTCGCACGACTCCTTCAGTGGCCGTAGCATCGATCGACAGTGCACCGATCAGCACGGTAGGCATATTGTTCATGATGGAGGAGAGGCCTGCTGTAATGAAGCCCGTACCCAGGGCTGCGCCCCACACGCCGTAACTCGCGCAACGCTCGAGCAACGCCGTGAGATAGTCGGTGAGACCCGCGTTACGCAACCCATAGACGACCAAGTACATACCGAGCGAAAACACCACGACCTGCCACGGCGCTTCGCGCAGCACTTCGCGCGTGGAGATGCGATGACCGCGCGCTGCAACTGCCAACAGCATCACTGCGCCTACTGCAGCTACTGCACTGATCGGCACGCCGATCGATTCAAGCCAGAAGAAACCGATCAATAGCAGTGCGAGGACCCACCAGCCAGTAATAAAAGTTGCCCGGTCATGAATTGCCTCATGTGGGCGTTTCAACTGCGCCAGGTCGTAGTTGGCCGGAATATCTCGTCGGAAGAACAGTAGTAGAGCGGCCAACGTTGCGATGACCGATACCACATTGACTGGCACCATCACGGCCGCATATCGCGCGAAGCTGATGCCGAAATAATCGGCCGAGACGATATTGACCAGGTTAGAAACCACAAGCGGCAAGCTGGCTGTGTCGGCGATGAAGCCCGCGGCCATTACGAACGCAAGCGTCGAGCGTGCATTAAAGCGCAGCGCACGGAGCATGGCGATCACGATTGGCGTGATGATCAGTGCTGCCCCATCATTGGCAAAGAGCGCTGCGACGGCAGCCCCAAGTAGGACCAGCATCACGAACAGTCGCTTGCCGTTCCCGCCACCCCACCGCGCGACATGTAAGGCCGCCCATTCGAAGAACCCGGCCTTGTCGAGCAGCAGGCTGATGATGATGACTGCTACAAAGGTGCCGGTCGCATTCCAAACAATATTCCAGACTACTGGGATGTCGGCGAGGTGAATGACACCCGCCAGAAGCGCAACTAAGGCGCCAATCGATGCGCTCCAGCCGATTCCAAGACCACGAGGCTGCCAGATGACAAAGATGAGAGTAACGAGAAAAATCAGGAATGCGATCAGCACGGGTGATCCCGGAAAAGGTAATGGTCGGGTTGATGGTTGCGCGGCAGGCCAGGGCAAACTGCCACAGCCGGCCTGCGGTTACTAATCGGTCAGGTGCCGATGGTGCCAATGCGGTCCAGTTCTTCTTTGAACCGAACCCGGTCATCTTTCAGCTCTTCCAGCGGAAGCGACAAGAATGCCTTGATGCGTGCATTAATGATGTCGTAGGTGTGCTCGAACGCTGACTCGATCTCTTCCTCTGTTCCGACCACGTGGCCGGGATCGTCCAGTCCCCAGTGCGTTCGGATCACCTGTCCCAAGTAAGCCGGGCAGGTTTCGCCAGCAGCATTGCTGCACACGGTCACGACAACATCAGGAGTGACCGGCAGATCATCCCAAGACTTGCTGTAATAGCCTTCTGTCGAGATGCCCTTGTTATGGAGTAACGCCACTGCGCGCGGATGAAGCTGCCCGGCAGGCTGACTGCCTGCGCTGATGGCCTTTAGGCCAGCCGGTGCGAGATGGTTGAAAACGCCTTCGCTCAAGATCGAGCGGCATGAGTTGCCAGTGCAAAGAAATAGGATGTTCATGTGAGAATGGTCGTTGGGTCAAAAAAAAGGGTCAAACTGGTGTAGAGCCAATGCCGCTGACCTGCGCCTGGATTGCATTTTTCTCGAGCATATTGAGCGGCAGACTCGTGAACAGATTCATCCTGGTCAGGATCTGCCTGTACACCTTGTTAAATGCGGCTCGCTTTTGCTCATCAGTACCTGTGACAGCGGCGGGATCTTCGAAACCCCAATGTGCCGAGATGGGATGACCAGGCCAGATTGGGCAAACTTCTCCTGCCGCGTTGTCGCACACCGTAAAGACAAAATCCATATGCGGCGCGTCGGCCTGGCTGAACTCATCCCAGCTTTTGCTACGCATTTGAGTCACGGCGTAACCGGTACCGCGTATTTGCTCGAGAGCGATTGGGTTGACGGCGCCGGTCGGGTGACTGCCAGCCGAGTACCCGCGAAAACGCCCCTTGCCCATGGTATTGAGCAGTGCCTCTGCCATGATGCTGCGAGATGAATTGCCCGTGCACAGAAACAGCACGTTGTAGATCTTGTCTTCCATGATTTCTCCAGGTCGATTAACTGCTTGCATGAGCGAAGCTGAGGTAGCCGCGCTATTTGTCCAAAGAGCGGCGCCTACTGGTCCGCAGGGAATGCCCTTGCAGCAATCTTCGCTGAGGTACTCAACCAAGCCACCCATCGTGTCCAGGTTTGCCGTGTAGATAATTGAACGACCCGCCTGACGAGGACTGACGAGACAGGCGTGCGTGAGTTCCTTCAAGTGAAACGAGAGCGCCGGAGGCGTAATGCCGAGGTGATCGGCGATCTTGCGTGCGGCAAGACCTTCTGGGCCGACCTGAACCAGCAGGCGAAAGACGTCGAGCCTGCTCTCTTGGGCGAGCGCAGCCAGCGCGCCGAGTGCGGATTTTTTCTGCATGCCTAGGCAACCTTCAAATGTTCAACAACTTTTTAATTATTGCATGTTTTTTGGGGAAGATTCAACGTATATTGAACTATTCTTGTGCAAATGCAGCATGTGCGGCGGAAGGCTGGGAACGGCCTGGCTCTCGGCAGAGCGGAGCACTGGTCGATCACGTGATCATCCTGAAACTGGCGATGTTGTAAGAAAATGGGCACATGAAGCTGGTCGTGACAGACACGCTCTGACACCTGACAGCAGCTTGCGGTGTAGGCAAAGCTATGGAGAAATCGTGACAGCGAAATGGCGTCTGATCGGCATCCTTGCATGCACGCAAATTATCTCGTGGGGCTCGATGTTCTACGGATTCAGCGTCATCGCGCCCGAGATCGAGCGAGAGACCGGGTGGAGCAGTGCGCTTGTGTTCGGGGCTTATTCCTGGAGCTTGCTCGCAGCTGGCGTTGCCGCGACACCTGTGGGCATGTTGCTCGACCGATACGGTGGCCGCTCAATCATGAGCATTGGCTCGGTTGTTTCCGCCATCGGTTTGTTCGCACTTGGCATGAGTAAGACGCCTGCCACTTATATCGTTGCATGGACGATCATTGGCTTGGCGATGAGCTTGACGCTGTATGAGGCGGCTTTTGCCACAATTAATCGTCGTTTTGCCCTGCAAGGTCGCAAAGCGATATCGATGCTCACACTGTTTGCTGGCTTCGCGAGCACGGTGTTCTGGCCGCTCACTCAGGTGCTTGATACGTCGCTCGGGTGGCGCGATACCTATCTGCTTTACGGGGCCTTTCACCTGGTGATTTGCCTGCCACTTCACATGCTACTCGGTAAGGAGCAGGTAAGGCAGATTTCGCGCCAGAACGCACACCGTGGACATACGCTTTTTGAAGCAATACGCCATCCGGCGTTCTGGAAGCTCGCGATTGCTTTCGCTGCCAATGTGCTCGTGTTTTCGGCCCTGTCGGTGCATCTGTTGCCCCTGTTGCAGGAGCTCGGGCATAGCGCCGAACTGGCCGTTATGATGGCCATGTTGATTGGGCCCATGCAAGTCGCCGGCCGGGTACTGGAGCGGACGGTCGGGCGTAATTGCATTCCTCAAGCGGTGGGTATCTTTTGCTTTGCGACACTCCCTGCCGCACTAACAGTTATCGTGCTTTTTGGTGAGCAAGCGTGGGCCGTTGCGGCTTTCTGTGTCATTTACGGACTGAGTAATGGGATAATTACGATCGTGCGTGGCACGTTGCCTCAAGCGCTCTTCGGCAGTGAGAATTATGGTTCCATCGCAGGTGCCATGGCGGCGCCGGCGTTGCTGGCCAAAGCGGCCGGCCCCGTCGTGCCAGCTCTGATCATGGGCAGGCAGTCAGACCCTTCGATCATATTGTCGATCCTGCTGGGCGTGGCGGTACTGTCCCTTGTGGTCTATTTACTGGCGATCAGGGAACCGGTCGAACTCAAGCTAGGTATCGCTTCCTTACCGACGCCCGGGGCAACTTCGCCGGTAGCATCGAAAGAACATGAGTCCGGCCTATAAGCTTGTGGGAATCAGAGGCAGCCTGGCTGACTATCCTTGGTCCTTACCAGTTTGCCCGGTGCTTGTCTTGCGTATCGTTGTGTCGGTTGTCATCGGGCGCGTGTAGATACCCACTGGTAGTGCTGATCGAAGCATGACCGAGATTGTCCCTGACGTGCCGCAAGTCTACGGAATTATTGGCCATATGTGAACCCGCCGTATGCCGCAGCCAATGCGCAGATGCCTGGCTGATTCGATGAGCAACATGCGCAAACTCTGGTCCCTTGAGCTTGATGCGCTCGGACGTCATCGCGAAGACTGACTTGACGATGTCGTGGATCCCGCCGCGGCTCATCGCTTTGGGCTTGCCACCGATGGGCAGCAGCAGCGGCGTTGACTCGCCAGATACAGGCAGAGCAGGGTAGTTCAGTTCACGCCGGTATCGCCCGAGCTCAATCATTAACTCATGGGTCGCCGGGACTAATCGTACCTTGCTACCTTTGCCGAGTATTTCAAGCCACCACCGTTCGGCGCCGTCGCGGTCACGCCTGCAGAAGAAGTTGCCCATGTTGTTCTCGGCAATCTCCGAGATACGTAGGCCGCAAACATAGAACAAGGTGAGCAGCCATCTCAACCGAAGATACCGTTCACGCTCCCTTGGCGTCTCACGCGGCATGGCGTCGATCGTGGCTTTGACCTCCAGCCACAATTCATCGTCAAGATAGCGTTCAATGCGCGGCGCCCGCGCACGGCCACGTTGGCGGGAAAGTGAAAGCGGGTTGCCTGCCAGGTACCCCGCACTGACGAGCCAGGAGAACATCGATGCGAGGATGATGCCCGCCTGTCTTTGACTTGACACCGACAGCGGCCCTGCAAACGGGCGCCAGCGCGGATCATTGCGGGAATGTCGCCGATTCTGCGCACTCACCCACATATCCCGTGGGATAGGATTGCCCAGGAATGTCTGGTAGGCCAACCAATCCTCGTGTGCCAGAGAAGACAAGGGCTTACCACGCTCAAGCACACACCAGAACAGTAGCCGCTCAGCCTCCTTTCGGTAGGCATCGAACGTTGTTTGCTTGTGGGTGAAATTCGCGAGCCAGGCCAGCACCGCAGCAACGTCGGTGTTTGCGCCAATTTGCCTCGGCACATTCCACTCGCGGTTGGTGCCAAGTGATCCATCCAGATCGCGTGACACCGACATCACCTCCATGGGAGAAACGGGAAATGCTTCGAGGACGGTGGCGATCTGTTCGGACATCAAAAATTTACTCTGACACAGGAATTAGCTAGATCGAGGTTTGCCGGTGCCGCTCTGAAGACGCACCTCTTGACGAATCTCGACAGGTTGCAGCGTCTGGTAGCGCTGTCGAATATTATTGTAGACGCCAGGCGTGTCTTCAGCGGCGACTGTTACAACCATTGCGTACGGTAGTGGCGGCAGCGAGGCGTTGTCGACGCTTTGTCCGTCCTCCCGAGCGCCGTACGTGATGTCAAAAAGCGGATCGTCTAGCGTGTCGACGTTAAAGCGATGTTCATGCTTGAGCGTCGTCTCCCATTTTTGCTCGTCGGTGCGCGCCTCTAGTTCGGTCGTGTACATCTTCGACGACGAGAAAAACGGCATCGTCTTCTTCGATGTCTTCTTCGGACGCAGCAACACCGTCAGTCCGGCGCGGGTGTAATTCACCGCATGTTCTGGATCGGTGTGACTTGCGAAGCATAGCGTGGCGCGAAGAGTTACCTTCCCATTTAGCGGAAGGGAAGGGAAGGGAACGGGATGAGCGCCCGCAGGTTTTGACCAGCCTGCAGGGTACCTTGGTAAATAACCCTGACTTCGTTGTCCTCGCACGTCAGGACCTCATCGACACTCTGGGGAAACCGGCCATGCCCGACATGGCTCATCAACATCTGTTTAGGTCGGCTGGCGTGGTGCGACATCAACGCACGAACAGCCAGAACGCTCAGTGGTGAGTTCAGCGACACTTTCACGCCGATCGCCGTTCGCAGGGTCGCTGGAGAACTGAAACTCGTGCCTGTCGTGTGAGCGTATTGCCCGCTGAGAGCATTGTAGACAGTGAAGGGCTCTTCTTCCGAGCCACCAAAGGCGACGCCATCAGGTTTGATCATGCCCGGGCTGCGGCCGGGGCCGTGTGAACTATAGGGCGCACGCGCCCAAGACGACGATGTCACGTCGCTCGCGCCCACGGCCAGCGCGTTGACCATATCGGACGGGGGCTGTACCCGGCACTCGGGCCATTCCTTCTCGCCATCATTACCAACCGCGATAGCTGCTAATGTGTTGCCCGAGGCAAGGTGACTGTCTATCAGTGCTGTCCACGGGTGAACTTCATCATCGTCCATCGGCATATATGGCCCGATGCTGAAGTTCAGGAAGTCATATTTCTCGGTCTTCAGAACATGGTCGATATTCTTGAGTACGTCGTAGAGATCGACGTCGGGCACATTATCCGAGAGCTGCAACGATGGACTGATGCAGCGGTAATGATGCACGTTTGCATAAGGACGCGGGAACTGCTCACTCTCTTCGTCAAGTGGTCCGAACAGCAGAGCGCTTGTCACACCGTTGCCGTGATTGAGATAGGCTGCCGAGGTCGTCTCTGCACCTGGCAAGATTGTCTCTTGTACCCACCGGCCCAGGTCGGTGTGACCGATGCCGCCGTCGAACACTGCGACCTTCAGCTTGGTGTCAATCGCAGGTTGCTCAGTTAAAGCGGGCGCGACGACGCTCGAGCTACGCATGTCCCTGCCGCCGATACGTAATGACGGCATCACCCGCACCGCCCGCACAAATTGGAACGCTGCCAGATCCTGCGCTTGCGCGGCCGCCAGGCGCACTGGAATGAATGTCAGGGCAGATACGCACAGTGCACGTGATACTTCAGCTGCTCCCCCTAGCGAGGCGACGTAGGATGCGAACGCTTTGATGATGTCGGCATCCTCGACAGCGGCGTGCAGGACAACCTCAAGCGAGGCCAGTGCTCGATCCGAATTCCTGGCAAAGTTTTTGTCCGCGGCACTGAACTCTTCCATGAGTTCGAATCGACAAAATGCCTTCTGCTGCGTTTCAGACATTTCTTCCGAAAAAAGCATTTTCTTCAATTTGCTGAATGCCACTTCGGTACCTGCGACATACAGCGCTGCGGTGAAGGTCTCTTCACCCGCACGCTGGCGGCTGCTCGCGACGTCACGCGGCACTACGCGGGCTGACCGGCTTCCTACGCAACGCAAGCCGCTTGCCTTGAGCAGGTTATTGGGGTGATGTGTTTTAGCGAGGAAGGCGGGATGTAACGTGAACCTGGCAACGGACTCGCCGCGAGGCTTGAGAGCCGGCGGCTGTGCATGATAGTTGTTTAGCAAGAGGTCAAGTTGCTTGCCAAGGCATTCTCGCTGCTGCGCGATGTTATACGGGTACTTTTTAAGTCCCGATCCGCGCTTGAGCGTGAAAGGCTGCGTGAGCGTCTCGCCGTATCCCAAAATGATGTTCGTTGCCGCCATTCTTGATTACTCCCCGAGGTAACGTTTGATGACACTGCTCACTGTAGGATGGGTTTTCCCCAGCCGAGATGCGATTTCCCGTCGCGATAGGCCTTCCAGATGCAGCAGAAGCATCTCGCCTTCATGCGGTTTAACCATGTCGCCTTTCCTCATCCTGAGCTGCAAGGCATTCTTGACCAGAATCGGTACGAGCGCCGATTGCTCGAGGAGGGCGCTTTTACGAGACGAATGGATGAGGTGGCCAATCGAGCTGAACGATTCCCCGTGCAGCAGCGCAGCCAGATTCCGGCGGATGTTCTCGCCCATCGGCAGATCCTGCAAATACTCCACGATCAACTCGGGTGAAGGGGGCTCGAACTGGACGACGTGATCGAACCGGCGCCACACTGCAGGGTCGAGGAGTTCACCGTGATTCGTTGCCGCAATTAACAGCGAGTTCGCCGGCCAGTCGTCGAGGGCCTGCAACAGCACGTTGACCAAGCGCTTGAGTTCGCCAACATCGCTGTCGTCGTCGCGCCGCTTTGCGATCGCATCGAACTCATCGAGTAGCAAGACGCATGGTCGAGAGATGGCATGATCGAAGACAGCGCGTACATTGTTGCCAGTTTTCCCGAGATAGCTGCTCATGACCGTCGCCAGATTCAACGTCAGCAAAGGCAGCTTGAGTTCTTGTGCCAGCCAGTGTGCAGCGAGCGTCTTGCCAACGCCAGGCTTGCCACAAAATAGCAACATCCTTGCCGGCGCCAGGCCTTCCTGCATTAGCAGATCAAGGCTGCGCCATTCTTTCATTACGCCTGACAGCACGCTGTCAACCGT
>Ga0308157_10010286_pt1 | contig 10174 bp, 10 predicted proteins | sample PhyBR1_FD_201035 | JGI IMG/M metagenome (GOLD analysis project Ga0308157, IMG submission 201035) | Phyllosphere microbial communities from UC Gill Tract Community Farm, Albany, California, United States - DLSLB.R1 | ecosystem: Host-associated > Plants > Phyllosphere > Unclassified | place: USA... | reverse complement strand
CAGTCCCGTTACACAGTTAACTGATCACTCACATTACTACTGAACTGTATCTACTGTTATGGACAGCAGGGGAGGAAGATGGGCACCAGTTAAATCACTATCTAATCCCGCCATAAGCGGAAGGACGACACATCATGGAACGTACACTCAGTTCCGGTCTGGTTTTCGAAAGCAACGCCCAAGCTTCCGGCACTTCGCTGCCACTGCGCGCCCTGTCCACCCTGCTGTTGTGGCAGCGCCGCATGTCCAGCCGCCGTCAACTGGCTCGCCTGGACGCGCGTCTGCTGGCCGACGCCGGTATCAGCGAGTCGCAGCGTTATGAAGAGCTCAGCAAGCCGTTCTGGCGCTAAGCTCCGGTAGCCGGCCCAAGCCGGCACCGCGAATTCTCAAGAACCCGTCGCAGGCAACTGCGACGGGTTTTTTATGTCTGCGCCACGCACTAGAGCGCCTGTGCCCACAAACCATAACAGTTTGATAGAATCGCAAAACAAATAGGTACAGTTACGAATTGTGATGCTTACCCGCTCCAAGCGGGCGAACCGAGGCGTGTTACGCTTGTCCTACACGCCTGGCAGATAAAGTAACGTGACGAGCCAAGCGAGCGTCCGATAACCAGAACCAACCCCGACCCTGTACAGGAGTGCAGCAAAATGTCCCGTTATCATCTGTTTGGCGCCGCGTTGCTGCTGTCGCTCGCCGGAGCCGCCCAAGCCACCAGCTTTGTAGTCACCACCGACGCCGTGGTGGGCGCAGTTGCCGCCTCCACCGACGCCACCTCCGATGTGTCCTCGTCGCTGCGCGACGACAAGATCGTCCAGGCCGCCCGTGACGACGCTGCAAGCTATGTCGGCAGCGAAGGCGCCATCCGCGGCGCCAAGCTTGAAAGCGCGTTCATGCATATCCGCCAGCAACAGCCGGCGCTGCAAGCCAGCGACGACCAACTGGCCCGCGCCATCCTGGCGCTCTGATACACGCGTTCCACCCCGGGTGCACTGGCCCAGGCCTGTGCATCCGCGGTAGCCTTCGCCGCCCGAAACCACTGCCACCCGAGAGCCCATGCGTTATTTGCCCTTGCTGTTCGCCCTCGCCGGTGTGGGAAGCGCCCATGCCATGGATGTCACCACCCAGAGCCTCGTCATCACCGGCTATGTCACAAGCCAGGTGACCACTGCGCCGTTCGACCGCAAGGTCGTCGCAGCAGCCCGGGACGACGCCGCCGCCTTCGTTGCCACTGATGGCCAGATACGCGGCGCGCGGTTGCAGGCTGCACTGGTTTCGCTACGTGAAACACCCGCCTGCCATTCTGTCGGCGACCTTGAACTGGCCGAGGCGATTCTCGTCCAATGATCACTTCTGACTCCTTTGTATCTTCCGGAGATGCTCCATGCGTAAACCGCTGATCGCCGCTACCCTCGGCCTGCTGATGCTGGCCGACCTGGCCCAGGCCCACACCCTCGTGGCCACCAGCAACATCATCGTGCGTGCCTCGGGCCGTTCGATCGATTTCACCTCCGACACCACCACCTCGATTCGCGATTCGAAAGTGGTGCGTGATGCCCACGACGACGCTGCAAGCTTCGTGGCCAGCAACGGCGATATCCGTGGCGCCCAGCTTGAAGCCGCGTTCGGCGCCCTGCGCACTCAATTGCCAGAAGCGCGTGACGCCAGCGACCAGGCCTTGGCCGAAGCTATCCTCGCTCTGTGAAGCGCGCGCGTGCCTGGCTGCTCGGCTGCGTCCTGACGCTGCTGGGCACGCCCGCCCTGGCCGACCTGCAGCTGGTGCTGCAGGCGGACGGCCTTGACCCTTCACAACAGCAAGCCACCCAGGCCCTGCTCGACGAAGCCATGGCCAAGCTGCCACCGAGCTTCAAGCAGCAGCTCGACCGCCAGGTGCTGGTGAGCTGGACCGACCAGATGCCCGAGGACGCCTATGGCCAGGCCTCGCCGGTATCGACCCTGGACCTCAACCGCCGTCTGTTGCCCGGGCTGGTAGACGGCAGCGCCGCTCGCGAAAAGACCAACCGCCCGCATGGCACGGTCCGCGAAGAGCTGCTGGCCACGGTCCTGCACGAAACCACCCATATTTACGACCGAGCCCGCCTGTGGCCCGCTGCCGAGCGCCAGCTGATTACCCGCTGCAAGCGCCAGCAGGGCGCACTGGGCAAGGTCGGCCTGCCCGAAGACTGCCGTGGCCAGGCCGAACGCCGTTTCACCCTCAGCGATGACCCGCGCCTGCTCGACCTGGCCGGCTGGGCGCAATACGTAGGCAGGCGCGGCGAGCGCGAGCAGCACAACGGCCAGCTGGTACGCAGCCCGGACAGCTACGAGCTGAGCAGCCCGAAGGAATTCATCGCGGTCAACATGGAGTATTTTCTCCTCGACCCCAGCTATGGCTGCCGCCGCCCGGCGCTGAATAACTACCTGCGCAAGCACTTCGGCTGGGCGCCGCAACAGAACGCCTGCGAAAAAAGCCTGCCGTTCCTCAACGCCGGCAATGACTTCGCCCGCCAGCCGCTGGGCGAAATCGACCCAGAGCGGGTCTATGAGGTTGACTACCTGCTGGCCGAAGCCAACCAGAACTGGGTAAGCCGCTGGGGCCACAGCATGCTGCGCCTGGTGATCTGCGCCCCCGGCCGACCACGTGGCCCGGACTGCCGCCTGGACCTCGACCAGAGCCTGGTGTTGTCGTACCGCGCCTTCGTCAACGACGTACAACTGTCGAGCTGGGACGGCCTGACCGGTGCCTACCCATCCCGCCTGTTCGTGCTGCCGCTGGGCCAGGTCATCGACGAGTACACCAAGACCGAACTGCGCAGCCTGGCCTCGGTGCCGCTCAAGCTCAGCCGCGACGAAATCGAAAACCTGGTGCGCCAGGCCGCCGAGATGCACTGGAGCTACGACGGTAACTATTACTTCCTGTCCAACAACTGTGCGGTCGAGTCGCTCAAGCTACTGCGCAGCGGCACCGGCAACCCGCGCCTGAACGACCTCGACGCGATCATGCCCAACGGCTTGCTTGAGGTGCTCAAAGGCCGTGGGCTGGCCGACACCAGCGTGCTCGACGACCCACGCGAGGCGTTGCGCCTGGGCTATCGCTTCGACTCCTACCGCGACCGCTACCAAGCCATGTTCGATGTGCTGAAAAAGCAGTTGCCCATCCAGCAGAGCGCGGTGGAAGACTGGTTGTCGTTACCCGCCGAAGAGCGCCGCCCGTGGTTCGAGCGCGCCGACCTGCGCACCAGCGCCGCCTTGCTGCTGCTGGAGCAAGCCGGCCTGCGCCGCCAGTTGCTGCTAGCCCAGGACGAGGTCAAGCAGCGCTACCTGAACGAGCGTGCGGTGAAGGACGGCAGCTTCGACAAGGCCAACGAAACCTTGCAGGCGATGCTGGCCAACAGCGGCTTCCTCAGCCGCCCGGCCGAGTTGCTCGGCGCGGGCGGCTATGGCCTGCCGCAGCCCGAGGAGCGCAAGCAGCTGGAGCAGGCAAGCAGCGAGCGCCAGGCGCAAATGCTGAGCTTGAGCACCACGCTGGACCAGCAGGTGAGGGCGCTGCTGGGGCCTGAGCGGGGCAAGCAGATCAAGGCCGTGGAAGCCAACATCAAGCAAGTGGGCGAGCACCTGCGCAAACTGCACAAGGCCGCAGGCGGGTTGCAGTTGCCATAGCGCCCTGCCGATCACCGCCGTGTGTAGGAGCGGCCTTGTGCCGCGAAAGGGCTGCGCAGCAGCCCCGGCGATTTTTGCATGAAGCACGGATCTTGGGGCCGCTTTGCGGCCCTTTCGCGACACAAGGCCGCTCCTACAGTGCCCGGTGTAGCGGCATGCCACCTACAAGCACTCCTCATTTTCCTGCGCCAGCCCATCATCGACCGGTATCCACGGCAACCGGCTGCCTACCCAGATATGCCGATTGGGCTGCACCCGCTCTGGGTGATCAAGCGTCGCGACGGTCACATCGATGCTCTGCGGGCTGTGCTCGGTAACCAACGCCACATGCGCACCGCACGCCCCGCAGAAATACCGGCTGCAGCTGGCCGGCGCCACATAGCGCTGCGCCGAGCCCGCCAACCACTCGAACCCCTCCAGCGGCAAGGTCAGCCAGGTGACCAACGTCCCGCCGCTGACCCGCCGGCAAATCGAGCAATGGCAATGCGCAACATCGCCCAAGTGCCCGCGCAAGCGGTAGCGCAGAGCGCCGCAATGGCACCCGCCTTCCATAATCTCAGACATCCCGATGACCTCCCGTCGCCTCGCCACAGCCGAAAGCTGGCTGAAAGCTTGCCCGCATAGGATAGCGCCACTACCGGCACAAGACCGGTCAGCCAGGGCCTGCGGATACGTCCGCGCCCGGCGCTATCAACAACTACAAAAACAATGGTGATCCAGATGTCTTCGTGTACCCGCCTTTTCGCAGCAGCCCCCCCTTTGCTCCTCGCGCAGCGCCCAACGCGCTGACCCGCCCGAATCGTCCCTACTTTCGCGCCACGCCTGGAGTACCGCCATGCTGACCTTCCTCGGCTTTGCCATGGTCATCACCTTCATGTACCTGATCATGACCAAGCGCCTGTCGGCCTTGATCGCGTTGATTCTGGTACCGATCCTGTTCGCCCTGTTCGGCGGCTTCTACAGCGACATCGGCCCGATGATGCTGCAAGGCATCAGCAAGCTCGCGCCCACCGGCGTCATGCTGATGTTCGCCATTCTGTATTTCGCCCTGATGATCGACTCCGGCCTGTTCGACCCGGCCGTGCGCAAGATCCTCAAGCTGGTCAAAGGCGACCCGCTGAAAGTCTCGGTAGGCACCGCCGTGCTGGCCCTGGTGGTCTCGCTCGACGGTGACGGCGCCACCACCTACATGATCTGCTGCGCGGCCATGTTGCCGATGTACAGCCGCCTGGGCATGAGCCCACGGATCATGGCCGGCCTGATCATCCTGGCCGGTGGGGTGATGAACATGACCCCGTGGGGCGGCCCGACCGCTCGCGCCGCCAGCGCCCTGCACGTCGACCCTTCGGACATCTTCGTGCCGATGATCCCGGCCATGGCCTTCGGCGTGCTGGCGATCCTCGCCATCGCCTACTGGTACGGCAAGCGTGAGCGCGCCCGCCTGGGCGAGCTGCACCTGCCCACCGATGACACCGACCACAGCGCGATCAGCGTCTCGCAGTTCCCTGAAGCCCGTCGCCCCAAACTGATCTGGTTCAACGGCGCCCTGACCGCCGCCCTGATGGTGGCGCTGATTGCCGGTGTACTGCCGCTGCCGGTGCTGTTCATGATCGCCTTCAGTATTGCCATGATCGTCAACTACCCCTGCCTGCAACAGCAGAAAGACCGCATCGCCGCCCACGCTTCCAGCGTGCTGGCCGTCAGCGGGCTGATCTTCGCCGCCGGCATCTTCACCGGCATCCTGTCCGGCACCGGCATGGTCGAGGCCATGTCCAAGAGCCTGCTGGCAGTGATCCCCGAGGCGTTTGGCCCGTACATGGCGGTCATCACCGCGCTGGTGAGCATGCCGTTCACCTTCTTCATGTCCAACGACGCCTTCTACTACGGCGTGCTGCCGGTGCTGGCCGACTTCGCCAGCCACTACGGCGTCACCCCGGTAGAAATGGCCCGCGCCTCGATCGTTGGCCAGCCGGTGCACCTGCTCAGCCCGCTGGTGCCCTCGACTTACCTGCTGGTTGCCCTGGCCGGCATCGAGTTCGGCGACCACCAGCGCTTCACCCTCAAATGGGCCGTGCTGGTGTGCCTGTGCATCATGGTTGCAGCACTGGTGCTGGGCACGTTCCCGCTGTTCAGCAGCCTCTGATACACACGCATCACCCCACCGCCAGGCCCCCAGCGCGGGGTGCCTGGCCTTTAATCGTTCGAAGGAATACACATGGAATGGCTCACCAACCCGGAAATCTGGGTTGCCTTTTTCACCCTGACTGCCCTTGAGATCGTGCTCGGGATCGACAACATCATCATGATCTCGATCCTGGTCAGCCGCATGCCCAAGCACATGCAGCCGCGTACGCGGATATTCGGCCTGGCGCTGGCGATGGTCACGCGGATCATGCTGCTGCTGTCGATCACCTGGGTCATGCGCCTGACGGCCGACCTGTTCCAGGTCTTCGGCCAAGGCATTTCGGGCCGCGACCTGATTCTGTTCTTCGGCGGGCTGTTCCTGCTGTGGAAAAGCTCGCAGGAAATCTACCAAGGCCTGGAAGGCGAAGAAGAAGCCAGCGACGACCCGAAAGGGGCGGGCGGGCAGTTCCTGTACACCATCATCCAGATCGCCATCATCGACATCGTGTTCTCCCTGGACTCGGTGATCACAGCGGTCGGCATGGTGTCGCATGTACCCGTGATGATCGCCGCGATCATCGTCGCGGTACTGGTGATGATGCTCTGCGCCGGCGCCATCAGCGACTTCATCGACAAGCACCCATCGCTGAAGATGCTCGCGCTTTCGTTCCTGATGGTCGTCGGTACCGTGCTGATCGCCGAAGCTTTCGATGTGCATGTGCCCAAGGGCTATGTGTACTTCGCCATGGCGTTCTCGCTGGCCGTCGAGGCCATCAACATCCGCATGCGCACCGCCCGTGCGCGCAAGGACGAGGCACAGCCCTAGGCCAACCGTGTAGGAGCGGCCTTGTTCGCGGTTCAAGGCCGCTCCTACAGTTGCCATATCAGGTGCGGCCAATGTTTCAAATATGTGTCAGGCATGCCAAGCTGGCAGCAACCGCGCAAAGCAACTAAAGCTTCAATGAGCCCTGTAAAAAACCAAAGCCCACCCCCGGGCCAGGCTCACCGCGTGACCCATTGGCCCTGCACAGGGGCATAGCATCAGGGGGCCTGACCATGCTGACCTTGCTCAACCTGCTTTCCGCCGTGGCGCTGCTGGTGTGGGGTACGCACATCGTGCGTACCGGCATCTTGCGCGTGTACGGCTCCAACCTGCGCCGCGTGCTCAGCCAGAACATGGACAAGCGCCCGCTGGCGTTCCTCGCCGGGATTGTCGTTACCGCCGTGGTGCAAAGCAGCAACGCCACCGCCATGCTGGTCACCTCGTTCGTCGGCCAGGGCCTCATGGCCATGACCCCGGCCCTGGCGATCATGCTTGGCGCCGATGTCGGCACGGCGCTGATGGCCCGCGTGCTGACCTTCGACCTGTCGTGGCTGTCGCCGCTGCTGCTGTTCCTCGGAGTAATCTTCTTTCTTTCACGCAAGCAGACCCGCGTCGGCCAGATGGGCCGGGTGGCCATTGGCCTTGGGCTGATCATCCTGGCACTTGAGCTGATCGTGCAGGCAGCGGCGCCGATCACCCACGCCCAGGGCGTTAAAGTGCTGTTCGCCTCGCTGACCGGCGACATCCTGCTCGATGCCTTGGTCGGCGCGTTGTTTGCCATGATCACTTATTCAAGCCTGGCCGCCGTGCTGCTGACCGCCACCCTGGCCGGCGCCGAGGTCATCAGCTTGCCGGTGGCCATTGGCCTGGTGGTCGGCGCCAACATTGGCAGCGGCTTGCTGGCCTTCATCAGCACCAGCATGCAGAACACCGCCGGGCGCCGGGTGGCGCTGGGCAGCCTGCTGTACAAGCTGATCGGCCTGGGGCTGATCATCCCGGTGCTGCACCCGCTGGTGGCGTGGATGGACAGCCTGAACTTCAGCCCGCAAGAGCTGGTGATCGGCTTCCACCTGCTCTACAACACCCTGCGCTGCCTGATCATGCTGCCCACCGTTCGCTACATGGGCCGCCTGTGCAACACGCTGCTGCCCGAGCGCGACCACGGCAACGGCCAGATCAAGCCGCGCCACCTCGACCCCTCGGCGCTGACCACGCCAAGCCTGGCCTTGGCCAACGCCGCGCGCGAAACCCTGCGCCTGGGCGACATCATCGACAACCTGCTCGACGCCATGCTCGGTGCCTTGCGCGGCACGCAAACCGCGCTGCCGCAACAGGTGCGCACCTTGGTCGAAGATGCCGAAGCGCTGTACAGCGCGATCAAGCTGTACCTGGCGCAAATGCCCCGCGAAGACCTCAGCGAAGCCGAAAACCGGCGCTGGGCAGAAATCATCGAGCTGGCGATCAACCTCAAGCTGTCCGGCGACCTGATCGAGCGCATGCTGCGCAAGGTGCAGCAGCAAAAAACCTCGCAGCGGCGCAACTTCTCCGAAATCGGCCTCGAAGAATTGACCGGCCTGCAAGAGCAATTATCGTCCAACCTGCGCCTGGGCCTGTCGGTGTTTCTCAGCGCCGACCCCGAAAGCGCACAGCTGCTGCTGCGCGAAAAACGCCGTTTCCGCGCCCAGGAACGGCGCATGGCCCATGCCCATGTCAGCCGCCTGCAACGCAAAGTGATGCAGAGTATCGAAACCAGTTCGCTACACTTGGAGCTGATCGCCGACATGAAGCGGTTGAACTCTTTGTTCTGTAGCAGTGCCTATGTGGTACTGGGCGGGACCGACACCGGAGGGCTGATGCTCGACAGCGTGCCGGACGAAGCCCGCCAGCCGTAACCCCACGCACCCGGAGACCGAAGCTCGCTTATGCGTTGCCTGATGTTCGTTTGCCTGCTGATCTGCAGCTTGCCCAGCCTTGCCCTCGACCGTTCGCGGGTGGAGGGCTACCTGTTGCCCAACGGCCTGCAGGTGATCCTCAAGTCCGGCTACGAGCGCGACCATGTGTCGATCCGCCTGGTGGTAGGCGTGGGCCTGGACGACTTCGGCTGCAGCCAGCGGGAGCTTCCGCACCTGCTCGAACACCTGATGTTCAGCGGCGTCGACGAAACCGGCGAAGGCGGCCTTGAAGAGCGCCTGCAAGCCCTGGGCGGCGAATGGAACGCCTTCACCAGCAGCGCCGACACCACGTTCGTGATCGAAGCCCCGGCGCGCAACCAGCGCAAAGTGCTCGACCTGCTGCTGGCCGTGCTGCGCGAGGCCCACATCGATGACAAGGCGCTGGCCAATGCCAAGCGCATCATCGAGCGCGAGGACGGCGGCCACTATGGCCACCTGCAACGTTGGCTGGACCGCCAGCAGGTCGGCCACCCGGCCAGCGACCAACTGGCCACCGAACTCGGCCTCAAGTGCAAGGAGCGCTCCGACCTCGACGACATGACCCTGGCCCAGGTGCAGCAGTTGCGCGAGCGCTGGTACGCCGCCAACAACATGACCCTGATCATGGTCGGCGGCCTCGACCGCCTGCTGCCGGCCTACCTTGAGCGCACCTATGGCGAGCTGCCGGCCAGCGAGCCCGAAGAGCGGCGCAACCTGGAGACCATAAGCCAGCAGGCCGAGCAACGTCGCGACCTCACCCGCGGCTGGCTGGGCGACAGCGTCAAGCTGCACTGGCTGTTCATCGAACCCACCCTCGAAGACGGTAACGACCAGACCCTCGAGCTGCTGTCGCGCTACCTGGATTGGGCGCTGTACGACCAGTTGCGCCTGCGCCAAGGCCTGTCGTACGGCCCCTCGGTGCAGCGCGAGAGCTTTGGCGACAGCGGCCTGATGAGCCTGCATGCCGACCTTGAGCGCGATGACCTCGACAAGGCGGTGAAGGTGCTTGAAGACCTGTTCGAGCACCTGCGCAAGAACGGCCTCGACCCTGACACCTTCGCCCGCATCAAGGACGCCGCCGTCGCCCGCGAAAGCTGGACCACCCAGGGCAATACGGCACTTGCCGATTATTACTGGGGCGCACTCACCGACTACGACAACGGCCGCTTCACGGACCCGGCGCGCAAACTGCGCGAGGTCAGCCTCAAGCAGGCCGATGCGGCGCTGCAAGCGCTGCTCAAGGAGCCGGGCTACCTGCGCATCGAAAAACCCTTGCTGGGCTATGACGAGTTCTACGGGCTGGTGGCGCTGGGCTTGGGGCTGATTCTCGCCGTCGGGCTGATCAGCTGGCGGCGCAAGCCGGCTGCCAAGCCCAGCGGTGCTACACGCCAGCAGTGATTCGGCGGTATCCTGTGGGCCATTTGCCAAGCCCCATCGCGGGGCAAGCCCGCTCCCACGGTTAACCGGGGGCGGGCGACGCCAACTCAGCCCCTGTTGCAGACCCATGCCACCTATTCCCACTTTTGTCCTGCGCGTAATCGAGCTTCTCAAGCGCTACCCCGGCGTGATCGCCCTCGGTGGCTTCCTGTCCGGTATCGGCAGCTTCATCCTGGTCGACCGCCAGGCCGGCCTTGCC
>Ga0308157_10010284_pt1 | contig 10176 bp, 9 predicted proteins | sample PhyBR1_FD_201035 | JGI IMG/M metagenome (GOLD analysis project Ga0308157, IMG submission 201035) | Phyllosphere microbial communities from UC Gill Tract Community Farm, Albany, California, United States - DLSLB.R1 | ecosystem: Host-associated > Plants > Phyllosphere > Unclassified | place: USA... | reverse complement strand
GCATGCTTTTTTATTTCTGGAGAATATTAAAATATAATTGTCAGGATAACATTCCGGTGTGTCCTGGAAAGCTTAACACTGAAATCTTTTCAAATTTACGAAATCAAAAGAATAATTTCTATATTTAGAGCCTGTTTAAAATCCGACATGAAAAACAATGCCCCAATGGTTCTTTTTGGCGAATCGATTTTGCCCGGAGAAAACAAAACGATCAATGTAGAAATCGCCAGATTACATACTACAACCAAACTCAACATTCCAATTATTGTTCGTCGTTCTAAAATTGACGGCCCTGTAGTTTTATTTTCTGCCGGAATTCATGGCGATGAAATAAATGGAGTCGAAATTGTACGCCAGATTATCAGTAAAAAAATCAACCGTCCTACGAGGGGAACTATTATTTGCATTCCGATTATCAATATTTACGGTTTTGTCAATAAATCAAGGGAATTCCCTGATGGACGTGATCTGAACCGTGTATTTCCGGGAAGCAAAAAAGGGTCGCTTGCCAGTCGTTTCGCTTTTCATATCACCAATCAGATATTGCCTATTATTGATTATGCGGTCGATTTTCATGCCGGAGGTGCAAGCCGGTTTAACGCTCCTCAAATAAGAATTACAGAGCACAATCCCGAATTAAAACTTCTGGCAGATGTTTTTAATGCTCCGTTTACTTTGTATTCGAAAAACATCAATGGTTCTTTTAGAAATACATCAGAAAAAGCGAATGTAAAAATGCTGCTTTTCGAAGGCGGAAAATCATTAGACATCAATAATCCTGTGGCCAATGAAGGTATAAAAGGTACCAAACGCCTGCTTGATTATTTAAACATGCTCGATCCCAAACATGTAGTCGAAAAAGCTGATTTTCCTTCTATTTATATTAAAAATTCAGTCTGGCTGAGAGCAAAACAATCCGGGTTATTACACGATTATAATATGGTAAGCCGATTTGTTACGAAAGGAACTATTTTAGCCATTATTACAGACCCTTTTGGTAAATTTGAGCAAAAAGTAAAAGCACCGCATGACGGCTTTGTTATCAACGCCAATCATTCGCCAATTGTTTATGAAGGCGATGCTATTTATCATATTTCTAAAAATGTAGACGACAATGCCGACGACTAAAAAAGAACTTCGTAAACACTATAAAAACCTCCGAAAAGAACTTACTGAGGAACTTATTGAAGAAAAAAGCCTTGAAATAAGCAATCAATTGATCTCCTTGCCTATTTGGGATAAAACTTATTATCATGTTTTTCTTCCGATTGAAGAACAGAAAGAAGTAAATACTGAGTTCATTCTGCATTTACTTTCCGGAAAAGACAAAGAAATTGTGATTTCTAAAAGTGATTTTGAAACCCGGATCATGTCGCACTTTTTACTCACTGACAATACCAAAATCAAAAAAAACGAATATAATATTCCGGAGCCTGTAAATGGTTTACCTGTTCCTTCTCAAACTATCGAAGTAGTTTTTGTACCGCTTTTGGCTTTTGATGTTTCTGGAAACCGTATTGGCTACGGAAAAGGATTTTACGATAATTTTTTAGCCGAATGTAACCCTGAAACGATCAAAATTGGACTTTCTTTTTTTGAAGCTGTAGCGCAGATTGATGATGTTTTTGAATCGGATGTAAAACTGGATTATTGTGTGACGCCTGAGAAGGTTTATCGGTTTTGAAACTAACTAAACACGACGTCACTTCGAGTGTTTTTGGCTCCAAGTTTCGTTTTGGAAAATACATTTTTTGATTCGTTTCTCTGCTCAAAAAACACTCAAACTGACGAGTTTAATAATTACAATAATCGAGCTTTTTAAAGTTACTTTACCATAATTCCTTCAACAAAAAGAATCGGCACTTCTTCCGTATTGTTTTCGTTGATTAAATTGGATTTGAAGATGAATTTCTTGTCGTACAATGTGTTTCCGATGAAGAAAGTGACCATAAATTCGTTGTTTAAAACCAAAAGGCTCTTTTCGATCATTTCGATTTTTACAACAGAAACCGCTGGAACTTCAACAAACGCATGACGTAAAATAGACGTTTTTTTCATTTCTCCTTCAATTGTTCCAAATGCTTTTGAAACTACCATCACGCTGTCTAAATTAAAGTCGCTGTCGTTTACCAGATAAGCGTACCAGACTTTTTCCATAAAATCATCGCTCCATTCCTGAACGGCAGCTAAGAATACGTTTTCAACTTCGGGGATTATTATATCTTTTTTCATTGTTTTAGTAAATAGTCCAAAGTACATAGTCCTTAGTCCCTAGCAAAAAAACACTAAGGAATAAGGACTTCGAACTTATAAAAAATTAAATATTTGCTTTGAATTGCTCTAAGAAGCGAACATCATTTTCGTAAAACATACGGATATCACCAATTTGATATAAAAGCATCGCAATACGCTCTACTCCCATTCCGAAAGCAAAACCGTTGTATTCGTCTGGATTGATATCACAGTTTTTAAGAACATTTGGATCTACCATTCCGCAGCCTCCAATTTCTAACCAGCCTGTTCCTTTAGTGATACGGTAATCAGTTTCGGTTTTCAAGCCCCAGTAAATATCAATTTCGGCACTTGGTTCTGTAAACGGAAAATAGGACGGACGAAGACGTATCTTAGATTTCCCGAACATTTCTTTAGTAAAATAAAGCAAGGTCTGTTTTAAATCGGCAAAAGAAACATCTTTGTCAATGTACAGCCCTTCTACCTGATGAAAAATGCAGTGAGAACGTGACGAAATGGCTTCGTTACGGAAAACACGTCCCGGAGAAATCGTACGAATTGGCGGTTTGTGATTTTCCATATAACGCACCTGAACAGATGATGTATGCGTACGCAACAGGACATCAGGATTGGTCTGAATGAAAAATGTATCCTGCATATCACGCGCCGGATGGTATTCCGGTAAGTTCAGTGCAGTAAAATTATGCCAGTCGTCTTCGATTTCCGGACCTTCAGAAACGTTGAAACCGATATTGGCAAAAATATCTATAATTTGATTTTTAACAATCGAAATAGGATGACGTGAACCAATAATAACAGGTTCAGGCGAACGGGTTAAGTCTCCAAAAAAGCCTTTTACCTCTTCTTTACTTTCCAGTTCTTCCTGAATAACTCTTACTTTTTCTTCAGCTACAGCTTTTAAAGTATTTATTACCTGTCCAAAATCCTTTTTCTGGTCGTTTGGGATATTTTTGAATTCAGTAAAAAGTTCTTTCAACAAACCTTTACTTCCTAAATATTTAACACGGAACTTCTCTAAAGATTCTTTGTTTTTCTCGTTAAAGGCTTTAGCTTCCTCGATATGTTCTTTTATCTTGTCTATCATTTCCATTCTTCAATTGAGGGTACAAATTTAAGGAAAAAAGTCAGATATTAGGTGTGAGAAGTCAGAAGTATTTCTAAAGTTCTGTTATATTTTCAGACCAAAATCTAAAATCTTCTCTACAACATCTGTTTTTAATCAATAAGTTCTCGTTCCAGAAAATAATTCACAATCGCTTCTTTCATCAAAACCGATTGTTCTCCGGCTTTTAATGCCGGCAATTGTTCTTTTACTTTGTAGTGTGGCCAGCCATCTTTGTCGAAATATTCGAACTCGTAAAATCCGTAAGGTTCTAGCAATCGACAAATGGCAATATGCATCAGGTTCAGTTTTTCATCTTTTTTGAATTCACGGTGCACTTTACCAAGTTCCTGAACTCCAATAAGGTAAATTATGGCATCCAGATCCAGATCTTCACCTTGCGAAAACTGATTGGACAATATATCGACGAGCTTTTCCCAGCGCTCTTTTAGTTGTGTATCCCTTGACATTTTTTATAATTATAAATTATGAATTGTGAATTATAGATTCAAAACCATAAAATTTAGCTTACAAAGATACGGAGTTGAAATTTGAGAACATATCCCTGATAAATTCTTTTATATTTGCGCCTCATTAATTAACCGGAATTATGAGTTTTTTCGATATGATTTTAGCGGCACTTTTGGCCTTCAGTTTATACAAAGGCATCAAAAATGGTCTTTTTGTAGAAGTTGCTTCTTTTATTTCTTTACTGTTAGGAATTTATATAGCCATTAAGTTCTCCTCTTTTCTAAAAAACATTATTGTAAAATATGTTTCATGGAATCCGAACACGATTCAGGTTACCGCTTTTATCCTGACTTTTATTTTAGTGGTAATAGGCGTTTATTTTTTAGCAAAAATTTTAACCGGAATAGCTGATTTTGCTTATTTGGGATGGATCAACAAATTGGGTGGAGGCTTTTTCAGAGTTTTGAAAACCGTTTTGATCGTAAGTATTTTTATTGCGCTGTTTGAAAAAATTAATTTCAATCACACTTTCGCTAAGAAAGAAACTTTAGATCACTATATTTTTTATAATCCGATTAAAAAAGTAGCGGCTTTTGTCTATCCTTCAATTGAAAAAGGATATGAAAGACTGAAAAAAGCGAATACTGAAAAGTCTTCAGAAAAAGAATAGTGCTATAAATACCATTGTCATCCTGAACGGAGTCAAGGCTTTTTAAATATTAATGGGCTTCGACTCCACTCAGCCTGACACATCATTAATCCCTACTTTTATTAACCCTGATTAGGCGCTTGTGGAAATAAATTTTTCAGAATAATCAGCATCATTCCGATTACATTTACAGACGAAGTTGTCAATAAAGTTATCAGTACATTTTCTGAAAGATTCAGATTCAGAAGATTGTGATTGAAATACAAAATTGAGACAACTGCTGCCAACCACAGGAAAATAATAAAAGAGAAAATATAAGTAAGATATCTTCGTAAAATCGTGTCTTCAATGAACCGCCCTACTTTTGCATTTCCCAGCCTCTCTTCAAGGATTTGATTTTGTATACGGGCATTATCGATATCTATAGGACTGACTGGCGCACTATTTTCAATAGAAATCTGGCTTAAATTGAGTAACGACATCTTAGTTGGAAATTGGTTTTAACTTTTTATAATGTTCAAAAATATCGTCATCAGAAATAACAGCATTCAAATCCTTTCGATATACTTTTTTCCATGGGGTTCCATCAATATGGGTTAAAGCACTTAAATATACTCCGTCAAACCTTCCGTATACCTCCCAAATCTTATCCAAAAACTGTTCATCTTCATTTGATATTCTTTCATTTTTGGTAGCATTCGGAATTTTTTCAGTAATTTTTTCTTTCTTGTACTGCTTTATGCTATAATACAAAGAAGGAAAAACAGGGCCAAAATCCCAGGCAATCGGGTTTTCATCAATAAGCTTTTGTTGTTTATCTGTCAGCGCCAGATACCAGCCGTATGCAATATAGGTAAGCTTGATAATTTTCATAGGGGTGAGATCTCCGTTTTTGGAATATTTCTCTATGAAATAATTAGCCACTGTTGTTGGATTGTAAGCCATAATTATAAAAATATATTTTCAAAGTTAGTTAAAAATCAATTGTTTTTTCAATTTATGGTTTATTGTTTTGCTAATGAGGTGCTTTACAAATCTACTAAGATGCGTTACAATGGCAAAACTGTGGCTTTATATTCCATATTTACACACCATTGAATATAATAATCTGAACTACTTAAAAAATACAAAACCCGACAAGTTTTAAATCTGTCGGGTTTGCAGTATATGTTTATTTATTACCAGTTAATTCCTAATTTCTGTCCTTTTTTCAATGTGACAATTTGTTTTTTATCACCGCTGATTAAAGTTGTTTTTCCTCCATTTTTAGAAAAGACTGTTACTTTTTTTATTGTTTTGTTACTCCATTCCATTTCGATTTCAAATCCTCCCCGAGCGCAAAGTCCTTTTACAGAACCGGTTTCCCAAGCGTCTGGAAGAGCAGGAAGTAATCGGATTTCGTTTTCATCTGACTGAACTAGCATTTCTGCAACGGCTGCAGCACCTCCAAAATTCCCATCAATTTGAAATGGTGGATGTGCGTCGAATAAATTCGGGTACGTTCCTCCTCTTCTTGGTTTTTCGGTTTTCTTTCCATCAGGATCAACGTAACGAAGTAATTCACGGTACATTTTATAAGCTCTATTTCCGTCTAAAAGTCTGGCCCAAAGATTAATACGCCATCCTTTTGACCAACCTGTAGTTTCATCACCTTTTATCTCTAAAGTTGTTCTGGCAGCATTGGCCAACTCAGGTGTTGTTAAAGGCGAAATATGATTCCCGGGAAACAATCCAAATAAATGAGATTGGTGACGGTGTTTCGGTTCTTGGTCTTTCCAGTCAAAATACCATTCTTGTAAATTTCCAGCTTTACCAATTTGGTAAGGATATAATTTTGAAAGTGCCTTTTCAAGTTTCGTTCTAAATTCAGCATCAGTATTTAAAACTTTAGAAGCTTCAATTGCATTAGAGAAACACTGTCTAATCATGGCTAAATCTGCACTACCACCATACAAAGTCGCACCCACATAACCACTTGGAGTAATATACATGTTTTCGGGAGAAGTAGACGGAGAAGTAACTAAATTACCATTCTTATCTTCAACCAACCATTCTAAACAAAATTGTGCTGCTCCCCGCATTAAATCATAACCTTCATTTTTGAGGTAATTTAAATCCTGAGAAAACAAATAGTGTTCCCAAATATGCGTACTCAACCAGGCACCTCCCATATTCCAACAAGCCCAATTAGGATCTCCGCCACCAAAATTTCCAACAGGATTACTCATTGCCCAGATATCAGAATTATGAGCCACCGCCCAGCCATTCACTCCATAAAAAGTTTTTGCTGTTATTTTGCCAGTTTCAGAAATGTTTTTTATAAAACTCAAAAGAGGCTGGTGTAGCTCAGAAAGATTTGTATTTTCTGCCAGCCAGTAATTCTCCTGAACATTGATGTTTGTGGTATAATTACTGCTCCAGGGCGGACGCATGTAAGGATTCCAAACACCTTGCAAATTAGCGGGTGCACCTAATGTCCTGGAACTACTTATAAGTAAATATCGTCCATATTGAAAATAAAGAGTCTCTAAATTTTTATCTTCTTCACCATTTGAATAACGTAATAAACGCTCGTCTGTAGGCAAATTAGGAGCAGTGGTTTTTCCTAAATCCAAACTAACTCTTTTGAATAATTTTTGGTAATCTAGAATATGAGCTTTTTTTAATGACGTATATGATTTAGAAATAGCTTTCGCCATATTTTCAGCTGCAATTGCCTTATCATCCAATCCTTCTGTTCTAGGATTTTTATCAAAACCATTAAAACTTGTAGCTATAGAAACAAAAATCAAAGCTTCTGTTGCATTTTTTACGCCAATTTTAGTATCTGAAGTAATAACAGAACCACCCGTATTTTTAATCTGAACCAAACTTGTAAAACGAGTACCTCTATTTTCATCAAAAAGGATTGGATTAGCACTTTCAACATAACTTGGTTCTGCATGATAAGGGGCATAACCATTAATTTTTAATTGGTTATTACTAGTATCCGTTTTAAATTTCAATAAGCTTTCAAAATCTATTAAAAAATTCAGTTTGTTCTTTTTATCAGCTGTTATCTTAATAACCATGATTTGATCAGGGGCTGAAACAAAATATTCACGAGTATATTTTACATTATCAATTTCATAATTTACTTTTGAAACTGCATCGTTTATATCTAATTCCCTGTAGTAATTAGAGGCTTTAGTACCTTCTTTAAAATGCGAAATATGCATTGTCCCAAGTGGTGAAAAAGACTGAGAATAAGATCCTTCTAATTTTTTATTTAACTCATCCGCTAACTTATAGTCTTCATTCTTTAATGCTGCCCTGATAGCAGGTACATTTTTATAGGCTTCAGGATTCATATTGGCATTTACGGGTTCACCCGACCAAAGCGTGATGTCGTTCAGATAAATTTTATCTGAATTCACTCCGCCAAAAACGGTCGCACCCATTTTTCCATTTCCTAAAACGAGGCTTTCTTCAAAATATTCGGCAGGCTTATTGTACCATAAAACATGATTGGATTGTGCTGTTGCATTCTGGAAAAAAAAGAAGACTCCACATCCTACGATTATTTTTTTAATGAAATTGGAATTCATTTACAGTTTTTTTGATTTAACTTAATGTATTGTCCATTCAGATTGGATGTGCAATATAATACCTTTTTGCAGTAAGTAGCCCTTCAATCCTACCAGTTCTTGAGAATACAGGTGCTACGTGAGGTTTTTCTTCATTGAAACAATCATTTCATCAGAGTTCATTGACCTTCTTTTGAACGAACTCCAAAACAGTATGGATATCCCGGCAAGGATATTCAGATTCTTGCCGGATATTGTACCGCTATTTACTCACCTGATATTTTTCATTTACTGTAATCATTTCCCAATTATCGGTTCTAAATGGCGATGCTGGGAATTCTTCTTTGTTGAATAAATTGATATTCGTATCGTCATCTGCCCAACCGTAATGCACGGCAACTGGATTTTTTACATTTTCGCTTGAAACGATTACTTTATTGTCTTTAATAATAGCTTTCGCGGAATGAAAAACTTTGTCTGCACCGGCAATTTCGAATCCTTTTAATTCATTGTTGTTTGGCGTTGATAATCCGCTGCCCACGTTATCAAAAGTCAGTATAATTTGATTGCCTTTTATTTCCTGAGATTTATAAGTTGGTCCGCTATGAACTTGTTTTTTACCGTAAATATCATTCATTGCGATTGCTGCCAAACGCAAACCAATATCTTGTTTGTTGGTTGGGTGAATGTCTTTTGCGTTTCCAATATCGGTTGTTACAGCCATTCCGGTGTTTGGCAATTTTAAAGTTTCAGATTGTGCTTCGCGAAGTTCTGCCCAACGGCTGCCTTTTTTGCTATTACCTCCGAATTCATCAAAAGTGGACAACTGAACAAAGTAAAAAGGAAAATTGCCCTGATTAAATTTAGTTCGCCAGTCCTGAATCATTAACGGAAATGCTTTTTTGTACTGATTAGCTCTCCAGACATTCGCTTCTCCCTGATACCATAAAACGCCCTGAATTGCATATGGAACCAACGGATTTACCATTGCATTGTATAATAATGAAGGATAACTGTTTGGCGATAAAGCTGTTTTTACAGCAATTACTTTAAATTTCCATTTTCCGTCAAGCGGAATGATTTTAGTCCCGAGAGTGATTTTTAAGTCGGAAGCTTCTCCATAAATTCCGCCACCTCCTCCTGTATCTACAATTCTTATTGAGATTACGTTTGTTCCTTCTCTTAAAATATTGGCAGGAATTGTATATACTCTTTTAGTATCATAAACAGTATTTTTTCCGACCTCTATTCCATTTACATAGGTGATATCCTCATCGTCAATTTTTGAAAGACTTAAAACGGCTTTATTTTTAAGATCTTCTGCTGAAAGCGTTATCGTTTTTCGCATCCAGACTACACCGTCTAAATTTCCCAAAGGCTGGTTTTCCCATAGGTCTGGTGTATTTAATTCACCCCAATTCGAATCATCGAATGTTGTTTCTTTAAAAGAAACTTCATTATCTGCATTTACAGTTGTACCCTGAATTTTTTCGCCCCTTTCTTTCATTCGTACTGCAAACAACTTCGAAATAGAATCGACATTTAACGTTGGAACATCAGCAATCATCGCTTTAAAGTCATCACTTTTTTCGAATGCTTGGCGGCTTGTCCAGGTTTCTACATTAGTTCCTCCCCATGAAGTATTTATTATTCCGATTGGAATTTTTAATTCGCCATATATTTTTTTGGCAAAATAAAACCCTACTGCCGTAAAATTACCAACAGTTTCCTTATTTGAAACTTCCCATTTTCCGGCTTTCAAATCGTCTTTTGGAGTTCCGTTTAGATCCTGAGCTACTCCAAAATGACGAATCATCGGGTAATTTGAATCATTGATTTCATCTTTGGCATTTATAGTTTTTGAAACCTGAAATTCCATGTTCGATTGTCCGCTGCAGATCCATACTTCACCTACCAAAACATCTTTGATAATAATTTTGTTTTTCTCTGTAATGGTTAATTCAAAAGGGCCTCCGGCTTTTTCGGCTGCTAATTTCACCATCCATTTTCCGCTGTTATCGGCCTGAATGGTTTTAGTTTGTTTATTAAAATGAATGGTTACTTTTTCATTCGCATCAGCCCAGCCCCAAACCGGAATTTCTTTATTGCGCTGCAGTACCATTCCGTCTGAAAAC
>Ga0308157_10010282_pt1 | contig 10181 bp, 2 predicted proteins | sample PhyBR1_FD_201035 | JGI IMG/M metagenome (GOLD analysis project Ga0308157, IMG submission 201035) | Phyllosphere microbial communities from UC Gill Tract Community Farm, Albany, California, United States - DLSLB.R1 | ecosystem: Host-associated > Plants > Phyllosphere > Unclassified | place: USA... | reverse complement strand
GGGCGGACGGGCGCATGCCCGATCCGGCTGTTGGATCCGTGCATCGCGGCAGCGCCCCCTGCTGCTCTCGACCCTGGCCGTGGTGTTACCACAGGGCGCGCCGCCATAGAAACTGCGTCTGTCCTCTATATATATAGAGGCACACCGTTTCCTGGGGCAGTCTGCAAGACTTGAACGATTGTGAACCAGCTACCGATGCCGCTTTTGTGTGCTAAGCCAGCGCCGCTACAGCGGCTTATTTGTGCACAATGGATCTTGGGCCTGCCATGGCTGCCATGGGGTGGGCCGTACTGACTCAGAGTGAGGATCATCGCCGTGAGCGAAACGCAAGAAACAAACAAGAAAAAGGTCGTCGCGATGCGCTGGTTGCGCCGGCTGGGATGGTGCCTGCTGGCGCTGCTGCTGCTGTGGGCGCTGTCGTGGCTGCTGCTGCCCTGGCTGCTGCGCACCCAGGGCGAGAAGCTGGGCACGGAAAAACTTGGGCGGGCGGTGCATATCGGGGCGGTGGAGTTCAAGCCCTGGTCGCTGGAGCTGACCGTGCGCGACCTGCAGATCGCCGGGCCCCAGGCGGACAGCGCGGCAATGCTGGCGGTCGAGCGCATCTATGTGGATGCCGATATCCAGTCGGTGTTCAGGCTCGCACCGGTGCTCGATGCCATCCAGGTGGACAAGCCGGTGCTGCGCATCGCGCAGACCGCCCCCGGAAAATTTGATTTTGACGACATACTGCAAAAGCTGCGCAGCCCTGAGCCCAAAGCCGATGACGGCAAGACGGCGCACTTTGCGCTCTACAACATCGAGCTCAAAGACGGGCAGGTGGCCTTGCGCGATGACACGGTGGGCCAGACCCATGAACTCCAGGGTCTGCAGCTGGGCATTCCCTTTCTGAGCAACCTCGAATCCAAGCGCGAGATCAAGGTGCTGCCCCAGCTGGCCTTTGTGCTCAATGGCAGCCAGTTTGCCAGCCATGCCGAGGCCACGCCTTTTGCCGATGACCGCAAGGCCGAGGCCAAGTTTGCGATCAAGGACCTCGACCTCCAGCCCTATCTGGCCTATATCCCCGCGTCCTTGCCCGTCAAGCTGGTGGCCGGCGTGCTCAATGCCGACCTGGCTCTGGCCTTTGAACAACGTGAAAAGACACAGGTGCGCCTGAGCGGCGAGGTGCATGCCAGCGCTGTGCAGCTGCACGACGCGGCCAACGGCGAATTGCTGGGCTGGGAGCGGCTCGATGTGCAACTGGCCGATGTGCAGCCCTTGCTGGGGCAGGTGCATATCGCCCAGCTGGCGCTCGATGGGGTGCAGCTGTCGCTCAAGCGGGGCAAGAATGGCCAGCTGAGCCTGCTCGATGCCCAGGGCCAGGCACTGCCGCGCCGGGCTGAGGATGCCCCGCAGGCCGCCAAGTCCACAGAAACCGCTGCCGCCGCAGACAAGGCAGAGCCTGCAACCTCCGTGGCCAGTGCAGATGGTGCAAGCCCCGAAGCGAAGGACGACAAGGCTGACAAGGCCGACAACGCGGACTCTCAGGCAGTCGCTGCAGAAGCTGGCGCATCCGCAGGCAAAGCCAGCAGCGGCCAACCTGCCTGGTCGGTGCGGGTCGATGCGCTCAAGCTCAGCCGTCTCAAGGGAGTCTGGGTCGATGAAAGCGTGCCACTGCCCGCGCGCGTGCAGCTCGATGACTTCAGCATGGAGGCGCAGCAGATTGCCTGGCCCTTCAAGCAGCCTTTCAGTTTTGAGGGTTCGTCGGGGCTCTCGGGTGCGCAGGGCGTGCCGTCTACCGGCCGCCTGGTGTTCTCGGGCAAGGCGACCGACCAGATGGCCGAGGTGGATGTGACCACCACGGGCCTGCCGCTGCAGTTGGGGGCTTCTTATTTGACCGGCGTGATTGAGCCGGGCCTGCTGGGCACGATAGACAGCGAGATGCACCTGAGCCGCCTGGGCGCGGCGCTGAAGCTGACGCTGGCGCAGATGCGCGTATCGGACGTGGTCCTGCAGTGCAACAGCAAGGCCAACTGCGCGCCGCCCCATGGCCCGGCCATCGGCCTCAAGGGCAAGAACAACCTGCTGGAGCTGCGCCAGCTGCTGGTCAAGGATGCCGTGCTGGACACCGAAGCCCAGCAGGTCAAGCTCGGCTCGGTGCAACTGGTTGAGCCGGTGCTGGGCGTCTCGCGCGCCAAGGACGGCCGCATGATGTTTGAAGACTGGCTCGTGGCATCGCAGGCCCGCCAGAGCGAGGCCAAGGCGCCCGCAAAGCCTGCTACTTCTAGCAAGGCCGCAGCCAGCAAACCCTGGGATGTGCAGCTGGATGTGATCGCCATCAAGGGCGCCCAACTCGCCTTCCAGGATGAATCGACCGCACGCAAGGTCGCCTTTCGCCTGACCGGCTGGGATCTGGAGCTGCGCGACTATGCGCCGCTGGCGGCCAAGGCCAAGCCCTCGCCGCTCAAGCTCTCGGGCCGGATCGGCAGCGGCCGCGCCGAGCCCGGCCGCATCGCCTATGACGGCAGCCTGGGTCTGGCGCCAGTGTCGGCCGTGGGGCGTCTGAATGTGAGCCAGCTGCCCGTTCACGCCTTTGAGCCCTATGCGGCGGCTCTGTTGCCGGTGCGCCTCGTGCGCGCGGATGCCAACTTCCGGGGCACGGTGGACTTCAGCCAATCGGACAAGGGGCCGGTGCTGCATATCAAGGGCGATGCTGGGCTGGATGATGTGCGCGTGCGCCCCCTGGTGGCCGCCGCAGCGCTGGCCAGCGGTGATGATGCCAGTGATGACGATGGCAATGGCGCCAGCGAGACCGGCCGCAAAGCGGCTGCACCTGTTGCCAACCGGGGTACAGGTACCTTGGGCATTGGGTTGATGGGGGCGGGCGATGACCTGCTGAACTGGAAGCTGCTGAGCCTGCGCGCCCTGGCCGTGGACATGGTGCCGGGCCAGCGCATGAAGGTGCAGGTCGGCGAGACGGCCTTGACCGACTTTTATGCGCGCCTCGTGGTGCAGGAGAACGGCAAGCTCAATCTGCAGGACCTGGGCGGCAGCAGTGCTGCGGGCGCTGGCAATGCGGCGGCGCCATCCGAAGGCGTGGTGGTCGAGGCCTCGGGCGGCGCGGCAGTCAGCCCACCGGCCTCGCCTGCCAGCCCCGAGCCAGCCACCGGCCCGATCATCGACATGGGGCCGATCACGCTGGCCGGCGGTACCGTCAAGTTCAGCGACCAGTTTGTGCGGCCCAACTACTCGGCCGACCTGTCCGAGCTGGCCGGGCGCATGGGCGCGTTTTCGTCCGAGCCGACGGCCGGCCAGTTGCAGCTGGCCGAGCTGGAGCTGCGCGGCAAGGCAGAAGGCACCGCGTCGCTGGAGATCACCGGCAAGCTCAACCCGCTGGTCAAGCCGCTGGCGCTCAATATCCATGGCAAGGTGCGCGATCTGGAGCTGTCTCCGCTGACGCCCTACAGCATCAAGTACGCCGGCCATGGCATCGAGCGCGGCAAGATGAGCGTGGATGTGCAGTACGACGTGACGCCCGAGGGCATGCTGACGGCCAGCAACAAGCTGGTGCTCAACCAGTTGACCTTTGGCGATGCGGTGCAGGGCGCGCCAGCGAGCCTGCCGGTCAAGCTGGCTGTGGCCTTGCTGGCCGACCGCAATGGCGTGATCGACCTGGACCTGCCCATCAGCGGCTCGCTCAATGATCCGCAGTTCCGCCTGGCGCCGATCATCTTCAAGGTGATTGGCAACCTGATCATGAAGGCGGTGACCTCGCCCTTTGCGCTGCTCTCGGGCGCCTTTGGTGGCGGCAGCGAAGCCAGCCATGTGCCCTTTGCCCCCGGCAGTGCGGTGCTGGATGCGGACAGCAAGCAAAGCCTGGATAAGGTGGCCAAGGCGCTGGAAGACCGCCCGGCGCTGCAGCTGACCGTTGCCGGCCAGGCCGATCTGGAGCGCGAGAAGGACGGCTGGCGCAAGGCCCGCATCGATGACCTGGTGCTGGCGCAAAAGCGCCGCAGCGCTGTGCGCGCCGGTGGCAAGCCCGAAGACGTGCAGGCCGTGAGCGCTGCCGAGTACCCCGCCTTGCTCAAGGAGGTGTACAAACGTGCCGATATCCAGAAGCCGCGCAACCTGGTGGGCATGGCCAGCGACATCCCGGTGGCCGAGATGGAAACCCTGCTGCTGACCAGCATCAGCGTGCCCGACAATGCGATGCGCGAGCTGGCGCTGGCCCGGGGCGTGACGGTGCGTGACTACCTGGCCAGCAAGGGCGTCAAGTTGGAGCGCCTCTTCCTGGGCAATGCCAAGACCGAGGGCTTTGGTGAGGACAAGGACTGGACGCCGCATGCCGAGCTCAGTCTGGCGCCGCGCTGAGCGCTGACACGCCATTGAACAAGGGCTGGGCCGCAGGGCGCCAGCCCTTTGTTTTTGGCCATGCTGCGGCCGAATTACCTGATAGCGATGCCCGTGTGCTTGGAGTCCTTGCCAAACCGGGTCAAAATAGCACCCTGGATGCAGGCCAGGCAGTTTCGCAGAGACTCCCTTGGGCCGGCTTCCCTCTTTTTTATGTGCCAATGGCTGCATTGCGCTGCATTGCGCTGCGATGCAGGCCGTATTTACGACTGAACTGACTCCATGTTCCCCTTTATCTCGCGCAACAAGACGCCCGAAACCCCTGAGCCCGCACCCGCACCCGCCAAGGCGGCCGCTGCCCCCCATCCCCTCGATGGCGTCACCGGTGGTGCTTTCTCGGCTGCCACCTCGGGCGAGCGTGCAGCCAAGGTGCGCGAATGGCTGGCGACCAACCCGGGTGCCGAGCAGCTGCAGGAAGTGTTCAAGGAGCTGTCTGCCCGCGACAAGGGCGCTGCCAAGGCTATCCGTGAGCGCATGGAAGAGATGCGCCGCGCCAAGGGCCAGGAGGCCATCGCCGCGGAATGGGCCGAGAAGGCCGAGAAGCTGCTGGGCGCCTCCAAGCTGAACATTGCCGATGCCCTGGCCTGGCAGCGTGACGCCGCCAAGGCTGGCGCGCCGCTGTCGCGCGAGCCGCTGGCCGCGCTCAAGATCCAGCTGGCCGACCGCATCAAGACGATTGAAGACCTGCAGCACCGCGTGCAGGTGCAGCGCGAGGCCGCCGTGCTGCTGGCCCAGCGCGTCGAAGTGCTCTCCACCAAGTCCTACAAGGATGCCCAGGCTGCCCAGGCGGCACTGGCCACCGATGTGCAGCACTGGCAGGACCAGGCTGCCGTGCTTGAAGGCGATGCCAGCTGGGGCAGCGTCGAAGCGCGCTACCCGAGCATGCTCGACGCCTCCAAGTCGCAGCTGCTGCTGGTCTGGGATGCGTTCCAGTCCGCCCTCAAGCAAACCCTGGCTGCCGCTGAAGATGCGCAAGCGCCGCTGCCCACGGTGCCGGTCTGGGCCGACGAGATCCGCGCCGGGCGCGGCCTGCCCACCGAAGTGGAGCAAGCTGCCGCCCGTGCCGCTGCTGCCAAGCCCGCTGCCGACCCGCAGGAAGCCAAACGCGCCAAGCATGCGGTGCAAGAAGCGCTGAAAGCCTTGCAGGCCCATACGGCCGAAGGCCATGGCAAGGGCGCATCCAGCGCGGCGCAGCAGCTGCGCGCTGCCCTCAAGCAGCACGGCAAGCTGATCGACCAGGACCTGGAATCGCAGGTCAACACCGCGCTGATCGCCGCCGGTGAACTCGAAGGCTGGCAGCGCTGGAGCGCCGACAAGGTGCGCGAGGAGCTGCTGGCCAAGGCCCAGGGCTTGCTCGCCCGCCCCGAAGGCCAGGAGCTGGGCGGCCGCAAGCTGCAAGAAGCGCTGCGCCAGCTGCGCGAGGACTGGAAGAAGGCCGACCAAAGCGGCCCCACCAACCATGCGCTGTGGAAGAAGTTTGATGAGGCCTGCAACGCTGCTTACAAGCATGTCGAGGTCTGGCTGTCCAAGGTGCGCGAAGAGGGCGCCAAGCACCGCGCCGAGCGCGAGGCCCTGATTGCCGAGCTCAAGGGCTGGGTCGAGGCGCACAAGCCATCGACCGATTGGAAGCGCATTCAGCGCGACCTGTTCCAGTTTGGTGACCGCTGGCGCGCCAGTGGCCATGTGGGCGAAAAGGCCTATGCCGAGCTGCAAGAGGCCTGGAAGACCGCGCTGCACGAGGCCTCTGCGCCTTTGCATGCAGCCCAGAAGCAGAGCATTGCGCGCCGCGAAGCCATGGTGGCCCAGGCCGTGGAGCTGGCCGCTGCGCCCAACCTGAACATTGACGCCGTGCGCGAGCTGCAGCGCCAGTGGCAGACCGAAGCCCAGTCCGTGCCGATGGACCGCCGCCATGAGCAAAAGCTCTGGGATGCGTTCCGCAAGCCACTCGATGAAGCCTTTGCCCGCAAGACCCAGCAGCGCGAACGTGTGCAGCACCAGCTGAGCGCCCGCGACCAGGCCGTGCTCGACGCCTCCAAGGCGCTCGAAGCGGCCAACCACAGCGGCGATGCCGCCCAGATCCAGGCCGCGCTCGATGGTTTGCAGCAAGCGCTGCAGGCCCAGCAAGCCCCAGTGGCGGCCGAGCCTGTTGCCGCTGCACCAAAGGCAGCGGCGCCAGAAGCGGTTGCAGCAAATGCGGCTGCTGTAGATGCGGCAGCACCAGTGGATGCGGAGCAGCCAGCAGAACCTGCAGCCCAGGAGGGTGCCGATGCAGAGGCCGCTGCTGCCCCGGCACCAGGGCCAGCACCTGTGGCCCCCAAGCCCGTGATTGCCCAGCGCAGCGGCGATGACCGCCCTGGCATGCGCCGTGATGCGCCCGCAGCCGCTGGCCGCCCCGGCAAGCCTGGTGGCGATCGCCGTGACAGCCGCGATGGCCGCGACAGCCGTGGCCCGCGCAGCGACCGTGGACAGGAGCGCCGTGGTGGAGATGACCGCTTTGGCCGGGGTGAGCGCATGGACCGCGCGCCGCGCGAAGACCGGGGCCCCCGTCTGGGCGATGCCGCCTTCCGCGCCCAACGCGATGCGGTGGAGCATGCCCAGGCTGCGCTGCGCAAGCTCGCCACCCAGGCCCATGGCCAGGCGCTGACGCAGATGATGGATGCCTGGAGCAAACGCGATGCCGCGCTGCTGCCCCAGGCCCAGGATCTGGGACGCCTTGCCAGCGGCTCGCGCAACAGCTGGAGCCAGGCCATTGCCGCGCCTGCTGCCGGTGATGGCCGCGAAGCCATGCTGCGCCTGGAGATGGCAGCGGAAGTGCCCACCCCTGCCGAGCACATCAATGCCCGCCGTGCACTGCAATTGCAGCTGCTGACGCGCCGCAATGATCCTTCGCCGCAAGAGACCTGGCAGCAGGATGTTGCCAAGGTACTGGCCACCAGCAGCGACGAGGCCTCGGCCCGCCGCCTGCAAAATGCCTTGAAGGCTTTGCTGAAGAAGTAAGCCTTCTACAGCGCCGCCCTCACAACGCCCTGTGCTTGAACGCCAGGGCGTTTTTTATGGGCCTGGTGCTGGGCTTACCTGGTGGAGAGGGGAGTGAAGGGCGGGTCCTGTGGTGGCTGCGGGCTGGCAGCTTGCGTGCAAGCAGACAACAAAAAAGCCATTGCACATGGGTGCAATGGCTTGATGTTTGGTGCCCAGGAGAGGACTCGAACCTCCACGATGTTACTCGCTAGTACCTGAAACTAGTGCGTCTACCAATTCCGCCACCTGGGCTTTCAGGATGGAGCAATTATAGGAGGGTGTTGGTGGCGGTTTTAGAAAAACTGCAAAATTTTTCTCAAAAAAGATAGCGTGAGACTGCGGGTGGCTGTGCGCTGCCGCAAAGCATGCCCGGCCCAAAGCAAAAAAGCTGCTGCACATCGTGTGTGCAGCAGCTTTTGCTGTTTGGTGCCCAGGAGAGGACTCGAACCTCCACGGAGTTACCCGCTAGTACCTGAAACTAGTGCGTCTACCAATTCCGCCACCTGGGCTTTCAGGGAAGCCGCAATTATAGGGGTGATTTTTCGCAGCTTCGGGGCAAATTCGGAAAATTTTTCAGAGCGCCGGGTGGGGGTGCCATTTCGCTCAGCGGCTGCCCCAGTTCCAAGGTGCTGCGAGCGGTTGCAGTGGCTGGTGCCGGCCAGGTTTGGCAAGTGATGCAAGCTGGCATGGCGCCCAAGAGAATACGGCATCACTGTACAGAGGAGTGTGGCGAGGGGGGGGTCTGCCACCTCTGCAGCTGATGGTGTGGTGCCTGCCGAGCGCAGGCTATATCGGGAGCGCAAAGATGCGGTTTGCGCCGTCGATGCCCATCGCAGACAAAGAAAAAGCCGCTGCACGAAAGTGCAACGGCTTATGTCTGGTGCCCAGGAGAGGACTCGAACCTCCACGATGTTACTCGCTAGTACCTGAAACTAGTGCGTCTACCAATTCCGCCACCTGGGCTGATGATGCAGGGCAGTGCCCCTTATCGACTTTCCTAAAAAACCACTGTTGAACCAGCCCGTTAAGACTGATTTTTCACCGTTTTCACAAAACAAGTTGTACTTGTCGTTAAACTTGGTGCCCAGGAGAGGACTCGAACCTCCACGGAGTTACCCGCTAGTACCTGAAACTAGTGCGTCTACCAATTCCGCCACCTGGGCATTTCAGGAAAGAATCAGATTGTATATCAAAAAAACGGCTTCCAAAACAGGAGCAGATAATTTGTCAGAAGAAATTGAAGGTGTAGTCCAAGGCCACCGTGAAGGCCACGGCTTTGTGATCCGGGATGACAACGAAAGCGACATCTACATTCCGGCCAATGAAATGCGCGCCGTACTGCACCGTGATCGGGTCCGCGCCCGCATCGTGCGCACCGACCGCCGCGGCCGCCCCGAGGGCCGCATTGTTGAAATCATCGAGCGCTCCGCGCAGCCCATCATTGGCCGGCTGCTGCAGGAAAGCGGCGTCTGGCTGGTAGCGCCCGAGGACAAGCGCTATGGCCAGGATGTGCTGATCCCCAATGGGGCGATTGGCGCGGCCAAGACCGGCCAGGTTGTCGTGGTGGAGTTGACCGAGCCCCCAGCCTTGTTTGGCCAGCCGGTGGGCCGCGTTGTCGAGGTGCTGGGCGAGATCGACGACCCCGGCATGGAAATCGAGATTGCGGTGCGCAAATATGGCGTGCCCCATGAGTTCTCGGACGAGTGCCTGGCGCTGGCCAAGAAGCTGCCCGACAAGGTGCGCCTGGCCGACCGCAAGGCCCGCATCGACCTCACCGATATCCCGCTGGTCACCATCGATGGTGAAGATGCGCGTGATTTTGACGATGCGGTGTACTGCGAGCCCGCCAAGATTGGCCGCACCAAGGGCTGGCGCCTGCTGGTGGCGATTGCCGATGTGAGCCACTATGTGCAGAACGGCAATGCCATCGACGTTGATGCCTACGACCGTGCCACCAGCGTCTACTTTCCGCGCCGCGTGATCCCCATGTTGCCGGAGAAGCTCTCCAACGGCCTGTGTTCGCTCAATCCCAACGTGGACCGCCTGTGCATGGTGGCCGATATGCTGGTCACCGCCGATGGTGAGCTGCAGGCCTACCAGTTCTACCCTGCGGTGATGCACAGCCATGCGCGCTTTACCTATACCGAGGTGGCGGCCATTCTGGCCAACACCCGGGGCCAGGAAGCGATCAAGCGCAAGGAGCGTGTGGCTGACCTGCTCAACCTGCACGATGTGTACAAGGCTTTGCTGTCGGCGCGTGGCCGTCGCGGCGCGGTGGATTTCGAGACCACCGAGACGCAGATCATCTGTGACGAGAACGGCCGCATCGAGAAAATCGTGCCCCGCACCCGCACCGAGGCCCACCGCCTGATTGAAGAGGCGATGCTGGCAGCCAATGTCTGCGCGGCAGATTTCATCCAGCAAAGCGGCCAGCCCGGGCTCTTCCGGGTGCACGAAGGCCCGACGCCCGAGAAGCAGGACATCCTGCGCGGCTACCTCAAGGCCATGGGGGTGGGCTTGTCGATCAGCGACGACCCGAGTCCGGCTGAGTTCCAGGCCATTGCCCAGGCCACCAAGGACCGGCCCGATGCCCAGCAGATCCACACCATGCTGCTGCGCTCGATGCAGCAGGCGATCTACACGCCGATCAACAGCGGCCACTTTGGCCTGGGCTACGAGGCGTATACCCACTTCACCAGCCCGATCCGCCGTTACCCTGATTTGCTGGTGCACCGCGTTATCAAGGCCGCCCTGCTGGGCAAGCGCTACCAGCTGCC
>Ga0308157_10010280_pt1 | contig 10183 bp, 15 predicted proteins | sample PhyBR1_FD_201035 | JGI IMG/M metagenome (GOLD analysis project Ga0308157, IMG submission 201035) | Phyllosphere microbial communities from UC Gill Tract Community Farm, Albany, California, United States - DLSLB.R1 | ecosystem: Host-associated > Plants > Phyllosphere > Unclassified | place: USA... | reverse complement strand
ATCCGATAAGCCATACTGGTCATTGTAACGGTATAAAAAGAATTTTTGCTGTGCAAAAAGTAAACAAGGAAGAAGAAAAACCAAGGTTAATGATCTTTTAAGCATGTTTTGAAAATGTAGTGTTTGTATGATGGGTACAATATAACAACAAAAGAGGTTGATTCACATCAACCTCTTTCTAAAAAAATTACTTTACTCTTTGCATTATGACCATTTGCCATAATAAAACATTAAAATAATCCTTCTTTTAATACTATAACGTTGGCTGTATGATTTTATTATCTGAACGCTTCTTTTTTTTGCGAAGACATGAAAAGATAATTGGTCGAATGTCATATAATTTTTAGGCGATTAAACCGTTTGAGAATATGTATGTCATAGAGGAAAATGGATAAAGAAAAAATGAAAAAAAACTATTTTGGTAAGGCGTTATTATTGTTCAACACGTTCAAGAACAGAAAGTTGACCAACGAGGAAATAGATCTTGCTGAAGATAAAGCGCAGCATCTACAAGGAAGAACCAATGAGTTCAAATTGTTGATAGCGATGGTCAAGGATACGTTCGCTGGCCGTTATAAAATGAATAAATGGAACTTATCAGTCATCGTTGCCACCATTATTTATGTGGTGTCACCATTGGATGCCGTTCCGGATCTTATACCAGTTTTAGGTTGGTTGGATGATGCATCGATCGTCGGATTTGCCATCTCGAAATTGGCTGATGAAATCGATCGATATAGAAAATTTAAGAAATCCAATGCAATAGGTATAGAAATTGCTGAATAGAGAGTATGTTTTACATGTGAAAGCCGGTTCAATAGAAATATTGGCCGGTTTTCTTGTTTTTATTTAAGTTTGTGCGGTTATTTGTAAGCATGAACCTAAATTCATGAGCATGTTTAAACCTACATATTGTCTTGTTTTCACCATAGTATTTCTTGTTTTTTCATTACAATTCAGTTTGGCTCAAGAAAAAAAATTGGCTGATCTACTATCACAGATCTTTTCTGAAACCTATCCAAATGGAACTTATCCTGGAGGGATTGTTTCCATAAATTATAAGAATTTCAAATATGCAAAAGGCTCCGGTGTCACGCATCTGGAAAATCCTAAAAATATTGATGTTAAGACCAATTTCAGAATGGCTTCTGTTAGTAAGCAATTTACGGCTAAAGCTATCCATGAATTAATAAAGGCCGATAAATTAACGCCGGATACCCGAATTTCCACCTTCTTTCCAAACTTAAAGGGAAAAGTTGGCGAAATAAAAGTTCGACAGCTATTGAACCACAGTTCAGGGATAGCGGATTATGAAAGCCTCATGGGCGATCAGGTAAAACAACCATTAAGTGATGCAGATGTTCTCCGCATTATCGAGCATTCGGAAACCTTATTTTTTGAACCGGGGAGCAGGTTTAGGTATAGTAATACGGCTTATTGTTTGCTCGCGTTAATAGTTGAACAGCTAACTGGAGAAAGTTATGCCGATGCCATGAAAACTATGTTTTTTGATCCCTTCGGTATGAAAAATTCCCTCCTGTATAATGTGGATCGAAAAATTCCCAATAGGGCCTATGGTTACCATCCTCAAAAAGACAGTTTTGTTTTTGCGGATCAGAGTTTAACGAGTTCCACTTTAGGAGATGGTGGGGTATACACTTCAGCAACCGATTATGAGAAATGGTTGGAAAATCTGAAAAAAGAAATGAAAGCGATAAAAGGGGAAGAGAACTATCTCAATGGGTTGAACAGTATCACCGTTAAAGGAAAAATAACATATTCCTTTGGCTGGTTCCGAGGCTTGGATGCTTCGAATGAACCGGTATGGTTTCATTCTGGTGAAAGTACCGGATTTCATAACATCGTTCTGTTCTATCCCAATACGGGCGAACAAGTGCTATTATTCAGCAACAGGGATGATCTGTTGATCGCTCAGCTGTTTGATAAGATCATGAAAACTTTAGGTATAACAATCCAAGGTGTTGATAATCAGCCTTTATTTACTTGGTTGAGTAATGTATATGCTAATCAAATTCCTTAACGTCTTTGATCTTAAAACTATTTCCTTCTTTGGCCAATACGATTTCACGATGGTAATCGGTTTGGTAATCACAATCGGATATGACGGATTTTAGGGTAATGCTTTCCGCATCCTCATGCAGCACGTTTTAAAACTCCTCCTATACCACTATTGAAAGGAGGAGTTTTGATTTACAAGGTTATTGTTTTTCTAATATTTCTTTCAGGTTGGAAAGGCCTGCATCAAAATCCTTGTTCATATCAAAAAATAAGGACATGATATTGAAGGGGTAGGGCATTTTCCCATCAATTTCCCAAATGACTTTCGTGCTTGTGGAATCGATAGGAGTGGTAGACATAAATGATTTATTGGCATCTCCGGTACCATTAAAGAATAAATCCATATCCACACGTTTTCCTTCGTCCAATTTGGTGAGCACCTGTTTTCCATCACCTACTTTTTTACTTTTCCAGGTATAGGTAAATCCTACGGTCCCATCTTCACCCTCATAATGTTTTTCGATATTGGGGTCCTGTCTTGACCAGTTGTCATAATTACCCTGATTACGGATTAATTTCACATAATCATATACCTCTTGGTTAGGTTTTTTGATGACGATCTCACTGCCTGCATGGAAATCCTTCGGAAGAATGGCAGCCACAATAAGTACAATGACCACCAGGCCAAGTACGATAAATAATAGATACTTTAAAAATTTCATGGTTATTGGATTGGTTTGTTAATAATAATTAAATTAAAGATAAGGATTTAAACCTAATACCATATATATTAAGCATTTATCAGATTATCGATTTCAATTTTTTTCATGCCCATCAGAGCGCGATTGGCATGCGGATTATTACTTAAGATCTCGGAAATCTGTTTTGGAACGACCTGCCAGCTCAGCCCAAATTGGTCCTTACACCAGCCACACTGACTTTCCTGTCCTTTATCTGTGATCTTGTTCCAATAATAATCTATCTCTTCCTGGTCTTTGCAGGAGATGGTTAATGAAACACCTTCGGTAAAACTAAAATCTTGAGGATATCCAGAGTCCATAGCAGCCAACGTATACCCATTTGCTTTAAATTGGGTGTGCATCACCTGCCCTTTGAATTCCCCTTCGGGATATTCCAAAATACCCTGTGATTCAAAGTCAGGGAACAGTTCTTCGTAAAATGCCAATGCTTCCTTACATCTTCCCTGTTGCTTTTCACAGAACATCAATGTAGGTATGATTTTCTGATGGTTTACATCTTGTAATTTACCAAGATATAGCTGCCAACTCACACCGTATGGATCTTCTACCCAAGCATATAATTCGCTGAAAGGATAGCTGTCCAAAGGCATCATTATTTTTCCTTTTTTGCTCAGTTTTTCCCAAACCGAAGTTAATTCCTCCTTAGTCTCAAAAACGTGCATAAAGGAAATAGAGGAATTTGGTTTGAACATAGGACCACCGTTGATTCCGATAAACTTTAATCCACGGATTGATCCTTCTACAACGATGTCATCCGCTTTCTCGATTTCCGTTTCTGGGAAAGTATGGCTGTAAAATTCGAATGCCTCTTTGGCGTTGTAGTCAAACCAAATGGCAGGGATAATATTGTTTTTCATGATGTTTTCCTTTCTTTTTTGTTGGAGTTGGGCCAAGAGAATAATTTCGTAGAGCATCGCTTAGGGATTTTTGAGGTCATTTTCCTTGACCATTAGTCGAAGTCCTCCATAATCTGTTACATGCAAAATTTCAGGTGCAGCAACATTTTTTTCAAGATGACATTCGATTTTATTAGCTTGAAAATATCCCAAGGCTTGGTTTAGGTCATTGGTTTCAAGCAATAATTTTATAGATGATGCTTTGATCGCGGTAGAAGCGCATATTTCCAATTGAAGGCTCCTGTTTTGTAACAAGGTTCTACTTTCATTCGGTTCATGGGATCCCGCATCAATTACATCGAACAATAGGAGGTCCCTATAAAAATGCAATACATTTTCATATTGTTCCATAGGAACCTCCATCAAGATTTTATCAATAGTTTTAAATGTTAGATTCTTCATATCGGAGATGAAGGGCAAAAATCTTATCCCATTTTCTTGTTTCCTTCGAAATGAACCATCCAGGAGATACCAAATTTATCTTGGAAAGAAGAATATAATTCCGCAAAAAATGTTTCCGCCAGATCCATTTCTATGTTTTGTGCATCTTTTGCTAATGCCGTATGTAGTTCTTTAGCCTCTTCTGCATTTTCAGCATCCAGCATGATGTAAGTGGAAGTACCAAAGGTTGCTTTTGGACTAAAGGCTTCATAGGTATCCGACCCCATGATCATGGTGCTATCATTGATCTTGATGGCTGTATGCATGATCAGATCTTTGGCATCATCTGGTAAGGCAGGCATGTTGGGATCTGCAGGCATATCACCATAACGGTAGGTTCCTACTGATTCTGTTTTGAATACTTGCTGATAGAAATCGAAAGCCTCTTTACAATTTCCATTAAAATTTAAATAAGCATGAATCTTTGCCATAATGTTTTTTTTATGTGGTTTCTAAATGTTTAATCAAAGATAGGAGGGGTTTTGACAACCCTTTGTCAACAGGATTTTTAAAAGCCTTCTTTTAGTAAGGCATCGAGATTGGATTGCCCCATTTCGTAGCCTTCTTTAAAACCCATTTCTAAAAGCTGGTTCATTGCATCCTCATTTTCAAACGTGCATATATTGGTTACCAAGGTTCCATTATCCTTTTCTTCAAAAGAGGTATTCCAAGTCGATTGCGGGAAAGAGGTATTGATATGTCCTTGCTCATCGGTAAAGGCATCAGACCCGGAGAAGGATTCTTGTGGGGTGATGGTATTGTATTTAAAGATGGACCAATGGGTTTCGTTTTCTGGACCTTTCATGGCATAAAGCCAGGTTCCTCCAGGAACAAAGTCCTGGTACTTCGTTTCGCATTTCCATGGTTTTGGTGCCCACCATAAATCTAGTATTTCAGCATCTGTATATGCTCGCCAGACTTGTGCTAAGCTTCCGTTGTAACTGCGCTTAATGGTCAATTGATTTCCTTGAATATCAAATTGATAGAAATGTTGATCTTCCATGGTATATGATTTTTTATTAGTACTAAGTTACGGGGCTTTAAACAAAAAGAACTTGCCATACGACAAGTTCTTTTTTTTATTTGCTGGATTTCATTGCTGGTACTTTCTTGATTCCATCGTCTTCCATCAATCTTCTGTATTCATCCGTATTGGGATCTAATAATTTTATTTTCCCTTTATCATCATGGTATATGGCCCAACCATAGGTTTTTGCCAATGGAGAGGTTCGAAGACAGGCTTGTCCTTTGGAATAAAAATTTGTTCTTTCTGCTTCCAATTCCTGTTCTATGAGATCTTTTCTGACGGCATGAACGTTAAATATAAGGTCATCAGAGGTCATATCCCCCGAGTTTTCCATCAGCATGTCATATTGCAGATTAGCTACGGTTAATTTCCCCTCTTTTACCGGAGGAGCAATTGCCTCTTTTGTCTTGCAATCTTCCGCTACGGTGATCAGGGTATTGTAATAGTTCGTGCTGTGCTGTTTCATTTTTTTTGAATTTAGGAATCTGGATATGTTTGTTTAGTAAATTTAACAGATTCCTGCATCAAATGTTTTAATGCATCTATATGTAGATCACTTAATTTTTTCACATAGATACAGGCTTTTCCCATCTTATATTTTCCCAATCCATCCAATAAATGCGCATGTTCCTCACTGCCTGAATATACATAAAGGGAAATAGCCGCTTTTCGTGGAGAGAAGCCCAATAAAGGGGCATCGCCTTCATGGCCTGATGCATATTTATAATGGTAATTTCCAAAACCAATGATGGATTGGCCGAACATTTTTGCTTTTTCTCCTGTGGTTTCTTCCATCAATCGAATCAGCTCATAGCTGTCTTCCCTTTTCTGTTGGTTGTCGACCTGCTCAATGAAAGCGATGACATCCTCATCGGTATAATGCGTTTTTAGTTTTGCCATTTGACTTCGCCTAATTACTGCATATTACCAATTCCGAATACTGCACCTGCAGGATCTTCAATAATGACATAATTGTAGGTGCCATCGGGTTTTTTGCTTGCATGGATCAATTTTGCACCCAAATCCAAAGCAGTTTTCAACCGTTCTTCCACATCCTCCGCATAGATGTACATGATCCATTGGGGAGGGAGGTTATTGTTCTTTCCGCGCTTATGACAGATGCCACCGGCCGCATTTTCTGAATCAACCAACATGGCATAGTCGTTATACTCGCCATCATCATCACGCATGGCCACCGGAAATTCCTGCCATCCGGCTACCTCCTTATAAAATTCCTTTAAGGAATCTGCTTTGGTTGTTGTAAGGTCTGCCCATACAATCTGCCCTAATTTAAATTTGGGTGCTTCCATAATCTCTATTTTTTTTCTACATAATCCTTGAAGCTGTTCAGGATAGCCTGCCAGCCTTCACGCTGCATGTCCACCGGATTTGTTCCCTCTGCATCGAATAAAACGTCCACCAGGGTTTGCCCGTTTGATTCCGAAAACTTAACATCAGCTGTACGCTCATCCCCCAAAACATAAGAAAGAGAGTTATAAGGTGTTACTTCTGTATAGGTACCTTCAAAATCAAATGCAAAACTTCCATCTTTCGCGGCCATTTTATTCTTGAACTTGCCACCAACCCGCAGATCGTTTTCCGAAGAAGGACAATGCCAATCTGGAGATGCTTGATTCCAATTTACGATATCTTCCGGATTATTATACGCTTCCCAAACTTTTTTTAATGGTGCATTGATTTCTGATTGTACTTTTACTTTTTGAGTTTCCATATCTTTTCTGAATTGATTAACCGAAATTATTCATTATTATTTCAAGTTCACTTGCCTTAAGGCAAGAATTTTTATTGGTATATTCGTTTTTAGAATCAACACAACTTATATGAAAGACAAACTAACAGCCCGAGCAGCCTTGCAAATTCAAAGACCGGTGGAAGATGTATTCGATGCCATCATCAAGGCGGATAAGATGAATAAATATTTTATTGAAAGTTCAACTGGAAATCTGGATTCCGATGTGACGGTAGAATGGAAGTTCCCAGAGTTTGACGATGTTTTTCCAGTAACAGGGAAATTGATCAAATCCAATGAATACATTTCTTTCGATTGGAGCGGCGGAGCAGAAGGAATGCTTGTAGAAATATTTTTGGAAGAGCTGAGCGATGATTCCACTGTAGTCCGTGTAAAGGAAAGTTTTATGGAGAAGGATGAAGATGGAATAAAACAGGCCATAGGACAGACCGAAGGATGGGCAAATTTCTTAGCCTGTATGAAGGCGAGTTTAGAATATGGCATCAACCTGCGCAATGGCGCCTTTGATTTTATGAAATCTAAAGAACAGTAGAATGGCAGGAGTAACCTTTTCTACCATTGACGAATACATCGCCAACTTTGACGGTGAACAGCAATCCATCTTGGAACATGTTAGGCAGATCATTAAAAATGCCGCCCCAAAAGAAGCCAAGGAGACCATCAACTATGGTATGCCGACTTTTCGATACAATGGAAATTTGATCCATTTTGCGATGTTCAAGAAACACCTCGGATTGTATCCAGGAGCAGCCGCCATCGCCCATTTCGAGGATGATCTGAAAAACTTTAAAACCTCAAAAGGAGCTATTCAGATTGCTTTGGGAACAGACCTTCCAAAATCGCTAATTGAAAAGATGGTACAATACAATGTAGACCAATTGAAGGATAAGGAAGGACCTAAGTGGGATACCCATCGAACGAATTGGACGGAATGTGAAGAATTAATGACCCGATTGATCGAACAAACCAAGACCCCATTGGTTAAAACATTTAAGTGGGGAACGGATGTGTATACTTTTCAGGGTAAAAATGTAATTGCTTGGGGAGGTTTTAAGGAATTTTTTTCGTTGTGGTTCTACAATGGCGTTTTCTTGACCGATAAGAAGAAGGTCTTGGTAACGGCCTCCGAAGGAAAGACCAAATCTTTGCGGCAATGGCGTTTTACAGATATCAAGGATATGGATGAAAAGATGATCCTGGATTATATCGAGGAATCTGTTCAGACCATCCGGGATGGTAAAGAAATAAAGCCAGAGAAAAGTCCGGTTCGGGAATTAACAGGTCTATTAAAAGAAGAAATGGAAAAAGATAGCCTGTTTAAAGACGCCTTCGATAAGTTAACACCAGGGAAAAAGAAGGAATATATGGAATATATTGATGAAGCGAAGCAGGAGAAGACAAAAGTAAGTCGACTGGAAAAGATCAAACCTTTGGTTCTCGCGGGCAAAGGTTTACATGATAAATACAAAAGCTAATGGATAATGCAGTTAAGATTGGATTTATAGGTTTAGGGAATATGGGGCATCCCATGGCCAAAAATCTGGAGAAAGCAGGGGTGGACCTCTATGTTTACAACCGAACCTTAGAAAAGGCAAAAGATTTTGAGGAGCATAGTACAGTTTGTGAAGATATATCAGATTTGGTCAAACAAACGGATATCATCTTTACGATGTTGACGAATGATGATGCGGTACATGCTGTTTATGAAAATATATTACGTGGTACCGTCGAAGGAAAATTATTTGTAGACATGAGTACGATATCCGAAGAAGCTTCTACGGCTATCGCATCTACTCTAATGGCAAAAGGAGGATCTTTTATCGATGCTCCAGTAGCAGGTAGTACACTGCCCGCCAAGGAAGGTGCCTTAATATTCATGATAGGTGGAACGCAAGAGGACAAGGAAAGGATTAAACCTTACTTGGGTATTATGGGAAAGGAAGTCAAGGATTTGGGTTTTAATGGAGCAGGGATTGCGGCTAAGCTTTGTATCAACTATTACCTGTCTATTTTATACCAAGGCATGGCAGAGACCGTTCTATTTGCAGAGAAGTTGGGGATTTCCCGTACGGATATGATGGATATCATCAACCAGAGTGCTAGTGGGAGCGGGGCAACTAAAGTGAAGACAAAATCGATCATTGAAGATTCCTTTCCAGCGGCATTTTCCCTGGATCTGATGTTAAAGGATGTCAAATTAGCCATAGCGGCAGGTGCTGATCTTCCTTTTACGAAGGTTTTGAAAGATACCTATCAATCAGCGCATGATGAGGGCTATGGGGAACAGGATGTGATGTCGGTTTTGACCTATCTCAAGAAGAAAGTTAATGTAAATTAAAAAGATATACGTATGAAAGTTTTAGGTTCCATTATTCTATTCAGTTTGATCTTTGGATCGATGGCGAAAGGTCAAGGTCTTAAGGAAGTTGTTTATCAGGAAAATAATCAGAAATTAGCGGGTCTTATAACGAGCAATGCCGGAAAATCCTTACCTGCGGTCTTAATTTTGCCGGCTTGGAAAGGAATTGATCAGGAAGCAAAGGATGCTGCACTTGACTTGGAAAAGGCAGGCTACCTGGTTTTAATAGCCGATATCTACGGGGTAGGCAATACGCCGAAAGACAATGCGGAAGCAGGCAAGCAATCTTCTATCTTTAAAAAGGATTTTGCGACCTATCAAAAGCGTATCCAAGCAGGTTTGGATGAACTGAAAAAACAAGGCGCAACCAAAATAGCGGTAATAGGCTATTGCTTTGGCGGTACAGGTGCGCTTGAAACTGCTCGAGGAGGATTGAACGTGGAAGGTGCAGTGAGTATTCATGGCGGTCTAGCAAAAGATCAAAGCCGTGAGGTACAGCCTGTGAAGACCAAGATTTTGGTGTTGCATCCGGCGGATGATGCTTCTGTTACCAAAGCCGATTATGATGGTTTTGTTAAAGAAATGGATGATGCGAAGGCTGATTGGCAGATCATTACCTATGCGAATTCCAAACACACCTTTACTAATCCCGAATCGCCGGACTACAATGAGACCATGGCGAAAAGAGCCTGGAAACATACAAAGATGTTCTTGGACGAAGTGTTAAAATAGTTTTTAACTTAGAAGATTTTCTAAAAGGCTGTTCAATAATAGCCTTTTTTTCTTTTATTCTTTTTTCTTGGGGAAATACAGATATATAGAATAGCCATCTGTATAAAAATTAAGAATAGAATCCAATCTATGGTTAGTGGAAGGATATTCTTATGGATATAATTGGTGATTAAGCAT
>Ga0308157_10010279_pt1 | contig 10184 bp, 28 predicted proteins | sample PhyBR1_FD_201035 | JGI IMG/M metagenome (GOLD analysis project Ga0308157, IMG submission 201035) | Phyllosphere microbial communities from UC Gill Tract Community Farm, Albany, California, United States - DLSLB.R1 | ecosystem: Host-associated > Plants > Phyllosphere > Unclassified | place: USA... | reverse complement strand
CTGGGTTGTCATCGGATTCCAGCTCGCCGTAATCATCACCACGATCTCCCAAACCGGGAAGAAACGCGAACCCGTCACCCCCGGCGTCGCCGCCGCATCAACCGTCGTCTCACTCGCCCTGATCGCGCTCGTGATCTTCGGCGGCATCATCCCGAACGGAGCAGCATGAACACCGAAACCATCACCATCAACCCCAACGAAGCCCGCCCCGGCGACGCCTACGTCATCCGGTTCCCCTACGGTGCGGCCCAGATAGACACGGGGGTCGTTGGACTCGACGAGCCGACAAGTCTCACGTTCTACGGCTCTTACACGATTTCGGCCGAGCGCGAGATCCCCGCCCTCCCGACGAAAAACGGTGCCGTCCTCTACCCGAACGCACCAGACGACCACTGCGTGATCGTCAGGGACGAAGACGGACGCTGGCGTGCCGTCACCAGTGGATCGATCGTGCGCAACGGACTCGTCCGCGATTACCTCCGCGACGGCGACTACTACGTCGCATTCGAGGGCATCGAATGACACGCTCCCTCCGCTCCGCTAAGAGTGCCGGAACGTGGATGGAAACACAGACCGCGAACTACCTCTCGGCAGCGCTCGGAGACGACCGCATCGAGCGTCGCACGAAGAACGGCAACAAGGATCGCGGCGACATCGCCGGGGTCAAAACCCGAGACGGCGTACGCGTCGTCATCGAGGTCAAGAACACCACGAAACTCAACCTCGGCGGCTGGATGAACGAGGTCGATAAAGAGTGCGAGAACGACGGCGCACTCATCGGCCTTGTCGTCCATAAACGCACCGGTAAGGGCGAAAAGAACATGGGCGAGCAGTACGTCACTATGACGCTCAGCGACCTCGCACTACTCCTCGGAGGGAGGCGCATCTGATGCTCACGATCGCAGACATCACCCACCGCTACCACGTCGAAATCGAGTATTACGAAAGCGATTGGCCTGTCCCCGTATGGGAGTTCCATTCCGCTTCCCCCGACAAGGACGACGCGATCAAGGAAGCGGAACAGCTGGCACGCCACTACCCGCATGTCCGAGTCATCGACACAAAGGAGACCGCATGAACAAGCTCACCAAGACCCTCGCCGTCACGGCCGGGGCGATCATGGCACTCACCCTGGCCGGGTGCGCGAACGATGCGTACACCGTCAATCACAACATCACGCAGGACGCCGAGAACTTCAAGGTCGATCGCCGCATCGTGTTCGTCAACGGAATCACCGACGAATACCTGCTTTCCATCGAAGGCCGATGCAACCTGAACGATCAGGGGAACCAGCTCGAGGTCATCTGTAAGGCCGACGAAGGCACGTACAAGAAGTCGTTCCTCGGCTTGTCCGACAACGTGACCTACTTCGCGGAACAGCTCGAACCGTCTGACGTTTCCGAGTACCACTACCAGGTGATCTTCAAGCCGGAGCAGATCATCCCGGACATCGACCTCGAAACGTCCGGCGACATCGAAGGAGACGGCAACTGATGGACATCGACCCGAACCAGGCGGAGAACCGCCGACAGCTGGCGCTGACGTTCGCCCTGACTCTCAACTCTGCGACCTCCTACCCCGACAACGACGCTGAGACCGTCATCGGCTTCGCGAAGAAGTTCGAGAAGTACCTCGAGGGAGCTAACGACGACGACCTTGCGGTCACCGTGAGCTTGCCGCCCGGCCTCTCGGAAGACGACCTGGTGGAAGCGCTGAAGCGCGAGATCAACAACCAGAAGGGGAGCAACTAATGGCTGGTGAAACACCTCTGACCCTTGTCGGGAACGTCACGGCCGACCCGGAAGTTCGATACTCGCAGTCGGGTAAGCCGGTCGTGAACTTCACGGTCGCGTCGAACGAGACCCGATTCGACCGTGCCACGAACGAGTGGAAGCCGACCGGCACCCTCTACCTCCCGTGCCATGCATGGAACGAGTTCGCGGAGAACATCGCGAACACCCTCACGAAGGGCATGCGTGTCATCGTCAAGGGAAACTTGAAGCAGCGCCAGTACGAGACCCGTGAGGGCGAGCGGCGCACCATCTACGAACTCGACGTGCTCGAGGTCGGCCCGTCGTTGCGTTACGCGACGGCGCAGGTCACCCGCAACGCCCGCAACGACGCACCCCAGGCGTCCCAGGGCGATTCGTGGGCGACCGCTACGCCCGGAAACGCAGACGCATGGGCGACGCCGGGCGCTGACCGCGCCTGGCCTTCCGCCCCCACGGACGATGAGACTCCGTTCTAAAACGTGGCGACGTTCTGTGTCACGCTCGCATTGAGCGACCTCCCACGGGAGGACAGGCCCCAGCCGTGCATCATCCGCGGCGAACACTATCCGGCATGCACCGGATGGACGCTCCGAGGGAAGCCCTGTAAGGGGTGCCTCCCACGGGAAGCGACACACGGCTACCTCTGCGAGGGATGCTGGGAGAAGTACCTCGACCGTCTCGGACGGCTCGGATACCTCGCCCACCATCTGCGATCGATTGAACGGTCTGGGCAGGCACTCGGGGAGCGGGTGCAGTCGTCCCGTGAACCGAAGCTGCCCGTCCCGGACTCGTGGCTCGCCGCTGACGACCTCATGACCGCCGTGGGGGCACAGCCGATCAAGACGCGCGCGTCCATCGACGAGGCTGGCCGGTACGTGTACGACGTGGCGAAGTCCCGCCACGACACGGCCATCGATGACGTTCTCACCCGGGAAGGCGCGATCCGCGCCGTCACCCTCATCACCCGGTTCAAGAACGCCCTCGCACGATGGCCCGACAGCGAGGTCGCACGCCGACCCGTCGTCCACACCATCTGCCCCGAATGTCTCGCCGTTCCCCTGTACCGGGTAGCGCCGGAACAGTACGGCGACGACATGCTCATCAACTGCGAATCATGCGACTGGTCGGACGACTGGTTCTTGTGGTGGGAGACACGGAAACCGTGGATCAACGCCATCAAGAAACTGGACGACGAGAACGCGAAAAAGGCCAAGAAGGCCGCATAAAACACTCGAGGGCCGCACGACATGCACGTGCGGCCCTCACTCATCCCTGAAGGGGACAGACATGCAGAAGTTTACCGTATCCGGCTACAAGGGCGTCCGCGAGATCGAACTCATCCCGAACGGCGCACTCACGATCATCGCGGGCGACAACGGTGCCGGTAAGTCGTCGTTCATCGACGCGATCACCGAACTCATCGACCCCCGCGGCGTGAAGCTCACCCCGAAACCCATACGAGAAGGCGAGACGCAGGCCCGCGCCGAGTTCGAAGACGACGAGCTAGGCATCCGCCTCACCCGCGTCTGGACGAAGGATGGCAGCGCCGGAACCCTTACCGCCGAAAACTTCGACGGTGCCCGCTACCAGCGTCCCGCAGAGATGGTCGCGAAGCTCACGGGCGGCTCCATCTTCGACCCGGTGTCGTGGCTCGCGCTGGACGAGAAGAAGCAGCTCGAAGAACTCCTCTCGAAGGTGGAACTCCCGTTCGACCTTGACACTCTCGCCGCGAACAAGAAGCAGGCCGAGAACGACCGACTCGAAGCGGGCCGCGAGGTGAAGCGCCTGAAGAGCGTGGTCGAGTCGATGCCGAACCACGGCGACGACGTACCCGACGAGGAGGTGTCCTCTCGGGAAGTCATCGACAAGATCAGCGCCACCCAGGCCATCATCGACAACATCGCCAACGCGAAGTGGTCAGAAGCCGAATCTTGTGACGAAATCGAACGCATCGACGCCGAGATCGCCCGCCTCACGAACGACCGCGAACGCGCGTCCTACCGGGCACAGTCAGCGGCCGACTTCATCGCCAACGTCGAAGGCGACCCGTACGGCGAACTCGCCGCCGCGAAGGCACAGCTGAACGACCTCGAGGCCGTCAACCAGCGCGTCCGCGAGAAGGCCACCCGACGTGTCCAGAACGACGCACTCATCGCCGCCACCCTCGGCTACGCCGACGCACAGAACCGCATCGACGCCGCCGAACTCGTGAAGCGCGAAGGTCTCGAAGAAGCCGTCTTCCCCATCCCCGGCCTGTCCGTGGACGACGGCGGCATCACCTATGACGGCATCCCGTTCGGGCAGGTCAACTCCGCCCACCGCACCCGCGTCGCATTCGCGATCGCCACGGCCGGAGACCCCGACCTGAAGCTCACCATCATCAAGAACGGTGACCTCCTCGACGCGAACAGCATCGAAGCGTTGCAGCAGATGGCCGACGAACGCGGCTACACCGTCCTGGTCGAGCGCGACCGTGACGCATCCCGCGATATGGGTTTCGTCATCCGCGACGGCGAACTCGCCAACTAACACCATCTAACCGAGGGGCCGCATCCACTACCGGGTGCGGCCCCTCACTCATGGGAGACGTGATGGACGAGAACAGTATCCCCACGCCAGAACTCGCGGCACGCATCGAGACGGCCGCGATCGACCACCCGCTGTCAACTCACATGCGGGAACTCATCAGGGCGGCCGTGTGTCGCCTACGCCTGTACGACAAGCATTTCGAAGGAGACACGAAATGACCACCATTGACCACGCCGCCGAAGCGAGGAAGCTCATCGAGGATGCATACGCCGATGATCCGGCCCTCCTCAACGGCATCAAGGCCGTCGCTCACGCCCAGCTCGCCTTTGTCGAGGCTCAGCGTGAGGCGAACGAGCAGGCCAGGATCGCGAACCTCATCGCGCTGAGCCAGGCGACCGACGGGTACGGCTGGCAGGCCAAGGAACCGCTGAATGCGATCTACGGCTACCGGCACGAGACGTACGGGTGGGAAGACGAAGGCTTGCATATTCGCGACGACATCAAGAAGGGGCTGGGGTTGTGAGCACATACGAAGTCAGCAGGGCGCGCGGCGACCAGGAAAGCCGGAGCATCCGCGAGGGCATCGAGCAGGCCACGAGTCACGACACCGGACCGTGGGAGTTCGGTCACTACATCGAGCGCTACGACGGCCCTCTCGATAACGGCCATATGCCCCGCGAGACCTCCGAAGAGGATTGGACGCCCCTGATCTACGAGGCGCAAGACCCTGAAGACGCGGAGGACATGCACGCCCGACACCGGCTCGACACGCCTCTGACAGGCCCGTTCCGTAACTCGCGAGTCGTTCGACGCGCGGTCTCACCCTGGGAGGTCTTCTCATGACCACCGATTACGCCCGCCTCCGCGCACTGGCCGAGGCCGCTGGGCCGTTCGTCCGATACGAACTGGACGACCCCAACCCAAATTTCATCGTCGGTTCTGACCCGGGGGACGACTCGTCGCAGATCGTGATCGGTGACGTGTACGACGACCGAGTGGCTGACTACCTGGCCGCGATCGACCCGCCCACCATGCTCGCCCTCCTGGATCGCCTGGAAGAGCTGGAAGGACGCGACCCCGAGTGGGAGTACGGGCATAGGTATTCCCGCATGGATGGCAGCACGTATGTCTGTCCGGTGACTCAAGCAACGTTCGAGGCGCGGCGGCCTACGGCATACCGCGGGGACTTGTCGCCGTACTGGAACTACGAGAGCGTCCGCCGCCGCAAGAAGGGCGAGTGGGAGCCCGTGACGGGAGTCGGCGATGCAGCACCCTAACCCCCTCTCACAACTTGACCGACGCTGTCGCATCCTCTGCGCCCGTCTAGCCCAAGCCCTCTACCTGCCCGAGATCGTCGGGTGGCTCAACGAAAGGATCACCCGATGACTGACAAGACCTACCCCTACGACGAGACCCTGCCCTTCGTGCTCGTAAACCGTCAGACGGGCGAGATGATGGGCCGCACCGTACGCAAGAGCACTGCGGAGAACTTCGCGGCCGGGCTGACCGTCGAGGTCATCGACACGACCCCCGCGCCACGCGTACCGGAGGACGCCCGGTTCATCACCTGGTTCGCCGGGGGTAGCCGGTACTTCGCCGAGCTGGACTCGGACGGCTCCTGGTACTGCCGACAGGACAGCCAGGCGGAAGCCCTCGAAGACCTCCCCGGCGTCACCCCCGAGACGCGGTTCACGGTGCTCGAACCGCGGGAGTCTCCCGAGCTGATGGACGAGCAGATGCGTGACGACGCCGCCCGATGGGGAGACGGAGACGACGAATGACCGAGCAGAGTAACGCCGAGCTGACCGCGGAGGCGAACAAACTTCTAGCTGAGAACCAGTGGACGAGCGGTTGGGGTGTCGAGTCGCTGGCGGAACGTCTCGCCGCCGCCCTGGAAGCCGCCGACCAGCGGGCCGAGAATGCCGAGCGCCAGCACCGACTTTCACAGAAGGCTTGGGCGGAAACACTCAGTGATCGCAACCAGTACGCCGCCGTCGTGGAGAAGGTGCGAAAGGCCATTGACGGGCCGCATCCGGCGAACTCCGGACTCGACTCGTACACCCTGGCGCATCTGTCTCCGCTACTGGATGCCGCCCCTGCCGACGCCCTGCGCGAGCGGGATGCGGCGCTCATCGAGGGGCTGGCGGACGAGTTCGCGGCCCGGCTGCCCGACGGCACCGGAAACGGGCGAGCCTACAACTCGCACACCGTCGCCCGGATGCTCCGCGAGAAGGCCCGCCAACGACGAGAGGAGCATGACCGTGGCTGATGCGACGTGGACCGGAGCAGAGATTGTCGCGCTGATCGCGGCGGGGTCCTACGCCTCGCCTCCGACGGAAGACCAGATGAAGGGCGGCGTGCTCCGAGCTGAGATCTGGCTCGCCGAGCACGACGCGAAGGTACGAGCCGAGGCACTGCGGGAGGCGTACGCAGACCTTGAGGCATATACGGACTCAGGGGCACCCTTCGGGCATCGCCCCGTCGAGGAGTTCCTACTTCACAGAGCCGACCGGATCGAGCAGGGAAAGGAGCAGGGATCGTGAGCAAGTTCAACGAGCCAAAGTCGCCGCTCACGTCAGCGCGCATGTTCGACAAGCTGAGTGATGCCGAGCTGGCCGACTGGCTCGACAATGACGCGCAGGCGATGGACGGTCAGCCCGGACAGAACAACCACGTTGCGGCCACCCGCGCCGCCGCTGAGCGGCTGAGGCGTGACGAGCAGGCCGACCGAGAGCCGAGCGACGCCGAGGTGGAAGCCGCGGCGCGGAAGGTGTTCGAGACTGACGCGCCCTCGCACGAACCGGAAGAATGGTTCACGGTGTCTCCGCAGCTGAGGAACGACTACCGTGCCACCGCCCGTGTCGCTCTCCTTGCCGCCAAGGCGATGCGTGATGTCTCCTGACGAACTGAGGGTCGCGGCGAAACGCGCCCACGTCTCGGAGCCGTTCTATGCCGAGGCCTGCCGCCGCCTGGCCGACGTAATCGAGTACGTCGAGGACATGTACGGCGGTGACGGCATGGGCGAATACATCGTCGATTGCGACGCAGGATCCGTCTGGCGTATCGCCCGCGGGGACACCACCAACCACGAGAACAGGAGTGAGTGATGAGCGAGAAGTTCGCCACCGCATGGGATGTGAAGTCGTCCCAGCACATCGCCGTCGAGCGGTCATCCGCCGGGAACGGCAACGTCGCGGTCCTGGTCATGGACTACGACCATCCCGAGACAGTGCAGGCCATCAACCTGTCGGCGGGAGCGGCAGCCCGTATCGCGGCCGTGCTCGCGCCCCACGCAAGCTCCGAGAACAGGAGCGAGTGATGAGTAAGGACGTACGGGTCATTACGACTCTTGGGGGAAGGCGGCATAGCGACGCGACGGCAGTTGTGAACTGCGACGGTTCACTCTCCGTAAGCAGCGGAGACTATCGCATGACCTATGCCGCTGGTGTGTGGCGGAGCTTCGACGAGAAGGAGACGCCGTGACCTCCCCACCTCTCGACCTGAATAAGACCGTCTATCAGCGCCTCCACGATCATCTCGCGGAGGCGCTTCCCGTTGGCACCGACATCGACAAGGTCACGGCCGCACTGCACCCGTACGTGGTCGCAGAACGACACAACGCGAAGGAGAAAGCATGACTCGAAAGCGAAACCCGTACACGACGATCCGAGACTGGGCAGAAGGCGCTCTGACCGTGCTGGCGCTGCTGCTGGTGGCCGCGATTGCTATCGGCCTACCCATCGCCGCAGTCAACGAATACGGGTGGCACATCCTCTGGCAGCTTCCCCTGACATTCGGGGTAGTCATCGCCGTCTTTTACGGCATCGCGTGGGTCTGCTCAAAGATCGCCAAGGCGTGGGGTAAGGCTGAGCGCGATTGGGACGCGAAGGAGACACGATGACTTTCCGCCGAACAATTACGATCCTGGCGGCTATCTCCCTGGGCGCTATCGGACTGACCGGATGCGATTGGGAACACCCCGAGGATCGCAAATTCGAGGCATGCCTTGAGGCAGGTGGGTCATGGATCACTAACGCCTGGGCGAGCCCGTCTTGCGTCATGCCGGGGTATGAGGAAGAGCGCTGATGCCGCGCGATAACGAAGGCATGCTCGGCGCGCACGGCATCACGGGGTGTGGATGCTGGACATGCGTTGAAGCGATCGTCTCGAAACGTCCCTGGCCCGACAACCTCATGTTCCCGTTCATCGTCTGCGACACGTGCGGGAACAAACGATGCCCGCACGCCGAACAGCACGACCTGATCTGCACGGGCAGTAACGAACCCGGACAACCCGGAGCCACCCGCTACCGAATCCTGACCGACGAAGAACAGGAAGCCGCACGGCGTGCTTTCTGGGAGGAAGACGATGACTGACCGGTACGAAGCAGAGCGTTTCGCCGAACAGGTGACGGGCGTCACTGACACCATCCGTGACCTTCTCATCGAGAAGAACGCGGCATACGGGAACAGCGCACTCGACCCGGTGCGCGTGTTCTCGAAAGCCGACCCCGCCGAGCAGATCCTCGTCCGCATCGACGACAAGCTATCCCGCCTGAAGCGCGGACACGAATACCCCGGAGACGACACCATCCGAGACCTCATCGGGTACTTAATTTTGTTTCTGATCGCAACGGAAGGGGAACCGAAATGACAACATGGAGGGACATCGCCGGGTGGGAGCACCTGTATCAGGTTTCGGAAGCAGGCGAAGTGCGCAGCAAAGATCGCATCACATGGGGTCGAAATCGTACCCCGCGTCTGGTGCGTGGCCGCATGCTAAAGCCGAAGGTCAACCCCTCAGGGTACGTCCAGTACTGCTTGAGCGATGGGCTACAGCGGCAGTACATCTACGCGCATCGCGCCGTCGCGAGTGCGTTCCTCGGTGCCCCGGCCGACCCCTCGCACGAGGTGTGCCATTTCGATGGCGACCGTGCGAATAACAAGCTCGGAAACCTCAGGTGGGACTCTCGATCGAGCAACCATCTCGACAAGCGTAGACACGGGACGGCAGCTGGCTACAAAGCTAGCGTCACACGCTGCCCGAAGGGTCACCCCTACTCAGGGGCGAACCTTTACACGAACCCAAGTACCGGCGCGCGGTCGTGCCGAACGTGTATGAGATCGCACAGATTGAAGCATCGCCAAAATAAAGCCCGCGAAACACGCCTCGGATTGGACTGAAATGAACGTAGAAGAGCTGGCATTCAAGATCCTCCACGCGATCGCGCACGACATCAACAAGGAAGATGGCTGGTCGTCGTGCGCCGAGTTGCATAACAGCCAGGAAGCACCGAACGGACTTTTGGAGGTGACCGGTTACATCGACATCCACCGCATCGCACGCGTCGCCGCCACAGCAGCAGCCGAGCATGCGGCCGCAACGCCGGACACGACCGACCCGTTTACGACGCTGGAACAGTTCGCCCAGTTCACCGCGACGATCTCGGGCGCGAAGAAACAGCTCACCGACCAGGGCTGGACAGACTCGTCTGCCGAAGCCGTCGTCATGAACGTACTCTTCTCCCGCCATGCATCCTGACCGTCGCCGCGAAGGACGCCGCATCAGGAAGGCACGTCGTGATTGGAAGAAGGTCACGCGTGCGTTCGCTGACTACCAGCGGGCGATGGAAACCCTCGGAGACGCCGCACAGGACGCCGCTAAGACACTCACCGAGTTCGCGGCGGCGTGGGGATTCTGGGTGACGCCCGGGCACACGAGTTCCCAAGGCAGGGGTGCATGACCCATCACACGCCATTGCCGATCGCGACTGTCGCCGCCTATTACGGGGTACACCGGCGCACCATTCAACGCCGGTGCGAGGAAACGGGTGTCCCGATGATTAAATCGGGACTCAGGGGCGATGTTTACATCAACCCGGCC
>Ga0308157_10010277_pt1 | contig 10186 bp, 6 predicted proteins | sample PhyBR1_FD_201035 | JGI IMG/M metagenome (GOLD analysis project Ga0308157, IMG submission 201035) | Phyllosphere microbial communities from UC Gill Tract Community Farm, Albany, California, United States - DLSLB.R1 | ecosystem: Host-associated > Plants > Phyllosphere > Unclassified | place: USA... | reverse complement strand
TGGTTGGCATCAACGGCAGCATCACCAATTCGCGCGCCACGATCGACAGCGCCGATGGCGACGGTGGCCGCGCCGCGCGCACGATCCGCATGCCGGGCCAGTCGAACCGCGTCGGCAACGTGATGCTTGGCTACGAAGCCGGCCCGTTCAGCGCGCGCCTGGCAATGAACTACAAGTCGCCGTACCTGCTGGAGCTGGGCGAGGATACGCTGGACGCGACGCAAGACCGCTTCGTCGACACCCAGAAGCAGCTGGATTTGTCGATGTCGTGGAAGCTGGACAAGCGCTGGCAGCTCACGTTCGACGCCAGCAACCTGAATAACGAACATTACTATGTGTACCTGGGCGACAAGTCGCGCAATGCGCAGCACGAACAATACGGCCGCACCTACAAGATCGGCCTGAAAGCGAGCATCTTCTGATGAACAAGACCGTTTCTCCGATCCTGAACGCCGTCCTGCTGGCCTGCTCCCTGGCCGCGCCGGCATGGGGCGCCGCACCAACGGTGCCGGCCACCCTGAACGACGCCGAAGAACTGGCCGCGCTGCCCGGCGGCGGCTGGCTCGCCCTGGACAAGCGCGCACTGCGCCTGGTCGGCGCGGACGGCCGTGAACGCGCCAGCCTGCCACTGCGTGGCGAACGACTCGACCTGCGCCCGCTGGATGGCGGCGCGCTGGCCATCGTCATTGACGCCAACGCCGAACGCGCGCTGCCGGTGCAGATCGACGTCAAGGCCGGCACGCTGCGCGCACTGCCCGTGCTGCCGGACACGGGCTTTGGCATCGAGGCGGCCTGCCTGTACCGCGATGCGCAGCAGCTCGACTACGTGTTCCTCGTCGCGAAAGATGGCCAGGCACAGCAGTGGCTGCTGGGTAGCGGCGGTAGTGGCACCAGTAACGAACACCGCCTGGTGCGCCGCCTGGCGCTGCCGTCCGGTGTCGAGGTGTGCCGCGTCGACGATGCGCATGGCACGCTGTTCGCGGCCGAGGAAGGCATGGGCCTGTGGGCGTATGGCGCCGATGCCGAAGGCCCGCCAGCCCGCACACCGGTGGCGCTGCAGGCGCCGCACGGTCGCTTGACGGGTGAACTGACGGCGCTGGCGGTGCTGCCGGGCGGCGTGGCCGCGATCGATGACAAGGGCGCCCTGCTGACCTGGAAGCGCGAAGGCAAGCGCTGGCGCGCGCTGGCGCCCCGCCCCCTCGGCGCGCAGCAACTGGTGGCGCTCACGCCGGCGTCCGACAAGCTGGCCGTGCGCACGAAGCAAGGCTGGCAACCCCCGGCGCTAACCTGGAAAGCCGGCAGCGCGCCGCCCAAACGCCTGCCGATCGTGCTGCCGCGCATGCAGACCGAACCCGTCGCGCAGCTGGGCGACGCGGCCGACGATCCGGCGATCTGGATTCACCCGACCGATCCTGCAAAGTCGCGCATCCTGGGCACTAACAAGAAGCAAGGCATGCTGGTGTATGACCTGCAGGGCCGTCAGACGCAACTGCTGGCAGCGGGCCGCCTGAACAACGTCGACCTGCGCCAGGATGTGCGTTTTGGCGCGGAGCGCTTCGATCTGGCCGTGGCCACCCAGCGCGACGAGCAGGCGATGGTGCTGTTTGCGATCGATGCGAATGGCGAGCTGCGCGAAGCGGCGCGCCTGCCCACCGGCCTGGGCGACATCTACGGCACCTGCCTGCTGCGCACGCCCGAAGGTGGCCTCGATGCATTCGTCAACGACAAGGATGGCCGCTACGAGCATTACCAGATCACGCGCAGTGGCGGCCAGTTCGGCGCGAAGCTCGCGCGCACGTTCAAGCTTGCGTCGCAGCCGGAAGGTTGCGTCGCGGATGACCGCAGCGGCCTGTTGTTCGTGGGCGAAGAAGACCGCGGCCTGTGGGTAACGTCGGCGCGCGCCGACCAACCGGCGACGTTAAAGATGATCATGCCGGTAGGCGAATGGCTGCACGACGATGTCGAAGGCATGGGCATCTACCACGGCGCAAAACGCAGCTATCTGGTGGTGTCGAGCCAGGGCAACAACAGCTATGTCGTGTTCGATGCGGCGGCGCCGTTTGCGGTGCGCGGCGCGTTCCGGGTGGGGCTCGATGCGGTCAACGGCATCGATGGCGCGTCCGAGACCGATGGACTCGACGTAACGTCGGCCAATCTGGGCGGCCCGTTCGCGCGCGGCATGCTGGTGGTGCACGACGGCTACAAGCGCATGCCGGACGGGGCGCAGAACTACAAGGCCGTGGCGTGGGACGATATCGCCAGGGCTTTGCAGCTCGACTGATGCTGCTAGACCGAGAACGCCTGACAAAACCGTTCGACATACCGCCAACAGATGAGCGAGCAGGCAAGTGAAAGGAACGCCTGATGGATGTCTGCTCGCCGCTCATGTCGTATGCGCCGTCTGCGAAAGCGGGGTAGTCTCGTATCTATCTCGGAAAGTCACAGGACGTTCTATTTCATAGTGTGTAGTGGGATGTAAGCATCCAATTGCACTTAACGCGACGTGGAAACACTGCTGCAAAACCTTTGCCGATACGCAAGCGGGCTGGTGGATACGAATCGGCGAAAATGCCGACGCAACGATTCTTCTGAGCCGAATCCCGCGAGTTCGGCTACCTGTGCCAGAGGCGTGTCGGGTACCTCCAGCAGGTCTTTGGCAATCGCCACCCGTTCTCGGATCAGCCAGTTGATCGGTCCCAGTCCGGTCGCGTCCTGGAACTGGCGCTGCAAAGTGCGCGGGCTCATCAAAGCACGTTGCGCCATTGAGGTGACCGTATGCGGCAGCGCCGGATGTGCGCGCAGCCAGTCCATCAATTTCGCTAGTCGACCGCCCACATCGTGCGCCATCGGGCGCGGCACAAACTGGGCTTGACCGCCCTCCCGATGGGGCGCGACGACCAGCCGTTGCGCCACTAGATTGCCAACCTTGGCCCCATAGTCACGGCGTACCAGATGCAACAGCATGTCTAGGCCGGCGGCCGAACCGGCAGAGGTAATGATTTGTCCCGCATCGACATACAATGAGTCCGCCTGTACATCGATGGATGGATGACGTTGTGCCAGACGTTCGGCATAACGCCAATGTGTGGTCGCGCGCTTGCCGTCGAGGACCCCGGCCGCAGCCAGGATAAAGACGCCGGAGCAAATCGAGCACAGACGGGCACCGCGCTGGTAGGCCGCACGAATCTTGTCCAGCAAAGCGGCGGACGGTAATTCATCAGCATCTCGCCAGCCGGGAATGATGATCGTGTCAGCGCGGTCGAGCAAATCCAGAGTAAACGGGGCAAGCACCGAAATGCCGCCAGCAGCACGGATCGGCCCCGATTCAGCCGCGCAGACGGCGAACTCATACCAAGGCACCCCCAGTTCCGGACGATCGAGCGCGAAAAGTTCGACAGTGCACCCGAATTCAAATGTACAGAGCTGGTCATAGGCGAGTGCGACGACAAGATGTTTTTTCATGGCGCGATGTTACCGGATATTGACGTTTGCGCCACTATCAAGACAAGACGATGAGATCGATAATCTTCTTACACTAACTAACCCTGAGTTCGACGATGTCCATAGTCACTGATGTAGCTGCAGCACCAAACGCCATTGCGCTTGCCCACTTTGAATCAATTCTGCAATTCGAAACGGATTGCTGGGACGTCCACCATGCACTCTCCACTGGCACCCATGATTTCGTCCTGCTCGATGTGCGCGGACCAGATCAGTTTGCCGCTGCCCACATTGACGGAGCCAACCATCTTCCGCATGGAAAAATAATTAACGCAAAGCTGGCCCAGTATCCTGCTGAGACGGTCTTCGTTGCGTATTGCGCCGGCCCGCATTGCAACGGTGCAGCGCGCGCGGCGATCCGTTTGGCAAGGCTCGGACGCGCCGTCAAAATTATGCCAGGAGGAATTACAGGCTGGATCGACGAAGGATTTGCGCTGGTAAATTCGTCACCTGCAGCTGCCTGAGCAACGATGGAAGCCATTTACACGGTACGTCATGCGTGCATATCCGATACCACTGAGTTGCTCGTTCTGATGCGCGAGCTGGCACGCTTCGAAGGCTATATAGAGCAATTTTGCGTGACCGAAGATGATTTACTTGAGCGTGGCCTGTGCGACGGATCGAGCCAGCAATTTATTGCGTTTGTTGCAGAAGCTGGCAATGGAGAGATGCTCGGCTATGCATTGGTTTATATGGTGCCATTCACATTTGATTTGCAACCGAACCTCATACTGAAAGAGTTATATGTCAGGGAAACCAGGCGTGGCATAGGTATCGGCCATGCCTTGATGGCAGCAGTGCTAGCCTCTGCAAAAGAACTCGGTTGCGCGCGTTTGAAGTGGGATGTATTGCAGAACAATACGTCGGCGCAAGCCTTCTATCGAAGCATCGGTGGATTACCGGACAGCGATTGGGAAAGCTGGATACGAGTGCTTGCTTGAGGTAATCGCAACATTGCCTACATCCATGCAGCTTTCGCTGCTCAGTTGTCAGCGGCTCTGTCCCGATTGCGGTGCGAACCTTCTTCGCCATTCCCGACAGCTGATCGCGGTCGTTGCCGATGTTGGTTACCTCGTGTTCGACGATCAAGTGGTGCTTGTGTCAGCCGCGTCAGCTCCACCAAAGAGCGGCCAATATTGGCCTCGATTTCAACGCCCATCGGCTCCAGACCCATTTGCAGAGAAATTAACTCTCTTTGTAATGCTGGTTCCGGCCGAAAGACCGCTTCTGGCGAAAGCGGTTGTTCGATAGAAGCAAAGCTCCTCATCGTCATTGTGCACAACCTGCGTGATGCCGTCCTGCGCGTTACCCGGATACCACTCATCCGCTTTTCCCACCGCTCATCCCGCCAACCTGCCATTCATTTCTATCCGCTAGCCGCTCATCCCCTCAATCTCCAAGCTGCTTTTACGCAGCGTTTCTACGCTTGCCAAAGCTGCGCTCCGACGCGCGCATTTTTATCGCCACTGAATCAAACCCGGAACCGTCATGCTATCCATAAAAGACCTCGACAAAACCTACGCCAACGGCGTGCATGCGATCGACCACGTCAGCCTGGACATCCCCACCGGCATGTTCGGCCTGCTCGGTCCGAACGGGGCCGGCAAGTCGTCACTGATGCGCACCATCGCCACCCTGCAGGAGCCGGACAGCGGCAGCATCCATTTCGACGGCGTCGACGTCGTCGCCGACAAAGGCAGCCTGCGGCGCCGCCTGGGCTACCTGCCGCAGGACTTCGGCGTGTATCCAAAGGTCAGCGCGCTCGAACTGTTGAATCACTTCGCGGTGCTGAAAGGTTTGGTCGGGCGCGGCGAACGCAAGGAGATGATCGAAGGCCTGCTGCACCAGACCAATCTGTGGGACGCCAGGAAGCGCAGTGTCGCCACCTATTCGGGCGGCATGCGCCAGCGCTTCGGCATCGCCCAAGCCCTGCTCGGCGCGCCGCAGCTGGTGATCGTCGACGAACCTACTGCCGGCCTCGATCCCCATGAACGCAACCGCTTCCTGAACCTGCTGGCGCGTATCAGTGAACAGGTGGTGGTGATTTTGTCGACCCATATCGTCGAGGACGTAACCGACCTGTGCCCGCGCATGGCCATGATCGCCAAAGGCAAGGTGCTAATTCAGGGCCATCCGCAAGACGCAATCTCGCTACTGGGCGCGCGGGTCTGGCGCCGCACCGTCGAGCAAGACCAGCTCGATCACTACAACAGCAAATTCACCGTGCTGTCCACGCGCCTGATCGGCGGCAAGCCGCAAATCAATGTGTTCGCCGCCGAGCAGCCCGACAGCGGCTTCGCCCAGGTCGATCCGAGTCTGGAAGACGTTTATTTCCTGCAGCTGCGCCAGTGCGCGGCGCAGGCGTGAAAAGGAGCCTATCATGTGGCTGGAATTTTTCCGCTTCGACCTACGCTACCATCTGCGCCAGCCGCTGTTCTGGATCGCCGCCGCTGTGTTGGCGGCGCTCGGCTTCATCACTGCAAGCTCGGCCTCAATGCGCGTCGGTGGCTCGATTGGCAACCTCCACCTGAACGCGCCCGTCGTCATCGCCAACCAGCTTGGCTTCCTGAGCCTGATCGCCATGTTCCTGGTCGCCGTGTTCATCGCCGGCGCCATCCTGCGCGACAGCGACGCCGGCATGGCCGACCTGCTGTTCGCTACCCCGGCAAGTAAGCTCGATTACCTGGCAGGACGCTTTCTGGCTGGCTTCGGCGTCTGCCTGGCGGTGTTTGCACTGGTCACGCTGGCGATGATGTTCGGCTCGCGCATGCCGTCAATCGATTCCGAACGCATCGGCGTGTTCACGCTGTACCCGTACGCCTGGGCTTTCGCCGTGCTGGTCGTGCCGAATCTGTTGTTCGTGGCCAGTCTTCTGCTGCTGCTGGCGGCGCTTACCCGTTCGTTAGTGATGGTGTACGCCGGCGTGTTAGCTTTTACGGTGCTGTGGGCAATGGCGGCTACGCTGTCGAGCGGCGGCAACGGCGAATCGCTGGGGGTGCTGCTAGACCCGTTTGGAGTGCGGGCTTTGGCCCAAATGACACGCTACTATTCGAGCGCCCAAGCCAACACCGAAATACCCCGGCTGGCCGGTGTGCTACTGCTGAACCGCGTGCTCTGGACGGGCATAGCCATCTGCCTGTTCGCCCTCACCGTGGCCTGCTTCAAGACTGGACGCACTGACGCCGCCAAGCGCCGCTTTGGCATGCGCGCAGCACCCGTTGCAATGGCCGCTCTGCCGGTTACGGCGCCAGCTGCGCTCATGCCCCGCTTTGCGCCCCGCTTCGACCGCGCGGCCTTGGCCGCGCAATGGTGGCAGGTGCTGCGCTTCGAAACGCGTGGTGTGCTGCGCGGGCTGCCATTCCTGATCCTGCTGGCGTTGGCGCTGGCCAACTTCATTGCCAACTACACCATCGGCGGCATGCGCTTCGACAGCGTACCTTACCCACTCACGCGTGTGATCCTGGAGGAGCTGGGCGGCAGCATCAACACGGTGCTGGTGCTGGTGCTGATCTTCTACAGTGGCGAACTGGTGTTCCGCGACCGCCAGGTAAATATCGCCGACATCGGCGACGCCCTGCCGCTGCCCGACTGGCTACTGTTTAGCGCCAGGCTCGGTGCGCTGAGCGCCGTCATCTTCGCCTTCCTGGGCGCAGGCACTACCACCGGCATCGCCATTCAGCTGGTCAAGGGCGGCGCGCCGATCGAGGCGGGGTTGTACCTGAAAGGCCTCATGCTCAACGCCGCTTACTTCGTCATCATGGCCCCGGCCCTGCTGGCGCTGCATATGCTGGCGGGCAACAAGTACTTGGGCTACCTGCTCGGCGTCGCGCTCCTGATGAATGGCGCCGTCCTGGCCGGCTTCGGCATCGAGCACCCGCTGCTGCGCTTCGCCGCGCTGCCTGAACTGAGCTATTCGGACATGAACGGCTATGGCCACTTTCTGGCCGGCTGGCGCTGGTTCGCGCTGTACTGGATGCTGGGCGCGCTCGCGCTGCTGGTCCTGGCCCAGGCAGCGCGCACGCGCGGTCGCGATGACGGCTGGCGCGCGCGCCTGCGCCAGGCCTCACGCCGCTTGCGCGGCAGGGCCGGCGCCGCGCTGGCGCTGTGCCTCGTCGGCTGGGCAGGCTGCGGTGCCTGGATCTTCTATAACACCAATGTGCTCAATCAGACCCTGTCGGCCGAGGCTGAGCTCGACTTGCGCGCCGACTACGAACAGCGCTACCGCCGCTTTCTGGCGCTGCCCAATCCCAGCCTGACCAGTGTACGCGCCGAGGTCGACATTTTCCCGCAACAACGGCGTGTGGCAATCCACGGACATTACGTGGTGCGCAACACCACCGCGCAACCAATGCGCACACTGCGCTTCCAGCTCGATCCGCGCGCTGCCACCACGCTACTGGCGCTGCCGCCGCACACTGTCACGCTCGACGACGCGCGCCATGGCATGCGCGTGGTCGAACTGCGCCAGGCGCTGGCACCCGGCGCCAGCCTGGCCTTCAGCTTCACAGCCGACGTGCGCCACCAGGGTTTCACGGCGCACGGCAAGCCGGACGGCATCAACCTTAACGGCACCATGTTCACTTCGGAAGACTACTTCCCGAAACTGGGCTACGTGCAGGCCAATCAAATCAGCGACCGCATCGAACGCCGCAAGCGTGGCCTGGGTGAGGCGCAGCGCATGCCGGCGCTGGACGACCCGGCAGCGCGCGCCAGCAACTTCTGGAAGCTGTTCGGCTTTGACACAGGTTTGATCGACTTCGAAACCATCATTTCGACCAGCGCCGACCAGACCGCAATCGCACCAGGTCGGCTGGAGCGCAGTTGGGAACACGATGGCCGTCGCTGGTTCCACTACAAGATGGACAAGCAGATCCTGCCGTTCTTCTCGTTCCAGTCAGCGCGCTATCAGTTGCGCAAGGCCCACTGGCGTGGCGTGCCGATCGAGGTGTATCACGACCCCAAGCATCCGTGGAACGTGGATACCATGATCAACGGCAGCCGGCGCGCGCTCGACTATTTCACCGAGCACTTCGGCCCCTATCCGCACCAGGCGTTACGCATCACCGAATTCCCGCTGTACCTGGCGTATGCACGCAGCTTCCCGAACACGATCCCGTTCTCGGAGTCGCTCGGTTTCGTCAACGACCTGCGCGGCGCCGGCAAGGACGGCGACGATGTGGACCACGTGTTCTACGTGACAGCGCATGAAGTAGCGCACCAGTGGTGGGGCGAACAGCTGATCCCGGCCAACGCCCAGGGCAGCGCGATGCTGGTCGAGTCGTTGGCCGAGTACTCGGCGCTGATGGTGCTTGAGAAAGAATTCGGCGCCGAAAAGACGCGCCGCATCCTGCGCTTTGACCTCGACCAGTATTTCTCGGGCCGCGGCAAGGAGCTGCTGGAAGAGCAGCCTCTGTTCAAGGTCGAGGATGGGCTGTACATCCCCTACCGCAAGGGCAGCCTGGTGTTCTATCGGCTGAGCAAGGAGCTCGGCGAAGCCACGCTCAACGCAGTGCTGCGCGACTTCCTCGAACGCCATCGCTACCAGCAAGCGCCGTATGTCACCAGCCGTGACCTGCTGGTCGCGATCCGCGCCGCCGCACCGCCGGAAAAGCAGGACCTGATTACCGACCTGTTCGAGCGCATCGTGTTCTACGATAACCGCATGCGCGCCGCCAGCGCGGTGCGCCGCGCCGACGGCAAGTGGGACGTCACGATGACACTGCAGCTGGCCAAGATCGAGGCCGACGGCAAGGGCAGGGAAACGGCGCGCGCCTATGACGAGCCGGTTGACCTGGCCTTGTTTGGCGCCGCTGTTGGCGGCAAGGAACGCGTGCTATGGCGCTCCGGGCGGAAGCTGGCAGCGGGCGAATCGACGCTGACCGTGACGGTCAACGAGAAGCCGCTCGAGGCCGGCGTCGATCCCTGGCACCTGCTGATCGACCGTGACACGGGCGACAACCGCAAGGCGGTCAGCCTGCCGTGAGGCGCGATGCGGCCGGACTCACAGGCCGCATCATAGTCCGTTCAGTTGCCTGAACTGAGCCGCGCGGCGGCGCGACATCGCCACCTTGAGGTCGCCCGTCAGGGTCAACACCATTCCGGCGCCGGGACCGGGCGCGATGCCCTGCACGAAGTCGAGGTTGACGATTTGGCGCCGGCTGGTGCGCAGGAAGCGCTCTGGATCAAGGCGCGCTTCGAGCTGGTTCAGGGAGCGCAGCAGCAGGGGACGGTTCCCATCAAAGTACACGCGCGTGTAGTTGCCTTCGGACTCGAACAGCATGATCTGCTCGAGCGCCACAAACCAGCAGCGCTCGCCATCCTTGATGAACACCTTGCCGTCAGCCGCGCCCCGCTCGTGGACCGGCTGCGCCTTGTCCTCTGCGTTGTCCTCTGCCTTGTCCTCTGCCTTGTCCCGTGCCTTATTCTGCGTCTGTGCCTGTTCCGTCACCGCCGCCCGCGTCTCCAGGCGTGTGCCAAGTTTGCGCAAAGCATGCGCCAGGCGCGCCGGCTCGATCGGCTTGAGCAGGTAGTCGAGGGCACTGACGTCAAAGGCGCGCAGCGCATAGCCGTCGAAGGCCGTGGTGAAGATCACGGCCGGCGCCGTGTCGAGCGACGCCAGTATGTCGAAGCCGCTCCCGCCAGGCATCTGCACGTCGAGGAACACCAGGTCCGGCGCCAGCGTCTC
>Ga0308157_10010275_pt1 | contig 10188 bp, 12 predicted proteins | sample PhyBR1_FD_201035 | JGI IMG/M metagenome (GOLD analysis project Ga0308157, IMG submission 201035) | Phyllosphere microbial communities from UC Gill Tract Community Farm, Albany, California, United States - DLSLB.R1 | ecosystem: Host-associated > Plants > Phyllosphere > Unclassified | place: USA... | reverse complement strand
TCTCGGTGCCGAAATTATTCCTGACCCAGGCGATGAATCCGTGCCCGCTTCCTGGAAGAGGTCCCATCTCACTCCTTGCTTGCGCTATGAAATCCGGTTGATTTCACTTTTGCTCAGCATGACACACTCCGGCGACACTTCGTATAAGGGTTCTGTCCCCGTCACAAGGCCACGCCCCACGATTCACCCGCCTTGTTGTGCTTGGCGCCTGCCCGGCGGTTTCCACCGCTTGCTCAGCTAGTAGCAACGCTTCGCGGGTCATAACATTGGATGATTATCAACCACCGTATAGAAACCCTTCGTCCTGCTCGGACGAGTCACTAATCTAAACATGCGCAATCTGGCCTGGTGCTAGCTGGTCTGGGACGTGAGATGCTGTCCCACCCGCCGAAAAATCGGCCACTCCAAGAACTGCGGCGGAAAAACAAGGACCGAAGACACGTGTCAAAAACATTCGTTTTTGACACACCGAGCAGTGGGTCATGATGAAAATTTCTGACGGTTGAGAATTCAACAGATTTCGACGGTCGTTTCATCACAAAACCCAGTGCCTAAAACTATGCGTCGAAACAGTGACCACTGCACGAGTATTGATACATCTGTACGCAATAGGACACCTCGTCGGATATGCCAAAGCCTCTACTGGCGGCCAAGGCACACAACTCAAGCTCGATGCATTGTCTAAAGCTGGCTGCTATCGAAACTTTACCGACACCGCATCCGGCGCACTCGAGTCCCGTCCCGAGCTTCATAAGCTTCTGGATCAGATCCGCCAGGGTGACACTCTCGTGGTCTGGCGGCTGGACCGTCTCGGATGCTCCACCCGTCATCTGATTTACCACATGGACGCGTCGTAGCAACAAGGGATCGAGTTCAAGTCTCTTCAGGAGAATATCGGCACCAGTTCTTCCGGTGGTCCACTCGTGTTCAACATTTTTGCCTCCCTGGCAGAGTCTGAACGAGACCTCATCCGCGAACGAGCCAATGCCGGTCTGGCAGCGGCCCGTGCCCGTGGCCGTACGGGAGGCCGCCCCTCGTTCTTCTCCCCCGACAAGCTGAACACCGCGAAGAGACTCTACGAGCAGCGTGACATGATGGTCCCGCAAATCGGTGAAGTGCTGGGTGTCAGTCGCAGCACTCTTTATTGAGCACTGAGGCACAATGCTAAGGGGTGAATCTTCTAAATGCATCGGCTAATCCTGGATCGAAACAATCAGGTCCCGATCTCCAAATAGCTGAGAATTTCTCCATGGACATCCTCAATCGTAATCTCCACCCGCAACCGCTCAACGAGCAACTCGGCACCAAGACCAGCCTGAACGTACTCCAAAATCTCCCCTTCGATCTGCTGAACGGTAGCTTCAGTAAGCATGCTGACGGTGCATCGGACAAGCCACTGAACATGAGGTATCTTCGCGTCTGTCGCCTTGACCTCGGTGTAGTTTAGCTGTGCTTTGTGAGAGTAGGAGAACTGCTGTCGAATTCTGCTGATAATCTCGCTCGAAGATATGCGTACAACCTCACCCGTCTCTCGCAAGGGAGCTTCCCATGTTCTCTGCATGGGCCGTAGGTTGGAAATCTTGCTCAGGACGTTGCTCGCTAGGTCAGTGCTATCTGCAGTGTGGTCTTCGCCTCTAAGATGGCTCAGGACAATCGTTGTTTGGTCCTTGAGGCGGCGCCGTTCTTGATGGCACCAGTGGCATTCGAGTTCGTGTAGGTCTGGTGCGTCATCTAATTTGTGGAGTATGTCTTCTATTGTGCGTCCGCATGGAAGGGTTTTCATGACACCGCCTCAATGATTGCCTTGCGAGCCCGGGCGACTCGTCCTCGAATAGTGGATTCTGACGTGTTTGCGATAGTGGCTGCTTGCTCATAGGTCATTCCCTCAAGGCATACCAGAACAAAAGCTTGCCCCAAAGTGGAAGGAAGCTTGGCAACGATACTCCACGCCCTTTCGACCTCACTTCGCTGGACGGCTAGATACTCGGGCGAAAGATGCTCCGGCGCAGGCTGCCCCGAGAACTCTTCGGCATCGACTACCTGAACTCGATTTTGAGAGGATCGAATGCGGTCCAGACAGACGTGTCTAGTCATGCGGAAAAGCCACGTTTTGAAGGCGCCGTTCTGCTGGAGTGTATGCATGCTTTTCCACACTTTGATCCAAACTTCCTGCACAGCGTCGTCAGCGTCCTGCCAATTCTCAAAAAAGGAGCGGCAGTACCTCCTGAGGCTGGGCGTCAGGTCGGAAACAAGCATCCCAAAAGCTTCTGGATCGCCTTCACGGGACCGACCTACGATCGCCAGTTGTTCTAATGCGTCCACACAACCCCCTTTAGTGTGATTCAGGTCACTCCAATTTTGTGTGAGGATATGACTACGGACCTCGTCTGTATGAGTGTAAGCGAAAAAGTTTTCGTCGATTTAGGAGCGAAGAACATGGCACAGCCAATGTCGAACGACAAAATCATCAAGCCAACCGGCGAGGAACTGGAACGCCAGGCAAAACGCGAAGCGAACCACGACGCTCAGGAAGAGCGGCTTTCCGGTCCGCTGCACACCGAGCTGGGTAAGACCACGATCGAAGACCGTGTAGTTCAGAAAATCGCCAGCATTGCAGCACGCGAAGTGCCCGGGGTATACGCAATGGGTAATGCAGCACGGCGAACTTTCAATTCCCTGGCAGAACGGATCCCGGGTGCCTCGGCAAACACCTCCGGTGGAGTGAGCGTGGAAAAGGGAGAGCAGCAGACCGCCATCGATGTCTCCATCGTCGTCTCTTATGGTTTCTCTATTGTGGAGGTCTCCGGGGATATCCGCTCGAATATCGTTTCCCAGGTGGAACGTGCCACAGGATTGGAAGTCATTGAAGTGAATGTCGATGTCACCGACGTCCACCTGCCAGAAGATGACGAAGACGACGAGCCGCGAGAAGACTTAAAGTAGGAAGATTCGAAGTAGAGGGCAACACTGCCGATGGGCAACGAAAGGAATACCCATGGATAAGCTCAGGTGGGGACTAGTCATAGGGCTAGTAGCCGGACTGCTCATAGCGTTCGGCTCATTCACCCAGTTCATAGTCGTAGCATTTTTTGTGCTCATCGGTGGTGTGGTCGGCTGGTTCCTGCAGACCCGCGTCGACTGGGAGCGTGTGTTCATTAGCCGTCGGCGGTGATCAGTATGGCGACAAATAGTGCCACCGTGGGTGTTACTACCGTGAATAACCAGATCTATTCCAAGATTGCGGCAAAAGCGGCCTCCAAGATCCCTGGAGTCGGAGCCAGCTCTGGCGGCCTATTGCAATTGGGCAAACCACGCGATATTACAGGGAAACCTACTGCTACAGCAGAGGTTCTCGGTGGTGCCGTTGCAGTCGAGCTGAAAGTCGGCATTCGATACCCGCTGAGCTTGCAGCAAACCTGCGAGGCCATACGTCAACAAGTGACAGATGAGCTCGTTCATTTCCTTGGCGCTTCATCCGTCCAAGTTGACATCGATGTTGCATGGCTTCATGCAGATTCAACCAATGCTGAGAAGAGGAGGCTGCGATGAGCAGATTTTGGCATGTTCGCAGTGCTCGAACTGCAACCCTGCTCAGTACCTGCCTGTTGTTATTAGGCATCTCAACTACATTCCTGGTGATTTGCCTTATCAGAGTAGCTAGCGGTTCTTGGCCGAGCTGGATAACCGGATTTCTGGATTCTGCTAAGAATATTGTTTGGGAAAATAGCAGTTTGCTGGCCTTAGCTATTGGCGTCGCCGTTATCGGTCTGCTTCTGTTGATTGCTGCTTTGGTTCCGGGAAAGCGAAGGACAGCACTGCTTGAATGGGATTCAGTCCACGAACACGAGGAGTGGGTTGCGGATAACCGCGGCTTGGCTAATCTGGCGCGTTATGAAGCAGAGCGCACTGATGGGGTGGGCGGCGCCTCGCCCATATTGCGGGGTAAGAAGCTGCATGTCGGCGTTTCCACTCCGGTGCATGAAACCAGAGATATTTCGCAGTCGGTGCAAGCGAACGTCCAGGAAGTCCTATCGGCCATACCGTTGGCACATTCGATAAGCGTCAGTGTCAAAGCGACTACCCGAGGAGGGCAGTAGATTTGTGGAAACCCAATAGCGTTCGGCAACGAGTCTTTCTGGCGCTCCTTGGATTGCTTCTTATGGCAGGGGGTGCTTGTGTGGCCTGGCTAAGCTGGAATTCAACTCAGAACGGACTTGCCCAGAAACGTCTTATCGATAGCTTTCCTGCACAAATGCCAGAAGTGGGCATTTACATAGCCGGCGCATTAGCCCTGATATCGATTATGTTGATCGTTGTGATGGTGTCAGCCCTACCCAGGAAACCGGGTAAACGGACCTTCATTTACCAATCAGATAAAGGCACTGGCATATCCACTGTCGATTCAGGAACCGTCGCCCTGGCTGCCCGGGAAGCAGCTGAAAGCACACCTGAGGTTGCTCATGCAGATATACGTATTAATGGAACAGTGAAGAGCCCGATTCTTTACGCACGATTCGCTTTGCGCGTGGATGCCCGGCCAATGGATGGCATGGGCCTCGTGAGGGATGTTCTCATTCCTCAGATGGAGCAAGCCCTCGGCGCCCGGTTCGCCAGAAAACACGTGAACATTGATTTCCAGCCTAAGATATCTGGAACATCCGCCAAAACGACCTTGACCTAATAATTTGTACTAGTCAGCTAATCGGCGGAAAGCAGTAGGGGATATGGAGACACCCTCCAGAACAAGGCTCAGGAAATATCGGACAAGTCAAAGAAAGCATTGATGATTCCTTCAGCGACAAGGATCTGGGAGCTGATGGGCCAATATGACATAGCCGGCGGGGTGCCACAGAGATTGTCAAAGATGCCTACAAGCAACTTTGGGCTAATGAATCCGTGAACGTCGGTTGCCATGCTCAGCTAGGCCGACAACGCATCCTACCGCTAGTAACTTAGCAGGGTGTCAATGCTTCAGCAGATCTGCAATTCTGCCGTGGTTTGCAAGGACGCGGCATGGCGCGAGACCACCATTTCCGAACAAAACTCACAATGCCTCGCACAGATTTCCTCTCAGTAAGGGAAGAAGAAACTCGCAATCTAAAATTATGAAAGGCCCTTAACGTGAAGAAAATCCTCATGGTCCTGACCAGCGTTTCCGAACTCGGTACAGGAGGAGAACCCACCGGCTACAACGTCGCGGAAGCAGCTCATCCCTGGAAGGTTTTCCGGGACGCGGGACACTTCGTCGACTTCGCCTCTACCAAGGGCGGACAGCCACCACAAGATACGGTCGATACCGATGACCCAATCCAGGTGCAATTCACCCAAGACGAAACCACACGAGCCGGTCTCTACAACACGGCGAGGGTCGAGGTAGTTGATCCGGACCAGTACGATGCCATCTATCTCGTCGGCGGCCATGGCACCATGTGGGACTTCCCCAACAACGAAGACTTGCAAAAGCTCATCGGGGCCATCTACAACAGTGGAGGCATAGTTGGAGCAGTATGCCACGGTCCGGCAGGATTACTGGATGTAGAACTGCACCACGGAATCAAGTTGCTGAGTGGCAAGGATGTTGCCGCCTTTACCAACGATGAAGAAGTCGCGGTCGGCAAGGACAAGATCATTCCATTCTCATTGGCCGACAAACTCGTTGAGCAGGGGGCCAACCATATCGCCGCCGATGATTTTGAAGAGAATATCCAAGTATCCGAGCGTCTGGTCACCGGGCAGAACCCTGCCTCGGCTGCCGGTGTTGCAAAGGAAATGGAAAAGCTTCTGGCCGCAGTGATTCGTCAAGAAAAGGCCACTGATGAAGCCTCCTCAGACGTTGACTCAGCCCAGGCTGTGGAAGACTAAAAACATCTGTGGGTACCGCTTTTCTACACCTGCGGATATCTCATAAGCGGCTGTATCCGGCCAAAAATTCCTCGTAGGTAGACGGAGACCTACGAGGAATTTTTCGTTTAAGCATTCGTGTCCTCCACCTGGTGGCGGGAGCGTCACAACTTTCCGAGGGTCTGCATCGCAGTGGCAAGCACACTCACTATCCAGCATGGCCGGTTGGCAGATTTGCACTGGCCAGGCTGGCCCGCGCTGTCACCTACGATGCAGGGCGACCTACGCCCGTTGACGATGTGCAGACCGTTTTTATCTGCTCTAGATTCGTTTTGCATCTCGACGACTTCACATACAGCAAGTTCTAGAAATGACAGAGTCTAGGGAGCGTCAGCAAATAATTGCGCAAACCGTCTTCCTACCAGAACTTGGGGATAAGCACTGGCGTATTTTCCTTGTAAGCTTCATAGTCGGAGCGACCTCCCCATTTTGATTCAGCTTTCGCTTCAAGTAGCGGGACTCCACTAATCTTGATGAGCAGCACCGCCACGAATACCGGTGAAATCATCACGACCCACTGCCAGTGCCGCAATGCCGGAGCGGCAACAACAGCCACTCCGATCCAAAGCAGAATCTCTCCGAAATAGTTCGGATGACGGGATTTGGACCACAATCCGGAGGAAATGAATTCCCCTTTATTCTCCGGGTCGCGTTTGAAAATTGATTTCTGGTGATCGGCTAGGCTTTCCACGCCGAGACCTATCGCCCAGATGACGAACCCTGCCAGTGCGAATCCGTCCAGTTCACTAGCGCGTTCTGAGGTCATGGCAGCCCAAGCAGTAGCAGCAGTGAAAGAGACCCAGAGACCCTGGATGGTCCAGACACTGAAGAACCGGATGAAAGACGGTTTGATCTGGTCAAAGCGATCATCTTTGCCGTCCCTATTAACACGGCGGAAGAGGAAGATTCCCAGCCTAAGAGTCCAGGCCAACACCATAAACGCCAGTAATAGTGATCTGGAGTGAACTTCAGGGGCTAAGAGAAGCAAAAGCAATGTGACTGCCGTATAGGTCAGAGTTCCGGTCAGGTCGTAGAATCTCTCTGTTTGTCCTAGGAACGAAGGTATGAAAGCGACCCATTGGACTATGAAGGACGTCAGTACAGCCAGAGCGAAGAGGGGCATCGAACCCCATGTAAGCCCACCATCACTACCGGACAATGCAAGTATCACACCTAGCATAAGCACTACAGGCATGGCGGTCAGTGCCTTGCGTTCCTTGCTCTTCATTATGAGGTTTCCTCCGTTAAATTTCCCTCAGGGACAACCCAGGGATCCTGCGGTACTTTTCTCCAAGAGTCGCTTCATCATATTGTGTGTTACCGGGGAATACTATTGGACACAGGTTGAGCCAATGCTTTTGATGGAATCGCGGCTTGACGCTTCTCATGGAATCTCTTCGCGGGGCTATCGTCTAGGAGTTTCCTGTCGTTGGCGGAGGATTGCAGAAACAGCTTTCGTCCCCAGAATTGTTCGCGACCTGTTAATTGGCCTGACTGAACAAATCAAGCATTTTGAATGCCAGATGAAAACCGTTCTAATCTCGATTGACTAGTTATTACGTCGAAACGGAAAGCGTGGCCTGGTTTCAAGCCTCACACTAAACAAGCTTGAAACCAAGCTATGCGAACCTCGCCTCGTCCCTGATTATGCTGCCTATGTGAGATGATAGCGCCCAACAATGCCTACTTTGAATGACGCCTGACCGAGAAGTAGCCCACAACAGCTTTGTCCTGTCCGTATTTGATATCCACCGTTACCCCTGCCCAGAAGGAAAAGCTATGAGGGAATTTTCGACGCCACTATTGGCCACTTTGCACATGCATAGGAATGCCACCGATCTCTTGATGGAGCGCCTGAAGAATTCGCCTGAGCATATAGCATTCGAAGTTCGATCTGCTGATGGTGCCGTCGCTGTCCCATGGAAGCAAATAACTACTCGGGAACATTTTCTCGAAGTGCAGGCATTGGCTAAGGGTCTTATCGCTAGTGGGCTGCAACCTGGAAACAAGCTAGTGATTATGTCACCTACACGCTACGAATGGGCTCAGGTGGATATGGCTGCCTGGTTTGCAGGTGCGGTCGTGGTCCCGATTTATGAAACTTCGTCACTTGATCAGGTCACAGCCATACTTGCCGATTGCTCTCCAAAATTTATAGTTGCTGGAAGCACCGACCAGGCCTCGATTCTCGAGCGCGGACTAACTGGAGCGGGAATAAGCGGGTCGAGAATCTGGACAATGGACACCCGGAATGATCTCGATCTTGAAGATCTTGTTGAAGTAGGGAAATCTATCGCCGATCATGCGGTTGAAGAACGACGATTGATAGCAACATCAGAGACGATAGCGACTATCGTCTACACTTCGGGAACGACGGCAGCACCCAAGGGCGCTTTAATTACGCACGGTAACCTCGTTGGCTTAGTACTCAATGTCGCTGCCGCTTACACTGAGGTGGTCAAGGAGACAGGAAATACGATTATTTTCCTTCCCATGGCTCACGTTCTGGCTCGTGGTCTACAGCTGATCTGTTTGGCTAACGGGATGCGCATCGCGCATCTCTCAGAACCCAAAGAAGTAATACCGTCTTTGGAACTCCTCAAACCCACATTTCTCGTAGTGGTGCCGCGGGTGTTACAGAAGATCCAAGACTCCGCAGCGCAGGCCGCTAATCAGAAACGCCTTAATCTTATTTGGAAGTGGGCCAGCGACACGGCAACGCAGTGGGGCGAGATGGCTGAGGGACACGATGCCGGTTCGTCGAAGCAAGTCTCGCCTAGCCTTTGGATGAGACATTTCATTTTTGACCGGATTTTCTACTCGCGTCTAAGAAATGTTGTCGGCGGTCGTCTCGAGTACCTGCTATCAGGAGCTGCAACCCTAGATAGAGAAGTTTCCCTCTTTTTCAGGGGGATCGGCTTACCAGTAATCGAGGGGTATGGGCTGACAGAAACTACAGCGCCGCTAACGGGAAATATGCCCGGGTCGATCAAGTCGGGAACTGTGGGAGTTCCGATGCCTGGGACCACTGTACGAATATCGAATGAGGGGGAGGTGCTAGCACAAGGAATCGGCGTATTTGCTGGATATACCAATCCCGACGACAACGCCAATGCTTTCACCGATGGGTTCTTTCGCACAGGAGACTTGGGATCGCTTGACGAGCGTGGACGCATCACGCTGAGGGGAAGAATCAAAGACGTCATAGTAACTGCCGGAGGAAAAACTATATCTCCCAGCATATGGGAAGGATATGTCGAATCTGATCCACTAATTGCCCACGCGGTAATGGTCGGGGAAGGTAAGCCGTTCTTGGGATGCCTTGTGCTCATTGACTCGGAAGCAGTTCAACAGTGGGCTTCAATCCAAGGGATTACAGACGCATCTCTCTTTCAGCATCGCACAGAAGGATCAATTGACAGGATTAGAAACCAGCGCCTGTTTCAAGCCATTTCCGGCTCCGTCAGCTCAGCCAATAAACGGGTAGCAAGAAGTGAACAAGTCAAAGAGCTTATTATGCTTTCCACCGATTTAGGGGAAAACAGTGAGCTGCTGACACCGACCTTGAAACTCAAGCGAAGCAAGTTTCTTGAGAGAACAAACAACTTCGTCAACGAGATCTATGACTCACCTAAGCGCTAGCTATCGGTCATGATATGGGATCTTAACGTTCGGATGGGAGGGCAAAAAACTTTTAAATAATCCAATCCGGAGTATCCCTGGCCCCGAATGCCCTATGACAACCCAAACCAAGAGGTTTGGAAAACCAACTGGCCCAACAGGGGTCGCCAGGTAAGGAGTTCGACATGAAAACCATGCAGCGCAAAACAGTAGGATTGCTCTCGATTGCCGCGGTCGCCGCGTTCGGATTGAGCGCCTGCTCGATGGACAGCGGCAGCGAGTCCACTCCAAGCAGCGAAAGCTCGGCTTCCAGCATGACCGAGAGCAGCCCGAGTGCCTCCGAGGATTCGGGAATGGCCAGTGAATCGGCCATGGACCCGGCCGCCAATCTCGTGGGCCCGGGCTGCGCGGCCTACGCGGAAGCAGTGCCCGAAGGTGACGGTTCTGTTGCTGGCATGGCCAAGGATCCGGTAGCCGTTGCAGCATCCAACAACCCGTTGCTGTCCACCCTGACGAAGGCCGTGTCGGGAAAGCTCAATAAGGACGTCGACCTGGTGGACACGCTCAATGGCGATGAGTTCACCGTCTTCGCTCCGGTGGATGATGCCTTCAAGGCCATCCCAGAAAAGGACCTTAACGCTGTCGTGTCGGATGCCGACATGCTGA
>Ga0308157_10010274_pt1 | contig 10188 bp, 10 predicted proteins | sample PhyBR1_FD_201035 | JGI IMG/M metagenome (GOLD analysis project Ga0308157, IMG submission 201035) | Phyllosphere microbial communities from UC Gill Tract Community Farm, Albany, California, United States - DLSLB.R1 | ecosystem: Host-associated > Plants > Phyllosphere > Unclassified | place: USA... | reverse complement strand
AATAACTGCTCCGGATTGGTTCCCCCGCCCGGCCCACCAAGCGCGGCAGGCAGGCGTAAATCCAGGTCAAGATAGCCGTCATCAGAACGGGCAATGCCCGAGGCGCGCCCGTGCCCGGCATCACCACCCGTTACGGTCACGCAGGTGGAATACAGCGTCCTGGCTTCGCGCCCATAATAGGCGTCAAGCCACGACAAAGACGGCGGTTGCAGATCAGCCATGCGATGTGGTGCTCTTCTTATGTCGACAACTGTGATTGAGCGAACCAGGTATCAAAATTTACCACGCCAAGGCGCGGATTGGCCGTGCCTGGAATAAGCGAATTTTCGCTGAGCCGGGCGCCGAAATACAGGGCCTGCACATCTTCCACCACCGTGCGCGAATCGGCGCTTGCCTGCAGGTAGCGTTGCACCATGTCCGAAAATTTCATGCATTCCGGACCGGCAATTTCCACGCTCCCATTGCATGGCGCGCCCAGCGCATAATCCACCACTGCCGCAGCCACGTCATCCGAAGCGATAGGCTGGAACAGCGCGGGGGAAATACGCACGGTCTGGCCCTCGCCACCAGCTTGCGCAATACTGCGCAGGAATTCAAAAAATTGTGTTGACTGCACAATGGTATAAGGGATACCTGATTCGCGTATCAGTTTTTCCTGCACCAGCTTGCCGCGAAAATAGCCGCTTTGTGTCAAGTTCTCGGTGCCCACAACAGATAATGCCACGTGGTGCTGTACGCCTGCGGCGCGCTCGGCAGCAAGCAGATTACGTCCGGACGTTTCAAAGAACGCGAGCACATCCTGATCAGCAAACGATGGGGAATTGGCAAGGTCGATAACGATATTGGTATCTTGCATGGCTTGCGCCAGGCCTTCACCCGTGATGGTATTGATTCCTGTTGAAGGTGCTGCCGCAATGACCTGATGTCCTTGTGCTTGCAGCGTATTTACTACTTTGCTACCGATAAGGCCGGTGCCGCCGACGACGACGATTTTCATGGAATGCTCCTGGCGTTGATGTATACAGCAAATTCTAGGGTGAAGTGCAATATCGCGGTAGCGCCGCAAAGGGCCTCACGGTGTTGCACCAGGCGCATCAATGACAATGGACCGCGACGAGCTCGGGATTGGCAACGCATCCATGCAATTGAGGTCAAGTGCACGCGTGTGCTCGGCAATATGGTCGACAAATACGCGAATTCTGGCCGGCAGTTGCTTGCGGCTTAAATAACAGACATAGTGACCGCCGTCATCGGGTGCATGCTGGGCCAGACAGTTCAGCAGTTGGTGCCGCCTGAACAAATCGCACACCAGATACCCGGGAAGCTGGGCGATACCCTGCCCTTGCAGCACTGCCTGCAGCATCAGATCAAGATCATTGAATGTATGCTGGCCTGGCAGCATACACCGGTGAGCCAGGCCATCTATCTTGAATTCCCATTCCCTGATGCGGCCCAGCGCGTTACGAAAATTGATGCAGCGATGACTGGCCAACTCGTCAACATGGCGCGGCAGACCGTAAGCCTGAGCATAGGCGGGCGAAGCGCAAACGAACATTTGCATCGGGACAAGTTGTCGTGCAACGATGTCGCTGTCCTGCATCCGACCATCGCGAAATGAAACGTCTATGCGATCGGCCGTGAAGTCAGCAGGGCGAACATCGAGCAGTAATTCAAGTGTGATAGCAGGATATTGCGCATGAAAACTTTGTAGTAGTGGCGCGATTACCTTGCGTCCGAACCCGGGACTCGCATGGATGCGCAGATGGCCTTGTGCCGGCCCATTGCGCAATTCGCGCATCTCTTGCAGCGCATGAACGATCCGCTCCACGCTAGGCTGGCAGTTCTCATAAAACAATTCGCCTTCGCGGGTCAGCGATGTGCTGCGTGTCGTGCGTTGAAACAGGCGTGTATCGAGCTGTGCTTCCAGCTTTTGTACACTGCGGCTGACAGCCGAGCGACCGATGCCCAGCCGGTCTGCCGCTCGGGAAAAACTGCCTTCGTTGGCAACAGCCAGAAAAGCCACTACCCCAGCGTAACTGGTGACAAAGCTGCTGGCAAGCGCGTCCGCGCCCGGGCCGATCTGGCGTGCTTGTTCGATCTGCACTGAAGGAAAAGTCGTAGTATCCATACTGAACCAGACGTATGAACACCACGGTTTGTGACAGCAATTGCCGCCTTCGCGTCGTTATTACAATTATTTACAATGGACAGGCTAATGCGCCGGAATAAAGAATGGAACGTTCTGGTCCTTCAATAACAGCACGACGAATTTTGCCGGCTCAGTCTGGCTCGCATTGCGCCCGACGGTATGGATGTCGTTTGGCCCTTCATAAAAGCTTTGGCCCGGACCCAGCGTCACTGCCTTGTCTCCCTTGACCTGCATGACAATAGTGCCCTCTTGCACATAGACAAAGCTGTGAGCGTTATGCCGATGCACCGGATCGACCGCGCCCGGCGGGTAGTCAACCGTAATCATCAGCATTTCCTTGCCGGGATAGTCGGCCAGGGGTTGGGTCATGACTTTATTGACCACCGCTGCGGGTGGTGCAGCCTGGGCACTGCCCGTATAGGTCAGCGGGATCATGACCAGGGTAAGTGCGACATGTTTCAGATTAAACATATAAGCGTTCCAAAAAAACGGCCCGGGCATACACCCTAATGCCGTTGGGGTGAATGAAAAGGGGCCGGCTCAGGAGAGATTGGCCTTGTCCAGGCCAAACGCCTTGTCGGCAGAGCCGGGGACCGTATTGAACGCAACATTGGCGCGATTCCATGCATTGATGGCCATCACATCGAAAGTCAGGTCAGACAGTTCTTTTTCACTCAGGTGTTCCCGCACCCGCTCGTATATATCGTCGGCGACGCCATGCTCGGGCAACCTGGTCAGCACTTCGGTCCAGGCGAGCGCTGCACGCTCGCGCGGCGCAAAAAGCGTTGACTCGCGCCACGTTGCCAAGTGATAAATACGCAGTTCCCGTTCACCATGGATGCGCGCCTCTTTGACATGCATATCAAGGCAAAATCCGCAACCATTGAGCTGGGAAGCACGAATCGAAACAAGGTCGCGAATCGAGGTTTCTATGGCACTGCTCGCCAGGGCGGTGCTAAATGCCATGAATGTCTTGAACAGTTCAGGCGATTGCTGAATATAGTTGATGCGCTGTGTCATGATTGCTCCAAAGGATGAAGGCAGCGCCGCGGATAATCGGGCGCTGAATACGGCAGGAGGCCGCATTCCATCATCGTAGGCAACAAGCGGGCGAGGCGGTAGGTAGGCAGAAGGGACCACCGTGTTGTCCGGCAGGCACCAAACACCCAGGGTGATGGCTGCGCTGGGACCGCAGGCGCGAATCAGCGTTGCGTCACTGCTGTAGCAATGCGAACGAGCTTGTCAGGATTGCGCTGAACATAAATGCGGTTGATGTGCTCACCATCCACTTCAAACATTAACGCCGATTCAAGCTGACCCTGGATGTAACGCAACAAGGCCCATTGCTCATTGAGCACAACCATCTGAATATGAAGCCCGGTTTTGTAACGTAGCGATGCGGCCATGAATAGCTGTGCAATACGCCGTCCGCCAACCATGGGTTTGGGAAAACTGGTCACTTTGCCGCCACCGTCGCCCATCAGCACGGCATCTTCGGCCAGCAGTGCGTTGATTCCGGCAAAATCGCCACGCTCGAGCACCTGTGCGAAGGTTTGCAGCAGGCGATGATGCGTTTCAGGCGGCACGGTAAACCGCGGCTGCTCATTGCGTAACTGCGTACGCGCCCTGCTCACCAGCTGTCGACAGGCTGCCTGTGTTTTTCCAAGAATTTCCGCGATCTGGTCATAGTCCGCGTCAAAAACCTCGTGCAAAAGAAAAGCCGCACGCGCTTCAGGTGTCAGGCGTTCGAGCAGCATCAGATAAGCCATGGACACGTCGTCAGCGCGTTCGCTGATCTGTTCAGGTGTGGGCGGCGATTCCATCATGAATGGCTCGGGCAGCCAAATGCCTGCGTAATGCTCGCGCTGCGACTTGGCTGCGCGCAGCCGATCGATCGACAACCGTGTCGTCACCGCCACGAGCCAGGCTTCGACATTTTCGATGTGATCCTGCACGGCGCCATGCCAGCGCAGCCAGGCATCCTGCACGACATCTTCTGCTTCGGCTACCGATCCCAGCATGCGATAGGCGATTTTCTGCAATCGTGGGCGTAGCTCATTGAAAGTGCGCGCAATATCGTCCATGGATCATTAACCGTGGTGGTGGCCGCTTCTGGGGTGAACGGGTCTCAATAATATCCGTGCAAGGTGATTTTGTCCATGAATGTGCTTGCGTTGGGGGCTGCACCAATATCCGCTAGCGCTTCCGACGTCATCGGCGCTCAATGGCAACCGGTGCATCAAGAGAGCACCCAGGGCTTTGGAGTAGACAGCAAAAAGCCTTCAACAACTGACCGTCATTGAAGGCTTTTCGGGATCAAGCTGATATTAAATCAACCGCGCACTTGCGCGATCAAAATGATTATGTGTACAAAAAAATGTAAATATCATCTGATATGCAGTAATTTCAAAAAAATAGCTAATTTTTCGATTTCTATTTGTCAATATCTATATTGAATTTGGGTTATTTGTTTACATTTGCCCATAGTGACCGCGCATTACCGTCTAACAAACGATTTGCCGAAACTCCGTTTGTCTAAAATATATATCGTGTCCGTAACTGAGCTGCAAAAATTTACTCTCATCACAAATCCCCGGAATCGCTTGCGCCTAGCGGCTACTCGCTGATGAATGATGATGTGAGACGGTCGCAGCGGCTTAGCAAACCTACCTATCAGAACTGGGCACACGGACCCGGCCGCAGGTGGGGCACCATTCATATCCATGTCTTCTATGTAATGGCTAAGAGAAAAACAGCTCATGTGATCATAGGAGAAAATCACAGATGAATAGGATCATGGAAGACGAACTCAAACGTTGGACATCTTAGCCCTGAACTGGTCATGAGGAATGAAAGCCTGTCGATCATCGACTGCTTCTTGGACTGTAGATACGACAATGATAGGGCTCGACGTAATAGTTACTATTCAAATTTTAATATTATGCTTAAAATTTGACGACGAGACTTTGCAAACCGGAGTTCCCAATCCTATGGTTGCTGCTGATTTAAAACCGTACTATAAATGGAAGGAGAACATGACTGTCAAACCATTGATAAACTACACTATCGGCGGCAGCTGCTAATTTGCAGTATTTAAGCAAGTGGTCCATATCAGCGGACCTGTTTTTAACCAGAACAGGCACACATTCTGATTTGTTCGATGATTTCTTAAATATATTTTCTCAGAGATCAGTTAAGGAGTGAAGTATGGCCCAAATCGACACCCAACTAATTCGAACAGCACCTCGACTACTTTGCATTGTCGCTATAGTGATATTTATCATTCAGGCCCTGGGCGTGGTCATGGGAATTGTTGAAATGCTGAACTCTGGGCCAGGATCTGGAGTCATGCTTTGGCTCGGCCTCTTCGGTGGGATCGCCTCAGCCGCCTTTCAGCCAGCAATCTTAATAGCCGTTGCCGCAGCTGTTACGCATCTTGAGAGAATAGCTAATCCGCCTAATTTAGAAAAATAAATTGTCTCGTCTAGGCATTGAGCAGGATCGGCTTTGCCGCGAAGCGCCTTCGACTTGAATGAACTGTTAGACCTCCGTCTACTCTGGCAACACAGGCATGAGTAATCAACCTTCCGATGCTTGCTCTTCTTTCTCTTCGCGCAACACTCTATATTTTACACCCCACCCTTCGGGCACCATTACTACTACAGGAACAGTTCTATTTAAATGAATGACGTCTTTTTTTGCCCTCACATCCACTCTTCTTTTCCAATCATCGCCGCACTTACCCTTTTCTCCATATAATATATTATTAGTGTTCAACTCCCAATACATCAGCCCCCTACCCGGTACTAGCTTAGGATTGAATTCTCCACCTATTTTATTTTTTCGGCAATTTACCTCAATATTTTTGAACGCCCACACCTCGATCTTTTGCACATCTTTTTCTATTATTTTTTGACTATTTATTATGTATCTAATATACCCTTCTTTGGCATCTGGGTATTGCCTTAATATGTCATTCCCCTCTTTTGCCTCATCGGCATAAGCCGCCTCGGCAGGTAACAACAATACCATTGCTATCAGCGACAATGCACAAGCAACCCTAATCATTTTATTCCTCTTCATAAATAAAATGCACCCGAGCCACAATAATGGCCGGGCGCACTATTTCCCTGAAACATCAATGCACTGTTTCATCCTTGACTTTTTTACCGCCACTTTCCCTTATAGCATCCGCAGTACCCTGTATATATGCTTTTATGGCGCTAACATCATCTTGCGACAGCTTGTCAGTAAAATCCGGCATCCCTAAGCTATAGAATGGTCCTTTGAATACAAAAATTCCCAGATTCTCCAATATATTTTTATCCACGTACGCCAGATTTGGCAACGCTCCGCCTTTTGTAGCCCCTGGGGCTCCATGACAAGTTGCACAGGAACTCGTATAGAGCTTCTCTCCAAGTTCTATTTTCGACGGGTCATAATCAACGCCTTCAACTAATTTTCCTGTTCCTTCCTGCAAACTTCCCGGAGAAACGGCATCACCGCCCAGCTTAAACGTATATACAGTGCCGGATCCATGCTGTTCAGCCACCCTTCTCGGCAATCCATATGCACCACCCCAGCCTACTGGTATTGAAATATATTGCTCTCCATCAATTTCATATGTTGCTGCTCCAGCTCCTGCCCCACCATTCAAATCAAACTGCCACAATTTATCGCCGGTCTCTGCAGCATACGCTATAAATTTCCCATCAGACGTTCCTTGGAATACCAAATCCCCACCGGTAGACAACACACCTCCATTCCAAGGGGCATCATATCTAACCCTCCAACGCGATTTTTTTGATACTGGATCCCATGCCACTAGCTCACCAAACTCGCTAACAGCGTCGCTACTCCCCATTGTTTTTGCTTCGTCCCTACCAATAAACGAGCCTCTCACCCCGGGTTTCGGATCTTTGAAGCGCCAATCCATTTGATCCTTATATGTTACTGGTATTTGCTGAGCCGGTATATAAACAAGCCCCGTATCTTTGCTATATGACATAGGCTGCCAATTATGTGCGCCCAACGGTCCAGGTATCTGCAAATATTCATTTTTTGTGTCTCTTGCTGCCGCAAATTCTATTGGCCTTCCATCCTGACCATAGCCTTTCGCCCAAGTGACGTCCATATAATTTTTAGCGGATATAAACTCCCCTGTCTCTCTATCGATCACATAGAAGAATCCATTCTTCGGAGCATGCAATAATACTTTTCTTAATTTTCCATCTATTTTTATATCAGCCATAATTATTGGCTGTACCGATGTATAGTCCCAATTATCGCCTGGCGTCTCTTGATAATGCCACTTATATTCCCCGCTGTTAGGGTCTATAGCAACGATAGACCCTAGATATAGATTGTCTCCGCCCGCTGGGCTCCGAACTGCTGCCGCCCATGGACTTCCATTGCCTGTGCCAATATATAACGTATCAAGCTCTGGATCATATACCATAGAATCCCAGACAGTTCCACCGCCACCGTTCTTCCACCACTCCCCAGCTGGGTCCCAAGTCTCAGCCGCCTTCTTCATCGCTTCATTCTCAAAGGGCTCTTTTGGGTTTCCAGGAACGGTGTACCATCTCCATTCCTTTTCTCCAGTATCTACATTGTAAGATGTAATATACCCACGTCCAGAATAATCCGCTCCTCCGTTACCTATAACTACATGACTTCCCGCTATTCTTGGCGCACCAGTTATCGTATAGTACCCCTCTTCTCCATCGAATGTATCTTTCTCCCAAACGAGCTTCCCGGTAGATGCATTCAGAGCGATCAGCCTCCCATCAAATGCAGCTACATAAACCTTATCTCCAGATAAGGCAACGCCTCTATTTACCGCATCACAGCATGCTTTGACGCCCCATTTCCCCTTATCCACCTCTGGATCATACTTCCATATGCTTTCTCCAGATTTAGCATCAATGGCATGAACGACCCCCCAGTTAGAGGTTACATACATTATGCCATTCGCGACTACTGGGGTTGATTCTATTCCTCGGCTACTTTTTAAATCATAAGACCAAGCTAGACCCAAATCTTTAATGTTAGATTTATTTATCTTATTCAATGGACTATAATGCGTCTCATAATAGTCCATTCCAGTTGTTAGCCATTCCGCACCTTTTGTTGAATTTTCTATTATTCTATCCTCTGTGACTGGCTTATATTTAGGTCCGCTATTTTCCGCATGAGCGCCGGTAATTGCCATACCGAACACCATAGATGACGTAATAACTATAGCTGTTCGCAAATTCATTTTATCTCCTCAGTTACAAATACCATTTATTAAATCTTCTAATTTAGCCTTGACGCGCTCGGGCGTGAGCGGGATCTGGCGCAGGCGCACACCGGTGGCGTCAAAGACGGCGTTGCTGATGACAGCGGCCGGTGGGGTTGGTGGAGGGCTCGCCACCACCAGTGGACTTGTGTTCGGGGTCGTTGTTGACGAGCACCATCTCTATGTCGTCGGGGATCTCGGAGAAGTGCAGGATGGGGTAGGCGGTCCACTCCAGGCTGGTGACGCGGCTGTGGTCGAAGGTGATACCTCGTGCTGCGTGCGGCTGAGCGACTGGATGATGTTGCCCTCTATCTGGTTGTGCAGGCCGTCGGGGCTGATGACAAGGCCGCAGCCAAACTTGGGGCCGTGCAGTTCCATCGCATCGCGCAGGACGTAGAGCAGCATGGTGTTGGCCTCAACGTCGACATCCTGCGTGCTGCCGTTAACTTTCAGCTTCAATTTACTTGTCATTTTTCCTCAACTTTCACTAATTCATGGCAATCTAGGCTGGATAACAATTAAATCCACAAAACTATAAGTTTTAAAATCAATTGAATTGACAAGAAGCAAAAACTAATTACACACAAGATCGCCTCAAGGTACCTTATAGTCGTCCCTTTATTCATGTTGCAACACGCTATGGAGGGTGCCATACACAAGCTATACGAGCGCGCATACACCCTCCTTTCCATCGAGTCGTTTAGATTAAACACGTGAATTAGAAGGCCTGTCAAGGAATCCATCTACGCTAGGCGCAGCCTCCTTAATCTAGAATTATTGGTATTTGTTCAGCTGATTTGTGTGTAATTATTACTATTCTCATAACACCACCAAAAGGTTTACGAAATTAGAATAGCCAAAATTTTTTAAATTGACAAATACACTCAATATACGATTTATGAAAAGTACAAATCTTATGCAAAGAGAAAAGCCTTCGAGTTGTTTACACAATTCGAAGGCTTTAAATTTTAATTTTCTTATTTAATTCAAGGAATTACTATAAGATATATCCAGAATAATTTAACACTAATTACTTTATGTCATTCAGAACGGAATATCGTCATCCATATCCATGATATTGGCTGCAGGCTTTTGCGCGGGGCGCTGCTGTTGCGGTGCCTGGCTGCGCTGCTGGGGTGCCTGGCGTTGTTGCGGAGCGGAATAAGACTCATCGCCACCAAAACCGCCATCGTCCATGCCGCCAGTACCTGTACTTTCGCGACCACCCAACATTTGCATCTGGTCTGCCACGATTTCGGTTGAGAAACGGTCTGCGCCCGTGTCCTTGTCCTGCCACTTGCGGGTTTTCAGACGGCCTTCGACATAAACCGGGCGGCCTTTCTTGAGGTATTCACCGGCGATTTCCGCCAGGCGGTTATAAAACACCACGCGATGCCATTCGGTTTCCTCACGGCGCTCGCCCGAATTCTTGTCTTTCCAGTTTGAGGTAGTGGCAATGGAGACGTTGCAGATGGCCGCGCCATCTGGTGAATAGCGAATTTCCGGGTCGCGTCCCAGATTGCCGACGAGTATGACTTTATTGACTGATGCCATGGTTAAATCCTGACTGTAGATGGTAATCAGGACAGTATATTAACTGCCCTTACCGGCTTGCACAATTGGGTCATTATAGCCACCGCGGGCTTTACGTAGGAGATTTGAAGCTTCTGGCGGTAAAGAACCAGACGGCAGCCAGTGCCGCGCCCATGAGAAAAACAGCCGGTACGCCCGTGTAGCGGGCCAACAGGCCGCCTAC
>Ga0308157_10010272_pt1 | contig 10189 bp, 14 predicted proteins | sample PhyBR1_FD_201035 | JGI IMG/M metagenome (GOLD analysis project Ga0308157, IMG submission 201035) | Phyllosphere microbial communities from UC Gill Tract Community Farm, Albany, California, United States - DLSLB.R1 | ecosystem: Host-associated > Plants > Phyllosphere > Unclassified | place: USA... | reverse complement strand
GGCTCAGGCCCGAAAAGTGGGCGCGGCGAGCGGCCGGAGAGATTTATGCGGCCAGGCGAACTGCCCTGGGACGCGGATGTCGGCGCTCGGCCAGCACGCTGATGGTGCACGGCGCCTGGTCCGGATCGATCTTCGCGGGCAGGTGCCGGGTTTCGGAGGCCGCATGGAGCATGTCCAACGCCTCCTCATCAACCAAGGCACTGGAGACGTCGAGCTCCAGGTCCAGGCCTCCCCTGAGGGAGTTGGCACGCTTTGCCACTACGTAGAGCGCGTTGACGCTGTGGATGGTGATATGCCCCTTTGCAATCACCTGGGCCTTGCTGTGGTCCAGATCCACCCGGACTACGATGTTCAGCTTAGAGTTCAAGTTGTAAAGCCTTCCCCGGCATTGGCTGCGACGCTGCAGCTTCTTGCATGGCCTGTTTGCTTAAGCCTCAACTAGATTAGGCAACCAATGTGACGAGCGCAACACAGTGACGTTTATTACACCGCAAGTAGTTCCCTATCACTTTGAGGAGCACCCATGGGTACCGATCCCGCCGGCAAGCCTTCCGTCCTCTTTGTCTGCGTCCACAACGCAGGCCGGTCCCAGATGGCGGCCGCTTTCCTGACTTCCCTGTCCCGGGGAGCGGTGGAGGTGCGTTCCGCAGGCTCCCAGCCCGCAGAGAAGGTGAATCCGGCCGCAGTTGAGGCCATGGCTGAGGTGGGCATCGACCTCTCCGCGGAGGTCCCGAAGATGCTTACCACCGAGGCAGTGAAAGAATCGGACGTGGTGATCACCATGGGATGCGGTGACGAATGTCCGGTTTTCCCGGGCAAGCGTTATGAGGACTGGGAGCTGGAGGATCCGGCCGGCAAGGGCGTTGACTCCGTTCGTCCGATCCGTGATGAGATCAAGGCACGCATCGAAAAACTGATCACCGAACTCCTGCCCGCGCAGCACGCGGACGCCCAGTAGTACCGCCACCGAAGGACAAGCAATGAGCAAAGAACAGCTGATCATCATCGGCTCCGGCCCCTCCGGCTACACCGCCGCCATCTACGCCGCCCGCGCCGGCCTGAACCCCCTGGTCCTGGCCGGGTCCGTCACCGCCGGCGGCGCACTGATGAACACCACCGAGGTGGAAAACTTCCCCGGCTTCCCCGGTGGCGTCCAGGGCCCGGAGTTAATGGACGGGCTCCAGCAGCAGGCGGAAAAGTTCGGCGCCCGCATTGAGTACGACGACGCCACGTCCGTTGACCTCAAAGGTCCCGTCAAGCGCGTGGTCACCGGCGGCGGGGAGACTTACGAGGCAAAGGCCGTCATCCTGGCCACCGGCTCCGCCTACAAGGAACTCGGCCTGCCGGAGGAGAAGAAGTTCAGCGGCCACGGTGTTTCGTGGTGCGCCACCTGCGACGGGTTCTTCTTCCGTGAACAGGACATCATCGTGGTGGGCGGCGGCGACTCTGCCATGGAGGAGGCAACCTTCCTGACCCGCTTCGGCAAGTCCGTGACCGTCGTCGTGCGCAAGGGCGAACTCCGGGCCTCCCGCATCATGGCCCAGCGCGCCAAGGACAACCCCAAGATCAGCTTTGCCTGGAACTCCGCCGTCACGGCCATCCACGGCGACAACAAGGTCACCGGCGTCACCCTCACGGACACCCGCACCGGGGAAACCCGGCAGCAGGACGCCACCGGAATCTTCGTGGCCATCGGCCACCTGCCGCGCACGGACCTCGTAGCCGGCCAGGTGGACCTGGACGAGGAAGGCTACATCAAGGTGGACTCGCCCACCACGTGCACCAACCTGCCGGGCGTCTTTGCCTGCGGCGACGCCGTGGACCACCGCTACCGCCAGGCCATCACCGCCGCCGGCACCGGCTGCGCCGCGGCCCTGGACGCCGAGCGCTTCCTCGCCGCGCTGGAGGACGCCGCCAGCATCGCCACCGCGCTGGTGGAGGAACCGACGCACAGCTAGTTTGGGGAATGACGGGAGGGCGCCCTGGGTCAGACGACTTCGGGGAGCCTTCCCGTTAATACTGATACAGGAGCGGCCGACCAGCGCTCGCGTTCCGGCTCGTACGAGACCACCATGGACACGTCGTGCCCGTGCGCCTCGTCGATGGCCAGCAGCAGGGCGTCCTCCATGTGCCTGGCGTATTCCAGCCGTTCGGGCAGAAAGCCTGCCAGCCCGTCGTCGTCAATCAGCACGTGGCCCTTGCCGTCCACAATGACCTTCAATGAATACCCGCGGTCCTCCTGCCTGGACCCCCGGGTGGATGAAATTTCGGTGACCCGATCTGCCCGGACCAGCCCGTTGCCCAGCGTGCGGATCCACACTTCAGCCATGAAATGACCTCCCCTTGGCTGTGGGCACAGACCACCAGCGCCCCATAGGGCGAACATTACTCTTTCCCGGCAGTTTTTGTGACCCCTGTACTTTTCCGGCATCTGCTGGGCGGAATATGGGATGTCCTTTTCATCCTGGTCGGTTATGGTGGGTGCCGTTGGTGCCGTCGGCCCGCCGGCGCGCACCTGACTTTGGGAGGAATGTATGTGGTCAAAGCTTGATACGTATCTTTATCCGCTGCAGCCCTCTACGGAGTGTCCATCCGGGACCTTCAAAGTGCACGTCCCTTCCGGGAAAATGGAGTGGTCGAAGGGCATGTACGGCATCCATGGGCTCAAGCAGGGCGAGGTGGTACCCACCTTCGAACTGTTCATGGCACACAAGCACCCGCTGGACCGGGAGGCCGTGCTCGCACTTTGGACGGACCTCCTGAAGGGCGGCGGCCAGGGGGCCCTTCTGCACCGGGTCATTGACGTCCGCGGCAAGGAGCGGCGCGTTTTTTCCGCCATCCAGGCTGTTGCGGAGCCTTCCGGGCAGGTGGACTATGTCCGCGGCTTCATGGTGGACGTGACCCAGAGCCTGCGCATCGAATCCCAGCATGCGGCCGAGGAAGCCATCGAGGGAGCCTACGGGCATAAAGCCCTGATTGAACAGGCCAAGGGCATTGTCATGGCGTTGCAGGGAGTGGACGGCCCTGCCGCATTCCAGGTCCTGGCCACCAGGAGCCAGCACGCCAACATTAAGCTGCACATCGTGGCAGAAGAACTGGTGAACGCGGCAGCGAACGGCAAGGCCGCCGAAGTCCTGGCCGGCTACTGACCTCCGCAAACCCATCAACTGCTGGTTGACCCACCGTCGCAAAGTCGGCTGGGACCTTCGGCACTTCCCGCCATGCTGCCCGTGGCGCGATCCTGATGTGACGTCCGCTGGCGCCCGCAGCCCCATTTCCCACATCGACTGCTGAGTACTTGCCCTTTTGGACCCTGAAAAGGACAAGTACGGAGCAATCGATTCCGGGGCGGGGTCGTCTGGGCAAAGGAGTGGGCGCGGGACCGGGACCCCGGGGAGGAGCGTGGCATGGCGGCAAGGACTACCACCAGCCGGAGCGGCAACGTTGGCTCCGCCGTGATCAATGCCCTGCTGCTCTGGGGGATCAACATCTGGCCGGGCTGGCAGGTGGTCCCTTTCCTCACCGGTGACATGACACGCGTCCTTAGCCTCATCAACGCATCCCTGATCGCGGGCATCATCGTGAACCTGGTCTGCGCGGTGATCCATGCCCGGGCCCTCCTTTCGCTGGGGAACATCGTGGTCATGGGCATCGGGGTGGCTGCCATGCTGCGGATGTGGGAGGTCTTCCCCTTTGATTTCGGCACCAGCTGGTCCGGCTGGCCCGTGGTGGTGCGGGTGCTCCTGGTGCTCGGCATCGTGGGATCGATCATCGGCGCCATTGTTGAGGTGGTGTATTTCTTCCGGGCGCTGGCGGGATTCGAGCCGCGCGCCCGTTGAACCCGCCCGTTGAAACGACGCCTCAGTCGAAGTGCGTGATCACTTTGGGATCCTTGGCAACGGATGCCACCAACAAGGCCGCCACATCGCGAAGCTTGCGGTTGCGGGTGTTGGAGGCGCTCCGCAGGACCTTGACGGCGATGTCCTGGTTGCAGTTGTTCCGCGCCATGATGATTCCAGTTGCCAGGTCGATGATGGTCCTCGACTCGAGGGCTGCGGCCAGGTTGTCGCGGTCTTCTGCCAGCTGGGCCAGGCGGACGGCCAGGCGCAGCGCCTTGGACGCCTGGCCCGCGTGCACCTCCGCCTTCTGGATCGCCATATCGGAGAACGCGTGGGTCTGGGCCGCGTAAAGATTCAGCGCCGCACTTGCTTCCCCCTCCAGCGGCAGCGGAACGGAGAGGATGGAGCGAATGCCTTCGGACCACGCCGTGGCGCAGTAGTGGGGCCAGCGGCTCTCCTCGTGCAGCGAGGGGATGTAGATGGTGTCCAGGTCCCGGAGGGCGGTCAGGCACGGCCCGTCGCCATAGGCATACTGGAGCTCATCCATGGCCTTGACGCGGGGATGGCTGGTGGCAAGCGTTGCGGGCTTCTTCTTCCTCACCATGGTGACGCCGCAGAGCAGGCTGCTGCTGACCGAAAGCGCTGCGGCAGAGAGGGTCACGAGTTCATGGAGGAGTTCCGCCATGTCCGGCGTCTTCAGGACAAGGTCCTGTAGACGCTCCACGATCCCTTCGTCACGCGGAGTTCCGTGCTTTCCCGCCATGTGGCATCACCCCAATGTGCTGCTTAGGAAGATTCTAGGGTGCAGAGCGGCAGAGGAATCCCCCTGCCGCACCCCCTTTCCAATACAGGGGGCCACAACGGACGGCCATAGGATAAATCTGATGACTTCCCCGGATGACCCTGAGCCCTTCAGCCTGCGCAGTATTGCCGTTGCCGCTTTCGGCCCCACACTGCTTTTCGGAATCGGGCAGGGCGCCATCCTCCCGGTGGTGGCGTTGTCCGCCCGGGAACAGGGCGCATCGGTGGCGGTGGCGGCGCTGATCGTCACCCTGATCGGGCTGGGGTCCTGGTTCTTCAACCTGCCCGCGTCCCTGGTGACCCTCCGCTTCGGTGAGCGCTGGTCGATTGTGGGCGCCGCCGTCGCCGCCGGCCTGGCGCTGGCAGCCGCCGCCGCCTCCTCCACCCTTGCCTCAAACGGACTGTGGCTGCTCGCGGTGGCGATGGCCGTCGTCGGGATGTCCGGGGCGGTGTTTGGCCTGGCCCGGCAGAAGTACCTCACCGAGGCCGTGCCCGTGGCGTTCCGCGCCCGGGCGCTGTCCACCCTGGGCGGCGTAAACCGCATCGGCGTATTCATCGGCCCTTTCGCGGGGGCCGCCGTGATGCAGTTCCTCGGCCTCGCCGGTGCCTACTGGGTGGGCGTGGTGGCCATGGCGGCCGCCGCGCTGCTGTCGCTCACCATTCCGGACCTGACGACGCCGGAGGTCCACCCAGGCGGTGACCCCGGCGCCCAGCCCACGCTCCGGAGCGTGGCGGTCTCGCACGCCGGCGTGTTCCTTTCGCTGGGTATGGGCATCCTGCTGCTCAGCGCGCTGCGGTCCTCCCGCCAGGTGGTGATTCCGCTCTGGTCCGACCACCTGGGGATGGACGCCACCTCGGCTTCCCTTATCTACGGGCTGTCCGGCGCGATCGACATGCTGGTGTTCTATCCCGCCGGAAGGCTGATGGACCGCAAGGGCCGGCAATGGGTGGCGATCCCGTCCACGCTGCTCATGGGAACCGCGCTGTTGCTGATCCCGCTCACCGGCTCCTTTGTGGGGCTGCTGCTGGCGGCGCTGCTGATCGGCTTCGGCAACGGCATCAGCTCCGGGCTGGTGATGACCCTCGGCGCCGACTTCTCGCCGGACCGCGGCCGGGGCCAGTTCCTGGGCCTCTGGCGGTTCATGGCTGACGCCGGGTCCACGGGCGGTCCGGTCCTCCTGTCCGGGGTGACCGCGCTCGCCTCCCTGGCGCCGGGAATCTCAGCCACGGGCATCCTGGGGTTTGCGGCGGCAGCCGTATTCGCCGTCGTGATTCCCCGCCTGAAGCACCGCCGCAACTACTGATGCGTGTTTGCGGGCGCGTTTGGTGGGTACCGCGGCCGGCAAGGTTATTCTCGACACATGAGTGATCCCGGCGCCGCTGCCCGCATCAGTCCACTGCAAAAGGCCGTGTGGTGGGCGCAGGACTATGTGTACGCCGCGGGCTGGCAGGTGCGCGGCTTCCTGTCGCGCGTGCAGCCGGCATCCTTCCGCAACGGGACCCGCGCGCCCGTGGTGATCATCCCCGGGGTGTACGAAAACTGGCAGTTCATGATGCCGGTCATCCAGGCCATCCACGACGCCGGGCATCCCGTCCACGTGGTCACCGTGCTCCAGCGCAACAAACTGAAGGTCCCGGAGGCCGCCAAGCTCGTGGCCCAGCACCTGGAGGAGGCCGGCCTGCGCGGCGCGATCCTGGTGGCGCACAGCAAGGGCGGGCTGATTGGCAAATACACCATGCTGTCCCTGGACCCCGAGCACCGGATCGACCGGATGATCTCCGTGTGCGCACCGTTTTCCGGCTCACGCTATGCCCGGTACATGCTGCTGCCCAGCCTTCGGATCTTCTCGCCCCGGAACGCACTGACCCTCCAGATGTCCCGGGAGTTGGCCATCAACAGCCGGATCACGTCCATCTACGGGCCGTTCGATCCGCACATTCCGGAGGGGAGCGTCCTGCCCGGCGCCACCAACATCGAACTGCCGGTGGCCGGGCACTTCAAGATCCTGGGCCATCCCGGAACTGCCCGCATCATTGTGGAGCAGCTGAACCTTCCGGCCTGACGCCGTCGGGTTCGCTGTCCCTGCCGTGCCGGCTGTTGCTGGCAGGCGACCGGGCTACGCAGCGGTAGGGCCCAGGCGGCCGGCCGAGGTGGCCCCCGGATGCTGTTCCTCGCCGCCGGGTGTGTCCGGGCGCGGTTCCTTGAGCTCGATGAAGAGGCAGTGGGTGGGGGTTGAACCGGTATTCGTGCCGGAATGTTCCTGCGCATCGAGCCAGCGGGCCTGCCCTTGGTGCAGTTCCACGTCGACTTCCCGGCCTCCTGATTGGAGCCGGCGGGTGAATGAACTGAGCGTGACCATCACGCTGTCCGGGTGGGAGTGGGTGCCGGTGCTGTCTCCTGGGCCGTCGCTGTACTCAAGGACGCGTACCCGTTCATTCTCGAAGACCAGCCGGTAGTGCTGCGGATTCACTGCAATGGGATCGGCCATGGGAAACCCCTATTTTTATGGGACGTCCGTACCGTTACGGCACGTAGGTATCATAAGTCCTGTGTCCGTACGCCACAACGAAAATTATCTGGAGACCGGCAGGACCCGGCAGAAGTCGCGCACCCGCGAAGAGTTGGTGTCCGTCCTCGGGAACCTGCTGAAGGACGGGCGGGACCCGTCCGTTGCAGAAGTCGCTGCCATTGCCGGCATCTCCCGGACTACTGCCTACCGGTACTTTCCGGACAAGGAGGCCCTGCTGCACGCGGCCCTCCCCGAGACAGGGCTGGGGTCGCTGCTGGGTGAGGACCCGCCGTCGGACGTGCGCGCCCGCTTGGAGCGCACCCTGGACGCACACTTCGACTTCATCCGCGCCTGGGAGCCACAGTTGCGGGCAGCACTTCGGCTGTCCTTGACCCCGGGCGCGGCCCGGCCCACGCTTCGCGGCGGCCGGGCCGTGGGCTGGTACCGCGATGCCCTGTCCCCGTTGGAAACCGCGGGCTCCGGGATCGACACCGCCGCCCTGGCTGTCCGGCTTCGTGCGGTTGCCGGCATTGAGGCCTATGTCTGGCTGCGTGATGTTGCAGGTCTCCGGCCGGACCAGGCGTTCGGGGTTATGCGGGCCAACGCTCTGGACATTCTCGGCGCTGCGCTCGCTGGGTAGGAACACGTTGGATGCCTGCTTTAGCGACCTTCGAGTCCAAGGGCATTTGCGATATAAGTGCAGGTCAAAGCCCAGTTGAACTTTCAAATAACTTGAGCTTTTGTTGACGCTTTACCCCCTCACTTCCTGAGGTTGGCCCTGCAAAGTGGTCCTCAGTTAGACCACAGCACACCAACCAAGTCTGAGGGGACACATCATGAAGAACAGCACTTTGATCAAGGGAACCGCTGCCATCGCCGTCGGCGCCGCACTGCTGCTAGGCGGCGGGGGCACGCTGGCTGCATGGAACGACCAAGCAACCGCGGCTCCCGGCAACATCGTTTCGGGCGATCTGAAGGTCGGGTTGAACAGCGCTCCCGGTGTTTGGACCGACCGGGCCGGCATTGATATCACGTCTAAGATCAAGGACGGCTCATACTTGGTAGTTCCTGGCGACCTGCTCACGTTCAAGCAGGATCTGGATGTCACGCTCACTGGGGCCAAAATGGCCGCGAACATCACCGCAAGTGGCGCGAATGCCACTAACGGCTTTGTCGGGGACAGCGTTATTGTCTCCGCGCCGGTCCTCACCGTTGGGGCTGACGCTGTGCCGAATCCGCTCACCACTTCAAAGAAGGTCACGGCGACCATCACTTTCGAGTTCAAGTCGGGAACGAAGGATCGGGTTGACGTCAACAAGACCTACAACTTCAACAACGTCGAGTTCATCCTCTCCCAGGTGCTCCCTGCAGGCGCGTAGCTCAATTCAGGCGGGTGGCTGATCGGCCACCCGCCTAAGTGATCAGAGGCAGGACCACGACCAGGAGGGACCATGCGCACCAAGCGCAGGCTGCAGGCGGCGGCACTGATTGCAGTTGCCGTGGTCCTGGGCCTGTTCACGGTGCAGGGAACATACGCGTTGTGGAGTGCCGCAGCTCCGGCCTCCCCGGGGACTGTTACAGCGGCGTCGTTCGATACGACCATGACTGCGGTCAATAGCGGACAAGCCACCACCATGACCCTGTCCAACGGGACGGCGGCCTCCTTGACGTTGTCTCCCGCGGGGATCCTTGGTCCGGGCACCTCGGGCTATGGGGGAGTGGCGGTAACCAACAACACCAACGCCGGCGGCCAGTTCAACACTGCCATCACGGCAAGCCAGCCCACCATCGCGAACGTCAACGGTGGGAGCCTTGCCAGCTACATCAGCGTCAACGCAAAGAGTGCCGCTTCCTCCACGGAGTGCAGTACCGCCACCGGCTTCGCGCCGATCAGTTCCACGGGGCTGGTCTCGCCCACGGTGGTGAAAGGCGCCTCCACCGTCTTCTGCTTCCAGATCAGCCTGGATTCCGCCGCCCCAGCATCAGTGAAAGGACAAGCAGTGACCATCCAAACCACGCTCACAGCACGTCAGCTATGCGGGGTGCCCAGTGGCTGCTGACCTGACCGAACGCCTGCTTGGCGGCCCTGCCGATCCTGTCGAGCCGGCTCCCGGAACTGCGGCGACCACCCGCATGCGTCGACGTGCTGGCCATGGTGCCTGGGCCGCCGTCGGACGCTTCCTGAGCATGGCCGCCATGCTGGTGGCTCTGTTCGCCGCCCTGGTGCTCATTGTGGTGCCGGTGGCCACGGGCTCGCAGACCTACACCATCCTGACCAAGTCGATGGCGCAGAAATACCCGCCGGGCACGTTCATGGTGATGAAGCCCGTACCGTTCGACGAGCTCAAGTACGGCGACATCATCACGTTCCAGCTCTATTCGGGCCGGCCGGACGTGGAAACGCACCGGATTGTTGGCTTCGGGTCCACCCAGCAGGGTGAGAAGACGCTGATCACCAAGGGCGACAACAACGGCGCCAACGATGCCAACCCCGTTCGCGCCATCCAGGTCAAGGGCAAGCTGTTCTACGCGGTCCCGTACGTGGGCTTCGTGGCCAACTTCCTGGGGAATTCCGACAGGGGTACGTGGACTGTCATGGCCGCCGTGGCCCTGATCGGCTACGGAGCCATCACGGTGTACAAGTCGGTGCGCAGAACCTGGAAACGGGACGACGCCACGGGCGCAGGGGCGGCGTAGATGGCACGGTTACGGGACGTTCCTGGTGCGGCGATTGCCGTCGGGGCCTTCGTGCTCACGGTGCTGCTGGGTGTTGGCGGGGCATCGGCGTCGGCCCTTTGGCAACAAAGCGCGACGGCGACCATGACCGTCACAGCCTCCGGCACCTGGTCCGCGCCCGCGTTTCCGACGCCCGTTTGCACGCCTGGCGGTACTGCCAACAAGTCCGTCCAATTGGGCTATTCAGGGTTTTCCGAGGCGCCGACCAAACTCACTCTCTCAGCGGCTGGAACCAATGGAATTTACGGGGCTTCCATTGACGTGCCCGGGGCACCAGGTACGTCCGGGACATTGGTGGTGGGC
>Ga0308157_10010270_pt1 | contig 10190 bp, 13 predicted proteins | sample PhyBR1_FD_201035 | JGI IMG/M metagenome (GOLD analysis project Ga0308157, IMG submission 201035) | Phyllosphere microbial communities from UC Gill Tract Community Farm, Albany, California, United States - DLSLB.R1 | ecosystem: Host-associated > Plants > Phyllosphere > Unclassified | place: USA... | reverse complement strand
AGCTGATCGCCGCCTTCAAGGGGCTGATCGAGAACCCGATGGGGATGCTCGTCTAAGGGCCGTCGACACGAACCTTCGCTCCCGATGCGCGGGGCGAGCGGGATGACGTATCGGCTCGAGCCGACTGCTCTCGTGATCCCGTCCGTCACCGCCGGCCGAGCCGCCCGACCCTCACTCTCACCCCCTCCCCACAAGCGGGAGGGGAGCAGGAGGTCTTGATGTCCGAAACCTATGACGTCCTCATCATCGGCGCGGGGCCCGGCGGCTACGTGGCCGCGATCCGCTCGGCACAGCTCGGTTTCAAGACCGCCGTGGTCGACCGCGAGCATCTCGGCGGCATCTGTCTGAACTGGGGCTGCATTCCCACCAAGGCCCTGCTGCGCTCGGCCGAGATCTACCACTACATGCAACACGCCTCCGATTACGGTCTCTCCGCCAAGGAGGTCAGCTTCGACGCGGCGGCGATCGTCAAGCGCTCACGCGGGGTGTCGGGCCGGCTCAACGGCGGCGTCGGCATGCTGCTCAAGAAGAACAAGGTCGATGTGATCTGGGGCGAGGCCTCGATCGAGTCCGGCGCCAAGGGCAACGAGCCAGGTCAGGTCACGGTCAAGGAGACCAAGCGCGCCGAGCCGCCGAAGGGCGCCAAGGGCGCAGGCACCTATGCGGCCAAGCACATCATCGTCGCCACCGGCGCCCGCCCGCGCGTGCTGCCCGGTATCGAGCCCGACAAGAAGCAGATCTGGACCTATTACGAGGCGATGGTCCCCGAGAAGATGCCCAAGAGCCTGCTGGTGATGGGCTCGGGCGCGATCGGCATCGAGTTCGCCTCGTTCTACCGCACGATGGGCGCCGACGTGACGGTCATCGAGCTGCTACCGCAGATCCTGCCGGTCGAGGATGCGGAGATCGCCGGTCTTGCCCGCAAGCGTTTCGAGAAGCAGGGTATCAAGATCCTCACCAGCGCCAAGGTGACGAAGGTCGAGAAGGGCGCCGACTCGGTCACCGCAACGGTCGAGGACGATAAAGGCAAGACGCAGCAGCTCACCGCCGAGAAGCTGATCTCGGCCGTCGGCGTCGCCGGTAACATCGAGAATCTGGGTCTCGAGAAGGTCGGGGTGAAGATCGAGCGCGGCGTCGTCGTGACCGACGGGCTCGGACGCACCAACGTGCCGGGCGTCTACGCCATCGGCGATGTGGCCGGCCCGCCGATGCTGGCCCACAAGGCCGAGCACGAGGGCGTCCTCTGCGTCGAGACCATCAAGGGCCTGCACACCCACCCGATGGACAAGGCCAAGATCCCGGGCTGCACCTATTGCCAGCCGCAGATCGCCAGCGTCGGCGTCACCGAGGGGAAGGCGAAGGAGCTTGGCCTCTCGATCAAGGTCGGCCGCTTCCCCTTCGCGGGCAACGGCAAGGCGATCGCGCTCGGCGAGCCGGACGGTCTCGTCAAGACGATCTTCGATGCCAAGACCGGCCAGTTGCTTGGCGCCCACATGGTCGGAGCGGAAGTCACCGAGCTGATCCAGGGTTACGTCGTCGCGATGACCCTCGAATCGACCGAAGAAGAGCTGATGCACACGGTGTTCCCGCATCCGACGCTCTCCGAGATGATGCACGAGAGCGTGCTCGATGCGTATGGCCGGGTGATCCACACCTGACCCTAAGTCAGACCAGAAACCTCCTACGGAACAAGCTGTTAGCCTCTTCAGGGTAGGCAGTCTGTTTCCCAGGTGTCAAGCCGAGGGGCCGCCTTACGATGGCCCTTTGGCACACTCGATGTGCCCGATTTGTGACAAGCGACATGGCCTTTGGAAGGCCTCAGGGTTGAGCCTAGAGACGCTTCCGCAATCCCCAGGGCTCATCGCAGCCACTTGATCGAACCTTGACCCCTGTGGTGTGTTCTGTGTCTGTTCTCATCCTGAGTCGGACCGGAGGCCAATGTCACACACCCGAATCACTCAGGCTGCTGAAGCTCCGCAGGCCCACCACAACCCTCTGAGCCCCGTAGAGGTCATCGCAAGGGCATACCTTGGCCTGACCGGTGATGATGCGCGTGTGGCCCTCAGGGAGGCCATAGCCGATGCCTTGGCTGATCTAGCGGAGGCCGAGAGGCGAACCCAACAGAAGGACCGGCTGATCTCCCGTGGCTATGTCCGTGGTGCGCTGTGCAATGACACCACCAAGGAGGCCTAAGGTCGGATGATGGCGATGGGTGCCCACGTGTGGGGGGCATGTAAGAAGTCTGCGCTTCCTTCCTTGTCTGTAAGCTTTACCCTGAGATGGAACCTCGTCCCGATAGGATAATCTCGCTTTAGGGAGTGCGAGCATCGAACGCGAAGGTTTATGGGGTACCCGCTATCAGCAGTCGGTCTGATGTGAATCTTCCCGTGCAGGCCGGAGGTCTTGTCTGCCTCATAACTCTCGACCCATACTAAATCGTAGGGCTCAGCTGGTTTCCCCATGTAATATCCCTAATTCTGAAGAATGGCCCTAGTCGCTATGTGCGATTCGCTCAACCTGTATCCCCGGTTGATGCCGGAAATGCTGTAAGGATTATCGGTTGTCTTGTTAGTCATCTTCCCACTTGATCGTGAAGCTACCATCAGGCTCATCAATGACCTGTCGCTGCCTACGAGTAACCTGAGGCTCAGGGTTCGTATTGATGATCACACCACCGGGTCTACCATCGGGCTTGGATACCCAGACGTTCCCATTGGAGTCTGTGAACCCCGTACACCCACGAACACATTGCCCGTAGGATGCTGTAGGGAGGCCCAGGAGGCTGACGGCTATCAGAATGGTACGAAGGGTCATCGGTTGTGGTGCTCCAATTCTGAGAGCTTCGTCCGAAAGCTAGCTACCTTCAACTTCGAAAGATCACATATCCATAGCTGATGTCCGGAACGCCTTGTGTCCCGTGTACCCCATGACCAGCAGGGAGAACCCATCGCGGTTCAGGTCGAAGCTTCGGGTCTCACGGTTGGCACGGGGGTCGAAGGCGCTAACCTCTTGAAACATAAGGCCCCTCAAATCTGACGAGGCTTCAATGAGAGCGTCGATGTCCCTCAAAACGTTGTCGTGGCGCTTCTCAAACACCACCGCGATGTGCCTTGAGTTGGTCCAGGGCTTACCGTCGGGGCCTGTGGTGATGAGGGCTCCTACGTCTGTGGGTGTGATGATTGTAGAATAACTCTCGATCTCACAAGCCTTTTTGTTGCACCTCCCTGGACGACTATGAGTTAATTCCTAGTCGATATATTCAACACAACAGTACAGTCGTTGACCATACAGTCTCAGGCAGCCAATAGCCCCTCAGATTCTACAGGAGGCCCATACACAGCCTTCAGTTCAGCAGGGATGGTCACACCCAAGACCTCTCTTGAAGCCGCCTGTAGAGCCTCCTGAGCGATCCCAGCGTTGCTCCTAGCCACCATAAGCCCATCATGCTGAGGCAGGGCCACCACACCAAGAGCCATCAGCTTCTCAAGGGCACACAGGAGGATTTGGCTCTCAAGGAACATGATGGTGAAGCCCACGGGGACCTCACGGGGATCGAAGAACGGCTCAAGGACCGGATGCTTAGCCACAAGGGCCTTCCTGATCTTTGCGGCATTGATGCCCTTCGGAAGAGGATCGAGGATGCCGGTGGTCCCAGGCTTCTCACCCTTCGGCTTGTTCCCTCGTTTGCCCCCACGCCCACCATTCAGACACGAAGCGAAGGCTCTCTTGATGGCCTTACGTTGAGCGTTGTCGCTGTGGTCATAGCCGGGGAGGAGGCCACTTAAATCATACAGGTCTCCCTCAGGAGCCTCGTGGCCTGCTAGATGGTAGGCGATACGTGGACCCAGGTTGCTGAAGTCCAAGTCAGCCACAGGCTCACCGTCAATCCTGATGCCTTGTCGTAAGTCAGACTTCATGTTCATCCAGAAGGCCCTACCAAAGAGCCTACCGCCTTGATCGAAGCGGATACCCTGATGACCGAGGATGCTGAAGTACCTGACTAGGGACCGGTCATAGGGGCTTACACGAACATCGGAGTTGGCGTCATTGATGTAGTCGATATTTGCCTTGCTCAGGAACCGATTGATTTTACTTACATGGTCATGGATCACCGAAGTTTCATGGGTGTGATAGAAGTTGACTGATGACTTCTTGGCCTTCCTACCTGCTCGGGCTGGGGCCCTTCTCCTAAGGACCACTAAAGGACGTGTGTCAAACTCTCGGAAGCAGGAGAAATCCACACCATGTTCGATGATGAGACTGTGGAGCTTCTGAGTGCTTATGATAGTTGTGTGTACTTTGCTGCCGATGCCCACGCACTGACTAATGTAACCACAGGCCTCTAACCGATCTAAGCATCTGACAAAAGTTCTCTGAGGCATGCTTTCATTTGTATTCAAATCACATTCCGAAAGCTTTCTAGACACGACTATTGGATGTTCGAAGCCGTACTTTAGAAACACGTATGACATATTAGCTAATACACAATCAGCGCACAACTCAAATGATCTTTGATCTACGGCCTTACGCGATCTTTTTCTTGCTTCAGTAGACACAATCTCCTTAGTGACCACAGATACTACATCTCTTAATGTCCCTTCCTTTGATAATAAATAATAGTCCAACCACTCATCCTTAGGTCGACTTACAGTCTCATCTTCAACTTCCTCAGCGTTCATAGCTACCATGATATATTACCTCATAATAATTATCATTAGTGTCACTCATGTTGTGGTCCTTGGCTGATCTTATTTATCTTCGGAGACATGTAGTTCTTCCCTATAGGGGCGCTCATAAGGAAAAACAAAGGAGGCTCGTAAGCCCCCTAAGTCATCTCTTGGATATTGATTGTGTTACTGGCCTCTGGCCTTCTCTCGGTCCCGCCTTTCTATGAACTCAAGGAAGGACTCCTTCCGTTGTGGAGCTTGAGCCCGTGCTGGGTTCTGTCCGGTGATGTATGGATTGGCAGGGGTCTTAGGTGCTGGACTATTCATCCAATCATCCCACCCCTGTTCCATCTCAGCCTTTCTGTCGTGGTAATGTTTCTTTTGGCCCTTAAACTGCTTGGTGTAGTAATCTTCGGACTCTCGGTCCTTGTAACGTCTGTAGCTATCGAGATTGTACCTGTGGTTCCTCTCATAGGCGCTCAAGAGGCCATCGTTGGCTCCTCGGAGTAGTGTCGCTACGGTCTTGTTATCGAGACCAGACATACCCGGAAGAATCGACTCCAACGCTCTTTGAGCGTCACCTTCAGTCTGTGTACCCTTGGCATCGAGAAGCTGACTGTTCCTTAGTTCATTGATGTGAGCCTGGAACTTCGCTGCATTACGTGTCCTCTCATCAGAAGACCCCATCAGCAACTGCCACTCACTTCCTGCCCTCCCGAGAGCCGACAGGTCCATCTTGTCCTCCCGTAGAAGCTTGATGAACTCTTGGTTCTTGAAGGCTGTCTGAAGTGCGCTATCAGCCTTCGTCTGGTTGTCTTGGATGGTCCTCTGAGCAGTCTCAGGCATGGGCCGTGGCGGTGGCTCACTGACCTTCTGGCTGCGTTGGACGTTGCCTTGATCATCCCAGGAGACCATCGTGCCGGTCTCGGGAATGTATTTATGAGTGAGTGCTTTAGGTGCCGGATCGGTGACTTGCTGGATTGTGGTCTTGCCTGTGTTCAGATTGGTACTGATAGACCGGCCTGAGGCTAGATCAACTCTAACATCATACTTATCTGGCTGTCGGTTGCTGAGGGCTGCATATTTGGCAAACTCCTTGGCAGCATCAGGGTTGTGTAGTGACATCAGGGCAATACCTGCGCCTTCCATAGCTTCGCCAGGGCTCCAATTCTTGCCATGATCCTCGAGGACACGCGTCAGGGCACCCAAAGGTGAACTGGTATTATGATCTTCCGAAATGCCCCTAGAATCGCCTGGGAGGCCCGTAGACGGCATCGGAGCATCTTGGGCAGCAACCCTGGCCTTCTGAGCTTCTGCCTGTCTGGCGGCTTCTGAGAGTGCTCCCTGAGGCTTAGCCCTGGTTTGTGTGGGTCCCTCTTGGACGCCGATGATTGGCTGAGCAGCGGTTGCTGCGACAGGGGCAACAGGCGACTGAGGCTGCCTTGAGCCACTGAATGGAATCAGCGGGTCATAGTTCATAGAGCCTGGAAGTGCCGCCACCGCATCCCAAGGGGCCACTGTAGGCTTACCTGAGGCAGCACCGGCAGGCAGGAAGGGGCTGAAGGGGTTCCGTAGGTCGAATGGCATTTTTGGTCCCTCAGAGCCCACTGTGAGCAGCCTGGGGAGCCATGGAGGCCACGTAGACCTTCATCATCTCAAGGAGCAGCATCGGATTGCTGGGGCTGCCCCCAAGCCTGCCTTCAGCCACGCTCTTGGCCTGCTTCAGAAGCTCTCGGTCCTCCCCTGAGACCCTGACGTAGAAGCCATAGTCCCCAGTGTTCGCATGGAGCCCTCGCGGCTCGCGGTATCGTCGTGTGATCATGTTGGTTGATGTTCCTGACAAAATAAAAGGGGAGCCCGAAGGCCCCCAGGGTTGATGATGGTGCTGTGAGAACAGGCGCCCGCTGTAGGAGCTTGGAGGCCGCGTGAGGACTATCGATCAGCCTGCAATTCTCTAAAGGTGTAGATATTCGAGGCCATGAGCGCCCTAAGCCACTTAGATGCTTCAAAGAATCGACCGGAATCCCGGTCACATCGGAAACGTCCCGAACCGCTGGTCCTCTAAAGGGGTGCCGTTGTGGGTCTGAAAGCCGCCTAAGCCCTTCCAGTAGCCTGCAAACACAGTGTCGATCCAAGCCTGCCCCTGAGCCACCTCAGCTGCGCCTTTCTCCTAAGGTGGGCACAATTCGAGCCCTTAAGTGGTCTAACCATCTGAGCATCAACGAGAACCTTGCCTCAATGTCCCGCGATCGGTTTCCTGCCTCCTTATCTATGCAAAACTGCCTAACGCTGGTATGACGGATTTACACACGTGAGACGAACCGATGATCCGTCCTGCCATCGCCTACTTCCGGGTCTCCACGAAGCGTCAGGGTCGAAGCGGCCTTGGCATCGAAGCTCAACGTGAAGCCGTCCAACGGTTCGCTGAGGCTGAGGGCTACACGATCCTCGGAGAGTTCACGGAGGTTGAGACCGGTAAAGGCTCGGATGCCCTTGAGACCCGCCCTCAGCTAGCTACCGCCATCCATCAGGCTTCCCAGCGGAACTGCCCTGTGTTGGTCGCCAAGCTCGATAGGCTGAGCCGAGACGTTCACTTCATCAGTGGGCTCATGAGGCACCGCACCCGGTTTGTGGTCACGGAGCTTGGGCCAGACGCAGACCCCTTCATGCTCCATCTCTATGCCGCTCTCGCTGAGAAGGAACGCACGCTCATCTCTGAGCGAACTAAGGCTGCCCTAGCGATGAAGCGGGAGGGCCTGAGGCAGACCAAGGAGGCTATGGAGGCAGCCGGGAGGGAACCCGTGCGGATACTAAAGGATGGGCGCCGTGCCCCTATGCGCCTCGGAAACCCGAATGGTGCTGCTCATCTCAAGGGCTATGGGAACACCGCAGCCATCGAGGCAGTGAGAAGCCAAGCCACAGAGAGGGCCACGGGTCTTCAGACGATCATCGAAGGCCTTAGGCAGGAAGGCATCACGTCTGCAAATGCCATGGCGAAGGCTCTCAACGCCCGCCACATCGCAACACCCCGTGGTGGCCAGTGGACAGCCCGTAGCGTCCTGAACACTCTCAGCCGGATTGCTGCCTAGCCACAGCCTGACCCAGAATGTCGCTGGCACCTAATGTCACCGCAGGCAGCCCATCGTTGCCAGAGGATGATTGGTGTCCCAGGCGCTAGGATCGATGGATGGCCTCAGGTTCGAACCCTGAGCCCCCTTCCTGCTGCCTAAGGAAGCCTTGGGTCCCAACACGGGTCCCTCCTAGGCCTGATTTTCTCAGACGACCCCACCCGGCCCCACTTTCAAATATCGGGTAAAGCCTCGCGTTGTTGTTCGGCCTTTGAGCGTGTTGTGACCACCCAGGATCAGCACACATAACAACTCCATTTATATCCAACTTGACATGTATTGTATTTAAGCGATTAATTTCTTGATATAAGCATAGCCATGTGTCACGTAGTTCCTGCCGTCCAACGAGTGGCGGCTATAGGGGCTGGCGATGAACTTGATCGATGTAGTGCTGCATGATGGCATGAGCCACCCATACGTCCCAGGGGCAGCGCTCGCTGTCCAAGCTGCCACAGATAAAGCCCGCGAGTGGCTTCAGGCAGTAACCAGCGACTTCGGCAGGGTCATAGATGGTGTCTTATTCGTGGAATGCCCTGTCAAGGCTTGGCGTCTAATCGAGATTATCCCTGAGGAACTGAGCGTGATCTAAAAATAACTGAAGGCCCATCAGCGGGTCTTCTTTTGAAATTTATCATGCCATTTCGTTTGCCATAGGAATTGACTCTAGATGAACGACGAAGGTCCCCAAGCTTCCCTCAGCACCACAGAAGCACGGGGCATCCTCAGGGCCTCTTGGATAGTTCATGAGTTCCGCTCTGCTGGCCATCGGATGACAGCGAACAACATCGCGGCCTTCCTGGCAGTGGCTAACAGCCCCGACCTTGGCCCCACAGAGTACGCCAAGCTTCTCGGCACAATGCAGCCGGTGGCCTCAAGATGGCTCTTGGACCTGGGACCGAAGGGCCGTGAGGGTAGCGAAGGGATGGGCCTGTTAGAGCGTGAGCCGGACCTCATGAACCTCAGGCAGGTTCGATACCGCCTGTCAGACAGAGGGGTGATCTTGGCGAAGCGTGTGGGCAACATCGCGATGGGCCAGAGAAAGCCTGGTTACTGACTTTGAATTGAGTTAAACTAGCTATCTAGAATACCGTCGAACTTTATGTTTTTCGAACGTTTTGCAGCACGGCGTATTGTTTTTGGAAAGGGGGCTAAAAGGACTTGTACATGCTCTTGAAGCTCAAAAACGCTCTCATCATCGTCATAATCAGGATGTAGGAATATCCAATGCCTGCCGAAGTCAGCCTTATTTGAACTGTTGGGCTCATTATCATCCGATTGGATGAACTTGAGATTTACGTCATCGAGCACTTCGCGCAGCTCATTAATCATAACCAGTATATCGGTCTCGAGACCCGTTTCCACAATCATGTCATATTCTCTCATATAGAATAGATCTTCAATAGTTCTAATGCCCAAGTCGCCTAAAAATTCGGAGGTTGAAACCGACAGTGGAAGATTTGCAACTGGGATCGACTGTATTTGATAAAACAAAGCACTAACTCTTGATTCCGCCGATAACTCTGCCTCAGGCCAGTCTACAGCACCAATCAGCAATCTTGCATCTAGCGCTGCGCCAACTAGATTAGCCCCTGAAATTTTTGCGCCTTCGAAATTGGCATATTTTAGATTCCATCCGCGCATATTTTGATTACGCAAGTCCAAACCACTTAGATCAACATCTATCAAATCACCCGCGATAGGGTCTAAGTCTGCAGCCTCGACCAAATCGGTAAAAGATTGCGAGGCACAGAGATGCAGTGAAAGGGATGCCTGAGCCCAATCATAGTTCGACTTGTATTTAGACATCACGTAGAAGCCCTGCATATCTCGACAAGATTGCCTTCGGCACGAAGTCCCTGATTTACTAAATGCTTCCTGATAACCTGCTTCAATAATCGCTCCTTGGCTTCTTTGCCACCATCTGGCAAGCTCAAAAGACGCCCCAACATGTCCATCTGGTTTGGTATCTGCTTAAGTGCCACAGGAGCACCGTCATTATCCACAAAGGATATGTCTTCTAAAATCAAGTCCTGCATGCTTATATAAACAGAGGCAGTAATCGCAACGTTAGAAGCGGCTTTTCCGTCCACTCTTTTAATATGTGCAGCATCCACATACCTGCCGTCTAAGGCCGACTGGAACACACTTCCTTCAAGAAATGACAGTGTAGAACCTGATCTTTCATCTGCTAGAGGATTAATCTCCCAATGTATTCGAGATCCAGCGTACGTTGCCGTGACATTCACTTTCTCGAATGACAAGTTGGTACTCATTTTACCTTCGGCCGAAGATACTATTTGACGGGAGGAGTCTGTCGACACATTCGCCTTTGCCCCTAGATGACTCATGCTGGCTCCGAGACCAGCTCTTATAGAAGCTTTAGAGGCACCCTTTT
>Ga0308157_10010268_pt1 | contig 10193 bp, 12 predicted proteins | sample PhyBR1_FD_201035 | JGI IMG/M metagenome (GOLD analysis project Ga0308157, IMG submission 201035) | Phyllosphere microbial communities from UC Gill Tract Community Farm, Albany, California, United States - DLSLB.R1 | ecosystem: Host-associated > Plants > Phyllosphere > Unclassified | place: USA... | reverse complement strand
ATCTGTTTACCTTGAAATTCGTGTAAATTCATTGAATTATATGTTTTTTAGATGTACAAAAATATGAAACTTGTTTTACATTGCCTAAAAAAAATGAAATATTGTTGTTTTGGTAATGTAGGTGTTCCATATTTCTATGATTAATTATTTTGTTTCTCTTTTATATTATTAAATCGGTTGGTGTTGAATCGTCGTTAATATCAACAACAGCGGGGATTTCTTCGGTAACTTGTTTAAAGCCAATTTTGTTGATCGGCGGTTTTTTTGCCTGATACGATTCTAAATCTGCTTCTAATTCTAAAATTCTGTGTGGGAAATCTTGCCCAACGTTTTGTTTTGCTTCTACCAAAAATATGGCACATCGCTTAATATAATCGGCATTTAGCTTTGCTTTGGCTTCATTGAATGATGCCAGCAACACTTTTTCGTTTAGTTCGATATTCTTGCTTTCGTCTTTTCTGTAAAGCGCATACAAACGTTTTTTTAATGATTGCGTAAAATCGATCACCATGGTGTTCGAAAACAATCTCATTTCATTTGCAATGGGTTCCCAAAACGATTTACACAATGCTTTCTGTGTTTTTAGAATCTTTAAAAGCGGAGAATCTTCTATTAAATTCTGCGTTAAATGATAAATAATCAATTGTGCGCGTTCGTCTGAATTTGGTGGAAAAATCGGTATCTGCATATCAAATCTGCCCGGAGCCAAAACTTCGTCATTAAACAGACTTAATATTTCTGCCGAACCAACCATTAATAATTCCTGATGAATATCTTTCTGGGTGTGACGCAAAATGGTATTGATCAATTCAATATTTTCTGAAAAGAAATTCTGCTCGCCATTTTTACTCAACAATTCGTCTAATGAATCAATAAACAACATGGTTTTAGGATGCTGCATTTTTGAATTCAAGAAATGCGTAAAAGAATTTTTGGTGGTTTTTAAATTTCCAGCCAGATAATCTTTATAAACATGAACAAATTCATAACCTATCATTTGCGCCATTTTACGTGCCCAGAAAATTTTTCCACTTCCCGGCGGACCGTATAAAACAATGCCGGTTGGTTTAGAAATTCCCCAGGTTTTTGACTGGTCTTTATTTATAAACGGATCCAACATATCGCTTAAATAGAAATATAGATCGGTATAGCCAACCAATCGTTTTGCTGCGTAATTTTCTGTTTCGGGAAAAGCTTCGTCTATAAAAGGATATTCGCCGCCAATGTATAAATGTATCAGGTAGCTAGAAAGGTTTGTTTTTATGTTTTTTGCAGCCTCTTCGGGAATTCCGTTTGATACAAAGAAGTTTAAAACTTTTTCTTCGCTTTCATTTATCGCTTTGGCAATATCTGCCAAGGTTTTTTCTTTAGAATGATCTTCGGCGTATTTCTTTAAAAAATCGATATTTTTCAATGTGAACTGCTTAAAATTTTCGGTTACATTGAAATTTTCGTCTATGCATATGCCTAAATCTATATTAAAATCGTATATGAAATTCTGTAAGCTTTCTAACGATATTCCTAACTGGTCGGATAAATCTTTTAATTTCATTTTTTGTTTTTAAAGATACTAATTGCGTTAAATTTAATTACAAAGTTGTATTTGTTTTAACTTTTTTTGGTTGATAGAATCTGATCTATTTCCTTGATAATATCGTTTTGCGACTGTTTTTCGGTATTTACAAATGTACTGCCATTGCCGTAAGGTGCGTAAACTTCGGTACGTGTAACAGAAAAAAGTCCGATTGTGGGCGTTAGTGCGGCGCTGCTTAAGTGCATCATTCCGGAATCTGCGGCAACAACCAATTCGCAATTTGCCATTAATGATGCTATTTCTCGAACGTCTTTGCTGTAATAAGTTGGCAGTTTTCGTTCTAATTGTGAAATATCCTCTACCGGTAAAATTTCAATCAAATTATATTCTTCTGAATATTTAGGATAGAATTTTTCGTAAAAATCATTCCACCAAGCAACCGAATAACATTTTGCGCCTGTTGCAAACGTAAAAAAAGCAATGGTTTTGCGGTGATCATTTTTGGTAACTTTTAATAAATCTTGTTTGCCTTGATCTAATTCTGTTGCTGATAATTTTAAATCTAAAACAGGAACATCGCCTTCTAGAGGTTTTTGATTTAAAACTTCTAAAAATCGACGGAAATTATAAACCGGATATTTCGCAATATGTTCAATATCGTTGTATTTGTTTTTTAATTCTTCGAAATCATCACCATAAAACTTAAAATCTGCCGAAGGAATTATTGTTGATATTCTGCCCGAAGACGAGCCTTTTTCTACATTAATTACCAAATCGTATTTTGTACGTTTTAATGAAAACCATACTTTTAAATATTCCGAAAAATCTTTCAATGGTTTTTTAGGAAGTTCGATGATGTTTTTAACTTGCGGATAATTTTGAAAGATTATCGGCGTTATTTTTCCTTTTACAAAAAGATCTATAGTACAGTTTGGAAATGTGTTAGCTATTTCCTGAACCAGTGGCGTAATTAACAGCATATTGCCCAAACGATGGTTTGGACGGCTAATTAATACACGGTTTACTTTAAAGTTATGTGCTTTTTTCTGCATGTCTCCAACAGATTTTTTCCCAATGTTGTGGGTTAAAGAATGCATTAGCTTTCTGCGAACAATATTTGCTTTAGATTTTAAGCTCATTATTACGTTACGTAAATTATTTATTGTTTGTTTTTAGAATTGAACTGGTTTTCGCGATGCGTGGTGTACAGATAAATATTGGTCATGAAAAAGAATATAAATCCGAATAAAAACCAATGTAAAACATTTGCAGTTCGTACAATTGCCTTGTTATAATCTTGTAAAAGCTTTAAAATTTGACCATCAGTCTTAATGTCGCTATACGTTTCCGGATAACCAAACGTTTCTAAAGCCGGAGTTGACGGCAGACAAAGCCACAAAACCACCGAATAAATTCCGAAAAGAACAAGCGACAGTTTCATTTTATCAAAAGCGTCTACATTTTTGCTTCTAAACCTTACAAAATAGGCGATAAGGTACATTAAAAACAATAAGGCAACAACGTATATTATAGGAATGTCTTTAAGCATAAACATCATTTTTAATAAAGATAGCTTTTACAAGGTTTGCTAACTTAATTTTGACTGCAATTTATTGAAAACTATTCGATCTACCGGCAATGTAAACGGATTATTCGCTGTTAACGGAATCCAATTTACTTCCTGAATATTTCTATCAATGATTTCTAAATTGTGTAAATCTTTAATCGTTGCGAAAAAATACAGCGTTAAAAGCTGTTTGCCGTCTTTAGCCAGCGATGGCACAAAATCTTCTTGAATGTAAAAAGCATCGTTAACCGTAAGTTCCAAATTCAATTCTTCTTTAAATTCACGCTTTAAACAATCGGCAGTTCCTTCGCCAAACTCCAATCCGCCACCGGGAAGTTTCACTACCATATTTCCCGCAAAAGGTTCTTTTAAAGTTAAAAGTTCGTTGTTCACAATGCACAAAGCATACACCCGAATGTTGAAACCTTTAAAGTTTTGTGTTTCCATTTTTCAAAAATATTCATATTTAACCAATTATTTTTAAGATTTTACTTTTAATTTAGACAGATCATACAATAAAAACCAATATCAGTTTCAATCATATCATTCTAATTATCGGTCAATCGGCAGATATTCTAAATTATAGGCTAAATGAACGATATTTTAAATTATAGGTTAAATAAGCGATATTTTTAATTATCGGTTAATTGAACGATATTTTTTATATCTTTAAACATTCAATAATGTAAAAATGGTTGCAATTATAACAGGCGATATTGTATCATCGCGCACTTTAAAACCCGCAGTTTGGTTAAAACATCTTAAAGAAGGTTTGCAAATGTTTGGTTCGTCGCCATTGCATTGGGAATTATACCGAGGCGACAGTTTTCAGTTTAAAACAACAATTGAAGATGCCTTGCTACATACTATTTTGCTAAAAACATGGATTAAGCAGTTAAAGGAAATCGATGTTCGTTTAAGCATTGGAATTGGCGAACAAACGTTTGAAGGAACGAAAATTACCGAAGGAAACGGCACTGCTTTTGAACTTTCTGGGGAAGGTTTTGATGCGTTAGAAAAGAAGAATTTAACCATAAATACCCAAGATGAATTGTTGAACGACACTTTTAGGGTAATGACTGATTTAGCTTTGTTGATTATGGATAAATGGACAGATAAATCGGCTGAAATTATCTTTTTAAAGTTGAAAAATCCGGAATTAAATCAAACGCAGATTGCCGAAAAATTGAACAAAAAGCAGAGTACCATAAGCGAAGCTTTAAAACGCGGCGGATTTGACGAGATTGATCAGTTTATAAATTATTACAACCAAACAATGAAACAGTATGTGGCTACTTCTTCTTAAATTTTTAGCGGCTCATTTTCTGGGCGATTTTGTTTTTCAGACCAAAAAAATGGTTCAGAACAAGCACAAACCGGTTTATTTTGCAAGTCATATTGCTATTCACACCGTTTTAATGTGTCTGTTTTTAGCGAACGATAATATGTGGTGGGCAATTATTATGGTAACTGTTTTTCATGCTTTGTTCGATTGGATCAAACTGAAATTAGCATCAAAAATAAAAGCTCCAGTACTTTTCATTGCAGATCAAGTTGTTCATATTGCTACAATTATTGTGGTTTTAATGATCTTTTCAAGCTTGGAAATTTCTATCGATTTTATAAACAAACCTCATATCTGGCTGGTTTTGGTCGCGGTTGTACTGGTTACGCAGGTAACTGCCGTTTTAATTAGAATTTTATTGTCGCCTTATCAGCAATATAAAAAAGTGCAGGAACATTCGGTACAAATTACCGCCGAAAAAGTGTTGTTTAATGCCGGAAAATATATTGGAATTTTAGAACGATTGTTTATTTTTGGCTTTGTAGTTGCCAATTTTTGGGAAGGAATAGGCTTTTTACTGGCAGCAAAATCTATTTTTAGGTTTGGCGATTTAAACAATGCAAAAGAACGCCATTTAACCGAATACGTTTTAATTGGAACTTTTTTAAGTTTTGGATGCGCCATTGTGGTCGGTTTGATTTTTAATTACGTTTTACACCATTTAATATGAACAATATAGAAGATTTTCGCGATTACTGTTTATCGTTTAAAGGAGCTACAGAGAAATTTCCGTTCGATAAAACAACACTGGTATTTTATGTAATGAACAAAATGTTCTGTCTGGTTGATATTGAAGAGTTTGAGTATTGCAATTTAAAGTGCGACCCCGATGAAGCCGAAGAATTACGTGCCCAATACAACGGTATAAAACCTGGTTACCACATGAGCAAAAAACATTGGAACAGCGTGTATTTTAACAGCCATGTTTCTACCAAACTACTTAAAGAATTAATTGTAAATTCTTACGATTTAGTGGTTAAAGGATTGACAAAGAAAGATCAGGCTACTTTAAACGAGATGTAGTTTGAAATAGTTAAGTGTATAAAAAATCCCACCAACAGGCGGGATTTTTTAAAATACAGTTTGTAAATCTTTTATCAATGCGACAATTTCAGGTTTCAATAATTCAACCCCGACTTTTGTGGTAAGTTCTGTTGCCATTTTTATAAATAGTGATTTTAATTTAGATTTTTCAGGATTGGTCTTTTTTATTTCATTTTCAAGATCTTCAACGCTTTTATAATCAATGTTGTAATTTTCTTTCTTTATTGCTGCGATTAAATCGTTTATTGATTCGGTTTTTAGTCCAATGTTATTTATTTGTGTTCCCGATTCATTCATGAAGAACTGGTTATTATTACCAGATATATTATATTTAGCCATTTCTAATTTATTTATATTTTGTATTAATTCAATCTCGTTCTTTAGCCAGGTTGAAAATATTTTAACGTAGTCTAGTTCTTGTTTTTTATAATTCCCTAGTAGTTTTTTTTGTTTGCTTTTAGTTTGTTCAACGTAAAAATCAATATCGCTGTTATTTTTGTGAGCGTTTTCGTATTGTTTTAAGATGTTCTTTGTTAGTGTGGTTAGCGTTGTAATAAATTGTTTTTCAGTTTTTATTGTAAATGTAGTAAGTCCTGTAAATTTATTCCGTTTCGGGCTATCAGCAATAAGTTCCAACGGAAAAACGGCTCTAAGGTTCTTTTTTAATTCTTTAAGCTCGTTTAAATCCGGTATTGTTTCAACCCATTTTTTAAAGGTGGTGTTTATTGTTTCAAAGCTTCTTTCTGATTTTTTTTGAGTAGTGGAATAGTAGCTCATATAATGATTTAAAATTACTTTCTCATACTCTTCACGGATGTTACAAGTTTTTAAATTTAAATTAAGTAATGATAGGTATCTCCCGGCGCCTACAGTATTTGCTCCAAAAGATTTTACACAATAATCTATATAGTCACACGAATCACTTGTTCCTTCTAGTGTAATACAATTTTTGCTTATATAATTCAATGTGTAAACAAGGTTTTTGAGAATTCTTGCTACAACATATTTATAATTGTCTTTAAAAAACCATTTTCGTGTTGATAAAATTTTATGCTCGTCACAACATTTTGGAAAATTTGTGTACCAATCAAGTTGACCAAAGTATATATTTCTGTGTGATTGGCAACATAAAGGAAAGCCTAGTGGAAGTCTGTAAGAATCATCATGTGGAAATGTTTCATAACCATAGTCTTCTATGTATTCAGAAGGTATAAAGAAATGTTCTCTTGAATTTACTATTTCATCTGTAATACAGTTGTTTAGGTGGATTATCATTTGTGAATTCTTATTTAATTACAGAAACTTCTATCTACATATGTTTTATTACCGTTACTGTTAATGTAATAGCAGCCACCTCGCGGTCCGGTATAATATGTACGTGAAGATCTCGGTTTCCTTTTTGGTTTGGTTTTCTTTGCCGGTGATGATTTTTTTACGGTAGTTTCCTTGATTTTGGTAACTTCTGGTTGTTTATCTGCAAAATTTGTACTAGTTGTTGCAAAACTTTTTATAATTGTGTCATTTTTTTGCTCACTATTTAAGACAATGCTGTCGGTAACCTTTGCAGAATTGCCTATTGTTTTAATTTCATTACTGTCGGTAGAGAATATCCCCGCTAAAATTCCCATAAGTACAAACAGCCCGAAAACACTCGCTATAACTATTAAGCCAATTTTGAAACAGCCTACTGGCTTTGGTGGTGCAGGTGGTAAACCAACTTTATTTTGACTGATGTTTCCATTTTGTGGTGTTGATTTTTTTTCAAAGTTTTGTTTTTGCAATGGATACCCACAGTTAGGGCAGTTCACTGCAAAATCACTTATTTGTTTATTACATTCGGGACAATTAATTAAAGGCATAAGAATATTGGTGTTTCATAAGGTTACTTGCTAAAATATTTTTACGTATTTACACAAATATAATTCTTTTTACTGTGAAATTATTAACAAAAAAACCACTCAATTGGAGTGGTTTTGTATCGTTTTAAATTTTTTTATTGACCTGAAACTATGTTAGTATATTCTGCAACTAAATAGCTTAAATGTTCCCATTTAATTGATTTGTAAGGAAAGCTCTTCATGAATTCTTCGTTATCGCCAAAAAGAAAAGCGTAATGATCTTCGAAATCTCCTTTTTTAAGCCATAGAACTTCATCGCCTTTTTTTACGTAGTACGATTTTGTTACTCCACCACCAAAAGATGGGCTTCCACCAACACTGAACGAAGATATAAATCTGATAATAATTCCGGTATAAAGTGACGACCTAAACAAGTAAAACAACTTAATAGAAAAGTAATTTTGAATGTAATAAAGTCTAGATATATTAATCCGTTTTTGAAGGTATCCAATGTCCGTTTCGGTTAGCTCTGAAAATATTTAGTTTTTATTGAAAAGTATATTGATAAATAATATTTAAAATTAGATTATACTTTTCTTTAATATTAAAAAATATGCTTACCAATCTAGTAGTTCATAAAGTTAAAAGAAAATTTATAGAAGGTTAATTTCTATTTAGAGTAAGGTGGCATAATATTCAAATGAAAAATTGCAAAAAAATAACTATAGGTGTATTATCGACAACAGAGTGAATATAAGAATAGACTGTTTTTGAAATATGATATTTTATAACTATCTTTAAAAAATTAGGCACAATTTCTGCGTAGTAAATAGAAAAAATCAGTTTATAAAATGAGTAACTTTTTTGGTGCATCACCCATTTCTTACGAAAATATTAAAGAATTAGAACAACAGTCAGGCGATTTAATTATTTATGCCATACCACTAATGGCATTTTTTACTTTATTAGAAATTTGGTATTCGTGGTATTCTGAAAAAAGAAATTACAACACAAAAGAAAGTTTAGGATCTTTATTTGTAGGACTAGGAAATGTTGGTATAAATTTAATTTTAAAGGTCGCTTTTATTTCTGGAGCTGTTTATATTTATAATGTAATTCCTTGGAGAATGGAACTAAATTGGTGGACATTGTTTCCTTGTTTGCTTATTTATGATTTATGCAGTTATTGGGCACACCGTGTTTCGCATTTTAACCGTTTTTTCTGGGCTACGCACGTAATACACCACAGTGCTGATCATTACAACCTTACGGTTTCATTTAGATTAAGCTGGGTTCAGCATTTTAAAATACTTTTCTTTTTACCGGTTGCATTTCTTGGTTTTCATCCCGTGATCTTTTTCATTGTAAATCAAATATCGGTTTTATTTCAATTTTGGCAGCATACAGAGTATATTGGAAAGTTACCAAGAATATTCGAAATTTTGTTTGTAACACCATCAAATCACAGAGTTCATCATGGATCAGACGAAAAATATATAGACAAGAATTTTGCTGCAATATTTATTTTCTGGGATAAAATGTTTGGGACTTATCAATTAGAAGAAGAAAAGCCAACTTACGGAATTACAACAAAGATTGATCATAAACTAAATCCGTTGCATTTGAATTTCCATGAATACGACAGCATGTATAAAGATATAAAGACAGCAAAAACCTTTAAGGAAAAATGGTTTTACGTTTTTGGAAGTCCAGGTAAAATTGATAAATTAAAGAAACAATCTGTTCAGATTAAAGAATAAAATCGATATAAATTGTTGAGATATTTTTTTGAAAGTGGTAAAATAAAAAGTCCTCCGCGTCAAATTAAATATCTCACCTTTTAATTCTTTTGAGTAAAAAACCCCATTAGCGGAGGACAGAAACCTGCCTAATAATGGAGTTTTTGAATCAGAAAGGTGAGTGCACAAATATAAAACATTTTCTTAATACCTGCCGAAATTCGCTTCTACATATTAATTAAAACATTTTCATTAAACCAACGTTCCATTATTTGATAATATTTAATAAATATTCTAAAAAAGTTAAGATATCTATTAAGTAATACATACTTAATATCATAATTTGTTTTTTTAGTGTTTAGGTTTTGTCAAAAATAGTATGCAAAAAGATAATGCTTACCATATAGATAAGCATTACCAAAAAGAATTAAAGGTGAGGACGCATTTATAAAAAAGCTTCCTGATTCACCTTAATTCTATACTTTAAGCATTTTAAAATTACTAAAAAATAAAGATTCTTTAAATAATTATCTATTTAATTTTCGATTACTTGCTTTAACCCATTCGTTTTTATTGCATTTTGGACAGAAAAAAATGTTTTCAACATGGTATTTTTCAGTTTGTCCGCAAAAAGTGCATGAATAAAAAGTATCGGTTTCAAAAACTTTTACCGTTTTCTTTAATGAATCTGGTAAAATAGGTAATCCATGTCTTATTTGTCTGTGATCAAAGAAATAAACACTTACTTCGCCAGTTGTTTCTAAAATAGCATATTCAACCTGACCTAAATGGAAAACGCCTTTAAGCCTTAATTCCATAAAAAATTCATCTTTACTTAATGATTCCTTCCTAAATTCTTCAATAGAAAATTTTCCTTTTTTAATGATGTAAACTTCTTCTCCTTCAACAATTTTTTCGATCCATTTAAACTTAAACACTAAAACGGTGAGTAATTTATAGCAGATTGTAACTACCGAAAAGGCAATCAACGCACTAAAAACGCCAATTTCTTTGTAAATCATTGGGTCGCCGGCTGCAGATCCCAATCCTAATATTACAACCAGTTCAAAAACCGATAACTGTTTAATTCCGCGTTTTCCAAGTAATCTTAAAAATATTAAGATGA
>Ga0308157_10010266_pt1 | contig 10196 bp, 7 predicted proteins | sample PhyBR1_FD_201035 | JGI IMG/M metagenome (GOLD analysis project Ga0308157, IMG submission 201035) | Phyllosphere microbial communities from UC Gill Tract Community Farm, Albany, California, United States - DLSLB.R1 | ecosystem: Host-associated > Plants > Phyllosphere > Unclassified | place: USA... | reverse complement strand
GGGGTGAACGGTCGTTCACCGACCGGTACGGATCCGGCGCGTACGGCGCGTACCTGCGCTCGGTGATCGTGCTCGAGTACGGCCCGACGGTTCCGCCGACGAGCACCTTCCTGCTGCTGCACGGCATCGAGACGCTCTCGCTACGCATGGAGCGCCACGTGCAGAACGCCCAGCGCATCGCCGAGGTGCTCGAGGGCCACCCGGCGCTCACGGCCGTGCACTACCCGGGTCTCGCGGGCAGCCCGTACCGCGCGCTCTCCGACAAGTACCTACCGGACGGTGCCGGATCCATCATCTCGATCGACCTCACCGGCGGCCGCGAGGCCGCTCGCACGTTCGTCGACTCGCTCGAGCTCGTGAGCCACATGACCCACATCGGCGACGTGCGCACCCTCGCGATCCACACGGGCAGCACGATTCACGCGAAGCTCACCGAGGAAGAGCGCCTCGATCTCGGCATCACGCCGGGGCTCGTGCGCCTCTCGATCGGAATCGAGAGGGCCGACGACCTCATTCGCGATCTCACGCGAGCCCTCGACGCGACGCTCTGATGCCTAGGGGTTCCGCCTGTTTACCCTGAGGGCGCGGTCAATGGGTGAGAGGCCTCCGAGCGCCATATGGAATCGCTCGGCGACGCGGGCCTGACCAGTCATCGACGATGGCGCCGTCCATCTCAAGACGATTTGCAGCGGTGAGCTTCGCGTTGGCATGGGCGTCGTAATGCATCAGGACTCCGCGGAACCGATCCTGTGTGGTGACCCAGATCGATGCCGGAGGCCCTCACCTCATCGCATCAGTCCACGCTGCGGATCCGCAAGCGGCGGCTCAGCCCGCCGCGACGATCTCCGGGTGTGCCTCGAGCAGCGCGACCTGCTCGGTCCAGGGCACGCCGACGATGCTCAGCACGACCCGCACGACCGTGGAGGCGCCGTCCTTCGACGTTAGCCGCCGCTCGCGGAGCGTCGCGCGCGCCGTCTCCTCCACAAGAAACGCGAGCACCCGATCAGACATGTCGCCGCGGAAGGCTCCGGACTCGATACCGGCCTTGACGAGCGCACGCACGCGGCGGCGCAGCGGCGCCAACGCCCGCACGGTGCCGAGCACGTGCGCGTTCTCGAGGGCGATATTGGCGGCCGCACGCACGGCGGAGGCCTCGCGCCACAGCCGCGCCGCGAGCCCCGCGATCGCGACTCGCGGATCCGGATCGTCGGTCTCCTCCGCCACGGCGTTGAAGCGCCCGGCGCCGCGCGCGATCACCTCGTCGAGCAGGCTCTCGCGGTCCGGGAAGTGGCCGTAGAGCGCGCGACGCGAAAGCTTTGCGGCCTGCGCGATCGCGTCGAGCGAGGCGTTCGGGTCGACCGCGAGCAGCGCCTGCGCCGCGCTGATGAGCGCCTCGCGGTTGGCGGTCGCGTCGCTGCGGCGCGGACGCACGGCGGCCTTCGTATCGGTATCGGTCATGATGGCGACATCACCTTCGTCGATTCGAGGGCCTTCGACAGGCCCTGCGTGAACGAGATCAGCGGGCGGCGCAGCACGAGCCCGACCAACAGGGCCGGGATCACGAAGAGCGCGAGGGTGCCGAGCGAGATCCAGAAGTCGCTCGCGTAGACGCCGGCGATGGCCGAGCGTAGCGCGGCGACGGCGTGCGTCGCGGGAAGGAACGGCGAAACGTTCTGGAACCACTCCGGCAGTAGCTGCAGTGGGTACGCACCACCGGATCCGGAGACCTGGATGACGAGCACCAGCACCGCGAGCGCCTTACCCGCGTTTCCGAGCGCGACGACCGCCGTGTAGATCAGCAGCGTGAACACGAGCGACGAGACCCACCCGGCGAGGATCAGCAGGAACGCGTTCGCCGGCTCGATCTGGATGAACAGGATGAGCCCGAGAGTCACGAGCGTGCTCTGTGCGAGCCCGATCAGGCCGAAGATGCCGTAGCGGCCGAGGTACTTCTTCGTCGGCGAGAGCTCCGGGCGATCCGGCAGGGTATCGGCGTTCACGTCGACCCGGATCGCGACCGTCATGAGCAGCGCGCCGACCCAGAGCGCGAGCACCGTGTAGAGAGGCGCCATTCCCGCGCCGAAGCTGACGATCGGGAACACGGCGGTGCGGTCGACGCGCAGGGGCTGCGCCAGCGAGGTCGCGAGCACGCTCGGATCCGAACCGATGATGTCGTTCAGCGCGCTGAGGTCGCCGGTCTTGGCGGCGTCGGCGAGTGCCGCCTCGACCTTGTCGAAGGTCTCCGCCGTCTCGGTGAGCGACTCCGAGATCCGCTGCGTGGACTCCTGCGCGCCCGTGAGAGTGTCGCGCAGGCCGCCTGCCGAGCCGGCCAGCCGATCGGCGGCGGCCGACAGGTCGTCGCCGATCGACGACACATCGGATCCGATCACCGAGAGGGTCGCGGCGAGCTCGTCGAGCTTCGGCTGCAGCGAGCCCGTGTACGAATCCTGCGCGCTCTGCAGCGCCTGCTTCGCCGCGTCGATCGACGCGGTGATCTCGTCGTGTTTCGCCTGGCGTTCCGCGGATCCGTCGGCGATGTCCTGCCCCGCCTGGGCGACGCGGTCGTGCGCCGACTGCTGGGCGGCGATCGCGGCGTCGATGCGCTCGAGCACCGCGCTGAAGGCGTCCTGCGCCTCGTCCGGCAGGATCGGGCGGACCTCGTTCTCGAGCCGGTTACGCAGCTCGGTGTAGTGGTCGATCTGGTCCTGCATGCGGCCGGCCAGCGTGTCGATCACCTGCACCTGGCTGTCGCTGAGCTGCGCACCCTGCGCGAAGAGCTCGTCGATGCGCGCGCCGACGGCGTCGTAGCCGGCGGCCGTACGCGAGATCGCGTCGGAGAGCGCCTGCGTCGACGACGCGAGCACGTCGCCGAGCTCGTCGACCGCGGCCGCTCCCCCGCCCACCGCGCTCGACGCGTCCTCGAACGCGGATCCGGACGAGGTGATGAGCGACGAGGCTCCGTCAACGAGCGGAATCGTCGACTCGAGCAGGCTCGTGAACATGTCGGCCGTCTGCGCGCCGCCGCGCAGTTGCGTGGCCACGCCCCCGATGCGCGCCTCGAGCCGGGTGAGCGCCGCCTGCGTGTCGGCGTCGGTCAGGTAATCGGACAGCGACGAGACGACGCTGAGCGCGATGTCGCTGAGCGTCTCCGTGAAGACCTCGTTGATCTGCTGCGAGACGCCATCGGCGCCCTGATCGGTGATCTTCGGCGCGAGCGCGTTCTTCTTCTCGTTCGTGTAATACGCGAGGCTGGTGTGCTCGACGTCGTCAGAGTAGAACGTCATCATGTCGGTGCTGAACGATGCCGGCAGCACGAGGGCGGCGTAGTACTCGCCCGACTTCGTGCCGTCGATCGCGTCGTCTTCCGTCGTGATGACCCAGTCGAGGTCGTTGTTGGCGCGAAGCTCCGAAAGAACCTGATCGCCGATGTTGATGCGGATCGGGACGAGGTCGTTCAGGTACCCCTCGTCGGCGCTCGCGACGGCGACCTTGAGGCCCTTCGTGTTCGAGAACGGATCCCAGCTGGCGATCACGTTGAACCACGTGAACAGCGACGGGATCACGACGAGGCCGAAAATGACGATCACGGCCATCACGCTCGAGGTGGCGCGCCGGATGTCGCGGCGGGTCAGATGCAGGATGTCCCTCATGCGCGGTCGCCTCCGTCTGTGGTCGTCTCGGGTATGACGGATCCGTCGGCGCCCGCGGCAACGCGAGTGCGGGATCCTTCGCTCACCACCGCGCGGCGGAGCTCGTCGTCGCCGAGCGACGCGACCTCTCCCGCGCGGGCGAAGCTCTGTTTGAAGTATTCGAGGGCCACGAGCACGGCGATGACAAGCAGGCTCCACAGCAGCCACACCCCGAGCAGGCTCGCCTTGCCGCCCGGCACGAGCCAGGCGATGACGCCGATCACGACGAGGCCGCCGAGGCCGCCGATCACGGTCGTGCGCAGCAGCGCGGGGTACCGGCGCGTGAACGGCTCGGATCGGCGGGCCAGTTCGTCGCGGTACTCCTCGCGATCGGAGAGCGCGCGGATCAGGTCGGGCAGGCGGTAGCCGCCGCCGACGATCTGCACCTTCTCGCCGACCAGCAGATCGGTGGCGACGACCTCGCGGTTGAAGACCGCGTTGAGGCTGGCGAAGCGGCGGCGCACCACGAGGCCGACGACAAAGGCCCCGAGCACGAACACGGCGAGCACGCCGAGGAACTGCCAGTAGTCGCTGCCGTAGAAGCCGGCGATGGTCTCGCGCATCGCGTCGATGCCGTAGGTAAAGGGCAGGAACGGGTAGATCGCGCGGAAGAATCCGGGCATCATCTCGATCGGGTAGAGGCCCGAGGCGCCCGGGATCTGCATGATCACGAACAGGATGCAGAGGCCTCGGCCGACGTGGCCGAAGGCGACGCAGAGGGCGTAGACGATGCTGACGTAGGCGAGGGCGACGAGCACGCCCGTGCCGACGAACGCCGCCGCGCTCACCACCTGGATCCCGATGACGAGGTTTCCGATGCAGACGATCAAAGCCTGGACGACCGCAAGGATCGCGAAGAGGAAGAAGCGGCCGAAGTAGGCCTGCCGCACCGTGATGCCCTCGAGCCCCTCGGTATCGACCTCCGTGCGGAAGATGACCATGAGCACAAACGCGCCGATCCATAGCGACAGGTTGGTGAAGAGCGCGGCCATGGCCGAGCCGTAGGTCGCGATCGGGAAGACAACGTGTGTGGACACCTCGACGGGCGAGGCGACGAACTTCGCGATCTGGGCCGAGTCGAGGCCGGTGATCGTGCTGAGCGCGCTCCACTCCGACGCCGCGCTGAGGGCGGAGATGTCGGTGCGGGCGAGCTGGAGCTCGTCCTGGATCCCCGCGAGGTTGCCGTCGAGGGCCGTGAGCGCCTCGGAGGTCGAGACAAGCTGGGTGTCGAGCTCGGACAGCAGCTGCTGCGCCTGGACCAGCTGGTCGCGCTGGCCGTCGATCGCGGCGGAGAACTCGCCCGCGCTCGTCGAGAGCGACGACATCGCGCTGTTGAGCGCCGGCACCGTCGAGGTGAGTGCCGAGCGAAGGTCGGTCGCGGCGCCCTGCGCCTCATTGGCCGCCTGGGTGACGGAGTCGGCAGACGCCTGGATGGCGTCGGCCATGCCGCCCGCCGAGTCGTTGAGGTTCTGCAGATCGGTGAGGAGCTGCTGGTCGGTCTCGTTGCGCTGCTGGAGCGTGTCGATGACCTCGGTGAGCCGCTGGGTCGTGGCCTCATCGAGCTCGGCCGTGTCGACGATCTCCTGCAGGCGCGCGATCGCGGTGGCGTTCGCCTCGACGACGGCGCTGACCTGCTCGATGGCGCCGTCGACGCGGAGGCCCACCTTGTCGGCGACCTCGCCGAGGTCGGTCACGACGAGGTTCGCCGCGGCCGCGGCGTCGGCGAGCTGCGTCGTGCCGTCGACATAGGCCGAGGTCGCGGCGTCGGTGAACGCGATCACCTGATCCTGCGCCTCGGCGATGAGCGACTTCGCCTGCTCGATCGCGACCTGCACGTCGCCGAGCGTCGTGTCGACGTCGGAGAGCGTGGAAGACGCCGAGGCCAGCGAACCGCGGGATTCGTCGAGCGAGGCGGCCTGCCCGGTGAGTTCTTCGCGCGCCGAATCGATCGTCTGCGTCGCCTCGTCGAAGGCGTTGAGGGAGTCGGTCTTCGCGCCTTCCAGGCGCCCCTCGGTGTCGTCGCCGGCCTCCTTCAGCGCGTCGGAGACGGCCTCGGCGACCTGCTCGGTGAACGAGCTCGTGATCTGCGCGTCGAGCTGCGAGGCGCCGACGTCGGTGATCTTCGGCGCGATTGCGCTCGCCTTCTCGTTCACGTAGTACCGCAGTGCGGGCTGCGTGAACTCGTCGGTCGTGATGCTCACGAGGTCGGCGCTGAAGTCTGACGGGATGACGATCGTGGCGTAGACGTCGCCGCGCTTGACCGCGTCCTGCGCCTCGCCCTCGTCCATAAAGACCCAGCCGAGCTCGTCGTTCTCCTTGAGCTTGGCGACGACCTCCTCGCCGACGTCGAGCGGGCCCGTGAGGTCGGAATCGGCACCCTCGTCGAGGTTGACGACGGCAACTTGTACGCTCGACGTGTTCGAGTACGGATCCCAGAACGCGTTGATGTTGAACCACGCATACAGCGCAGGCGTGATGAGCACACCGATGACGATGACCCACACCCTGCGCTGACGGACGAGTCGCATCGCGTCGCGCCCCAAGACCTGCAAACTCTTTCTCACGCGAACGAGTATACGCACAAGGTGCACATCGATGTGCAAGTTACTTTCAGGGTTGTCGAATCGGCCAATGTTCTATTTACAGAACATCGACGCGTTGGTACATTTTTCTAACAACACATCCTTGCGCCATTTTTCGAACAAGATTGGGGTGGCCGACGTGAAGCTGCAAACGCCATCGGATCTCGCCCGCCTGGTCAAGAATGCCCGTCTCCAGCGCGACCTCACCCAACAGGACGTCGCCGGCGCCATCGGCATCACCCGCCAGTCGCTCGCCCGCCTCGAGCGCGGCGACGGCGGCACCTCCTTCAACACGGTGCTACTCATCCTCGATCACCTCGACGTCCACCTGGATGCCCTCACCGAACGCCGCGCCGCTCCCGCCGCCGCCGGGAGCGCCGCCCAGGCCGCGGCCGACGCGCTCGCGAAGCGCATAGCCTCCCGCGGGCACTCCGAGCACCTCGTTGTCCCCGGATCCGTCGTCGTTCCGCCTCGGGTAGGGGAAGCCGGCTCCACGGGCACCACAGGAGGTGTCGAGTGACCCGCGCCCTTGATGCATACCTCTACGACACCCATGTCGCCACGATCACTCGGCGAGGCGAGAACCTGCAGCTGCGATACCTGCCCGCGTGCGTCGAGTCGAACAGCCCTGTCCCCATCTCCGTGACGCTCCCGGTCCTACTGGCCCCCTTCGGCAACGGCGATACCAAGCGGTTTCTCGACAACCTCCTGCCCGACCGAGCCGATGTGCGTTCCCGGTGGGCGCGGGAAGCGAAGCTCGCCAGCGACAGCACTTTCGACCTGCTTTCCGTCTACGGCGCCGATGTTGCCGGCGCACTCGAGTTCTACCCCGCAGGCGCGGCAGTGAGGCGCGAGGAAAACCTGACACCGCTCACCGAGAACGAGATCGGCGACCGGATCCGGCAGATTCGTCGAGACGACTCCGATTGGCTACAGCACCGCGCCGTCGAAGAAGGATTCTCGCTCGGCGGCGCTCAGGGGAAATTCGCACTCGCCCTCCGCGATAACCGGTGGTTCGAGCCCTCCGGCCGGCAGCCATCGACACATATCTTCAAGCCAGGAATCCAGCCGTTGCCGGGCTCCGACGTCACCGAGCACATCACTCTTCAGGTCGCACGCCTACTGGGAATCGACGCGGCCGCATCCGTGATCGCCGAGTTCGATGGCGAGCACGTCCTCATCGTGGAACGCTTCGACCGATTCGACTCCGCCGGCGTCATCGGCCGGCTCCACCAGGAAGACCTCGCGCAAGCCACCGGAACCTCGCAGGTCCAGAAATACGAGTCCGACGGTGGCCCCGGCTACCGCGATTTCTTCGAGGTCTTCGACCGCAACCTCACAGCCTCCGACGCAAAGGATGCAAAGAAGCGGTTCGCAGAGCTCCATGTGTTCTCCTGGATCATCGGCCACAACGATGGCCACTCCAAGAACTACTCCCTCACACACGCGCCCGGCAGAAGCGTGCTTGCCCCGTTCTATGACCTCAACACCGCGCTTCCGTTCAAGCCGCGAGAGCAAATCCTCACCCACGACCCCACGTTCTTCGACAACGTCGAACTCGCCTTCAGTGTCGACGGTGCGAACTCCCTCGGCGCATTCAACGCCAACAGCATCCGGCGGCTCGAAGCTGACGCTGGGCTCACCGAAGGACATCTGCGGGAGTTCGCCAGCCAAATCGCCGCAGACCTCCAAGCTGCCGTCGCGGTAGCGATCGATTCGCTCCCGGAACGCCTCAAAGAGCTCCCAGCGGTCGAGCTCTACCCGCACGCCACATACGCGCAGACCCGCCGGGTAATCGACGCACTCACGTAAGCCGGCCGAAGCATGGGGAAGACAGCACCCAGAAACGACGAAAACCCGCGGGATTCCGCGGGTTTTCGTTCTAGTTACTGTCTCAACACAGTGTGCGCCCGAAGGGACTCGAACCCCTAACCTTCTGATCCGTAGTCAGATGCTCTATCCATTGAGCTACGGGCGCCCGTTGCCGTGGCAACTCATATAACTTACCGCGGTCCACGGGGAAAGCGAAATCCTCCCCCGCCGTCGGGCGTGTCTGAGCGTCAGCTGGAGCTATGCTTCTTTGCCCGCGCCTTCGTCTCGCTCGAGAGCTTCTGCAGGTCGACGCTCATGAGCGCCTGCATGCGCGCCTCGCGCATCTTCTCGTAGTCGGGGTCGTCGTCGGGCCGCATGGCCTCGATGCGCAGGCGGTTGTCGATGTTGTTCTCGACGTCGTGCCAGGCGGCGTCGCGAGCCTCCTCGACGATCTTCGCGATCTGCTCGTCGTCGACGGCGATGACGCGCAGCTTCTTCGCGACGCCGGCGTACTGCTTGGCGCGGCGGCGAAGGTTGCGCACGTCGCGGTCGCGGTAGTCGTGCGTGCCGTGCGGGTCGCTGTGCTTGCCCCACGCCTTGGCGCGCGCCTTGCTCATGCTCGCGGCCGCCTCGTCCTGCTCCGCCGCGAGCGCCAGCAGCGCCTCGCGCGCGTCACCGCCGAAAACCTCGTGTGCGAAGTCGTCGCCATCGACGATCGTGTCGACGAGGATGCGGTTCTTGACCTGCAGGCGCACGGCGGCGAGGGCGATCGACACGCCCTCCTCGACTGCGTCAGCGTTGCGCCGCACGGCCCCTCCTCTTGGTCATTACTCAATCTTAGTGTCGCGCGCCGCATTCATCTGGCGTTCACCCGTTGAGTGGAAACCGGTCACCCACGTGGGGTTTCGTCGCCACACGTGACTTCTGCACTTCTCGGCCCTCCGGACGCCGCAACCTCCGTCGGCACGCGGATCGCCATCGATGGGCTCTCCCGCGTCTTCGGCGACGGCACGGGCCTGCAGCCCACGACCATCACCCTCGAGCCCGGCGAGTTCGTGAGCGTGCTCGGCCCCTCGGGGTGCGGAAAGTCGACCCTGCTGCGCTGCATCGCGGGCCTCGAGACCCCGCAGGCCGGATCCCTGCGCTTCGACGGCCGCGTCATCTTCGATGCCGCGGCCGGAATCGATGTCCCCGCGCGCAAGCGCCGGCTCGGCATGGTGTTTCAGGATCTCGCGCTGTGGCCACACCTCAGCGCGTTCGAGAACGTCGCATTCCCCCTGCGGGTCGCCCGAGAACAGAGCATCGCCGAGAAGGTCGACCGCGCGCTCGCGCTCGTCGGCCTGACCTCGTTTCGCGAGAAGATGCCCCACCAGCTCTCGGGCGGACAGCAGCAGCGCGTCGCCGTGGCCCGCGCGCTCGTGGCGCGACCCGATGTGCTGCTGATGGACGAGCCGTTCTCGGCCCTCGACGCCGCCCTCAAGGTGCAGCTGCGCGAGGAGCTCTCGGATCTCGTGCGCACCCTCGGGGTCACCACGATCTTCGTCACGCACGATCAGGAGGAGGCGATGAGCATCTCCGATCGCATCGTCGTTCTCGAGAGCGGATCCGTCAGGCAGGCGGCCTCGCCACAGGAGGTCTACGAGACCCCCGCGGATCTCTTCGTCGCGAACTTCATCGGCACCTTCAACGCCCTCCCGCTCGGCCCTGTCGCGACCACGGTTCGCGTGGGCGTGCGCCCCGAGCGCGTGCGCGAGGGATCCGAGCCGGGCCGGATCCACATCGAGGCGACCGTCCTCTCGTCGACCTACCGCGGCGGATCCCACCACGTGCGCGCCACCGTCGCCGGCGTCGACACCCCCTGGTCCTTCCCCTCCTTCCACCCCCACAGCACCGGTGAAAAGGTCACCCTCAGCGTTCACGCCGACGACCTGATCTCCCTCCCTTAGTCCCAAGGAAAACACCATGCTCCGTCGTTCCCTGATCGCCGTTTCCGGCGTCGCCCTCGCCGCCGTCGCCCTCGCGGGTTGCGGATCCGTTGAAGAGACCACCTCCGCCTCGACGCCCGCCCCCGCGGCGGACGACTCGTCGCTCATCTGGGAGGCCCCGGAGGGCC
>Ga0308157_10010261_pt1 | contig 10198 bp, 6 predicted proteins | sample PhyBR1_FD_201035 | JGI IMG/M metagenome (GOLD analysis project Ga0308157, IMG submission 201035) | Phyllosphere microbial communities from UC Gill Tract Community Farm, Albany, California, United States - DLSLB.R1 | ecosystem: Host-associated > Plants > Phyllosphere > Unclassified | place: USA... | reverse complement strand
TCGCGTAGGTCTAATACCGATATCCCCTGTCTAAATTCCGTTGGAGAGGCATTGGAGTGTAAAGTGATGTATAATAACCATGGTTTTTTAGGGTTGATCGCCTGTCCATACTGAGATCCATATGGACCTTGATGAACGATTTTTGCTTCCATTGTTTCCGGATTGATTTTTGCGATCTTCCCATCGCGGTACCGGGTGTATAAGTGACCATCATAAGGGCAGAAGGTCACGAAGTTCTTATAACGATCTGCATCCACAATGGAGTTAAGATCTGCAGTTGAATATTTCACGTTACGTTGTCGAGGGTACCAAGCCTCCCGCGGATCGAAAGTAAAGATTACCTCTTTAGTGGACTCATGGGCAGCTGTAAGCATACCTGTCGCACGGTCTACTGTCAATCCATTTGCATAAAGGATCCGGGTAGAGGATTCTGCTTCGATCAATGGCGTTACGATGTTCTCCTTTTCATTGATACGTGCCACACCGAATGTTGCTGGTGAACCACCATCACGCCAGGACATGAAAATGTTCCCTTCAGCATCCAGTTCCAGGTACTTTCCATAAACTTCTGCCTCAGAAAGCACTCCTGGTTTGAAGTTTTTCTTTCCATTTCCCGTTACTGTACTGACTTGGGCTTGCGTATGGTAGACAAAACTGTTCTCATACACCATGGAATCTTGGCCAATGACCACAGATATTTTCGGGTCCTCTCCAGGTAAACGCGGAACAATAGCATAGATTCGTTCGCCGCTACTGGAAACTACCGATGCCAAGGCATTATTGAAATAAACTTTGATTTTTGATGGATCAGAACCGAAGTTTTCCCCATCTAAGAGAATCTTGGTCCTTGCCCCCCCTTCTAAAGGGAAGAATGATTTTAGCAAGATTGGTTTGCTGGGATCATGATCACTCTTTTTGAGTGTCTCCTCGTCTTTACAGCCTGTGAAAAGCAATAAGGAGCACAGGGAGACTGTTAATACAGGTAGAAGTTTCATAATTTGGTCAGTTAATAAGTAAGTAAACAATTCATTTCGCTTATAGTTTATGTTATTCATATTTCTGTAAAAAAAGAAACACAATGCAAGGTATGTTAACATCGAAAACGGGTCAAAAAGCCGTTTTGGGTTTCTTAAAATACTTCGCAAAGCTATTGAATCCCCCTCTAAAGGGTATTTAGGTTTTATTATGTTTATATTAAAGTTATATTAAATATTTTAAAAAACGTTAATTTAATTTTAATATTTATCGATTTTTTGGTATAAACACGGAAATAAGTAAGAAAAAGAAAGAAAAATAAAGGCTTAGGATAAGAATAAATCGAAGGAGGTCATTTCACGATAAAAAATGCCGGAAGCTTATGGAATTTCGCAAAAATTAAGCAACTTAGGTGGTTGCACAACATAATTTTGGGGACCAGACCTTATATAGACCAATAATGAGGGAAAATATGCAGTATAAGCTTATGTGGGAAAGAATACGTTCTGGAGAAGAAGAGGCGTATTTTGATCTCTATGCAAAACTGTACCCCGTGTTGGTTCGATTTGCCATTAAAACTTTCGGTGATTCGGAACTGGCCTATGATGCCACAGATGATGTTTTTCTCTCTATCTGGGAGCGAAGAGATCACTTGGTTCGGGTGGAGAACGTTCCATCCTACCTGATTACCATCCTGAAAAGAAAGATTATCCGTTTATTGGAACGCCGGGAGAAACTTTCCAATGCCGTAAAATTATTGGTCGAGCAGGATGAGTGGGCAGAAATGCCCTACGATGAATTTATTATTCGGGTACAATCGGATGAAATCGTACAATTAAAATTGAAAGCTGCCCTCGCTAAGCTCACCTTTCGACAAAAGCAGGTTGTCCAATTAAAGTTTTTTGAGAATCTGGGCTATGAAAAGATTGCTGAAATAACGAATATGTCCGTCAAGACCTGTTATAATACCTTGTATGATGCCCTAAAGATCATGCGACAGGAATTCTATAACTATTGATGTTCTAAAATCCAGTTTTTTAATAAGTTAAGTGTCTGATATTCAGCTATGATAAAAAAACTTTAAATTTCTCTTAGGCAATACGATGCTTTTCCGGTACTATATAGTAAACGCCTAAAGAATGAAAGAACATAAATTTGTGGAGATCGAAGATTTCTTGATAGATCCTACTTTCCAGCAGTATTGTGGAGAAGAGAATGATCTTAGCATTCAATATTGGGAAAATTACCTGAAAAACAATCCCCACCAAGCGGAAACCATAGATAGGGCCAAACGCCTTTATCAGATATTAAGTGCCAACCGTAGACCAATCCAAAAACAGCTTCATCAATTTAAGCAAACAGTAACAGATAAAACCACATATCAAAAACCGACACCAATCATTAACTATTGGAAATGGGCATCCATAGCTGCTGTTCTCCTGGCGGTATTAAGTGTTGGTTATTATTTTCTAAATCTGGAAAAAGATGGGACAGTTTCTACTGCAGTCGTATTTAGTCAGCAAAACCTCAGCACTAATAAAGGAGAGAAAAAGGAATTTACATTGCCCGATGGAACGGTTGTTAAATTAAACGCAGCGAGCCAATTGCAGCTTTCCGAAGATTTCAATCAACATGAACGTCGGGTAAAATTAATTGGTGAAGGTTTTTTTGAGGTGAAGAAGGATGCCGAAAAACCATTTTTGGTGGAAACGGAAGATTTTGATATTAAGGTATTAGGTACCGTATTCAATGTGAAAACCTATCCAGAAGCCAGTGAATCCGAAGCTTTTCTGTTGGAAGGGTTGATTGAGATGCACAGTAAAGGTAAAAATGCCAATGCCATTTTGATCAGACCGAATCAACGGGTATCCATCCAGCGGTCCACCAAGTTAATTCCGATGGAAGAGCAAAAGTTATCTTCCCCAAAACAGCAAGGTGCAAAAGAGATCGTCATCCATGAACTGGAGGAAGATCTTGCTGCGGAGGAGATCAACGACATTGCCTGGAAGAACGGGCGATTGGTGATGGCCGATCAAGATTTTGAAGAGGTAAAATATATGTTGGAAAGATGGTATGATGTGAAAATTGAATTGGCTGGTGAGAAAATCAAAGACTATCGTTTCACCGCCACCTTCAGCAACGAAAGTATTCAGGAAGCTTTAAAAGCATTGCAAGATGTTCAACCTTTTAATTTCAAGATTTATGGTAAGAAAATAACTATTTCAGAAAACTAAGAAAGGATAGTGCGCTAACACTATCCTTTGAATCGATTAAAGTAGGCAGCCACATCTGACCATGTGTCTGCCAAGTATAAAATTAACCAAGTACTAAAATATGATTAAAAATGACTTGTTGCAAGTGCATTCTAACCGGCACTTGTACTTTAGATTCATTATCCGAATGAAACTAACCTTGATTATGATTTTATTGTTTCTGCTCAATGTGAAAGGGAATGTATATTCCCAGCAGAAAGTAACCCTCGATGTACAGAAAACAAAACTGAGCCGAATCCTCAAATTAATTGAGGATCAGAGCGACTATTACTTCGTTTTCAACCCGGGAATTAAGAATTTCTCCAAAGAAATGAGCCTTTCCGTGGAAAATGAACTGGTGTTGGACCTGCTGCCTAAACTGTTCAAAAAGAATGGATTGGCTTTCAGTGTCTCCGAATCGGGTTTGGTCGTTGTCAATCAGCAAAAAATGCAGACGGTAAAAGGTTTGGTAACAGATCTGGAAGGTCATCCATTGGCTGGAGCAACCATCCGCCTGAAAGGATCTTCGATTGCAAAAGCTACGGACCTGAACGGACAGTTTGAAATGGAGGCTACTTCAGGAGCTGTTTTGGTGATTTCCTATACCGGATTTACCTCTAAAGAGATTATCCTGGGTGCTGAGACCAACTTAAAAATTGAATTGGTTCCAGATCATATGATGTTGAACGAAGTGGTGGTGACGGCATTGGGTATCACCCGCGAGAAAAGAACATTGGGTTATTCTGTAACCCAGGTAAACGGGGAAAGCCTGACCCAAGCTCGTGAAAACAACGTGGCAAACGCCTTGGTTGGTAAAGTTGCGGGATTGGATGTTACCTCTACCGCTGGTGGAGTGGGCTCGGCGACCAGTGTGATCATCCGGGGCGCATCCAGTTTAAGCCAAACCAATCAACCCTTATATGTAATCAATGGAGTGCCTATGGAGAACTCTCCATCCGGCATCATCAATACCAATCCGAATGGCAATAAAGGTAGCCAATGGGATAATGCACCGGATATGGGAGATGCCATCGGGAATATCAACCCCGATGATATTGAAAGCATTTCTGTACTGAAAGGCGCAGCGGCATCCGCATTATATGGCTCACGCGCAAAAGCGGGGGTAATTTTGATCACCACCAAGTCCGGCAAAGGATCTGGCATCGAGTTCAGCAGTAACTTCGTTCTGGAGCAAGTGATGGACCGCACAGATTGGCAATATGTGTATGGCCAGGGAACCAATGGAGAAAAACCGGCGGATGGCGCAGCAGCAGCCCAAGTTGGCGGATCAAGTTGGGGAGCCAGACTGGATGGTTCCAGTGTCCCGCAGTTTGATGGTATTTCCAGACCCTACATCGCCCAAAAAGACAATATTGAAAATTTCTATGACAATGGGCATACCTGGACCAATTCATTGGCCCTGAATAAATCCTTTGAAGGAGGAGCCTTGCGATTGTCCATCAGTGACCTGAGGAATAAGTCCATCATGCCAAATTCAGGCTTGGATAGACAATCCTATAGTTTGACCGGCACGTTTGAACCCATCAACCGATTGAAGATAGATGCTCGGGCCAACTATATCATCGAAGATGCCAAAAACCGCCCGATGCTTTCCGATGGGGCAGGTAGTGCCAATTATAATGCGGTATTTTTACCAACCAGCGTGGATATCCGCGATCTAAAACCTTGGAAAACTGATGCAGGACAAGAAATACCTTATAATAAAGGAAACCCTTGGGATACCAATCCCTATTTCGCGGCCTATGAGATCGTGAATAATACCGACAGAAGCCGTCTGATCAGTTCCCTTTCTGCCCGTTATACCCTGGATAATGGACTGTTCATCCAAGGACGTGCAGGACAGGACTACTATACCAACAGTTATTTTAGTGTGTTCCCGGAAGGATTGGCCTATTCGGCGCCGAACAATCTTGTGTCACAAAAGATGCGTTTCTCCGACGTCAATGCGGATATGTTGATCGGTAAATCCTTCTCCTTGGGGGAAGATTTTGGCTTAACACCGAATATAGGTGCGAGTTACCGCAATACCAAATCAGACATCACCACCAACCAAGGTACGCGTTTCTTGGTTCCAGGTGTACATACCATTGTAGGCTTAAAGAATAAATCGGTTGCCTATGCAGAATCCGAGCAGGAAATGCAATCCGTTTATGGGACGATGGAATTGGCCTATAAAGATTACCTGTATTTAACAGGAAGTGTCCGGTCTGATTGGTTCTCTACCTTGGCTGCCCCTGGGTTGAACAATAAACTGAACGTGGTTTACCCATCTTTAAGTGGATCATTTGTATTCTCCGAATTATTGGAGTCCAACTCGATCAGTTTTGGGAAACTTCGTGCGGGATATGCGGTTGTAGGTCAAGCTACAGATCCCTATCAAACCGCGTTGACCTATAATTTCAAAAGCGAATCTTTAAACGGAGCGCCTCTTGGTCAGATCTCTTATGATTACATCCCAAATTCCAGTTTAAAACCTTCCAAAGCATCAGAGCTGGAAATCGGAACGGATATTCGTTTCTTTAATGATCGTTTAAGTCTGGACTTGACCTGGTATAAAAAACGCTCTGAAGATGAGATTATCCGGGTCACCATCCCTACTTCTGTGGGCTATGCCCAATCTGTTTTGAATTCCGGATCCATCGAAAACAAAGGTGTTGAAGCATTGATTACGGGGACTCCTATTAAGAACGACCAATTTTCGTGGACCAGTTCCTTGAACATGACCTTCAATGATAATAAAGTGATCTCTTTGGCAGATGGTTTGGATGAACAATTGGTAGCCACCTCCCGCTCAGGGGTTGGGTTCCTAAAGAATATTCCAGGAATGGCCATGGGACAGATCGTCGCCTTTGATTATGCTTATGATGATCAAGGACAGATCGTAAAAAATGCTGATGGAACGCCAAAACAGGGCGATTTGAAGGCTTTTGGGTCTGCCTATAACAAGTGGTTTGCCGGCTGGAACAATGAATTCAGTTATAAAAATATAAACCTTGGATTTTTGATCGATGGTAAATTCGGAGGCAAATTATTCTCCGGAACAGATTACTTGGGTTATATCAAGGGATTGCACAAAGCAACCCTGGAAAACAGGGAAGAATTGGGCAACCTTGCACCAAAATTCTATGAGAATACCGCCAATAATGCTTCCCATTTATTTGTCAATGATGCTAGTTTCATCAAATTTAGGCAATTGACCTTAGGATATAGTTTTCCTGGAAAGTTGTTCAATGACCGGATCAAAGCATTGAATGTTAGTTTCGTGGGGAGGAACCTGTTTATTCTGATGAAGAAAACAGATAATATCGATCCTGAATCGAGTTACAATGCTACTTTCCCTGGTCTTGAGCTCGGAGGGATGCCTCCGGCAAGAACCTTCGGCCTTAACCTCAATGTTAAATTTTAATTCCTGAATGAAAATGAAAACGAAATCACTAAAATTAATGGGCCTAATCCTGTTTGCAAGTGCTGCGATATTCCAGAGCTGTACGAAGGATTTTGAACAGATAAATACGGATCCAGTGGCTTATGGTCCAACCAATTTCGATCCTAATTTTACCTTTAGCACCGCGCAATTGACCTATACCGGGAGTATAGATTTTGCATACGAAACCTGGCGGGCAAACCTAATCTATGCCGGGACGATGATGCAGGGACTATCTTCGGTGGTGAGTTATTGGGCAGGCGATAAATACCTCAATACCCCTTGGTATACTTCCGCTTATTGGGAAAGAGCTTATGCCGAACAGGTCAAGCCCATAGTCGATGTGGTGGAAGTCACCAAGACCAATCCAAAATATAAAAACCTACATCAGGTTGCGCGTATCTGGAAGGCGTTGGTCTTTGCCCGTTTGACAGATCTATATGGAGATATTCCCTATTCAGAGGCTGGACAAGGCTACTACATGAAAAACTTGTCCACAAAGTATGATAAGCAACAGGATATCTATATGGATATGCTCAAGGAACTGGAAGATGCGGTTTCTAAATTGGATGCAGCAGCTGATCAGGTAAGTGGCGATGTAATCTATGATGGCAATCTAGACAAATGGAAGCGTTTTGGAAACTCGCTGATCCTACGATTGGCCATGCGATTGACCAAAGTGGATGAGGCGACTGCCAAGGCATATGCAACCAAGGTCATCGGGAAAACCTTACAGGGCAATGGTGAAAATGCTTTTTTAAAGCATGATGAATCCGGTGCCCGTGTTACCCAGAATAGAAATAGTCAGGTATTATTGGGTGATGGTGGGCAAGAGCATTATTACGTAAAATGGTCCGATACCTTTATCAATGCACTCAAAAGCAAAAACGACCCGCGTATCAATGTTGCTGTGAGCAAGTTATGGATGAGCGATGGGGTGAAAGAGATGAACCCGAATTATGTAAGCGATCCGGCCCAACAAAAAGGAATGCCCAATGGTAAGGATTTGGGGAATAATCCAGCCTATCGAATTGGTTCACACCCTTCTTATACGACCATGCCAGATTACTCTTCCCCGCATCCGGGTATGATCAAAAGAAATGGAATAACGTTTATCCTAACCTATAGTGAATCGGAGCTCTTGTCTGCCGAAGCTTCCCAACGTTGGGGAATAGGTGCTGCGGCGAGCACCTACTATAAAAACGGCATAAAATCGGGAATTACCTTTCTCGGACAATATGATCCTGCCTTGGCGATTACCGATGCAGCGGCAGAAGCGTATGCCAATGCACATCCTTTAACCGAAGGACTAAAACAGATCGGCATACAGTATTGGCTGCATCAAAATACAGCCTTAAATTTTTATGAATCATGGGCAAATTGGCGTAGGACTGGATTTCCAGAGCTGGTTCCGATCGTGTACTCCACAAGCGATACACAGGGTCAGATCCCTAGACGCTTCCCATATCCCGTTTCTGAAGCTGCAAACTCCAATGCAGAATATTACAAAGCCGCTGGAGCCGCCATTCCAGGAGGGGATAACCTGACCGGTAGGGTCTGGTGGGATAAACAATAGAATAAGTTTAATAGTATAGGTGAATTAGGCGTTTTTTCCTTCTGGGAAAGGCGCCTTTTTTGGGTTTATAAGCATAGGGTTGCCTAGGAGGCATCGTATTCCATCTACAAATAGCTAAAATTCTTACCAATTAATTTTATTGAGTTTCGGCAAAATGTTAATATTGATCATTATTTAACAGATCATTTATTAACTCAAACAATGAAAAAAGGAATGAAATCTGCAGTAGCTATGCTGTTTTTTGCTATCTGCACCTTACAGGTTCATGCCCAAATGCAAAAACCTGCCTCCAATCAAACAGTAAAATCAACCAACAATGCCGGAATAACTACAGAAAATGCTGCGGAATTAAAAGCGGCTGCTGCAAAGGCCAAAGAAGAAGCTAAACGAATAAAAGCGGCCGAAAAGGCGGAAAAGAAAAGAATCAAGGCGGAAAGGGATGCGTTGAAGCGTTTGGAAAAGATAAAGAAGGTAGAGAAGAAAATAGCCAAGGCTAAGAGAGAGAAGGAAAAAGCTTTGAAAAATGTGGCCGATCTGGAGGAGAAATTAAGCAAAACCCACAAAAACATCGAAAAGATCGGAGATAAATTGGAAAAATTAGACCGCAAAGGGGAAGTGCCTGATACGGAACAGGAAAAAGCGATGAATAAAATTTCGAAAGAAATGCTGAAGATCAAAAAATTAGAGCTTGAATTGGAAAAGGCCAGAAGAAAGGCCTATAAGCTTTAATTACTCAGTTGCTTTCTAAGTATCTGCAGCAGGCTGAGCACCATAATGCCCGATGCTAAAAACAGTCCTTCATGTGTGTAGAGATAGGCGTGTCGAATCAGGCCGCCTATTCCCTGCAACATTAATAGGAATTCATTCAAAAAGATACCCAACAACAGCCCATATATGCCGAGTTGAATATGTTTTCTGATCAGCAACAGACCTTTTTGAAAGGCATAGGCCAAAATAAATAGCGAAATAATCACCAAAAGGACGAGGTGAAGATATGCAATAACAATAGGCCTAAAACCATAAACCAATTGGCTTAAGGATGGGATGATGGAAACGGCCTGCAAGACCAATTTCATACAAACCGCTAAGGCCACACAAGTCCAAATTACCCGTACTTCTTTTCCGATACCTGCCTCTCCCGGCTTAGCTTTTACTTTTATGGCCCGAATTATAAAGGAAAGCCATAAGAACAGTTGTACAATAACAGTTACAATCAATAGCCCGTATAACCAAGCCGGAAAACCTTTCCACCATAAAACGGAAAGAAAATAGGCCGGAACCACCGTTATACTATATATTAAGGCAAATCGTTCAGAGATGATGTTTTTTCCTACCCTTTCGGAAAGCCATTTATTGATCAAGGCAAAAAAGCCAAAGAAAAACCAGCCATTATACTGAAAATGTAAATAGAAATACACAGAGGCCAATTGTTTCAAGGGATCCAGTTGATCGGTCACCTTCAGATAGACTAAAGCATAGGTGCCTATCGAACTGAGTACATGATACAGCAGGGCGGCTTTTACAAGGGTAATGATCGGTTTTGTTAGGCTACTTGATCGAAGATCCTTCCAGAGCATGTAACAAAATCCATAAGAAGCTAAGACTACCAAAAAGGAAAAGGCAATTGAAAAGAAGGCATATCCCGAGATCGAAAAAGCAATCAACATACAGAAGGAACTTAACAGGTTAAGCCATAAAACAGACTGGTATTTTTTAGGAACCTTATCGGTGGAACCTAAGCCAAGTACAATAAGGATCAAAAAAACCATCAATGCTTGAGAAACCCAACCCGCAAAAGCAAAATGGGAATGCGCATGCATGATGTTTTTCTGATCGATCCAAGGCAAGGGAAAAAGAAATTTCATGCGCATCATAAAACCCCATAATCCTACGATCAAAAAATTGAATACACTCCATTGTATCCAATTTCTAAAACTCATATTACCCAAA
>Ga0308157_10010260_pt1 | contig 10198 bp, 14 predicted proteins | sample PhyBR1_FD_201035 | JGI IMG/M metagenome (GOLD analysis project Ga0308157, IMG submission 201035) | Phyllosphere microbial communities from UC Gill Tract Community Farm, Albany, California, United States - DLSLB.R1 | ecosystem: Host-associated > Plants > Phyllosphere > Unclassified | place: USA... | reverse complement strand
GTGTTCTTGCTCTTGGGAAAGATGCTGGCTTGCTCTGCCCCGAGGACCCATGGGCTCATCGAGCACCGAGGTGCGCGCGCGCCACTTGGCCACGGCCTTGGGGTTGATGCCGTGGAGCTGGACCAAGGACCGATGGGAGCCGGTCGCTAGCTGGAGCTCTGCGCGGATACGCGGCGTTGTGCGGGCGCTGCCATGCAGGCGGATTGCCATAGTGCTTTCTCCTGTTCCAGGCTGAAGAATGCACCATGACTTCCTGGGACCGTACATCTCAATCAGGGGCAAAGTCCATGTTTTCTTTTGACATTTGTAGGAACACCAAGCTGAAAGAATTCCAATTTATCCTCTTCAAAAGCGACTGTCCATACAATACTGTCAAGAAAATAGTTATCAATCTCCGGCATTCTGCGCTTGAGCTGTCCCAGTTTTTTCTCTATAGCATTTCTGCTGTCATTTGCGCTTAAACCATAAGGTAAAGGTCCGGTGTAAATTCCATTCCTTCCGTCATCTCCAGATATTAGAATTTCAAGTTGACTAAATATGAAAGCACCTTCGCTTTTGGGTGCTATCCCAGTTCCTTTTGCATCTATTTCAAATGACATTGAAAGACCTTGTCCTTTTATGGGGATAAGTGTTTCCAATGACCGGCCTATTTTAGGTCGACTATTAATGCCATTTTTGGTTAAAAATTCGTCGAGCGGCTCATGCGTACTGCTATGGCCTAAAAAAAACATCAGTTCTGTTGCATTCATTCCTTTGCCTTGTTACGTTGGTGATGGCGTTCTTAATATGTTGATCCCAATCCAGGTTTCTCAACTCTTGCGCAGCTTTGTCATAGGTATTCTTGCATCCGTGATCCTCATTTTCCATAATCATTGGAGATGGCATCTGTATCCGTTTTACAGCTTCATTGAGGTTTTCCGTATCCTGAGAGATTCTTCCAGGAGTGTTTTTATACCGCCAATTTTGTCCTTCGGCATGAATATCTGGGGGAACAGCAATTGTGGGGGCATTGTTTCGGACAGATTTCCTGTTTTCTGAAGCTTGAGCATCGCTAATTTTTACAACAGAATCCCTTAATTCATTGATCTTGTTTTCGGCAGATTTTTCGAGAGATGCACCTGAAGGGGGATGTTCTTTCTCTAGCCCGCTGCCTTTGAGTGATTTTTTGTCGTTGTTCTTCGCACTTTTTTCCTTGGCAGCTTTCCCTGCGGCTTTTTCGTTTGCTTCCCGTCCCATTTTTTTCGGAAGCCTCTGTTGCCGCTGCTGCGGCCTTCTTCCCATACTTGACTCCGGTAGCCGCCATCCCAGCGCCCGGGACCATGGCTGCCTCGCTCAAGGCTGCGTTGACTTTATCGCCATCGGCAAGATAAATTAAAGCGTTGGCGCCGTCGGCAATTTCGCCTACGCAAGGCAATTGAACCGACGTCCCAGGCAGACGTTGGGGTTCAGAACGCCTGCTGAGATGTTTGATGAAGGTGTTGCGTTGACAGATTGAATCCACCGCCGCTGCCGGTCCGAGTTTGTAAGGATTAATTTGATTTTTGAGCATGCCTAACAAACTTACACATTCACCTAATTCTAAGAAAATATCCTTTATCAAAAAAATCACGATTAAAATTATTTCTTGCATCGTCAATATTTATTGAAAACTCTTTCGCATTTAAATTAATAGCCGATTGATTGTTAAAGATGAATTTTGCGATATTTGGGATAATGCAATCATTGGATAATCTATTTTCAATAAAATTGAACAATATTTTTATATTATCTTCGCGCTCACTATTCTTTTGAAAAAATTTGTTGCAACTTTGATGCGTCTTATCTGAAATCATTGCTGCATTAAAACTGCGTCCGTTAATGGTTGCACGGATACTTCCGGCAAATATTGTTTCAGGTATCCGAAATAATCCAACTTCAGTAAATTCCTTGTAATTTTTAGATTCTTGATTTCTCTCTTCAAAATACAATAAAAATGATGACATAATTATTTAGGATGAATTGTGTGAATCGCCTACGGTTTCTTCATGATTATTCGGATGAACATGTGGTAGACGACCTTCTGTACTGCCTGGTTTTGTTAGGGTGGGCGGGATGCTACATAGGCGCACCACAAGCACACCTTTTCGCAAGACTGATTACCTCACTGCGGCTATCTGCATATACATTTTGTCCTCGCTGTATCCCGATAGCATCTTGACTAACAAATCGCCCCACCACCGGATCGTAATACCGAAGTCGGTTGTAGTGCAGCCCTGTCTCTTCACCAAGCTGCTGCCCCTGTAACCGGAAGGGCTGCTCAATCGGCGGCGGTGGAGGTGGTGCAACAGGCTTTGAACCCCAAGCCCGCTGACGGGCCGATCATCGGTGCCGGTCCTCAACACGTTACGCATGACCGCCTCATCCCAGACCTTGTAGTCCGCAGCCCAGGCTACCTGGCCTTGCTCGTCGGTCAGCTCCAGCGGCGCGCCGATCTGGTCGCACTGGTTCCGCAGGCTGGCCGTCTTTGCCGGGCATGGAGTCCAGCAGGTTGCCGGCGGGGTCGAAGGTAAATAGTTCGCGGGCCAGCGGGCTGCCAAACTATAGGTATAAGAGCAGATCAGAGATGCAATGCCTCCTTACCGGCCGGTATCATCCTTCTCTCTTTCTCCAACTAGATATTCCAAGAATCTATCTAAATTAAGGAACATCTTATAGTCTGCGCCGAAGTATCTCCACACTTGCGGCTCAATAATTTCTTCTATCCATACAAAATAGGCCTCTTCAGGTTCGTAAGGATTTAGTGCAAAAAGTGCGCAGTGACTTGCAGAAATACTTTTGGGCGGATTTTCAGACCAGTTTTCTCTTCTTAAATTTAACCATTCCCTTGCAATTTCGTTATTGTATATCTCTGATATTTCTTTAAGACTTAGCCAGTCTTGATCGAGATTGGCATTTTTCCAGCTGCTTGCATATTCAAACCGAGATTTGAGCATTGGAGAGAGTTTTCTGAAGCTGCAATCAAGCATCATGATTTCATCTCTATGATCCTCTTCTTCACCAATTTTCTGACCCCCATGCTCAGGGTCGTTTGCATTTCTGGAAAATAGCTTTTCCATAAGATAAGTTGTATTGTCCATTAACAGCCTCCTGAATAGCCTCGAAAATTATTGCACCAAGCTTCAATGGCTAATATTTTCTCAATTATTCATCAGGATTTTTATTAGGTCTGAATTGATATCTCTTGGAGAAACTCCAGCATTGTTTTTTAGAAATGGATCTGCTCCATTAATTATAAGAATTTTTGCCATTTCAAAATTCTCTGACGTATTTTGAGCGAGTAATCTTAGGAGTGGAGTTGCTCCAGTGCTATTTTTTTCGTTTACGGAAGCCCCAGATTGGATGAGAAATTCTATATTTCTCTTGCATTTGTATTCGCAACTAAAATGTAGAGCCGTCCAGTTTACACTGTCCTTTTGATTGACGTTGGCACCATGCTCTATGAGCCATCTAAGAAAATTATTATTCTCATCACTCATGGCTGCGCGCATTAATGGCGTTATCTGACAATCTTTTCTTGGATCGGCAGAATTTACACTTGCCAAACCTGATGATATTAGTTTTTTCATTGCTTCAAAATCATCTGAAACAAATGCATCTATCATTTCTGAGTGGATTTTGGTATTATTTTTCATGGTGGTTCGTATTTGTGGCTTATATTTGATTTAAGGTCTTCTATTTGATAGAAGATAGCGTTGTTCGTATGATCATTAAACAGGGCTTGAATCATGCTGCCGAAACCGGTTGTAATGCAGCCCCGTCTCTTCATCAAACTGCTGCCCCTGTAACCGGAAGGGCTGCTCAATCTACGGCGATGGAGGTGGTGCAACAGGCTTTGACCCCCAAGTCCGCGCGCTGACCGGCCGATCACCGGTGCCGGTCCGCAACACCTGGGCATGACCGCCTCGCCCCAGACCTTGTAGTCCGCAGCCCAGGCTACCTGGCCTTGCTCGTCGGTCAGCTCCAGCGGGGATTTATTCCATTGAATTTATGAATTTGCTGTATTTTTTTATCCAGCCATTATTGCCATAAATTTCGCCAGTTAAGCCGTCACTTAGTTCTGATATATCTTCAACTCCTTGATAGCTTATACCAATAACTTCTTGCTCTGCCATTCGTAGAATTCTGAATAAAGCGGAATCAACTGCGAAAGCTACTAGGAAATCAAAATGAGATTTCTGATTTCCTGAAAGTGAGGCATAAAACTCTTGCAACCTCTTTGCTTCATCTGTTGCGTATTTCCCGTTTGCACAGTCGGTGACTCTTTCTATAGATGAGTCTCTAACTGTGTGGATAATGTCTTCGCCAAATTTATCTAGTGTTGAATCTTGCATATTATTTATTCCAAGGAATTCTGCTCGATTTAGTAGTTCATAGACTTCTAGAGCGGGTTATGCACTTTACGTGTGTTTTGAGAAAATGAGGATGAAAAATTCTTTGATGGAATTAACGGCTTGCATGTAGGCTCGTAACATGCGCTAAAGATTTAAGGTTATTGCAAGCTCGCGCTCTGGTGTTTGCTTAATGTCTACTAGGAATTACGCAAACTGTATTCACTGATTTAAAAATATTCTATTTGAATACGTCAGATAACATCGACGACTTACGGAATTTTTAATCTAGACTGCAGGGCGAGATCTCCCATTATTTGAAAAATTTATAGCACCTTGCGTAAATAATATCTACAAAATTAGATATTCATATTTCCTGAGTTCATGTATTCAATGATTGAATTAAGGCGATTAACTACTTTTGATGAAAAGTTTCAGCTGATCAAGGGCATTGGTTAAATCATGAAACGCTGGATCTTTTCTATCTATGGAGTTTTTTAATGAATAAAATTCTTGTGAGGCAATATAAATTTTTCGCATGAAATAGTGAAATTCATATGGTCCAAATTGTTCTTCTTGGTACTTTATATACAGTCTATCTTTAATGTTTGAGAATGACAATGAGAATGAAGAATCTGTAGCGCTGAACTCTGTTTTTCCCCCATTTTTTATAGATAGCAAATCATCGATCAATGAAATTATTGATAGATAAATCATCATCTTGAATTTTTTGTTTATTTTTGATGTAATTGTTTCATTATCTAATATAAATTCCATGTCTCCCAAATCAAAACCAGATGGTTTTTCTTCATTTACCTTCGAAAAGGATACATTTATCATTATTTGCTCGCTTCTAGCTTTATATGCCGTAATTGTTCTATTGCCATCGTGCGAATCAAAAACACCTTTGATTCTGTCAATTTTTCCATTGACTAGCATTCTTTTTTCGTAAGTTTGAATGCGTTTTTTGGATCACTAACTCTTACTCAATTTTTTACAAGGCATTCACAAGTTTTCTGTAACTCTGCTTGCGCTGTACCTGGTTCAAGCAAATCACCAAGACCATCGGGATGAGTGCCACTTATATGTCTTTCGTCAATATGTTGGAATCCCTCCCTGCTATTTCCCGGCTCGATTCGAGGTTTGTGTTATTTTCTTCCAGGGAGACCAAGTAGAACAAACCACTCAATAGGATTTATGGTGTATTGATATAAGTTAAATTCACCCAAGAGTTAAATAGGACCTTGACTAACAAACCGCCCAACGACCGGATCGTAATACCGAAACCGGTTGTAGTGCAGTCCGGTCTCTTCATCAAACTGCTGTCCCTGAAAGCGGAAGGGTTGCTCAATGGGCGGCGGTGGAGGTGGTGCAACAGGCTTTGAGCCCCAAGCCCGAGCGCTGACCGGCCGATCATCGGTGCCGGTTCGCAACACGCTGCGCATGACCGCCGCACCCCAGACCTTTTAGTCCGCAGCCCAGGTTACTTCGCCCTGCTCGTCGGTCAGCTCCAGCGGCGCGCTGATCTGGTCGCACTGGTACCAGTAGGTGCTGTGTTCCTCGCCTGAGACCTGCACGGTGGTCAGCCGCACAAAGCTGCCCGGCCCATAGACCCATAGATATAGAGCGCCTGTCTTGCGCCCCGCTGGCTGTGAACCATGAGGTCACCGTCCCAAAGGTAGTGGGTGCTGCCGAAGGCATCGCTCTTGGAGACGCGCCGACCTAGGGGGGTCGTAGGCGAAGCGCGTGGTCTGGCCCTAGCAGTCGGTGTAGGCCACAAGGCGGTCGGCCTCATCCCAGGCCAGGCGCTTGGAGCCGCTCTTGGCGTCAATGATTTCCACGGTGCGGCCCCGGGCGTCATGGCGGTAGCGCGTGGTGCGGCCCAGCGGGTCGGTGGCCTGCACAAGGTGGCAGTGGGCATTGCATTGCTGCTGCCATTCGTGGCCCAGGGCTTCGCGAAGTGTGGCGACTAGGTCTCGCGGGCCGATGCGGCCTGTGATGGCACCTGTGGCGTTTGCTCAATGAGTTGTTTTGTTTTGTGAAAACTAGTGAACCCCAATTATTTTAAATCGGGATGCTTTAATTCGTGATGACCGTTGTTATTGAAAATAGTTATCTTTTTTGGACCTATGCATATCAAGGTTTCTTTGTGAACCGAAATATCCTCACATTCCTTTATTTCTTTGATTTTATACAATTTGGATTTTTCTTTTTTATAGTCCAAGGAAAAAAGTCCTTCATTGGAAGAGAAATATATTTTGTTCTGAAAGAAAACCATCTTGGTCAGAATCATGTTGTCATCATAATGACTCATGTCTTTGAAGCCATTCTTGAAATCACCTCGAAGTATGGCCCCGTTGAATCCGCATGCCCAGATAACTCCATCTGGGGCACAGAAAATACTCATAATTATTTCGTCAGTTGAAATATCAACTTCACTCCACAATTTTCCATCAAAGTGATATATTCCATCTCGTCCAGCAGCATAAAGATCATCTTCTGAATAACCATCTATATCAGAAATATCATCACCTATTTCAAGAGTATTTAGTGATAAATTAGCCTTTGGGGCAGGGCTCTGTTTTCTGAGTTTTCCTGCAATATCGCGCCATCCATTTGTGCCGCGTTTATATATTTGTCCTCCACCTCCACATGCGTATAATACGCCATCTATTTCTTTTAAAGAATTCAAATATCCATATATTGGAAGTTCTTTGTCCAATCCTGCTTCTGCGATATTCTCGGTGCTCGCGCCACCAGGCCAATAAACTGATATCTCCCCATTATTCGATAGAATTACATATTTTCTCCTATTTCCCATAGCCTTGATTGAAGAGCAGATGCTAACTGTTGTGAAATTAGGCAAATCTAGGTGTCTCCAAGGATCTCCCGAAGATTGAGCATCATAAAAGAAAATCCTACTGAACTTTGCAGAATCATCGATGCCATCCGGCCTTGATGAAAACATATAGTAATCATCCTCGATCGCCAGACATTTATCAAAGATTATGGGTGTGGATTTCATATGTGCTCCGCTATCTTTGCGGACCTCCTTGAGTGGTTTTTCCTGGTCCAATTTTTTAGGAGCCTATTGGTATCTTACCGCTGGGGTCTGCTCGTACAATGGTGGTTGCATCCAATCCTTTCGATTGATGAAAAATACGGAGCTGAGCTTCTATTAAAATAGGATTGCATCCAGTTATTCTTCCAGCCAATATTGCGCCAGCGGCTTCAAGTACACCAAGTGGTGCTGTGCATCCACACAGATAACAAGACCTTCATCTTCTGTTATTCCATAAGGGTGAGAGCTTCCTCTGTTGCCGCTGCTGCGGCCTTCTTCCCATACTTGACTCCGGTGGCCGCCATCCCAGCGGCCGGGATCATGGCTGTCGCGCTCAAGGCTGCGTTGACTTTATCGCCCTCGGCAAGATAAATCAAAGCGTTGGCGCCGTCGGCAATTTCGCCAACGCCGGGGATGAGGCCCACGACATCCAGACCTGTGTGCACAACGTCGCTGCCCCGGCGCTGCCACCAGCTTTTTCCTAGGCGAGGGGTTTGATGGGGGGGCGTGGCTCCGTGGAGGTTGGGGGCCGTGTCGGGGATGACCAGTCCCGAGGTGTTGCCTATCGGCCCTGGAAAAGGGGCGGCGTTGGGCCTGACCTGTGCAGGTTCTGCTGGGTCAATACACCAACGAGAACACGAACGGGTTGCTCAGGCAGTATCTTCCCAAAGGACTTGGCCTGTCGGGCTACTCGCAAGCGGGCCTGGATGCGATCGCAAGGCAATTGAACCAGTGTCCAAGGAAGACGCCGAGGTTCAGAACACCTGCTGAAATGCCGGCCTTCTGGTTGCCGCAGGTGCGGCGGGTGACGTTGCCGTGCACGTCGTATTCAAAGTGCAGGTCTTGGTAGAAGCGCAGGCGGTTGTCGCCTACGACGCCCAGGGTGGTGTCCACGGACTGGCCATCTTTGCCGGGCATGGATGCCATGCAGATTGCCGGCGGGGTCGAAGGCAAATAGTTCGCGGGCCAGCGGGCTGCCTTGTGCGGGCAGGCTGGCGAGGATGCGGCCCGTGGTGTCGTAGCGGAAGTCCTGGCGGCCGCACGGGGAGTTTGCATGGCGTTATTTTAATGAATTTTATTAAATTAATATTTAATTTTGATTTGTGATATTTTTCAATTTGGTTATTTTCTTGTTATTTCTTCCTGTTTGATTTATAAATATTTCTTTGAACTCACTATTGATGGCAGTCGTGGATATTTTTTTTCCATTCATTTCTTCAAATATTCCCTTGTCAGTTTCAAAAGTAAGAGCAAGTGGATTTTTTTTGAAATATGAAAATCTGCAAACGCATAAGTCATTTATTATAACTGCTCCATTTGTTTTTGATTCATCCATGAATAATCTTGTGTTTATTTTTTCATTAATTATTTTTAAAATATTTGACAGTCTAAATCCATGGAGATCAAGACCGCTACTCCATATTTCTCCTTTGAATGTGTACAATTTAAAATTAACACCTTGATTTTTTCGAACTGTCGGATAGTATTTTTCAAATAATTCATGATCGTTTGGATCTCCTGTTCCGTCGAAACCCATTGATAATGCATCTTCTCTAGTTGAGGGCGTTTTATCTTTTGATTCAATGTTTGTGCATATATCTCCATTAATATATGTTATTAATATTAGGTTGATTTTTTGGTAATCTATAATCATTTTTAAAAAGGAGATGTTCCTTGTGATGAAGTGGCTTCTTTGTTAATGAACTTACCCAATTAGTTTTGGGATGATGCATAATCTTTATTTTTGGCTAATTGTAAATTGTATCAATTTGACTTGATGGGGATAAAGTTTTGGAGAGCTGAATTTTGCAGAAGGTTCTTATTTTTTCGTAATAACTGGCTCATGCCAAATATCCTCGTAACCCTCATTGTCAATGATAAATCTATAACCTGGTGCAAGAGCCAAGTACGGCATGATTGCGGGCCATACATCTGGGACGTGGCCAATGTGTATTGGCTTAAAAAAATCAGGATCTTCAGAGTACTCTCCTGCCCAAATATACCAGCCGGCAGTCCCATTTTCAGGATGGGCTCTCATTCCTGTTACGGGTTGTTTTCCTTTCGTTTGCAAGGCGATGCCAATTTTTAAACTCTCATCCGGATAAGATTCTGGAGATCCAGCCAGAATACATTTTTCTTTCTGAAGAGAATTGATTTTGCTATGATCGTTCATATTTTCCAAGCCATACATTTAGAGAATACAAATGCTTGTCCGCCTTGAATTCTAGAGCATGTGGGACCGTGTGACTGAACTGAAGAAACTTGTGTCTGTTTAACTACATCGTTATTTCCAGTTCGATAGTGCTCCACGACAAGTGGGTCAATATGGTCGGCTACCATTTTGGCTTCAATGCCGCCAAAACTACACAAGATTTTCCTTGTACAGCGACGGTCTGTTGTGCCGTTGGACCACAAGGACCTAGTCTTTGATATTTCCCAATTCTTTGCTTTGGCCGGTGCGCAGATACTGCAACTGCTGGGTCTGGCCCCAGACCTTGTAGTAGCTGGCGGCCCAGACGATGCGGCCGGCTTCGTCGGTGAGTTCCTGGGGGGGGCGCCGATCTGGTCGCAGTGGTAGTAGTAGGTGGCGAAGCTGGTCTGGACCGTTTCAGTATCTGCCTGTGCGTTGCGGTTTTCTTCGCTTTTCCATTCCGACTCCAGCTTGGCCAGGGGCACGAAGCTGTCGGGCTCGTAGAGGTATTCGCTCAGGCGTGAGCCACGGATTTCCCCGGCGAGCAGGTCGCCGTCGTAGAGGAAGGTGGTGCGCCCG
>Ga0308157_10010258_pt1 | contig 10199 bp, 8 predicted proteins | sample PhyBR1_FD_201035 | JGI IMG/M metagenome (GOLD analysis project Ga0308157, IMG submission 201035) | Phyllosphere microbial communities from UC Gill Tract Community Farm, Albany, California, United States - DLSLB.R1 | ecosystem: Host-associated > Plants > Phyllosphere > Unclassified | place: USA... | reverse complement strand
AACTACAACGAAAATCGGCCTCCCATTAAATGCCTATCCTCCTCTTCTCCATGATGGTGATTGCTTTGCAAAAAAGGCCGCAATTCCCTCTGCGGCCTCTGGCGTTTCCCATGTATCCGCAAGGCGGGTAAGCGTCATTTCGATGACGGACTCTTCTATCGGACTTCCCAGCGCATGAACCAACCGCTTTGAGGCAGCAACCGCTGCCGGGGCAGTTGAAAAATACGGCCTGATCTCGGACTCAACTGCCGCATCAAGCTGCTCTGCTTCGACCACCTGATGCAGCAATCCGATATGCTTTGCTTCGTTTGCATCAAACAATCGTGCCGAGGTGAAGGATCTCAGTGCATGGGCCTGACCGATACGCGCCACGACATAGGGACTGATGGTTGCCGGTATTAGGCCGAGCTTCGTTTCCGTTAGCCCGAAATGCGCGCTGGCCACGCCAATTGCTGCATCGCAAACGCTGATCAGACCAACACCACCGCCATAGGCTTGCCCGTTCACGCGCCCGATCAATGGTTTCGGCAGGTCGCGCAATGCTTTGAGCATCAGCGCAAGCTTGCGCGCCGCTTCAATACGTTGTGCACGCGAAGCACTGACCTGCTCACGCATCCAGCCAAGATCGCCGCCTGCACAAAAACTGGTGCCGCTGCCGGTCAGGATCACGAGCCGCACCGAGTCGTCATTTGCAAGCCGAAGCGTGGCAGTCAGAAGCTCATCAATCATCAGACCGGACAGCGCATTATGCTGCTCAGGTCGGTTGAGCGTTAGCGTAGCAACGCCACGCTCGTCAGTAGCAAGCTGGATGGTTTCAAACTCTGTCATGCCGCTTTATCCTGACGGAGTGCTTGCGCAAACAAAGCTGCTGAACTCAGCTTTTCAATATCAAGACCTGTTTCAAAGCCAAGGCGTTGCAGCATTTCCGCGACAGCCACAGTATCGACATTGCCCTTGGCACCGGGTGCAAAGGGACAGCCACCAAGCCCGCCTACGGATGCATCGAACACCCGCAAGCCCTTCTCCAAGCTGACGCGGATATTATCGAGCGCCCGTCCATTTGTGTCGTGATAGTGCCCCGCCAGACTATGCGCTGGTGCCACATTCAAAACTGCATCCAGCATGGCGCTCACAGTTTCCGGTGTTCCTCGCCCAATCGTGTCACCGAGGCTCACCTCATGACAGCCAAGCGAAAAGAGCTGCTCTGTGACTTCGGCAACCGCCTGCGGCGCGGTCGATCCATCATAGGGGCATTCGACAACGCAGCTGACATAGCCGCGAATGGCCAACCCATCATTGATGGCCGCACCAATCACTGGCGCAAGCCGCTCAGTGCTCTCCGCAATCGTGCAGTTGATATTGGCTTTGGAAAAACCTTCGGATGCTGAAATGAAGACGGCAATCTCATCGACATTGGCGTTCGCCGCGAGCTCATAGCCCTTCATATTAGGCACGAGCACTGAATAGCGCACGCTGTCGGCACGGCGGATACCGGCCATAACTTCCATAGCATCGGAAAGTTGTGGCACCCATCGTGGGCTGACAAAACTCGTTGCCTCGATGCGGGAATAGCCACAATCGGACAGGCGGTCGATCAACGCAATCTTGTCGGCTGTCGGCACAAAACGCTTCTCGTTTTGCAGGCCGTCACGCGCAGCCATTTCGACGATTTCAACGTGTTCAGCCATGTTCTTCCTCCAATTGGACTAACAGTGCGCCTTCATTGACCTGATCGCCAGCCACGACATTCACAGTTGCGACCTTGCCGTCACGCGGTGCAGTCAATGAAAGCTCCATCTTCATCGCTTCCATCGTCACAAGCCGGTCGCCTTTGGCGACGCTGGCACCTTCCGCGACGGAAACCAGTCGCACAAGTCCTGGCATCGGCGACAGAATGCGGCTTTCGCCCGAAGCCTCCTCCTCTGCGCCGATAGACTCAACATAATGAAATATGGTGTCGCGGCCTTCGAACTGCACGGTCACGTCATGGCCGTTGCGCGAGACTGTCGCCTCCGCAACGCGGCCATCAGCGGCAAAGCGAACCAGACCGTTTTCGTAATTGCGGACTTCAACACCGCCAAAAGCAAAACCGAAATGCCCGTCGCCCTTGGTCGTGAAGCTTACCGTATGGCGTTCGCCATGATGATCGAGCAGAACCGAACGCGATGCCTCCCCCCAAAGGCGGAACCCACGCAGGCTGCACCATGGGTCGCCTTCTTGTGGCGCATTCAGAAGACCAAGCACACCCAATGAAGCCAGCGCAAAAGCGATATCTGACGGTTGTTCCTCCCTGAACAACACAGCCGACGCACGGGCAATAAGCCCCGTATCAACATCGCCCGAGCGAAACGCTTCCAGCTTGCAAAGGTCGGATAAGAACTGGCGATTGGTGACAAGCCCGGCGATACGTGTCTTGTTCAACGCGCCTTCAAGCCGGTTCAACGCCTCGTCGCGGGTAGCGCCATGCGTGATAATCTTGGCAATCATCGGATCGTAGAACGGTGTGATGGTGTCGCCACTGCGCACGCCGGAATCAACCCGCGCATTTTCAGGCGCTGCAAACAGCGCAAGCTTTCCGGTCGCAGGCAGAAAATCACGTGCCGGGTCTTCGGCATAAAGCCGCGCCTCAAAAGCCCAGCCATGAATGGCAAGCTCGTCCTGACGCTTCGGCAGTGCTTCGCCGGACGCCACGCGCAATTGCCATTCGACCAGATCTAGGCCAGTGATCGCTTCCGTCACCGGATGCTCAACCTGCAGCCGCGTGTTCATTTCCATGAAGAAGAATAGGTCGGATCGCAGCCCTTCCGAGACGTCTGCGATAAACTCCACCGTGCCTGCGCCGGAATAACCAATGGCTTGTGCGGCCTTCACCGCTGCATCGCCCATGACAGCGCGCATGTCAGCCGTCATGCCGGGCGCTGGCGCTTCCTCAATCACCTTCTGGTGGCGGCGCTGCAACGAGCAATCGCGCTCAAAAAGATGCACCGCATTACCAAAACTATCGCCAAAGACCTGCACCTCGATATGGCGCGGCTTGGTCATGTATTTTTCTACCAGCACGGCGCTATCGCCGAACGATGCTTCCGCTTCGCGTCGCGCACTGTCCAGTGCAGTTGCAAAATCGGCAGAATTATCAACCCTGCGCATACCCTTGCCGCCGCCACCGGCGCGGGCCTTGATCAGCACGGGATAGCCGATCCGGTCAGCCTCGCTTTTCAGAAAAGCGCCATCCTGATTATCGCCGTGATAACCGGGCACGACTGGCACACCCGCCTTTTCCATCAGTGCTTTGGCAGCATCTTTTAGCCCCATGGCGCGAATGGCTTTTGCCGACGGGCCAATGAAGATGAGCCCTGCCGCTTCGACAGCATCCACAAAACCGGCATTTTCCGACAGAAAGCCGTAGCCCGGATGGATCGCCTCTGCTCCGGTTTCAAGTGCTGCTTTGATGATGGCTTCGACATTCAAATAGCTTTGCGCAGAAACGGCAGGGCCGATGCGCACGGCCTCGTCGGCCATTTCGACATGAAGCGCATTGACATCCGCGTCGGAATAAATCGCGACTGTGGCAATGCCCAACTGGCGTGCCGTGCGAATGATCCGGCAGGCGATTTCTCCGCGATTGGCAATCAGTATTTTTTGAAACATCTGATCGCCCTCTTTACATTCTGAAGATGCCGAAGCGCGTCGGCTCGACTGGAGCATTCAGCGTTGCAGAAAGCGATAGACCAAGCACTTCGCGGCTCTTGCGTGGATCGACAATGCCATCATCCCAAAGCCGCGCCGAGGCATAAAGCGGATGGCTCTGGCGCTCGAACATTTCCAGCGTCGGGCGCTTAAACTCGGCTTCCTCTTCCGCCGACCATGTGCCGCCGGTGCGCTCAATCCCCTCGCGCTTGACTGTGGCCAGCACCCCCGCCGCCTGTTCACCCCCCATCACCGCAATTCGGCTGTTCGGCCATGTCCACAGGAAGCGCGGTGAATAGGCCCGTCCTGCCATGCCATAATTGCCCGCCCCATAGGATGCACCGATTAGCATGGTGATCTTCGGCACATTGGCTGTTGCCACTGCAGTCACCAACTTGGCGCCGTGCTTGGCTATACCCTCGGCCTCATATTTGCGACCGACCATGAAACCAGTGATATTTTGCAGGAAGATCAGCGGAATATTGCGTTGGCAGCAAAGCTCTATGAAATGCGCACCCTTCAAGGCGGCTTCGGAAAACAACACGCCATTATTGGCGATAATGCCCACCGGCATCCCGTAAAAGCTCGCAAAACCGCAAACCAGTGTAGGACCAAATCGCGCCTTGAACTCATCAAAGTCGGAACCATCGACCAGCCGCGCAATCAGCTCGCGCACATCATAGGGAATGCGGGTGTCAGCCGAGACAATTCCGAGAATTTCTTCCGCGTCATAAAGCGGTGCTGCACCATCGCCTCTCGGAATAAACTCGCGCTTTTGGCTGTTTAGATTGGCGGCGATGGCGCGTGCTATTTGCAGCGCATGAGCATCGTCATTGGCGAGATGATCTGCGACACCGGATAGCCTTGTATGCGTATCGCCACCACCGAGATCTTCCGCGCTCACCACTTCGCCCGTCGCAGCTTTCACCAGCGGCGGACCAGCAAGAAAGATCGTACCCTGATTGCGCACGATGACCGTCTCGTCGCTCATGGCAGGCACATAAGCGCCACCTGCCGTACACGATCCCATGACGACCGCGACCTGCGGAATGCCCGCTGCCGACATTTGGGCCTGATTATAGAAAATACGCCCAAAATGATCGCGATCCGGGAAAACCTCGTCCTGATTAGGCAGGTTAGCGCCACCGGAATCGACCAGATAAATGCAAGGGAGACGATTCTCACCCGCAATCTCCTGTGCGCGCAGATGCTTTTTCACGGTGATCGGATAATAGGTGCCGCCCTTCACCGTTGCATCATTGCAGACAATCATGCATTCGCGGCCAGATACGCGGCCAATGCCGGTGATCATACCGCCGGAAGGTGCTGCACCAGCATACATGCCATGCGCTGCAGTCAGTCCCACTTCCAGAAACGGCGAACCCGGATCAAGCAGTTGCGCCACACGATCACGCGGCAGAAGCTTTCCGCGCGAGATATGGCGTTCACGCGCCTTCTCACCGCCACCATCAATGGCCGTGCGCGATGCTTGTGCCACCACGTCAATCGCTGCAAGCATGGCTTTGCGATTGGCTTCAAAGGCAGCGCTGCGTGTCGAAATTTCAGATTTCAGAACCGGCATCAGCGGGTCTCCTGAAAGAGTTCCCGTCCGATCAGCATCCGCCGGATTTCCGATGTGCCAGCGCCGATTTCATAAAGCTTCGCGTCACGTAAGAGACGACCTGTCGGATAATCATTGATATAACCGTTGCCGCCCAGCGCCTGTATCGCCTGCAACGCCATTTGCGTAGCGTTTTCAGCTGCATAGAGAATGCAGCCAGCTGCATCCTTACGCGTCGTCTCGCCACGATCACACGCCGCTGCCACCGCATAGACATAGGCGCGCGAAGCGTTGAACAGCACATACATATCGGCAAGCTTGCCCTGCATCAGCTGGAACTCGCCAATCGGCTGGTCGAACTGCTTGCGCTCATGCACATAAGGCATAACCACATCGAGGCAGGCCGCCATGATGCCAAGCGGGCCGCCCGCCAGCACCACCCGCTCATAATCAAGGCCGGACATCAGCACATTGACGCCCTTGCCTTCCGCTCCAAGCAGATTTTCGGCGGGCACTTCACAATCCTCAAACACCAGTTCGCAGGTATTGGAGCCGCGCATACCGAGCTTGTCCAATTTCTGCGCGGTGGAGAAGCCTTTGAAACCCTTTTCGACGATAAAGGCACTGATCCCACGCGGACCAGCAGACGGGTCAGTCTTAGCATAAACCACCAGCACTTCGGCATCAGGGCCGTTGGTGATCCACATCTTGTTGCCGTTGAGAACGTAACTTTCGCCGCGCTTTTCAGCGTGCAGCTTCATCGAAACAACGTCAGAACCTGCCCCCGGCTCTGACATCGCAAGCGCGCCGACATGCTCGCCGGAAATGAGCTTAGGCAGATATTTTGCGCGTTGTTCGGGGGAACCATTACGATTGATCTGGTTGACGCAAAGATTGGAATGCGCGCCATAGCTCAGGCCAATCGAGGCCGACGCGCGGCTGATTTCCTCCATTGCCACGCAATGCGCAAGATAACCCATGCCTGCGCCGCCATAGTCTTCATGTGCGGTTATGCCCAGCACGCCGAGATCACCCAGTTCGCGCCAGAGATGCATGGGAAATGCGTTATTGCGATCGGTCTCAGCGGCAAGCGGCGCAATGCGGCTTTCCGCGAACCGGCGCACCGTATCACGAAGGGCTTCGATCTCCTCGCCAAGACCGAAATTCATGCCCGAAGCAAACATACTCGTCCTCCACAAGTTCTGCCCGGCTGCTGTTTTTGAAAACAGCTATGTTCCGGTCAGAGTGTCCCGTGGCGGACGAATAGGCAATGGCTTTGCGCGGCGTTCTGTGGCTATTTATTACCCTATTACGAAATTTTCTTTCGCGGCATGTTCCGCATCAATTCTTCTGAAGCTCGGCAATCTTGCGATAAAGCTCCAGCGCCTCGGCGTTTGCCAATGCTTCACGGTTTTTCACCTCCCGCCCATGCACAATGTCGCGCACGGCAAGTTCGACAATTTTTCCAGACTTGGTACGCGGAATATCGCTAACAGCGATGATCTTCGCAGGTACATGGCGCGGCGTTGCACCGGTGCGGATCTTGGTCTTGATACGCGCTTTGAGATCGTCATCGAGCGATACACCTTCAGCAAGTCGCACAAAGAGCACCACGCGCACGTCATTGTCCCAATCTTGCCCGATGCAAAGCGCTTCTGCGACCTCTGCCATCTGTTCGACCTGATTGTAGATTTCCGCCGTACCGATACGCACACCACCCGGATTAAGCGTCGCATCTGAACGTCCGTGAATGACGATGCCATCATGTTCTGTCCATTCAGCAAAATCGCCATGGCACCAGATATTATCGAAACGCTCGAAATAAGCTGCCTGATATTTTGCACCTTCGGGATCATTCCAGAATTGCAGCGGCATACACGGAAATGCTTTGGTGCAGACCAACTCGCCTTTCTCGCGGCGCACTGGCTTGCCATCGTCGTCCCAAACATCGACCGCCATACCAAGACCCGCACCCTGAATTTCGCCTTGCCAGACAGGTTCGGTCGGTACGCCCAGCACGAAGCATGAAACGATGTCCGTTCCACCTGAAATCGACGCCAGATGCACGTCTTTCTTGATTGCCTCATACACAAAAGCAAAACCTTCCGGCGACAGCGGCGAGCCGGTCGAGGAAATGGTGCGAAGTGCGGACAGATCGTGGGTTTCACCGGGACGCAGCCCGGCTTTCAGCACCGCATCGATGAATTTTGCCGACGTGCCGAAATAGGTCATGCCTTCGGACGCTGCATAATCGAACAATACATTGCCATCGGGATAGAAGGGCGAACCGTCATAGAGCAGAAGTGTCGCGCCTGATGCGATGCCTGACGCCAGCCAGTTCCACATCATCCAGCCGCAGGTGGTGAAATAGAAGAATCGGTCGCCTTCGCGAATATCCGCATGCAGGCGATGTTCCTTAAGATGCTGCAACAGCACGCCACCAGCTCGATGCACAATGCATTTCGGAATGCCAGTGGTACCCGAAGAAAACAGAATATAGAGCGGGTGATCGAATGGAAGTCGCGTGAACTCGACAGCTTTTGCAGTGAACGAGGCGAGTGCCGTATCGAGCGCGATACCGTTTGCAGCCTTGCTGGCGACCGCTTCCGCTTCGTCGAGATGGGTGACGATAACCGAACGCTTGCTGCTCGGTAGCTTGGCTGTGACTTCGGCAATCTTGTCGCTCACATCAATACGTTTGCCGTTGTACCAATAACCGTCGCAGGCAAAGAACAGCTTGGGTTCGATCTGACCAAAGCGATCCAGCACACCCTGTGCGCCGAAATCAGGCGAGCACGAAGACCACACCGCACCGATAGACGAAGCTGCCAGCATCAGCGCAACCGCTTCCGGCATATTGGGCATCATGCCTGCAATGCGATCGCCGGGCTTCACCCCTTCTGCCAGCATGAATTGCTGGAGTTTTGAGACCAGCGCGTGCAGATCATCCCACGTCAGGCGACGCTCGACCTTGTCTTCGCCAAGAAAGATGATCGCCTCTCCATCTCCTTTGTGACGCAGGAGATTTTCAGCAAAATTGAGTTTGGCATCGGGAAAGAATTTTGCCTCACGCATATGATCTTTATCGACCAGCGTCGCTTCCCCGCGCTCGCCGATAACATCACAAAAGTCCCAGATGAGTGTCCAGAAAGCTGAACGATCTTCAATCGACCAGCGATGCAGGGCCTGATAATCAGCCAGACTTTGCGCCGTAAGCTTTTCCGCGCGTACACGGAATTGCTCCAGATTACTTGCTGCAATGCGTTTTGCATCCGGTTGCCACAATGGTTGGCTGTCAGCGGAAACGGCCTCGATACTCATCATTCCTCCCAGAATCATGCTCGATCACTTGCAGCGCAAGTCATCAATGTGTGGGCAAATTTCTATGGGAGTGTTGACGAAACGTCCACGGGTTTTAATGAAGGAAAGGCGGCAGCACTCAGATTGAGCTTTGCTTACTTGTCCCACTATTTTCTGAAAAAATCGGCAGTTTTGCCACCCGATCAATAACTTATAATGAAATTCATATTGCAGGTGCATCGTTTTAGGTTGCCGACAAATACCGAGTCAACGATGACTGATAATAATGAAACTTCTGAAAAGCAGTTCAATTAGGGTATCGAACAGCAGTTCTTCGCCCATTTGGAGCATTTCCTGTTTTGATTGGGTCATTGGAAATGCTCTATACATTTTTTTTTACGCACATCTTCCTTCGAAAACCGCTTCGCACTTTTCGGGATGCGCTCTAAATTAACGCTATCTGGGGTTGGCGTTCTGTCAGGCTGACTGTGTGGGAGAAGCCGTTTCCACAACGATATCAGGCGTCCGGTTCTCCCAAGCATTAATCTTTGCCACCAGCCAGCGATTAACCGGGTTTTCGAAAAAATGATAAGCGACGATGGCTGCCCCGATGCTTACCAGAACGCCTGCACCTATCAGCAGAACTGCTTCGAGCGTATTCTGCCCCCAGCTTTTAGGCAGTGCATTGAAGAAAAAAAGTCCGATCAGCGGATGCAGAATGAAGATTCCAAAGCTGTAGCGGGCGAGCTGGACAAAGCCGCTCCATCGCAACGGCGTATAGAGTTGCTGTGTACTGGCGGCATAAAGCATGTACATGCAGAAGTAGAGGAAGAGGAGCCGTTTTGGCCCTTCCAGCGTTGCAGTATCAGTATCACTACCCGACGGGTGATAGAACAGAAACACGATCATGCAGGCTGCAAGCGCGATCTTGATAAGCCACTTTGGCAAAGCGCTCTGCTCGCGTCTCGCAAGCCACATACCGAAAAGGAATGACGGCAGAGCACGGAACACACCAACATCGGCAAACTGGATTCGGGTGAGCGATGATGCGCCAAGTAATCGCGCCAGATAATCACCGCCAATGATTGCAGCGACAATAATAACGAGAAGCCAGCCTCCCAGCCGCTTGCATAGAAGATCAAACAAGGGGAAGCACAAATACATCATGAAAAGCGCGCTGAGCGACCAACTGACATAATTATAGGAGAAGGTCTGCCCCATCCCCCAATTGTGAATCAGCAGCAATTGCGCAAACCCGGTCCACCAGCTCATGTTCGGCTGTGTAGAGGGGTGCAACATGCCCCAGGCGGTCAGAACGGATATGAGAGCGAAGCAGGAAAACACCACGGCATGAAGCGGATAGATGCGCGCCAAGCGCCTTCCTACAAAGCCTGCATAGTGGCGAGCACCCCAAACATAATTGCGACGCCGCCCGAGGAAAAGACCGGATACAATGAAAAAGATATCCGTAAAATAAGCAAATGTTAATATAACATTTTGGATAGCGTCGTTCTTTACGGAAATCCGAAAAGAATAATGAAAGAGCGCGATTCCGATACACAATAAAAATCGCATACCGTCGAAATCAGAAAGTCTTTTCATTCAACGTATCGCAGAGTTTTACTTCATTGATATGTCAGTAGCAACTTTT
>Ga0308157_10010256_pt1 | contig 10202 bp, 5 predicted proteins | sample PhyBR1_FD_201035 | JGI IMG/M metagenome (GOLD analysis project Ga0308157, IMG submission 201035) | Phyllosphere microbial communities from UC Gill Tract Community Farm, Albany, California, United States - DLSLB.R1 | ecosystem: Host-associated > Plants > Phyllosphere > Unclassified | place: USA... | reverse complement strand
TGCCGCAACGTTGCCACCTTTTCTCATTCGTTGTGGCGAACCAGTTCTTCGGTGAAAACCAGAATTTTATAACACCGAACTTCAACCAATATGGCGAGTGACTGTTCCCGTTCATTGCGACCGGACGCACGGACCTGCAGCAGAGGCTCGAGGTTATTGCGCTGTCGGTCGTGAAATCGGGGCGCTATGCGCCACCCACCGGCACCACCGGCTATTTCAACGTGCCGTCCAAACTCGGTGTGTTTGTGCTTGAGATGCTTGCCTTGGTGCGGGGAGAGACCATCAACTGGCAGAGCTTACACATTTCCACCCGACCCGCTCCGCGCGGGCAATTGGGGCTTGAGACCGACGAGATCGACCATCAGCTGACGCAGAAGCGTTTTGCATTGCTGCGCGATTGGAACATGCCTGCTGGACGCTGACAGGTGGAGCGATGGTATAGTGATATCGTGGCACGCACGCTGGCTGAGGCGCTCTCCCTACAAGCCGATCTGGACCTGATCCGTTAGGATAGTGCCGCAGAGCTGGCCGATAGAAAGCTGAAAAGTCAATTGTCTCAAGCAACAGCGTAAGCGTGAATGTCGCCCCACGCGATAACGAAGGACCAAGTAGTATCCGGCAGAAAGGTGCCTTTTATCCCTTAAGCATGGGATGGCAACCCAATACATAGCAGAAACATATATAGATCACTTGCGCGGGGAAACTGGCCCCGCATAGCCTATTTCCCGTTCCAAGTGGTGCAACAGGTTACAAAAGTTACGACGCGTCTCGGGTTCATTCCAGTAGCTGGACTCCAGTTGGCTCCAATCCAATGATGCTAACTTAATCCTGTCGGAAACGGCTTCGCCATCGACAACAGGCGGGAAGAAATCTGCATAGAGTCCTTGGAAAATCGCCGCCGCCTGCTCTTGTGTGTAAAGTATCTTCTCGGGAAATATCGCCTGTTGATCATGACAAGATAAGGACAGACGGGCGAGGCGAGAGTTGAAGAAATCGCGTATATTGACAGTCAGCTCAAGACGGGCTGGCAAGGGGCTTTGAGCGGCGGCGTCATCCCAACCGCCAATTGGCGGTATTGCAATGACTTTCAGCATGGTAATACTTCCATTGGGAAGCCACCATTGCCCAAGGTTCAGTGTCTGTGCGGTTTTGCTGCGGTCACTCCAGTCCTCAGCGGTAGCTGCCGCATGAAACTGGCGCAAGACCTGCTGCAATTCGGCACGCGTAAGGCGGCTGGTTGCCATCGTCACGCGCTCACAAGGCCTGTCCGACAGGGTCAACTCATTGCGATAACACGTCGACCGTTCCCGCGGGCGCAGCGTCAGCGAAATCACCCGTTCATAGATTTCCACGATACCTGCAATCTCGGCCTCAAACGGATCGATGGATGCGCTGCTCTCCTCCCGCAGGTGCGCATCATCAAATCCGGCAAATCTCAAATCAATCTCATCAGTGATACCGACATACATCCAGAGCGTTCCATCCGAAGCCTGCCATGGCAAAGTCGCAGTTTTGCCAGCCCCGTTGCGCAGGACAATCTCAAGCGCCCCGCCCTTTTCATCACGACCCGGAATATCAAGTGACTGCATATCAAGCGGAATGTGAAGGTCGTATTTCCGCGTAGAACGCGCCACGGCGTCCCCAATGGGTTCGCCGATTTCGATCTCCAATGTCTCAATCGCCTGATCGCGCGCAGCGCTTGCCTGCCCAAAGAGAACAAGGAGCGACGTCACCGCAAGCAGCTTAGCGGTGATCTGACTTATTTGACCTCTGCGACCGCGCTTTCCCTGCGTCATCGTCTCATGCCTATAAGGCAACAGATTTCGGTACCTAGGATCATTTCAAAACCTTCCGATGCGGCTGGAAAAGCAGGGGACGTCTGACGCCCAGGATTGCGCTGGAAATCCTGCGCTCTGTTATAGAACTTGAACGCAGACTTGCTGCTGAGCGATCGAAAGTCAGGATAAAGGCTGCGAAGCTACGCGGCAAGCTTCCGGGAAATCCTGGATTGCGGGAACGCAAACCAGAGGCGATCAGGGCCGTTTCACAAGCACGCGACAAGCGCTATCTTGATGAACTGCTCGCTTCAGCGCCCACGTGGCTGCCGGTCGTACAGCAACTGCGCCCCACCCATGGCTGGGACAATGTGGTTGAGGTGCTTAATCGCCAGGGTCAGGACTGGACGATTGAGCGTTTACGCCGCGCCGTGCATCGTCTGGTTCGGGAGAACATGGCAGATCAAAAACTTCTTATCCGGTACACCCGCCGCATACCGGCCAATCGGTTGATGAAACTGGTCGCTGCAATCACGATCGCTGATCCAAAATTATCGCTGCGCGCTATCGCAGCACAGCTTGATAAAATAGGAGAGAAGCCAGTGCGTGGAGGACGCAAATGGCAACCTTCATCTGTTCGCAATCTCCTTGATGATGCGCATCGCTTCGGCCTCATTCCCCGCTAAGCATCGCGCTGGTCGGTCAATCTGACAGACCGCCCGGCCCGGCCTCATCAAACGTCACTGATTGACTATGATCGAAAGGCCAAGACAGGAACATCGCTTACACAAAGCAATGTCTCTGCGAGAAAAAACGCGATAGAACCTGCAAGCAAAATACAACATCCTGGAACGCTCATGGCACCGTCGTAAATAGTCCCTAAACCAACGACGAAAAGCGTAGCGACAAAACCTGGCCCCGATGCAATTAACAATACGCCGCTGTCAAACCCTTTCAACACAAATCAAAAGTCACTATTACAATCGTTTTGACCTTGCGTCGCGCTCCTTCTCCCGCCCACTATGGACCCGCACAACTTTTTGGAATCAATCAGATGCGCCGCAATTAGTCGCTCGGAGAAGAGTGATCGCGTTAAAATAAGGGATAGAGTTTGATGAAAAAACTTGGGAAACTGTTTTCTGCAGCGCTCGTCGTTGCTGCGTTCAATAGCACAGCGTTGACACAGAGCTTTGCAAAGACATTGGTTTATTGCTCGGAAGCATCGCCAGAGAACTTTGATGCGGCTCAGACCACCTCTGGTGCTGTGTATGATGCATCAGCACGCAACATTTCAAACACCCTTATAAAGATCAAACGCGGTTCGACCGAACTTGAGCCAGGACTTGCAGAAAGCTGGGATGTTTCTGAGGATGGAAAAGAGTATACTTTCCATTTGCGAAAAGGCGTTAAGTTTCACACGACCGATTTTTTCACGCCCACGCGCGAATTCAACACGGATGATGTAATCTTCACCTTCGAGCGTCAGGGGGATGAGAAAAATCCTTATTACAATCAGGGAACCTGGCCACAGTTCGGCGCTTATTCTTTTCCCACGTTGATCGAGAAAATTGAAAAAATCGACGATCACACCGTTAAGTTTGTGCTCTCGCAACCTGAAGCGACTTTCATCTCGACGCTTTCTCTGACGTTTTCAGCAATCCAGTCGAAAGAATACGCCGATAAACTGGTCGCAGATGGCAGACTGGAAGACCTCAGTCAAAAACCAGTCGGCACTGGACCTTATCAGTTTGTAGCTTATCAAAAAGACAGCGCTATTCGTTATAAGGCCAACCCTGATTATTGGGGTGGAAAGCAGAAGATCGACAATCTTATCTTCGCGATAACACCAGATGCAGCGGTTCGACATCAAAAACTAAAAGCCGGAGAATGCCACGTTATCGCAGCGCCAAATCCGGCAGATATTGCGGAGATGAAACAAGATCCTTCGATAGCTATGCTGAGCAGAGATGGAATGAACCTTTCATTTCTTGCATACAATACGCAGCAGAAGCCATTCGATGACGTTCGCGTGCGCAAAGCACTCAATATGGCAGTTAACAAGCCGGCAATCATTGATGCGGTGTATAACGGCTCAGCTATTGTTTCAGTAAATCCGCTTCCACCAGCTGTTTGGGGCTATAACAAGGACGTTAAGGACGATCCTTATGATCCTGATCAATCGCGCAAGATTCTGGAAGAAGCAGGTGTTAAAGATCTGAAGATGAAAATCTGGGCAATGCCCGTGCAACGTCCTTATATGCCAAATGCTCGCCGCGCGGCTGAATTGATACAATCTGACTTTGCCAAAGTGGGCGTTAATGCAGAAATTATCACTTACGATTGGGGTGAATATCTCAAGCGTTCACTGGAAAAAGACCGCGATGGCGCCGTCATGCTCGGCTGGACGGGTGGTATAGCAGATCCTGACAATTTCCTGGCTGCTCTTCTCGGCTGTCAGGCAATTGGCAGCGCAAACCGCGCCAATTGGTGCAATGAGGATTTTGAAAAGCTGATCCGGGCAGCCAAACTGACAACAGATCAGGCCGAGCGGACAAGACTTTATGAGCAGGCACAGGTCATATTTAAAGAACAAGCGCCGTGGCTGACCATCGCTCATCAAGTTGTAGAGCAACCTGTGAGCACTAAAGTTAAAGACTTCAAAATTGATCCATTTGGTGGATATCTTTTTGAAGACGTCGATATTGAAGAATAAAGGCCTATTACCTCTACTCAAATAAATGAGCAAGAAAGGCCAACTTGCGAGCGATATGAATGCCCGCAAGTTGCGCTGTGAAGGCACCTTTGCTTACGTCTTTCTTGTGCAAGTTCTGAGAAGATTTATCATGAATATCGTAGACCGCTTTCTGAACTACACACGCATTAACACAACAGCTGTGCCAAATGCGGGTACGCTGCCCTCCAGCGAGGGACAAACACAACTAGCGACATTACTTGCTGGTGAAATGCGCTCGCTTGGCTTAGAAGTCGAAGAGCGAGATCATTCAATTGTGGTGGGCACACTCGCCGCAAATGTTTCGAGCGAAAAGCACGAGTTCCCGACGATTGCCTGGGTTGCGCATCTGGATACTTCCGCAGAATACTCAACAGATACGCGAGCGCATATTGTTGATTACAAAGGTGGCGACATCGTTCTTAACGACGAAACGAACGTTGTCATGCGTTTGAATGAGTTTCCAGAATTAGCCCATTATGTGGGTGATCGCATCATTGTGACCGACGGGACAAGTCTTCTCGGTGCTGACAATAAATCAGCTATAGCCGAAATCCTGGATGCAGTTCAGTATCTCACACAACATCCCGAAATTGAACACGGGCCGGTGAAAGTGGTTTTCGTTCCTGATGAAGAAATTGGACTGCTCGGCGCGAAGGCACTTGACGCAGCTTCATTGAACGCTGATTTCGCCTACACCCTCGATTGCTGTGCCATTGGAGAGATCGTGTATGAGAATTGGAACGCAGGGGAGTTCCGTATAACTTTTACGGGGGAACCGGCACATCCAATGTCTGCCAAAGGCAAGATGCAGAATTCAATTCTCTACGCACAACAGTTTATCGCTATGTTACCGGGTGGTGAGCGGCCGGAATATACAGAAGGGCGAGAGGGTTATTACTGGGTGAAGGGAATAGAAGGCACAGTCGCAAAGACAACTCTGACGATCGATATCCGTGACTTTACCAAAGAAGGATATGAGAACCGGCGCCAATTCATTGATAAGCTAGCCTCCGGCTTCAATCAGCTACACGGTAGACACATCGTTGATGTGCGTTACAAGCCGGTCTATCGTAACGTTGCGGAAAGCCTTGAAGGCAAAAACCGATACCCGGTTGAATTGGCGTTGAACGCTATGAGAACTATTGGCGTAGAACCAAAACCAGTACCCATGCGCGGCGGTTATGATGGTGCAGTTTTGTCAGAAAAGGGCGTACCATGTCCTAATCTCTTTTGTGGCGCGCATAACTTCCACTCAATATACGAGTTCTTACCTGTGAACTCGCTTCAGAAAGCATCCAAAATGGTGGTGGAGATTATCAAGACAGCCAGAAGATTTGGCTGACATACCCCCAAATCAAATCGGTAAGTTAACGGCTGCTTCCTCATGGGGCAGCCGTTTATGTTGGCACCTTCGACAGCTGCGCTATCGTTACAAATTTCAGAGACGTCCTTGACCCCTGAAGTCAAATATTTGGCCTAAGTTAAGCGAAAAGTTACGGTCTTGACTATCCGTCAGGCTCCTATGCGTTTTAAACATTCTCGATACTTGCTTCTCGAAAAGAACTCGTTGTCGAAGTATCGCGCTGCGAAACTCTAATCGATGATTGGTGATATCGATGATAAGCCACGCGATTTCAGTAAGGTAGGGTGACCCGAACCTGGAAGATTTCGAAGTTACCTCGTTAGCTTTGGCTAAAGCCGGCGGATCACATTCAAACACGTGGGAAGTTGACCCTGCCTAATTGAAACCATTCAGAAGCCGTCTTCCACTTTGCCTTTAACCTCATTGACCTGGCGCTGTGACGGCCGTTCACTCAAACGCTGAATTATAAAATAAAGGCCTGGTGTGAGTATAAGCCCGATCGTTGTCGCGGCCACCATCCCTCCGAATATTGTCACACCCACAGCCTGACGAGCACCGGCGCCAGCGCCAGATGCCAAAATCAAAGGAAGAATACCGAGAATAAACGATACCGCCGTCATCATTACGGCGCGGAAACGCTGTTCTGCTCCAGTGCGTGCAGCTTCCGCCGCTGAAAGACCGGAGTCTCGTTTCTCTTTGGCGAATTCCACAATCAAAATCGCATTCTTGGCCGCTAGGCCAATCAGCAACACCATAGCAATCTGGACATAAAGACTGTTCTGAAGCCCAAACAGTGTCAGCGCGGTTACCGCACCGAGCAGTGCAGCACCCAGGGAAAGAATGACCACCGCAGGCAATGCCCAGCTTTCATACTGTGCTACAAGAAAAAGATAGGCAAAAAGGAAAGCAAGAGCGAAGATAATTGCTTCCTGTCCACTGCTTCTGCTTTCCTGAAAAGACAACCCGGACCACTCATAGCCGTAGCCTTGTGGAAGCGATTCCGCCGCTACCGTTTCCATTGCGGCCATAGCCTGACCGCTGCTGGAACCCGGAGCCGGAACGGCATTAACCTGCGCCGATACGGAGAGATTATAGCGTGTTATTACGAATGGAGCTAAGACCGTTGTGAGGGAAACGACACTTTGCAACGGAACCATCGCGCCGTTACGGTTTCGGACATGGAGTTTCAAAATATCTTCGCTATGCGCCCGAAAGTCGGAATCCGCTTGAAGATTGACCTGAAATACACGGCCATTCAGGGTGAAGTCATTCACATAGCGCGAACCAAAATTTGCACCAATCGCAGCATAAATATCTGACACACTCAGGCCCAAAGCTTCCGCACGTGCGCGATCTACGTCTACATAAATCTGGGGCACATTTGCGTTGAATGTTGTTGCTGCCCCTCCGATTTCGGGATTCTGGTTAAAGTGGCCGAGCAAGCCGCTTGCGACCTGCGCAATTTCCTGAGGAGCCTGCCCTTGCAGTGCCTGCAATCTGAAATCGAGGCCGCCAACAGAACCAATGCCAGCGATAGCAGGTGGAGCAAAAACAGAAACGACTGCGCCAGGAATTTGTGCAAACTGAGCCCGCAATCGATTGATAATGTTGTTAAGCTGTAACGCTTCCGTCTCGCGATCTTCCCATGGGGTAAGCGCGGCCACGGCCATAGCTCCATTGGGTGTACTTGTCGACTGCAAGATGCTGAAACCGGCGACCGTAATAACGTCCTGAACGCCCTCAGTTTCAGCCAAAACCTTACGGACATTTTCGACGATAACGTTGGTGCGATCAAGCGATGCAGCACTTGGGAGCTGTATATCCACGAACAGCGCACCCTGATCTTCGTCTGGCAGAAAGGTCGCGGGGAGATTGGCAAAGACGATGTAAGCCCCGGCAAAGCAGGCCAAAATACCTGCGAGTGGCAAAAACCAGTATTTGACCATAACACCGACGAGCTTGCCATAACCTGCTCGGGCACGGTCCATAAAGCGTGTAAACCAGGCGAGCGGCCCGCGCTTAAAACCGCTGTCGCCACGCTTAAGCAAAAGCGCCGCCAGAGCGGGACTAAGGGTTAGACCAACAAAAGATGAAATAACAAGCGCCGATGAGATGGTAACGGCGAATTGTCGATAAAGTTGTCCGCCGATCCCTTCTAAAAATGCCGTTGGTGTGACGACAGCCAGCAGAACAAGCGTGGTGGAAATAATTGGACCTGTAATCTGCTGCATCGCCTTGCGCGTGGCATCTGCAACGGAAATGTCAGGATTTTCGTCCAGCACATGCTTCACATTTTCAACGACAAGAATAGCGTCATCAACCACAAGGCCGATGGCAAGCACCAATGCCAGCAAAGATATCATATTGAGCGAGTAGCCCACCGCAAGAAGTACAGCGACTGCGCCAAGCATGGAAACGGGTATCGCAAGTGCGGATATCAGCGTCGCGCGCCAATCCTGCAAGAAGATGAATGTTACAGCAAGCACGATTAAGAACGCTTCAAACAATGTACGCGTTGTTAACTGAAGGCTGGTTTCCACGAACCGGGTTGCATCGTAAACCACATGATATTGGAGGCCTGCGGGAAATGTTGAAGATAGTCTCTCAAGTTCAGCCTGAACTGCCGTCGCTGTTTCAATTGCGTTGGCACCGGGCGATTGGTTGATTTGCAGCATTGCGGATTCGTGACCCGCAAAACTTGCACGCGATGCGTAATTGCGCGCGCCAAGTTCGATCCGCGCAATGTCGCGCAGGAAAACCTTTGCACCGTCCGTACCCGTTCGAATGATTATATTGCCAAAATCATCCACATCGCGAAGCCGCCCCTCCGCAACGAGTGTATATTGAAGCTCTGCCCCTTCTCTCATGGGTGGAGCGCCCGCTTGTCCAAGCGTTGCCTGAATATTCTGGCGCTGAATTGCAGCCGAAACTTCGTCGGCAGTTATCCCCAGCGCATCCATTCTTTGCGGATTAAGCCAGACACGCATCGAGTATTCGGACGCACCAACAACACTTGCTTCGCCAACACCTGCAACACGGGAAATCACATCGACAATCGTGGTCGTCGTAAAATTGGTAATCTCAAGTGCGCTCAGGCTGTCGTCAGGCGAATAGAAAGCGATGCCCAGGATAAAATCGGGAGAGCGCGAGCGAACGGAAACACCTTGCTGTGCAACAGCGGCTGGCAAGCGGGAAATAGCAAGTTGCGCACGGTTCTGCACATTGATTTGTGCAAGTTCGGGATCTGTACCAACGGCAAAAGTGACAGACAACGCGTATTGCCCGGCATTCGAGCTGGTGGATGACATATAAATCATGTCATCCACGCCATTGATCGCAGTTTCCAGCGGTCCGCCGACTACATCCGCGATGACCTCTGCGCTAGCGCCTGGATAGAAAGCCGTAACATTCACCGTTGGCGGCGTAATTTGAGGATACTGCTGGATAGGCAGTGAAAAAACCGCAATTGCACCCGCTATCGCAATGAACAGCGAAATGACGATTGCGAGGCGTGTTCGTCTGATGAAGGTTTCAGAGATCATTGACCGATCTCCGTTTCAACTGGAGTCTGATCAAGAGGAGAAACGGCTTGTCCGTCAGCAATTCTCTGCAAGCCTTCCACGACGATTGTCTCTCCAGCTTTCAGCCCATCGGTCACGGCCCATGCATTGCCGACGCGCGCGCCGGTAACGATTGGCCGCCGCGAAACGGTGTTGCCCTCATTGAGAACAAAGACATATTTTCCTTGCCGATCCTGCAATACCGATGACATCGGAACTGCCGGCAAATCAATCGCTGTTTCATCGATTACATTAACTGCAACGACCTGGCCCGGAACCAGTAATAAGTCAGGATTGGCGAACAATGCGCGCAACGCAACTGTTCCAGTCTGTGCATTGACCTCGTTATCGATAAACTGAATACGCCCGTTTTCATTATACTGTGTGCCATTGGCGAGCGTCAGGACAAGTTTGAAGCTTTCAGGATTGACCGCCCCTCCCCCTGCTATTTTCTCGCGAATGTCAATCAAAGTCCGATCAGGAATGGAAAAGACCACGCGGACAGGATCAAGCTGCACAATGCGTGCAAGTGTGCCGCTACCAGGACTGACAAGATTACCTACTGAGAAAAGTGACCGTCCGATTGTTCCGTCTATTGGTGACTTGATCTCTGTGTAAGACAGGTTCAAACGCGCAGTGGCAAGAGCTGCTTCTGCGCTTTGCACATCGGCGGTTGCAATATCAAAAGCGGCCTGGGCATCATCGAGTGAAGCCTGTGAAGCGGTATTGCGATTGGCGAGGGTTCGTGTCCGGTTGAGAGTTTGACGTGT
>Ga0308157_10010254_pt1 | contig 10203 bp, 9 predicted proteins | sample PhyBR1_FD_201035 | JGI IMG/M metagenome (GOLD analysis project Ga0308157, IMG submission 201035) | Phyllosphere microbial communities from UC Gill Tract Community Farm, Albany, California, United States - DLSLB.R1 | ecosystem: Host-associated > Plants > Phyllosphere > Unclassified | place: USA... | reverse complement strand
ATTACCCTTACGGAGGTGGCAGCGGCATGGTGATGAGCATTCCTCCATTTGCTGCATGTATCGAAAAGTTGCAGACAGAGCGTGTTTATGATGAGATCATTTTTATGAGCCCAGATGGCGAAACGCTGAACCAGACTATTGCTAACGAACTGTCTATCAAAGGCAATATTATCATTTTATGTGGACATTATAAAGGCATCGATCAACGCATCCGTGATATTTATGTAACTAGAGAAATTTCCATTGGCGATTATGTACTTTCTGGCGGAGAGTTGCCAGCGGCAGTGTTGGTGGATGCCATCACTAGGTTAATTCCTGGCGTATTAAATGATGAAACCTCTGCATTATCGGACAGTTTTCAGGGAGAATTACTAGATGCACCGGTTTACACCAGACCAGCGGATTGGCGTGGGCATAAAATCCCAGAGATCCTGTTAAGCGGGCACGAAGCAAAAATAAACGAATGGCGCCACGAAGAGGCATTGAAGCGCACCCAAGAACGCCGCCCAGATTTGTTAAAATAGGGAGATATTCATGTGATTGGGGCATTAACTAATCGGCAAAAAATTAAATCATCAAATATTTTTAAATATCACTTTTAATTTCAAAAATAATTTCCTAATATTGCAGTCCGATTTTAAACGATACAAAAATCGGTTTAATAGCTTAAAATCATGGATTTAGTAAAATTTGTAGAAGAACAGGTAAGCACTCAAAAAGAATTTCCTTCTTTTAAAGCAGGAGATACCATCAGTGTTCATTATAAAATTCGCGAGGGTAACAAAGAGCGTATCCAAATTTATCAAGGTGTTGTTATTCAACGTAACAGTGTTGGTGCTAACGAAACTTTTACGGTTCGTAAAATGAGTAATGGCGTTGGTGTAGAGCGTATCTTCCCTATCGCTTCTCCAAATATCGATAAAATAGAAGTTAACAGTCACGGTAAAGTACGTAGAGCTAAGTTGTTCTATCTACGTGAATTAACTGGTAAAGCAGCACGTATCAAATCTTTAAGAAAGTAAAATTTCTTTTAGTAGAAAAAATATAACCTCGACGTTTGTCGGGGTTTTTTTGTTTATATCTTTGCGCAACCAAATAGAAATCTGATCTAATGAAAAATCATGAGCAAGTGTTTGAAATATCGCAACTCGTGAATACATCATTACCTCTAAAAACATGTGAACTAAATGAAAGAACTTTTAAAGAAGTACGAAGAAAAACAGCCCGAGATTGTTTTTGAATGGAAAGACAAGGAATCTGAAGCTGAAGGGTGGGTAGTTATAAACTCACTACGCGGTGGCGCTGCAGGTGGTGGAACGAGAATGCGCAAAGGCTTGGACAAACGCGAAGTAGAATCGCTGGCAAAAACAATGGAGGTGAAATTTACAGTTTCTGGCCCGCCAATTGGTGGTGCAAAATCTGGGATTAACTTCGACCCAGCAGATCCTCGCAAGAAAGAAGTTTTAGAACGTTGGTACAAAGCAGTAATGCCTTTGTTAAAAAGTTACTACGGCACCGGTGGAGATTTAAACATCGATGAAATTCACGAAGTTATTCCAATTACCGAAGGCTACGGCTTATGGCACCCACAAGAAGGTGTAATTAGCGGCCATTATCAGGCTAGAGAAAACGAACGCATACACCAAATTGGACAGTTGCGCTACGGTGTTTCTAAAGTATTGGAAGATTTAACCTACACGCCAGATATCAAAAGAAAATATAAAGTTGCTGATATGATTACCGGCTACGGTGTATCTGAATCTATTAGACATTTCTACGAAATTTGGGGTGGCGAAATTAAAGGTAAAAGAGCAATTATTCAAGGCTGGGGCAACGTAGCTGCCGCCGCCGGATATTACTTAGCACAACAAGGTGTAAAAGTAGTTGGTATTATTGACCGAGTTGGTGGGTTAATTAACCCTGCGGGTTTTAGCGAAGAAGAGGTAGCAGCACTATTCAACAATCGCGTAAATAACACGCTAATTTCACAAGACCTACTATCTTTCGAAGAAGCTAATGAGCAGATTTGGAAAATGGGTGCCGAAATTTTTGTTCCAGCTGCGGCTTCTAGGCTAGTGAAGCAAGCCGAAGTAGACCAAATGATTGCCAACGGAATGGAAGTGATAGCCTGTGGCGCTAATGTGCCTTTTGCCGATAAAGAAATTTTCTTCGGCAGTATTATGGAACACGCCGATAACCATTTAGCAGTAATTCCAGATTTTATTGCCAACTGCGGCATGGCCAGGGTATTCGCCTACCTAATGCAACGCAACGTAGAAATGAGTGACGATGCCATTTTTACCGATGCTTCAACGATTATTGGCGATGCCTTAAAAGCCGTTTACAAAGCATCTACAAGCAAAACAAACATATCAAGTACTGCTTTCGAGATCGCATTAAAACAACTCGTGTAATTTATGGACTTCAGCTTTTTAGAGCAAGTATTTTGGGGAAACACAATTAAAACCTACGCAATTATTGCCGGGATTATAGTTTTCGGGCTCCTATTTAAAAAGATTTTTTCTAGAGTGCTTAGTAAGCTTATCTTCAAACTCTTCAAGAAATTTGCAGACGAAGTAAATTCAGAAACTTTTATCGCCCTATTACTAAAGCCGATAGAGTTTTTCATCAGTGTGTTTACGCTTTTTGTCGCCATAAAGCAGCTGAAGCATCCACTAAATCTTACTTTTTTCAATTATAAAAGAACAATTGATAAAGTTAAGGTGAGCGAAGCTTTTACTATTGGAGAACTGGTAGACAAGGTGTTTCTTTTCCTTATTTTATTATCTATTTTCTGGATTGTATTAAGAATTATAGACTTTATTGCACATGTACTTTTGGTACGTGCAGCTAAAACCAAAAATAGAGCCGACGACCAATTGGTGCCGTTTATTAAGGAATTGCTGAAATTCATTATTGGTTTTATTGGTTTTTTCGTATTACTAGGTTACGTTTTTGAAGTAAATGCAGTAAGCTTAATTACTGGTTTGGGTATTGGTGGTATTGCCATTGCCATGGCAGCCAAAGAGAGTTTAGAAAACCTTTTAGGCTCATTTCTTATCTTTTTAGACAAACCATTTACCGTAGGCGATGTGGTAAAAGTGGACGGTATAGAGGGCACTATTGAGCGGGTTGGATTTAGGAGTACTGTACTACGCAGCGCGGATAAAACTACTTACGTTATACCAAACCGGGCTATGATTGACGGTGTTTTAGAGAATTTAACGATGCGAAATGCCCGCCGCGTGAAGTTTGATATTGGCTTAACATACGAAACCAATTCTGGCGATATAAAGAAAATTATTGAGGCATTAGAAACTTACCTGAAAGAGCATCCAAGCACTACGGATAGCACCGTTGCACTTGATTCGTTTGGTGATTTCTCTTTAAATATTCAGATTATTTACTTGGTACCTATGAAAAAGGAGTTCGATTTAGCAAAAATTAAGGAGGAGATTAACTTCAAAGCTATTGAGATTGTACAAGCTAACGGTTCCGAATTTGCTTATCCAACCCAACGTACAGTAGGAGAAAACACAGCAGTTAAAGAGCAGAAATAACATTAGAAAAGCAAATACACAAGCCCGATTAAATGTTAGTCGGGCTTTTTGCTGCAATCTTTTTGCACTCGTGCTTCTTCATTTCTAACGTTAGAGAGAAATCTAACAGATAGATGCTTTTTACAACTCAATCGGCACCAAAAAGTATTTCTGCTTCAATCCCGTTTAATTAACAAAAGCCAGTACTATTTTAGACAGACTTGGGCTCAACGCGTCATTGCGAGGTACGAAGCAATCTTAAAGCCATATGGATATATCCTAACGAAAGCTGTAGGATTGGTTTACTTCGTAGCTGCTTCGCGGTCGTGCCTCGCAATGACGAAACGTTGTTACATTGAATCAAAAAAGCCTTGCAAGTTAAACTCGCAAGGCTTTAAACTTTTTACGCTATACTTTTAACTTATTACGCTAGTTCTCCTAAAACAGTAATCCCGCCTTTAACAACTTGGTTAAGTTCTAAGTTAACTTTCGTTCCTAATGGCAAATAAATATCTACTCTAGAACCAAACTTAATAAAACCGAATTGTTCGTTTTGCGTTACTTGGTCGCCTTCTTTAACATACCAAACAATACGACGAGCCAAAGCTCCAGCAATTTGACGGAACAATACTGGCGTACCATTTTTATGTTCTACCACAACAGTTGTACGCTCGTTTTCTGTACTAGATTTTGGGTTCCAAGCTGCCAAGTATTTACCTGGGTGGTACTTAAAAAACTTTACTACACCAGAAATTGGGTTACGGTTAATGTGCACATTTACTGGCGACATAAAAATTGAAACCTGTAAACGTCTGTCTTTAAAATATTCGCCCTCTTCAGTTTCTTCTATTACTACCACCTTACCATCTGCAGGGCAAATAATTAGATTATCACCATCGGTAAACGTACGCTTTGGATTTCTGAAAAACTGTAATACCGTAATAAAAAGCGCAAAAGAAATAATGTATACAAACCACCTTAATACAAACGCATCAGCAAATCTGTATTCTACTACAGCGTTGATAATAAAAATAAAAAGTACCGTTAGGGCGATAGACGTATATCCTTCTTTATGTATGGTCATTTGGTTTTAGAATTTAGTTTTATGGCTTTAGATTTAACATCTATTAATTATGCTGCAAAAATCGTAAAAATTTATCACTTTTTGTAGGTCTTTTTAAGCTACTTGCACAGGCATTTGTTAATTAAACCCGATTGAAGTGATCATACTTTTTGGCACGTCATTTCGATGGGGAACGAAGAGAATTGAAAATCAACGAAGAAAAATCTATAGTTAGCAGAATTAAGCTGCCAGATTCTCTCTAACGTTCGAAATGACGAGTAGCTGTCAAAAGATTAAAACGAAAAGTGGGACTTTCTGAACAGCAGCATTACCGAATTTTGCTTTTCTAACCCATTTTAAGAAATCTCTCGTAATGTCGAACGAAAGATCTTAAATAGCCCTGTAAATATGATTCAAGTTTCTGCCCAAACCATCATAATCTAAGCCGTAGCCAACCACAAACTCATTGGGAATTTCGAAACCAATATAGCTAAGCTCCTGAATTTCTTCCTGCAACGCATCTGGTTTAAAAAGTAAAGTACAAACAGCGACAGACGCCGGCTCTTGCTCATAAATTTTAGAAAGAATGTACTTCATGGTTAAGCCGCTGTCTATGATATCTTCTACGATAATTACATCGCGATTTTTGAGGTTAGTAGGCATGCCCAATGCATCTTTTATAGCGCCAGAACTGCTTGTGCCATGGTAAGAAGCTATTTTAACGAACTCGGTTTCGCAATCTAATTCAACTTCTTTCATCAGGTCGGCCAAAAAAAGAAAACTACCATTAAGTACGCCTAAAAATATAGGTTTGCGATTTTCGTAATCTACATTAAGCTGTATGGCCAACAAACGAATGCGCTTTGCTATGGTTTCCTCTTCTAGCAGCAATTCAAACTGTTTTTGATGAACAGTTACTTTAGTTTCCATTTTTCTCTTCCTCCTTTTGCCTTCTACGTTCTTCTCTACGCTCTTGTCTAATTTGCTTACGTGTTTTAACTGTATCTGTGGTGGTTTGAACCTTAGCCGTATCTTTTTTAGCACCTCCAAATAAGCGGTCAAACAAGCTTTTCGACTTGTCTTGCATCCCGTCTGGAGTCATCATATCGTCTTCTCCAATTTCGACCGCATTGGTATCTATTGTAGTAGAATCTGGCAATAAGTATTGGCGCAAACCTTCACGCAAGCGCACATTGTAAAAACCGTACGCTGTACTATCTGCCGGAGTTAAACCTCTTCTTGCCATGATGTTACCAATGTATCTAAAATACGGCAGCAAATAACCTTTAAGCGTTCCGTTGCTCATGAACTTATACAGCGCTACTTTGGGTTTAGGAACAATATTTGCTAAAAATATACCTTCGCCAATAGTTAGTTCCGCAGGTGTTTTTCCGAAGTAATGCCTCGAGGCTTCCCCTATTCCGTAAACATTGTTGCCCATTTCAATGATGTTGAAATACACTTCGAGCATGCGTGATTTGCTGACTAAACGATTGTTTTCAATAAGCCAAACGATCAGAATTTCTTCGGCTTTACGCACCAATGTCTTCTTTCTGCTGAGGAATACATTTTTAACTAATTGCATAGAAATGGTACTTCCACCTCGCTTAAACTTCTTCTCTTTAAAGTTTACGGCAATTGATTTACGGATAGATTCTTCTACAAAACCTTTGTGTCTAAAAAACGATGGGTCTTCGGCGGTAAGCAACGCATTCTTATAGTTTGCTGAAATATTTTCCAACCTCGTAAAGTTAGGGTTAGATGGACCAATGGTAATATTACGCATGGGTTTGCCATACTCATAAGGCTTGTAAACAAAATCTGAATTGATTTTTGTGAGGTCTGTTTTGCCGAATTGCAGCACCTTAAAATTAGTTGGTGTTAACGTAGAACTGAACCTTACACTATCTGGCATGGACGTGTCTAGCAGAAAATCAAGATTGTATTTTAGTTTTCCCTGCACTTTAATTCCATCTAAAGACTCGAACAAACCAACTGGAAAAGAATTGAAAATTGCCTGCGCATCTTGCTCTGGCGCAGTCAATTTCATTTCATAAATTTTATTTGGAGAAAGTGTGTATTTCAAATACGGGTGAACCGAAGCATCTCGTAGAAAAACAGTTGATGTACTATCTAAACACAAGAAGTTTTCTCCAATCAGCATATCTGCCTCTATACGGGCATCTGGCACTATAATATCTTCTGAAGAAATTCGAGGCTGGTTAATTAGCAAGTTTTTAATCGCCCACGAACCAGAAATTTTGTAATCATCACCGCTAAAACTCGCATCTTTCATCTGTGTTTTTACAGTATCAAAGTTAATCCTAGTGTGCAGCTTATTTTCGAGGTAAGGCAATTCTACTTTTTTCCCGTCTGCAAATAACATCACATCTAATTGCTTGTCACTTGGATCTAAACTTCCGTTGATATGCCAAACCGCAGCAGTATCATTTACTTTAATAGTTGATTTTAGTTCGCCACCATCAATAGTTGCAGTGGTGGTTAAAAATTTTACAAAGGCAGTGTCGTTGTCGTTCAACTGCATCATAAAATTCTTAATCTCCATGTCATCAGGAATTTTATAGAACACTTGATTTAACAAATTACTGGCAATCTCGCTCAAGTCTACTTTACTTTTAGTAGTGGTACTATCTTTTTTCTTTCTTTTCAGGATAAAATCGATGTTGGTTAGCGTATCTCTCATCACCACGTTTAACTTTCCATCGTTTAGCGTAACCTCAGAGAGTTTCACATCGCCAACCAGCAAAGGAAAAATTTTAACACCAATGGTCATATCGTTAATGGTAGTTAAAGTATCGCGGTCTTTAGGCACCACTGAGATTTTGCTCATATGCACGCTACTCAACCCGCTGAAACCGTATTCACCAATTTTAACGTCTAGCCCGTAATCTTTTTGTGCTTTAGAAACTGCTTTTGCTACCATCTTATGCAGTAAAGCTTCTCTTTTGCTATAAGCTACTGCACCGCCAGCAAACAGCAAAACCACAATTATGCCTAACACCCAGGCGCCAATCTTTAAATATTTTTTACGAATCCTAATTTTAGGTAGCTGCATATATCTCTATAGAAATCATTGTTTTAACAAACGCACAAACCAAATGTTTAGTTCATTTTGTTTGTTAGAAATAACCATTACCAACCACACAAACAATTTGGTGTCAGCTAGGGCTCATTTTGCGTTAAAAATACAACAAAAAGCTAGATACAAAATTATTTATAGCTTATGTTTAGTAATTTTGCGACATGATAATTACCGAGGAAAAAGTTTTAGCAGCACTTAGTCACGTAGAAGACCCAGATTTGAAAAAAGACCTGGTAACTTTAAAAATGATTAAGGACGTTAAAATTGATGATAAAAATGTTTCTTTCACGCTTGAACTAACTACACCAGCCTGTCCGATGAAGGATATGCTGAAAAATGCCTGCATTAATGCGGTGAAACATTTTGTGAGTGCAGAAGCCGAAATAGACATCAACATTACTTCGAGAGTAACCAAACCAATGGATACGAGCCAGCTTAAAGCTATCAAAAATATTGTTCTTGTTTCTTCGGGAAAAGGTGGTGTTGGCAAGTCTACCGTTGCTAGTAATTTAGCGGTAACATTAGCTGCTAACGGTGCAAAAGTGGGTTTAATAGATGCAGATATTTATGGCCCTTCGGTTCCAATCATGTTTGATTTGGTTGGTGCAAAACCAAGTGCCAGAGAAACCGAAGATGGAAAAACTTTAATACTCCCTATCGAGAAATATGGCATTAAGCTACTTTCTTTAGGCTTTTTCTCTGATCCAGACCAACCTGTTCCATGGCGTGGGCCAATGGCCTCTAATGCCATCAAACAGTTGTTTAACGATGCCGATTGGGGCGAACTAGACTATCTTTTCGTAGACCTTCCTCCGGGCACTGGCGATATCCATATCACCATTTCTCAAAGTTTTCCAATTGCCGGAGCAGTAATTGTAACTACACCACAACAAGTAGCATTGGCTGATACTAGAAAAGGTTTGGCGATGTTCGGTATGCCGGGTATTAACATCCCAGTTTTGGGAGTGATAGAAAATATGGCCTACTTTACGCCAGAAGAATTGCCGGAAAATAAATATTATATTTTTGGTAAAGATGGAGGCAAAGGCCTAGCGCAACAGTTTAACGTGCCATTTTTAGGAGAAATTCCGTTAGTGCAGGGCATAACAGAAGCTGGTGACAAAGGCACGCCAATTTCATTACAGTTAGACCATCCGCAGGCGATTTCATTTCAAGAAATTGCTGGTAAAATTGCACAACAGATTTCTATTCACAATGTGCAACAAGTGGCTAATTGTTAAATTTTTACTACTTTTATACTTTAAAAAAATAATAACATGGATTTAACAGCACAAGTAGAGGAAGCTTTAGAGACTATCAGACCGTATTTGATAGCTGATGGTGGAAATGTAGCTATTGAAGAAATCACCGCTGAGGGCATTGTGAAAGTAAAATTGTTAGGCAACTGCGGCTCTTGTAAAATGAGCTTTATGACCATGAAAGCAGGCATTGAGCAGGCTATTATGAAAGCTGTGCCTCAAATTAAAGGCGTAGAAGCTGTAGATTTAGCTGAGCAAGCGTAACAGTTTTAACACATTTTAACCAAATACAAACTCCTTCTAATATACATTTGTTCTATTATTGTATTACAGATGAAGTATCCTTTAGTTATCATATTGCTTTTGTTTGTTAGCTCGGCTTTTGCACAAGACAAAAATGCAGCAAATAAACTAGTTCAGTTTTCGGGTATTGTTACCGATGCTGATAGCAATATTGTTGTGCCTTATGTTACCATTACCAACTTAAGCAATAAAGGGCAAAAATACGCAGCCAATTATCAAGGTTTTTTCTCCTTTGTTGTAAACCCAGGAGACACGGTGATGTTCTCTGCTGTTGGTTTTACAAGCAAAACTTTGGTTTTGCCAAAAATTATTTCCGACAATAAGTACACGGCAATGGTGCAAATTAAATCTGAAGTAGTTTATTTGCAAACCGTTAGGGTAAATCCTTGGGCTACCGTAGAAGAGTTTAACAAAGATTTTCTTTCTTTAAAAGTGGCTGATGATGACATGGCTATTGCGAAGAAAAATCTTTCTCGCCAAAGCATTAATGGCATGAAATTAACGCTTCCGCGTGATGCTGGTGAAATTTCTAATTCTAACTATCGCTATAACTTCGATAGAATGATGAATGTAAATATGCGTCAGACCAATCCGTTATTAAATCCTTTTAACTGGGGCAAACTAATGCAGCAGATTTTTGATGGCGATAAAGCCAGAAGCTCAGAACAATAGGTTTAAAAAGCTGATTTCTTACTTTCATATAAAAATTTTCATTTTCTTTTAAATCTCGTGCAACAAAACATACGCTTTGCCGACTATCTTATAGTTAGCAACCAAAAGCTGTGCGATTTAAATAATATCTTTAACTCCTACAGTTTTAATAAATTAGTAGAAATAAAGTTTATCCCTTGCATCTGAGTATCTCTATAAACGAACAAGAATTGGTACAGCAATGCCTAGCCGGCGAAGAAAAAGGCTATGCGATGCTATACAATA
>Ga0308157_10010253_pt1 | contig 10204 bp, 6 predicted proteins | sample PhyBR1_FD_201035 | JGI IMG/M metagenome (GOLD analysis project Ga0308157, IMG submission 201035) | Phyllosphere microbial communities from UC Gill Tract Community Farm, Albany, California, United States - DLSLB.R1 | ecosystem: Host-associated > Plants > Phyllosphere > Unclassified | place: USA... | reverse complement strand
CCGGCCCCGACGTCTCCACGCCGTTGCCGTTCACGCGCACCGTCTGGCAGGGCACCACGCCGCGTCATGCGACGGAGCCCGAGCGGGAGCCGTCGAAGCTGCGTCCGTCGTGGCCGCAGGCCATCGGCGGACTGCTGGGGCTCGCCGCGCTGGGACTGATCGCCGTTGCCGGCGTCTTCCTCATCCGGGCCTTCCTCAGCCTGCCGTTCATGCAGGACTTCCTCACCACCTACCCGGGCGAGTACCACCCGGCCGTCGACGTGCAGCCGGGTTTCGCGCCGTGGATCGGCTGGCAGCACTTCTTCAACATGTTCCTGATGGTGCTGATCATCCGCTCCGGTCTGCGGGTGCGCTCCGAGAAGCGGCCGACCGCGTTCTGGACCGCCCGAGGCAAGGCCAAGAGCAAGATCAGCCTGACCCTCTGGTTCCACCAGTCGCTGGATCTGCTGTGGATCATCAACGGCGTCATCTTCGTCGTGCTGATCATCACCACCGGCCACTGGGCGCGCATCGTGCCCACCAGCTGGGAGGTGTTCCCGAACGCGCTGTCGGCGGGCCTGCAGTATGTCTCCTTCGACTGGCCGCTCGACAACGGCTGGGTGAACTACAACAGCCTGCAGCAGCTCGCCTACTTCACGACCGTGTTCATCGCCGCACCGGTGGCCGTCGTCACCGGGATCCGCATGTCGGGGCTGTGGCCGAAGAAGGCCGAGAAGCTGTCGAAGGCGTACCCCGTCGAATGGGCGCGTGCCCTGCACTTTCCGACGATGCTGTACTTCGTGGCGTTCATCATCGTGCACGTGGCGCTGGTGTTCCTCACCGGCGCGCTGCGGAACCTGAACCACATGTTCGCCTCGCTGGGATCCGTCGACGGCGTGCAGTACGCCGCCAACTGGACCGGCTTCGGGATCTTCGTGCTCGCCATGATCGTGATCGCGGGCGGCTGGTTCGCCGCGCGTCCGCTGGTGCTCGCCCCGATCGCGAAGCTGTTCGGGCAGGTTTCGGGGCGCTGACGCGTCGGTCTTGCCGTTTCGGCAAGAACCTCGAATGTTGAGCGGTCACAAGGGCCGAATCGTCGCAATCCTTCGCATCCGATCAGTAATCTGACGGTGGCCGGCACGCAAGCCGGGACGGAAGGATCGCAGTGACGCAGATCGGAATCGTGCAGGAAGGGCCGGAGGAGGCGCGGGTCGCCGCGACCCCGGCCACCGTGCAGACCCTGGTGAAGCTCGGCTACGAGGTGGCCGTGGAGGAGGGCGCCGGAGCGCGCTCCTCGTACCCCGATGAGGAGTATCGACAGGCGGGTGCGCGGGTGATCCCGAGAGCGGATGCCTGGGCCAGCGCGGTCGTCCTGAAGGTGAACCCGCCGACGGATGCCGAGATCGCCGCCCTGTCGGACGGTGCGACCCTCGTCGCCCTGCTCTCGCCGGCACTGCGGCCCGAGCTCGTCGAGAAACTCGCCCAGCGCCGCATCACGGCCGTCGCGCTGGATGCCGTGCCGCGCATCTCGCGGGCGCAGTCCATGGACGTGCTCAGCTCGATGGCGAACATCGCCGGCTACCGCGCCGTGGTGGAGGCCGCCAACGAGTTCGGGCGCTTCTTCACCGGCCAGGTGACCGCGGCCGGCAAGGTGCCGCCCGCCAAGGTGCTCGTCGCGGGCGCCGGCGTCGCGGGTCTCGCCGCGATCGGGGCGGCATCCAGCCTGGGCGCGATCGTGCGCGCCACCGACCCGCGCGCCGAGGTCGCCGATCAGGTGCACTCCGTCGGCGGCACCTACCTGCCCGTCGACGTCGAGGTCGCAGCATCCGCCGACGGCTACGCCAAGGCCACCAGCGCCGACTACGATCGCCGCGCGGCCGAGATCTACTCCGAGCAGGCCGCGGATGTCGACATCATCATCACCACCGCACTCATCCCGGGGCGCGCGGCGCCCCGCCTGATCACGGCATCCGACGTCGCGGCCATGAAGCCCGGCAGCGTGATCGTCGACATGGCGGCAGCGCAGGGCGGCAACGTCGAGGGCTCGGTCGCGGGCCAGCGTGTGGTCACCGACAACGGCGTGATCATCCTCGGCTACACCGACCTCGCCTCGCGGCTGGCGGCGCAGGCCTCGCAGCTGTACGGCACGAACGTCGCCAACCTCGTCGCCCTGCTCACGCCGGGCAAGGACGGCGTGCTCGCGATCGACTTCGACGATGTGGTGCAGCGCTCGGTCACGGTGGTGCGCGACGGCGAGGTCACCTGGCCGCCGCCGCCCGTGCAGGTCGCGGCAGCGCCGCCGGCATCCGCTCCGGCCCCTGCCGAACCCGTCGCGGCGAAGCAGCCGATGTCGACCGCGAAGAAGGTCGGTCTGATCGTCGCCGGCATCGCCGCGCTGTTCCTGGTCAACCTCTTCGCCCCCGACCCGCTGCCCGAGCACTTCACCGTGCTGATGCTCTCGGTCGTGATCGGCTTCTACGTGATCGGCAAGGTGCACCACGCGCTGCACACCCCGCTCATGTCGGTCACCAACGCCATCTCCGGCGTCATCATCGTCGGCGCGATGCTGCAGATCACGGATGCCAACCTCATCGTTCAGGTGATCGCCGCGATCGCGGTGCTCGTGGCCAGCATCAACATCTTCGGAGGCTTCGCGGTGACCCGTCGAATGCTCAGCATGTTCACACTCGGTAAATCAACACAGGGCGGCCGCAAGTGAGCGTCGACGCATTCGCCGGGGCCGCGTACATCGTCGCCGCCCTGCTGTTCATCCTGAGCCTCGCAGGGCTCAGCCGCCACGAATCCGCCCGTGCGGGCGTGATCTACGGCATCGTCGGCATGGCCATCGCGCTGCTGTCGACGCTGGCACTGACCTTCGCGGATGCGTGGGGCGGAGCAGGCGCGACGCTCGGACTCATCCTGCTCGGCATCGGCGTGCTGGTCGGCGCCGCGATCGGCCTGTGGCGCGCGCGGGTCGTGCAGATGACCGAGATGCCCGAGCTGATCGCCCTGCTGCACAGCTTCGTCGGAATCGCCGCCGTGCTGGTCGGCTGGAACGGTCACCTCGCGCACGCGCCGATCGCGGCCGAGCTCGTCGGCATCCACAACGCCGAGGTGTTCATCGGCGTCTTCATCGGCGGGGTGACCTTCACCGGCTCGATCGTGGCGTACCTGAAGCTGTCGGCGAAGATGTCCTCGCGCCCGCTCATGCTGCCGGGCAAGAACCTGCTGAACATCGGGGCGCTGGTGGCGTTCGTGGCACTGACGGTGTGGTTCGTCGCCGACCAGCAGCTCTGGCTGCTGATCGCCGTGACCGTGCTGTCGTTCGCGCTGGGGTGGCACCTGGTGGCATCCATCGGCGGCGGCGACATGCCCGTCGTCGTCTCGATGCTCAACAGCTACTCCGGGTGGGCGGCCGCCGCCGCCGGCTTCCTGCTGAACAACGATCTGCTGATCGTGACCGGTGCGCTGGTGGGATCCTCGGGTGCGTACCTGTCGTACATCATGTGCAGGGCGATGAACCGCTCGTTCCTGTCGGTGATCGCCGGCGGCTTCGGCATCGTGGCATCCTCGTCCGGCGATGAGGAGATGGGGGAGTACCGCGAGACGACGGCGGATGCTGTCGCCACGCGTCTCGCCGAAGCCGAGCGCGTGATCATCACGCCGGGCTACGGCATGGCGGTGGCGCAGGCGCAGTACCCGGTCGCCGACCTGGTCGCCCGGCTCCGCGATCGCGGAGTGGATGTGCGCTTCGGCATCCATCCGGTCGCCGGGCGCCTGCCCGGGCACATGAACGTGCTGCTCGCCGAGGCGAAGGTGCCGTACGACATCGTGCTCGGCATGGACGAGATCAACGACGACTTCGCCTCCACGAGCGTCGTGCTGGTGATCGGGGCGAACGACACGGTGAATCCCGCCGCCGCGGAGGATCCGGGCAGCCCCATCGCCGGGATGCCGGTGCTGCACGTCTGGGACGCCGAGAACGTGATCGTGTTCAAGCGCTCGATGGCCGCCGGCTATGCGGGGGTGCAGAACCCGCTGTTCTTCCGGGAGAACACGCAGATGCTGTTCGGGGATGCCAAGGAGCGCGTCGAAGACATCGTGCACGCACTCTGAAACGACCCTCTGTGGGGCGCAGATGCCTGCTTCAGGCTTCAGGAAGCCGGCACCTGTGCCCCACAGACGGTCTTTCGGCGTGGAGACTCAGCGGACGAAGCGGACCTCGGTCAGCGTCTCCCCGAGGAACGGCTCGGTATGGCTGGCGCCGTCCAGGGCGAAGCCGTTGCGCACGTAGAAGCGGTGCGCACGGGGGTTGTCCTCGGCGACCCACAGGTACAGCGGCTCGCCGGCGTCGACGGCGGCGTCGAAGAGCTGCTGGCCGAGGCCGGTGCCCTGGTACTGCTCCAGCAGATAGATGAAGTAGAGCTCGCGCAGCGCCGGGGCATCCTTGTCGCGGGCAGGGCCGGAGCCGACGAACCCGACGATCTCGCCGTCGACGAGGGCGGCGCTCATCTTGAAGTCGTCGCCCTGCCGGGCCCAATTGGTCCACAGCTCGGCCATGCGGCGGGGGGAGATCCGCTCCAGGGCGGCCTTGCTGATCAGGTGGTCATAGGTCTCGTGCCACGTCTGCGCGTGCACGCGACCCAGGGCCTCCGCATCCACATCGCGGACCGGACGGACGATGATCTCAGGCTGGGCTTCGGCGCTCATGCCGCGACTCTACGCGCGCTGGCGCGACAGGTGAAATCGACCGAAGACGCATGACGGCGCCTGTAGCATCCCGCCAACGAACTTGGGCCCTTCGTCGAGGATCACTACCATCGGCAGACGTGAATGTGATCTGGCGCACCCTCCTCGTGATCCTCCGTGCCCGCCTCCGGAACCGCCGGGGACGCCGTCTGGAGGTCACCGACATCGGCCGGATCCGACTCACCACTCTCCCCACGGATCTCGACATCCTGCGGCACATGAACAACGGCCGCTACCTGTCGCTGTTCGACCTCGGCCGATGGGATCTGCTCATCCGCACCGGGCTGTTCGACGTCATGAAGGAGCGCGGCTGGTACGCCGTCGTCTCCAGCCAGACCATCACCTTCCGCAAGTCGCTGCAGCTCTGGCAGCGCTTCGACATCGAATCGCGCTTCATGGGGCACGATGACAAGGCCCTCTTCCTGGAGCATCGCGCCGTCGTCGACGGCGAGATCTATGCACGGGTCATCGTGCGGGCACGGATGCTGCGCCGCGGCGGCGGACTCGTCCACCACGATGAGCTGTTCGCCACCGCGGGCCGCCCGGAGGGCGTGCCGGAGATCGACGACTGGATCCACGACTGGGTCGCATCATCCGCGCTGCCGTCGACCCGCCTGCCCGCGCCCAGCGTCTGGGACTGATCCGCGTTCCGTAAGCTGGTGCGGACAGTTCAGGGGGATGCCATGACCTACGATCCGACCGACCCCGTGCCGCCGCTCCAGCCGTCCGAGCCGCCGGAGCCGCCCGCGTTCTCGCAGCCGCCGGTTCCGCCCGCACCGCTGACCCCGCCGACGGTGCCGGTCCCGCCCGGATACCAGTCGCCGCCGGCGTACCAGCCTGCACCCGCGTACCAGGCCCCGCCGGCGTACCAGCCTCCGCCCGCGTACCAGGCCCCGGTCGCATATCAGCCCCCGGCGGCCCCGCAGCAGGTGCCCATGCAGCCTCCGTACGCCCGGCACGACCAGCAGCAGGTCTTCACCGGACAGGGGTATCCCGTCGCGTCCTATCCGGGGTACGGCGCAGTTGCCGGGCGGCCCACGGCGCCGCCCATGGGCGCACTCCCGATCGGCGCGATCATCGTGTCGTCGGTGGCGTTCCTCATCGGCCTGCTGCCGTTCATCGGACCGCTGCTGGCTCTCACCGGCCTCGTCCTCAGCATCGTCGCCGTGCGTCGCCCGCGCGGCCGGGTGCTCGGCATCATCGGCATCATCCTGTCGTCCCTCGCGCTGCTCACCGGACTGCTGATGACCCTGGGATTCATCGTCTCGGTGCTCAACGGGTAGCGGCGGCATCGACCCCGTCGCATCCGGGTGACCCCGTCGCATCCGGGTGACCCCGTCGCATCCGGGTGACCCCGTCGCATCCGGGTGACCCCGTCGCACCCGGCCGAGCAGCCTGCGCCCGGCGGTCGGGATCCAGCCCGCACCCGGGTCACGGCAGCGCGAGTTCGCCCGCTACCACCGGTTCATCCGCCCTCGCGGGCCCTTGCGACCTACGCTGGGAGCATGCCTGAGCAGCCGTCGACGCCACCCGGGGCGCGTCTCGCCGACGCGGCCGTCGAACTCGCCCACCGGTGGGTGCACGAAGCGGCCACGGTCGCCGTCGACCCGGCCGCCGAGCGACTGGCGGGCGTGCTGCACGATCCGAACGGACTGCCCTTCACGCTGGGTTTCATCGACGGCGTGATGCGCCCGGAGAGCATGGCCGCAGCGGCAGCCAATCTGCACCGTGTGGCACCGCTCGCCCCGGGTTTCCTGCCCTGGTACCTGCGCGGCGCGGTGCGCGTGGGCGGCGGCATCGCCCCCGCGCTGCCGTTGCCGACCGTGCCCATCGCGCGTCGGATGCTGCGCGAGATGGTCGGCCACCTCATCGTCGATGCGCGGCCCGAGAAGCTCGGTGCGGCGCTGGAGCGCATCCGCCGTGCCGACCCATCCCCGGCATCCGGCTCTTCAGATCGACCCGCTGACGCTCCCTCAGGGCAGGCGACAGGCTCGGCAACCCGGGTTCGACTGAACCTGAACCTGCTGGGCGAGGCGGTGCTCGGCGAGGCCGAGGCGAAGCGCCGGCTGCAGGGCATCCACGCCCTCATCCGCCGCGACGATGTGGACTACGTCTCCGTCAAGGTCTCGGCCATCATGAGCCGCATCTCGATGTGGGCGTTCGACGAGGTGGTCGACGAGGTCGTCGCCCGGCTGATGCCGCTCTACCTCACGGCCGCGTCGAACGGGACCTTCATCAATCTCGACATGGAGGAGTACAAGGACCTCGACCTGACGATCGCGGTGTTCACCCGCATCCTCGAGGATCCGCGGCTCGCGCGCAGCGCGGCCGGCATCGTGCTGCAGACGTATCTGCCCGACGCGCTGCCCGCTCTGCGCGAACTCACGGCGTGGGCACGGGAGCGCGTGGAGCACGGCGGAGCGCCGATCAAGGTGCGTCTCGTCAAGGGTGCGAATCTCCCCATGGAGAAGGTGGATGCCGTGCTGCACGGCTGGACGCAGGCCCCCTACGGCTCCAAGCTCGACACCGACGCGAACTACCTGCGCTGCCTGGACGAGGCGTTCCAGCCGCGCAACGCCGCGGCCGTGCACATCGGCGTCGCCGGGCACAACCTCTTCGACATCGCGTACGCCTGGCTGCTGGCCGGTGAGCGCGACGTGCGCGACGCGATCGAGTTCGAGATGCTGCTGGGCATGGCCCAGGGGCAGGTGGCCGCGGTATCGCGCACGGTCGGCCCGGTGCTGCTGTACGTGCCGGTCGTGCACCCCCACGAGTTCGACGTGGCGATCAGCTACCTGGCGCGCCGGCTGGAGGAGAACGCGTCGTCCTCGAACTTCCTCTCCGCGGCGTTCCACCTGGCCGATGACTCCTCGCTCTTCGAACGCGAGCGGCTGCGGTTCGTCGACTCGGTGCGCCGCTCCGGCGACCACTCCCTGCTCACGGGCGCACGGCGGGTGCAGAACCGCGCCGCCCCGCTGAACGAGTCCGTCCGCCCGCAGCGTCAGACCCCGAGGCAGGACGAGGATCTCACCGGCATCGTGCTCGGCATCGCCCGGGGATCGGATGCCGACGGCGACGCCTTCGTGCAGACAGCGGTCTACGCGCGGCAGGAGCTCGCCGGTTCGGCATCCGGTGCGCCGGGCTTCAGCAACGTCGCCGACAGCGATCCCTCGCTGGCGGCCAACCGCGACTGGGCACGGGAGGTGTTCGCGCGGATCGCGGAGCCCGAAGCATCCTCCCTGGGCCGCGCGACGCTGAAGGCCGCGCGGATCGATGACGAGCGGATGCTGTCGCAGACCGTCACGCGGGTCCGTGACGCGGCATCCGGCTGGGGAGCCCGCCCGGCGTCCGAGCGCAGCGAGGTGCTGCTGCGGGCGGCCGCGGCGCTCGCCGAACGCCGCGCGGAACTGATCGAGGTCGCGGCGATCGAGACGGGAAAGGTGTTCGCCGAGGCCGACATCGAGGTCAGCGAGGCGGTCGACTTCGCCCGGTACTACGCGGCCACCTGCCGCGAACTCGACGGCGTCGCCGGTGCCCGATTCGAGCCCGCCCGCGTGACCGTCGTCACCCCGCCGTGGAACTTCCCGCTCGCGATCCCCGCCGGGGGCGTGCTGGCCGCGCTCGCCGCAGGATCCGGCGTCGTCTTCAAGCCGGCGCCGCAGGCGCGGCGCTGCGCCGCCGTCATCGCGGAGGCGCTCTGGCAGGCCGGCGTCTCGCGCGACGTGCTCGTGCTCGCCGACGTCGAGGAGGGGGCGCTCGGGCAGCAGCTCATCACGCACCCCGACGTGGACCGGGTGATCCTCACCGGCTCCTGGGACACCGCCGCGCTGTTCCGCTCCTGGCGACCCGATCTGCCCCTGCTGGCGGAGACCAGCGGCAAGAACGCCATCGTCGTCGCGCCCACCGCCGACCTCGATCTGGCCGTCGCTGACCTCGTGCACAGCGCGTTCGGGCACGCCGGGCAGAAGTGCTCGGCGGCATCCCTGGCCATCCTGGCCGGACCCGTCGGGCACTCCAAGCGCTTCGCCAGGCAGCTGGTGGACGCCGTGCGTTCTCTGCGCGTGGCGTGGCCGGACGACCCGCAGGCCGAGGTCGGTCCGATCATCGAGAAGCCGCAGGGCAAGCTGGCCTGGGCGCTGAGCACGCTGGAGGACGACGAGAAGTGGCTGGTCGAACCGCGGTCGCTGGATGACGTCGTGCCTTGCGCGCCAGAGGACGCCGGACGGCTGTGGAGTCCCGGTATCCGCGTCGGCGTCCGGCCCGGATCCCGCACCCACCTGGAGGAGTTCTTCGGGCCCGTGCTGGGCATCATGCACGCGCCGTCGATCACCGCGGCCGTCGAGCTGCAGAACGCGGTCGCCTACGGTCTGACCGCGGGGCTGCACACCCAGGACCCGGAGGATCTGAACCTCTGGCTCGAGAAGGTGCAGGCCGGCAATCTGTACGTGAACCGCGGCATCACCGGGGCGATCGTGCAGCGTCAGCCGTTCGGCGGCTGGAAGCGCTCCTCGGTCGGACCCGGCGCCAAGGCGGGCGGGCCGAACTACCTGATCGGGCTGGGCACCTGGCACTCGCAGCCGCGCGGCAAGGCGTCGAGCACCCTGCACCTGCGGGGACTCGACGCGCGCATCTCGGGACTGATCGAGTCGGCGCAGTCGTCGCTGGACTTCGAGGCGTTCGAGTGGCTGCGCCAGGCCGCGCTGTCGGATGCGGTGGTCTGGGACCGCGAGTTCGGGCAGGTGCGCGACGTCTCGCAGCTGGGCATCGAGCGGAACCTGTTCCGGTACCGGCCGACGCCGGTGACCGTGCGGGCGACGACGGATGCCGGGCTGCAGGAGGTGCTGCGGGTGGTGATCGCCGGCATCCGCTCCGGCGCCGGCTTCTTCGTCTCGGTTCCCGAGGGCGTCCCCGCCGGGGTGCGCGCGGAGCTGAGCGCGCTGGACGTGCTCGTCGCCGTGGAGAGCGACGAGGAATGGACCCAGCGGATGCTGAGCCGCGAGGACGTCGAGGAGGACGGCAGAGCCCCGGCGCCCGGCCGAGTGCGCCTGGTCGGCGGCCGCGAGTCGGTCGCCGCGCTGCACGGGGTGCTGTCGGATGCCGTGCACGGCGACCCGGATCTCGCCGTATACGCCGACGAGGTCACGTCGGCGGGCCGTATCGAGCTGCTGCCGTTCCTGCGCGAGCAGGCCATCGCCATCACCGCCCACCGCTTCGGCAACCCCGATTCCTGGAGCGCCTCGGTCATCTGACCCGTCCGACCCACCCGCCGCACCCGCCGACCCGTCCGCCCACCCGCCGACCCGTCCAGGTCGCAACGGATGCCGCCATTTCGGCGTCGAAGCGGCATCCATTGCGACCTGGAGGGCGGATGCCAGCGCCCGGAGGACGGATGCCGGCACCGGGAGCCCGGCATCCGGGAGCGGCATCCTGAGCGCTGCCACTGGCATCAACGGCATCCGGGATGTAAAAATGTAGG
>Ga0308157_10010252_pt1 | contig 10206 bp, 9 predicted proteins | sample PhyBR1_FD_201035 | JGI IMG/M metagenome (GOLD analysis project Ga0308157, IMG submission 201035) | Phyllosphere microbial communities from UC Gill Tract Community Farm, Albany, California, United States - DLSLB.R1 | ecosystem: Host-associated > Plants > Phyllosphere > Unclassified | place: USA... | reverse complement strand
GGCCGCGCTGGCGGCGCGCAAGGCCGGGCGCACCGTGATAGTGCCGCGCGCCAATGCCGAGGAGGCGTGCCTGGCGTCGGGGTTGAAGGTGATTGCGGTGGATCACTTGCTGCAAGTGGTGGCGCACCTGAATGGGCATGTACCGATTGAGCCCTACGCGTCCGACGGTTTGCTGTATCTGAACAAACCTTACCCGGACCTGAGTGAAGTACAGGGCCAACTCGCGGCCAAGCGAGCATTGCTGATCGCGGCGGCGGGCGCGCATAACCTGTTCTTTTACACAACCATTGGACCCCAATGATCCCTCAACACCACCGTGCAAGATGCGGAGAATATTTAGCCGCTTCTGTTAGAGTAAATGCAGGTCTGGTTGAAAAGTTATTTTCTGACCTCCGGTATCACTTAGCGACCTAACAAATAATTGAGCTGAATAGTACATAGGGTTGAAAATTAATATGAAAAGAGTGTTAGATGAACTAAAAAGCGGCAATATACAGATAGCAAATTACTTTAAACATGCTGAGAAACTTTGGTCTGACTTGCTAGCTGATATCGATAGCATGTCTATCGAAGATTTATCGGAAAAGATCGGGACAGCACAGTACTATTTTGAAGATATATGTCAGGAAAGGCATCTCGCTAAGCTAATTATGGGATGGAGCAGTATTCCTCATTTTTATTCGAACGAGACTACTTTCGAAGAAGGTGATGGTGAGCGAGCATACAAACTATCTCTTGCTATAGCCAAAAGTACGTGCTCGGGGGAAGTAAAAGTTGCTGCAAAAGAAATGGCCAACTTATATTGCCTGAAGGACTACGCATAACTACACAGCTAAAAAGTCGCTGCCAAATCGGGCACGTGTTGATTTTTCCCTGTAAACAAATGCAACACATGCCCTTTTCAAGCTGACGAATCGCGATAATCTAGAGCCGTTTTTCTCACCTAACTGACGACTGTAATTAGGCTATAACGGACTGAATGGCTCATCCACAAACGGTTTTTTTGCCCGCATTTGAATGAGGTACGGAACCCAGATACCGCCAAACGCATGACCGCAGCGATAGCGAGGCTCGTTTTCATTATCCTTTCGTAGTGGCCTATAGACATTCCTTGCAACCCGGTTTAACTTAATCCAGAGAACCTAATCGAAATTGGATGCTTAAACGGACAAGGAGAGTTTTATGCCACAAACAATAGTAAAAAAAAGAGCCATACAACACCTCATACATTTTACGCGCGCCTCAAACCTTCCCGGCATACTAACTAATGGGATAATACCTCGCCAAATTTTGCAACAGAACCGTACGGCTTTTATCTTTAATGACCTTGAAAGATTGGATGAAAGAACTAATCGAACCTGCCTGTCGATAAGTTATCCAAACTGCAAAATGCTATACACCATGATGACAAAATTTCCAGCCGATGACTGGGCGATTATCAGACTGAAGCCAGACACTCTTTGGAACAATGACTGCTTGTTCACCGAGACCAATGCCGCTACAAAATACATAAAAGACACGGCAGATGCCTCGCTTAAAGGCGCGCCAGCGCTTGAAAAGCTTTTCGCTGATGAAGAGCTTCGAAAAAAACAAGGTAGACAAAGCTACGAAACAACTGACGTACAGGCGGAAGTCTTGGTTTCTGGTACAATACCAACCAACGAAATTATTGATATAAACTTTCACTTAAAAGAACGTTTGAAAAATTTCGCATATTTACAAAAGCTTGCCGGTAGCTTCAAAGGCTTCAAATGGCAGTTCAATGCAGATTATTTTTACCAGAGAAAAGATAATGGCTGAAAGACCAGTTTTCATTCCAAGCGAAGAGCCTGACTTTTTGGTAACTACGAAGTTCGTAAGCTTTAGCTGGTTCTCGGGCTTTTCAGTCGCTCAAAAGCAGAGAAGCATCGCTTCCCTGCATGATAATATAGTTCAATCTATCAACAAAGATAGAATACTTGAGATTTCATCAAAATCGCTTACAGAAGAAGGCGTAGCGGCTAGCGCCTTCAACCTAATGATTGAGACACGTAAATACAATCGTAAATATAGTGTTGAGTGTGCATTCCAAGCAAGTAAAGTTTTCACGAGCGGCGGTCCATACGTAGACTTACTTGAAAAAACATCGCGCGAAGCAAAAAAAGACGAACGTTTAAAAAATAGCGGAAGACTAGTTGCGTTTCAGTTTTATCAAGATACATGGCCCTTGGAACCAAAAACTCTATTCTATGACTGGCTTTATATCAACGCTTTGAACAAAAACCAGCGTATTGCAGATGCAATTCTTAGATATGATTGTTTTACGGATATAGAATTTAATCATGAAAAATCAATAAACTGCCAAGCATATTCCGCGGCGCTTTATGTAACATTAGCTAAAAGAAACCTATTAAAAGAGGCGCTGCACTCGCCAGAAAGCTATAGGAAAATAGTTAAGAGCTTCAAATATAACGGCGCACATGACAATATTCATAATGGCGTTAAACTTTTGTAGCGGGCAAATACCCAAACCTATGAATGCTTAGCAAACTAAAAGACTTTTTGGATTGTAGAGGCTAACCTTGGATAGAATACAGGCCCAAGTCGCTAGATTGATGCGTTCAATTCGTTTAACACCTGATACTGAAAATAAAATTCCGGGAGCGCAATTTTTTGCGGGCAGGGGTAAGCCATTTTCTTTCTCTGGCGGAATGGGGCTCGCTTGGTGGTATAGCCCTGATACCTTCAGCGCAATTGACGCTGTAACGGCGCTAGTCATCGAGACAGAACAGGAGTTCAAAGATTGCGATACAGAATCGGTTAACAATGTCGTCACCTCCACATTACAGAGAATTTGTTTAGATTCACCACTTTTTAATGGTGATGACGTAGTTTTTAGAAGGAAAGCAAACCTCTTTGAATGCAGGGGTGCAGTGTCGGTTATTGACTTTACTAAAACAATTCTAGATGAAATCAAACACAATCTTCGAAGCGTTATAGGAAAGCGATGTACGACTTATCCCTTGTCCCGATTCAGAGGCCCCTCTTTTTCCTTGCCTGCTGAGGGATTGCATCTGCTTTCCTGCAACGATGATGTTACTTGGAAGCGCTTTCTCGCTGAGGGGTATATTTTTGACGGCTGGACACCAAGTTTTCCGTTTACAGCCGGAGATAGATTCTCTTTCAATGGTGGATTTGAGTTCAACTACATTTTAATAGCCGAAGATTATGGAACACAAAACGGTGCTAAGTTCGCAAGCAGTTTGAAATTCAGAATGTTTATTTCTATCCTCTTTGCTCATGCTTCAGAGTCTTCGCAATACGGCTATAACAAGTCGATGGCTCAGCCTTTTACTAACTGCATACAGTTCCCTCATGAGAGCACTCCTGATGGTTTAATAGTCCTTAGTGATTGCGGTGCTCTTTCACCCTTTTATGCGTCGGATATTATAATCACTGAAGACCTAACAAAAAAAGTCGAAAAATGGTACCAGTCACTCCAAGAATGCCCCAATGAATACAAACAACGCATAAAAAAATCTGCCAACTTTTTCAATCGAGCAATGAACTCCGACGACATAGAGTCATATATCAATTATTTTATCGCGCTTGACGCGCTCTTTGGTCAACGTGGTTCTGTCGAATCCTCTATTGTAGCCGGGGTTGCCAATCTGGCGCTGGATGAAAAATTCACAGAAAAAACCACATGGCTTTTTGACCTTAGAAATGAGCTTGTTCACGGTGGGAGCCGTTATATTTCCGAGTGGCCCAAATACCAGAGATATACAAAGCACTTCGGCACTAAGCCATTAAATGATTTGAAAGAGCTTGCTCAAAAGGCGATAGTGAAAGCACCTTCAATCTTACCAGCATCGTTGGCTTCCGAAATACCTAATTAATTTCTTGATAATCTTAGGGCAAGCTAACAATTCTGGAAAACTTGCACCATTGTCTTCACAACAACATACAGACCAAACAATTCTCTAGGCTTTTTTGTATGATACGGCGAGCTTTTTTAATCAAATAGGTTTTCACACCCGCCCCCCAATATAAACCGAGAATCTGGATAATTCCCACTATTAAATTTTCGGCAACAGGCTTGTATAGATTTTATATTGAAGTTAATTCTTAAAGCGAAATTAAAATAACGAAAACTATTTAGACAAATTAGAAATATTATTTTTCATCTTAGTTATAAACTATAGCTTATAGTAAATAACTGCTTTTAAAGCTTTCTGAAAAGCTGGCTGCGCCAGCTCCCAGAGGGATGCTATCCATAGTTTGCCTACCCTAGACTCAAGTAAAAAATGCTTTACTTAAGTTCTAGAGTAGGCCTTGGATAGCAATTTTGCTATCGTTATAGTCGTTAAATCTACGCTATAACTTTGGACACTTACAGTATGATTTGCTACTGTCTCTCACTCTGTCCAACATGTTAATGAAAACATGGCCTGCGAGTCACCGCTTATGAGAGAACCCCCGTTTACGGCTTTTTTTAATAAGTTCTGCACCAACTAGTCGCTACCAGATGCATCACCAGCAAAATTTAGTCTAAGGACAAGGATTAAACATTACGTACCGCTTAATGCTTTCAAGCCAAGATCACTAGAACGAAGAAATTGCAGATCCAAGTTATCAACTTAGACCTTATTACCTATATTTATTACACAAATATAGAATATGTCAAATTTTTTGCAAAAACACCTTGGCAAGTAACTATTTTAGTTCATGATTAAGCGTAAGAGAAAGACTAGTCATCGCTCTGCGGTAAAATTGTTTGAGCGTATTCAACAATCTCTCTAAGCACTTTTATGTCCGCAGTCGTATAGGCAATATCGCAAAGCATATGCCTGAGATCTCCGCATTCCTTGATTACATCAGGCGGTGAAGCAGACTTAAAAAATTCCTCCATCGTGCACCCTAACGCTTGAGCGATTTGCTCTAGAGCTTCTACGCTAGGAGCATAGCTCCCACGCTCGTAGCGGCTGATGGTCATCGGTTCACAACCTAGCACTTCTGCTAGATACGCTTGAGTCTGCTTCTTAGCCAAGCGAAGAGCTTTGATACGCTTTCCTAGCGCCTTTATGGCTGTCTGAGTCATAGCAAAGCCTGATAAAAATCAGATACTTGCATTTTGGATGCAGGCTAAGAAGGTCATATTTTGGCTACCTATTGATAAAAACTAGCCTTTTTTAGTATAGTTCCTGCATGGAGGCGGCTGAGCGCCCCCATTCATAGGCACTCCCACCCAATTCATTTCATGGATGGGGCGCTTGATAGAAGCAATCCCGTTTCGAAAGTTAAACTTTTAGACAACAGCGCTGCTATTTAATCAACCATATGGGTGAATTACTGTGTCAGACCAGCCTCCGCTAATCGATGGCGAATATCTAAGCAATGATGGTGGTCTTCACGAAACCTATTCAGCAGCATACGCAGCAAATTTGCGTCTCGCAGAAAGGAAAAGACGATATGGAAAAATTTCAAACCCTTGGAACGCCGCCGATCTACTCGATGAAAATGATATTTCGCTTATTACATATGCGCTCAGCACTTTATGGCTCCTAGCATTATGCGTTCTTGGATTCAACCATCACTGGTGGAGGTTCTTAGGTACACTTACTTTGTTCTTACCTATCGTGATATTAGAGGTACTCATTCAGAAACTACCACGAGCATTTAGAAAAGTATTCTTCTTAGTGAGTGCATTAGCAGTACTTCTGTTAATCCTTTTCATGAGGATTAAGTAACAAAACAGGTAAGGCAAGGAATTAAACCAACAGAACATTTATGATATCAAAGGGTAACTCTATGAAAGCGATTATAACCTCCATCATTTTGGGCGGCCTATCACTTGCTACAATAGCAAAAGCTGAAGTAACGCAGGCAGATGCTAATCTTAACTTTGGACGTTTTGCTGGATTCTGGGTTTATGAAGGCTGCGAAGAAAAAAATGTGCGAAAAACATGTTGGTTTATCGTTGAGCGAAAAAAAGAATTATATGGCGATGCCGAATATTTCTCTTATGCAATGCAAAGAGCCGTGCCAGCTAAAGCTGAAGTCTTAAAGAATGTTTGTGACTCGTTCAACTACAATACGGGTATGACTGTCTCCAGTTTACCCCGTAACGCAATATGTATTAATTTGATTGGCGCAGGAAGTGAAGCCGAGTTATATTTCCCTAAAGGATATACTGGGCATGGTACTTACAGAATTAAAAAATCCAACAAAGAGGAGTTTATGAGGCGCGCTGATGAGCGGTCAAAGGCAATGATGAAGAAAGGAAATTGGTGACTAAAAAAGCAGTCCTTAATAGGTGCTGCCCTTTATATAAATCATTTTCTTTTTATCTTTTTTATAATATCAGCTCGGGAAGGAGCATCGGAAAAACTAGAGATCAATTTCTCCATAAAATCCATCTGTGCCTCTAATGCTTTATCCGCCGTTTCAGTGTAGGACTTTGTAGGGGTATCGTCATTTTCTACTATATTTCTATAAAAATCCGCAGCTTTTCCTAAGTACTTTCTTTCCATCTGATGCCTACGTGAATTATGTAGGCTCTCTAACCACAGCATCAAACTTTCTATCATACCGCTTATACTAGACATGAAACCGTCAAATTGACTCTTAACATGCTTGTAATCATACGATAGCGAGGCATACTCCGATCTAACTGTATTGAGCTTTGCATAAGTGGCGCTCAATTCTCTCCTTCTACTAGCTGTTTCCTCTATAGCTTCCGCAGCCAGTTCCTGTGCTGTTCGCTCTATTGCTAAAAAAGTATCAACACGCTTTTCGGCGGCACTGAGCTCTAACTCTATACGCTTTAGCTCTTTATCACGCTCACTCAACCTGACCTCTAGCTCAATTGCCTTTTGTTTTGATAGTTGATACAGATTAAAACTTCTCTCCGACTTGGGTTTAAATGCCTCTTTTCGTATACGACGGAGCTTATTATTATGCTCCACTGTTTTCTCTAACTTGCACGCCTGATACTGCGTATTCTTTAAAAGGGTGTTGTTAGTATATGCATAAAACATTTCTTGTAGGTAACCAAATAAAATTTGCGATTCCGAAAAATCTGGCTTTTCGCTAATTAGTTTCGTAGCTGGGTGGTATCGCTTGAGATAGCTATTTACTCTACGGATTTGCGTTGCCTTGAGATCATACAATCCACTCTTGCTATTTTTTGTTGATATAAACAAATGAGGGTGGTCGCTAAATCTCTCGCCATCGATATCTTCGTCTCCGTGAAGAACAACAAAATAAACAGGATATTCAGGAAACAACTTATCGTAAAACCCCTTTATTAGATTTATACGGTCTTCAGGAGAAATTCCAGTCACTTTGTTACGAGAAGGGAATTTAAAAAACGCTTCTTGAACTACTGCGTTATTTTTCCTTATAGCAAAACGACCACTTTGCTCGATATCGTTATGACACTTGAGAAAATTTATTATTGTATCTAATTTCTGCGACTTCCGAGAAATTGTTAAATTAGTAAAAGGGTTAATAAATTCATTTACGTCAACAACACCTTTTACATTTAATACATGCTGAAAAGCTCTCACTACAGCTTCGTCAGTCTCGCTCCTACAAGAGTTCTTAATAGAGTTTTTTAGCTTAGAGCGAAGTTTTACTAAAAGACTCCTATTGGCGTTCCCAATTGTCGACACTTCGGCATCAGCCGAAACATTTTTAAGCAAAACTTCGCGCTGGCTGGTTGAAAGCGTTTGAAGTGGAACAACACCTGTCTTAGCCGTCCAGATGAAATTTTTGTGTGACATTTCGTCAACCCATTCTAACTTCTTATGTGAAGCAGAAGGTATTCTTAGAGAGTGCTTCAAGCTTTTTATTAACTGACTACGACCGGCAGCACCACCAGTACTGAATCTAATCTCATTCGTATAATTTAGCGTTTTAAAAAGCATTGTTACTTTAATTTTATCATTCATATTTTCCTCATTCAGTTTGCAATTGTCTTATGCCCGTCTGGCAAGACCCCGCGCTTAATACCGGAAGCGAAGCGCCTTGAACGAAGTGCAAGTCTGGTAGTAAGCCCAACGGGTTAAGGTAATACTTGCACGACATAAATACAGACTATCATCCATTTCATTAATTTCAAGAGCAAAGACTAAGCATGGACAAGTATAACTTCCTATTCATCACACAACTGCTTAGAACCTCAAGCTTAAACATCCAATCTAAGTGGAACAATCTTTACATTAGATCTTGCGCTCTCCTCTGATTTTTCCTCACTGCTCAAATCGCTCCAACGTTCAATTTCTTTAAAGTCCTCTTCAATCTGTTCTTTTGAAGGTGTCGGGACTAAATTGGCGAAAACACCTCTACGGTGTACATGCCGAACAGTTCCGTTTTTAAAGTGAATTTCTGCAATTCGCAGATTAAAGTTCAAAACTATGCGTTCAATGACTAGCTTCAATCGCTCATTTATTTTTGCTCTTATTTCGAACACCTCGATATCCGAATGAGTTCTCTCTATCGCTCTTAGCTCTTTTATATCTGACTCAACATCCGCTTTTTGTTGCTCCAGTAGCGTGTATATATCAGCCTCGATTACTTTTCTTTTTGCAATTAGTTCTTTTTGTAGCCCCTCGCTTTCCATAGCAATTTCGCGTTCCATATCGGACACTTTACCGTTCAGGCGCTTGAAGTCTAAGCGAAAGTTTTTTAACGTCTCCGTTATTGAAGCTAGCTCAGATTCGATCTTGAATTTTTTATTTATTAGCTCATCAGCAGTAGATGTGTTTTTTAGAATACTGTTTATATCTATCTCCGCAAGAAAGGTTAGGAGCATCTTCTCAACGTCATCATATCTCCAGCTTTTATAACTACAATTACCGTATTTTGCTCGGTAACACACCAAATATTTTCCGCCCTTCTTAGGGTCATTTCCCTTATTCACATGATGTGCCATCGCACCACAAGAGGCACAAGAGATCATCTTAGTGAAAAGGTTGCTGAATTTTGAACCTTTATTTCCCGCACCTTCTAACTTACGGGAATCTTTTTTCACTTGCACTCGCTCAAAAAGAGCCGGACTTATAATTTCAGGGAAGTACCCTTTAATTTCTGAGCCGTCCAAAACTCTCTTTCGCTTACCATCATCCGAAACTTCCCACTGCATAGGTTGATAGAACCCCATGACGGACCTATTCGCTAGTATTTTGCGAACATAAGTAACTTGCCAAAAATCTCCATAATTTGAATTCTTACGTGCGCCGTCACGAGTGAATGTTGGTGTATTTTTTTCTGTTAAAATTCTGGCGGTGGCTACAGCACCCACGTTTCCATCAGACAATCGAAAAATTTCTTTAACCACAGCCACTCGCTCTGGGATTTCCTCAATAACTCGCACCACATGACCGGTTGAATTAATACTTTTATTCACTTTTAGCCATAAAGGTACACGTGAGGTCGAAATCTCACCGTGCAGAGCAGCTCTTTTCTTTTTACTATTCCAAGCCTCTTTTACTCGACTGCCTTTCTCTTGAGACTCTTTGAACCCTCGTTGCAGCTCACCGAGAGCGATATATAGCGAAGATATATCATCCCCTCGGCTATAAATTTGTGAGCCGGAAGTTATAGCAATACGAATGCCTTTCTCTTGAACTAACCTTATTATGATTGGAAGGCTCTCTAAAGGATTCAGGCGCGTGATACGGTTTAGCGCCTCTACAGCCAAGTAGTCTCCCGGCTTCACCATTCCACTATCCACGGCGTCTAGAAAGGCTTTAAAACGGCCTTTTGACAGATTTTTTCCGGTATAGCCAGATATACCTAGATCATTCAAATCTAAGCTTGCATCGACCTGTGCGCCTTCAGCGACTATTTCAGGTCGTGCCGCAAATCGAGCGATCAAGTCTTGCTGCCGCCGTAAGCTATCGCCCCTTTTTTGCTCTTCGCTACTAAAACGAATATACGGCCAGATTTTAGGCATTTTAAGGCTCATTTCTGTCAATGACTTGTAGGTCCAATGGTAGTCTAATTCCTTGTTCAGCGGGCCACCGGGCACCGGCAAGACTTTACTGGCCAGCCGGCTACCGGGCTTGCTGCCGCCACTGAGCGAGCAGGAAGCGCTGGAAGTGGCCGCAATCCAATCCGTGGTCAGCCTGGCACCGCTGAGCCATTGGCCAAACCGCCCGTTTCGCCAGCCTCACCACTCGGCATCCGGGCCGGCGCTGGTGGGTGGCGGCTCGAAGCCAC
>Ga0308157_10010251_pt1 | contig 10207 bp, 11 predicted proteins | sample PhyBR1_FD_201035 | JGI IMG/M metagenome (GOLD analysis project Ga0308157, IMG submission 201035) | Phyllosphere microbial communities from UC Gill Tract Community Farm, Albany, California, United States - DLSLB.R1 | ecosystem: Host-associated > Plants > Phyllosphere > Unclassified | place: USA... | reverse complement strand
CAAAGAGGATTACGACCGATATTACAATTGCGAATACCGGTCTGTGTATGATTTTTTTAAACATTTAGAAGCTTTTTAGTTACTCTGCATACAATTCAAGGCTTGACAATGCTTTTTGCGGAGTGATGAATTTAGTTGTGATTTTATCGTTCTCTTTTACCAAACGAAGTCCTTCTAAAAGGATTTGATCGTCTTTTTGAAGACCCGACTGAACCACATACACATGAGGAATTTCGGCTGCAATTTTAATTTCGCGTGCCTTAACGGTATGATCTTTTGTAACCACAAATACATACTTTTTATCTAAAACCTCAAAGGTTGCTTTCTGCGGAATAAGCAGTGCATTTTTGTGCGGTGTAGTGATTACAACATTTCCTGTTTGCCCAAAACGAAGCAGACTTTTAGGGTTTGGAAAGGTTGCACGGTAAGCAATATTTCCGGTTTCATTGTCAAAATCGGCTTCGATTGTTTCAACAATTCCTTCGTTTTCGAACATTTTTCCATTTGCCATTTTTAATCCAACGTGTAAAAAACCATCTTTAGGTTTTTCGTTCATCTGGTCAAGGTATTCGGCTTCGGGAACGTTGAAATAAACCCACATTTTACTGTTATCAGCCAATTCGGTCAACAAATCACCTTCGGTAATCAAACTACCTACACGTACGTGGAATCGATCGATAATTCCATCGAAAGGAGCTCTGATTTCGGTAAACTGCAAATGTGTTTTCATAGCCGAAACTTCTGCCGAAGCTTTACTGTATCGAGCCTTTGCCATTGCAAGTTCGTTAGCTGCAACCACATTATTATCGTAAAGCTGTTTGGTGTTTTTATATTCAATCTGTGCATAATCTGCCTCTGCTTTGGCACGATTCACATCGGCTTCGTACAAATTAGGCATGATCTTAAACAACAACTGTCCCTTTTTTACGAACTGACCTTCATCTACATAGATTTTTTGCAGATATCCTTTTTCCTGCGCACGGATTTCGATATGGTTTACAGATTTAATCTGTGCCACATAATCTTTTAATATTACGGTATCCTTTACGAGTGGCGTTGTTATGGAAAGTATTGTTTTTTCGTGTTTTTCTTCTTTATGAGACTGGCAACCAATATGCAGTAAAGCTATACAGAAGCTTACCAACATAAGACCTTTTTTTATCATGTTTGTTAATTTTAATGATCTTGAAAATTCAATTAAATACGTGCAAACCTGCATTCTGTCAATAATTGACGAACGGCGAGCCTACAAAATTCAAAAAATCATTAAAAAATCACAGTCTAAGCACTTGCAGCTTAATGTACAAGGCGTCATGTAGAAAAGAATTAAAGTGAGAATATTCAAAATGAACAGAACGCTGTTCATTAAAGCCTTTACCCGATAAAAGTTGGGCAAAACGAAGTACTTCAAATTTAAAAAGAGCTTTTGCCTTTTTTAGTGTAAGTGTATTTTGAGCCTCGAACTGTGTTTCAGGGCAGCTTCCTTTGGAATGGCTTACAAATGTTCGTTGAAGATTTTGTTTATGAAAACTGCTTTCCTTTACCTTTTTTAGAGTGCAGTGAAAAGCAACTTTTTTTTCAGGGTGAAGATATCCAGAATCTGTCTGTGTGTTTTCTTTACCAAACTGAAACGATTGCGCGTTGTTTGGAAAACATGTAAATGCCACAAAAAGTAATGCAGCAATAGACAGGCAGTATTTTAGAAATCTTGTTTTCATTCTGCCAGTAAAATTATTTAAAAAACTAAAGCGCATAATCGCTGTACTGATAAATAAAAGTTAAATTTATTAACATTAATACATAGTGGATTATCAACATGAGTATCGTCACATTCATCCTTTTTTTGAAGAAACTATACAGGCTTTGTATTTACAAATAAGATTTATATAGTTTATTTTGATAAATTAGTGAAAAAATAAATATTTTTAGCCTGTAAAAGTTTTGAATAACTTATGAATTTAGTAAATCTGCCGCATCCTAACAAATACCTAATAGTAGAATCATTAGACTACCCTAATCCATATGATTTTAAAGTACCTCACAGGCATGATTATTTTGAAATTATTTTAATTAAAGAAGGTATCGGAAACCAACAAATAGACTTTGCCAGTACTAAATTACAACCCAACAGTATCTATACCATATATCCCCGACAAATTCATTTGTTGCAACGCAATACAGCACAAGGACTATTGGTGCAATTTCAAAAAAATATTTTCGAACATTTATTTCCTATCCAGCATCATCAACTTTACTTTACCAACCCTGAGCTCCTACTAGATGATAGAGATTTTCAACATCTTTATAATTTAGTTGAACAAATATTATTACTTAACAAAAGTCCGCAGCTTACTCCACTTTCTATTTACAAATCATATAGTTACTTACAACTAGTATTAATTACATTAATTGAATATAAACAACAAAACATTAAAACTTTCCCCAATGTACTGCCCATGTTTTTACAACTGATAAGCCAGCATATAAAAGATAAAAGAAAGGTCTCTGATTATGCTGAAATACTTGGAGTAAGTAATGATAAACTTACCACTACATGTAAAGATTTTTTAGATACTACACCTTTAAAACTTATACATGAAGAGCTACTGCTTGAGATTAAACGCCTAATGATATTGAACGAACTTTCTTTAAAAGAAATTGCGTACGAATTGAATTTTGACAACTCTGCAAACTTTAGTAATTTCATAAAAACGGCTACAGCACTTACCCCATCAGAATTACAGCAACAATTATTAATACAGTTAAATAACTCAGAATATTTCTGAAATTTACAACAATTTACGGCTTTTTTACAGCAAATATCATTTTATCATAGAATATCTTCGTATTTAATAATTAACCCTTTAAACTATTATTTATGAAGAAATTACTCTACTTAATTACAACTGTCTGCACTTGTTTTTCTGCAAGTGCACAACTTCAAAATCTTGACTTTGAAAACTGGGATGCTCCAATAACAACAAACGATCTTTCTAACAAACCAACCCATTGGAGTGTAACAAATGGTCTTCAAGTTAATGATGACTTTAATTTTGTGCATCCGCCATCAACAAATGCACAGCAAAACAATTACGGTTTACAGCTTAGTGTATGGTATAATCACACAAAAGATGCAGCTATACAAAAAGCGGCTATATCTACAAGACCGGCAGCTTTAAGCGGATGGTACCAATACAAGGAAAATTTAATCTGGCGCAATACATCAAGTACCATCCAGAAAGATACTGCCATGATTAGTGTGCATTTAACCAAATACAATCCATTAACAAAAAGTTCAGATATTATTGGAAAAGGTATTCTAGAAATTGGAGACTCTACCAATGTGTACACCAATTTCTTGTTGCCAATTAATTATACTAGCAATGCAATACCAGATTCTATAACTGTGATACTGGATCCATCACTTGTAAACAGATATCCTAACAAAGGATATAACATAGACGGTAACGGTCGTACTTCTTATTTCCTGATAGATAATCTTTCTTTACTTAATAACTTTGCCGGAATTACTGATATAGATAATAAAAAACAGCTTAAACTTTATCCAAATCCTACAAAAGATTTTATTTTTATTGATGATGTAAAAGGAAATGTATCAATTTGGGATATCTCGGGTAGAAAAGTGCTAACCTTTGATAATATTACATCCGGAAAAATTGACGTTAGTAATCTTAAATCAGGAACTTACCTTTTTGAAATAATTAATGATAAGAATAGGTATTATTCAAAATTCATAAAGCAATAACATCTATTTTAATTCTGATTTTCAAGCAGTTTTCACATTAACAAAACTGCTTGAAAATCAAATAAAACCTCAAAAAAATGCCAGCTAACAATAAAAAGTTTATATTTAGAATCCATAAAACATCATTCAAAAACTAATGATTACAATTAATTCTGAACAAACCTTTTCGTTAAACGACGTACTATTTACATTCGCACTTTCAGCTGAAGCCGGTGACGTATTTATGCCCTACAGACATGTAATATGCGGCATTGGTAAAGTAAACGCAGCTTATCATCTTTCAAAAGCAATCCAAGAACACAAACCCAAACTGATTGTTAATCTTGGTTCTGCCGGAAGCAGTTTTTACAAGAAAGGAGAAATTGTGTGTTGTTCAAAATTCATTCAGCGCGATATGGATGTTAGGGGATTAGGCTACAAACAGTACGAAACGCCCCTTTCGGGATTGTCGCCGGTTCTTGAATACGGACTGATTATGCCCGGAATTCCTGAAGCCGTTTGCGGAACCGGAGACAGTTTTGAAATGTCGCAGGCTGATACTGTTTATACCGTGGTTGATATGGAAGCTTATGCCCTTGCGTTTGTTGCAATGAAAGAAGAAATTCCTTTTCTGAGCCTTAAATACATTTCGGACGGTGCAGACGACAGCGCTGCCGAAGACTGGCTGGTACAAGTACATAAAGCAGCAGCAGCTTTTGGTAAATTGCTAAATTTGAATACCGAACAAAAGGTAACAGTTTAAAAAGATTTTAATCAATAGAAAAATTACCAATATTTCTATTGAATCATTGTTTAAAGTTTGATTTTTACAGACGGATCATATCCTTTCAATTGATTTAAAAACCGTGGAATATCATTAACTATTTCGTGCAAATGGTAAACACCAGGTTTTGATTCCTTTTTTAAGAGTTCTAATGCTGAAAGTACCGTTGTATAGGCTGTTATTTTACTTTCGCAGTTTCCTGTTATGGTGCTTTCATAAACTGTTCTATCGGTATGGCTTGCAACAGCTTTTACAGCAAACACATCTGTTCCTACAGAAAAATTTTTAAATATATAAAGTAAAAGTTTCTGAAAATAACTGTTTCCAAATATTTTTGTGATTCCGTATTTTCTAAGTACGCCTGTTGCAACAGTTAAAAATCGAGACTCAAAAGCAAATCTTGTGATCACTTCTGCCTGAGTAGTTTTGGATAAAATATGCTGATCAGAAAAATTAAACGTATAAAATGTTCTACTCCCTTCTAAATTTGTCCTTTTGGGATTACTGAAACTCTTTATTGTTGTATTGTTGAAACTTCTTGATACGTTGTAGGAATCGTGTATATTATTAAACGTCCATTTGTAAGCGGCATCACCGTGTTTTTCGCCCAATCCTAATAAAATGTATAGATCAACTTTTGTACTGGCAGTTAAACTATTCAATGCGTGTTTTGCCAACAGATTACTTATACCGGGAGCCAACCCAACACTAAGTAAAATCGTAGCCTGCTTTAGTTCGGCGATAGTGTGTAAAGCAGCAGCTTTTTCAAAAAAACTATTTTCGGCTGTAATATCAATATAATCGATACCTTTTGATATGCATTTAAAAAGAAAATCGGTATTTTCCTGATCAATACACATAATTACCAGCTGAACATTTTCCAGAATATCATCGTCTGTATCATTCAATACATCGAACTTTTTAGGGATAATCTTATAATCTGCGGCTTTAGCAAGTTCATCGGCTTTCTTAAAATTTCTTCCTGCTGCAATTACTTTGTAAGGATACAATGCTGCAAGTTGCCTGCTAATTGTACTACCCACTTTTCCGTATCCACCAATCACTAGTATAGTCTGTGTCATGTGCTGTTGTTTTTTTGCACAAAGTTGGTGACGGCGTAAATGAGATGTATTACATAGTTTGCATTAAACGTTACATGATTTTGAACAACCGATATCTTTTAAAAAATCACGATAACTACCCGCGTTTCAACGTAATCACCGAAATTTCTGCCCAAACACCTAATCTGCCTTTAAGACCCAAAAATCCGAAACCACGGTTTACATAAAGATAACGACCATAACTTTCATACAATCCTGCCCAGCGTTCGTAAATATATTTGCTCGGACTCCATTTAATCCCCATAAATTCGAATCCAAACTGCATTCCATGTGTATGTCCCGATAAAGTAAGATGAACTAATGGCTTATAATCTGCCACGACAGCATCCCAATGAGACGGATCGTGCGACATTAATATCTTAAAAGGCTCATGCAAAACATTTTCTATCGCTTTGTTTAGATCGCCATAACGATGAAAGTTTCCTTTGCCCCAATTCTCTACTCCGATAAGTCCTATGGAAGCATTGTTTTTTTGTATGGAAATCGATTCATTCAATAATAAACGAAAGCCCATTTCGTGATGAATCTCTTTCAAACGCACCATATTTTGCGCTTTTACCGCCGGACTTTCCCATGTTGTATAATCGCCATAATCGTGATTTCCTAATATAGAAAACATGCCGTATTGGGCATTCATTTGAGCGAAAGTATCAAGCCAAGGTTCCATTTCGGTTGCACTGTTATTTACAAGGTCACCTGTAAAAATGATCACATCGCTTTTTTGTGCATTTACCAGATTTACACCTTTCTGCACGCCTTTTGCATTGGTGAAACTTCCGGAATGAATGTCTGAAAGCTGTGTAATGGTAAATCCGTCAAATTCTTCGGGCAAATCACTAAACGAAATGGTCGTTTTATGTATTTTGTAATGATGCCTGCTTTGGTACAACACTAAAATAAGTATCAATACAAAAACTACCGACAAAATAATAATACTACTTGTTATCAGAATGCTTCTTGCTTCAAAACCGGCAAATTTTCGAATAATATCAATAGTAAGCAGTAAAATGCCTGTAAAGAATTTCGATATAAAAGTAAGAAGGAAAACTGTGATTAATTGCGCTACCAAACCAATTTTCTTCTGCGTAAAGCTCAACACAGTCAGCGCAATTAGCACAACATCAAAAAGCCAATAACCTGCGTATATCAAGTAACTGTCTGTAACTGTTCTAACAGCAGTAAAGAAGAAATAATCAACAATAAGCCATATAAAAACAAAGGCTAAAACTCTTAATTTCATAATTTGATCTATATATTATCTGAAAATTTTACAGATTTTTTAAATTATACTAATTGAATTTGATGAAACTAATATACGAACATCAGCTTACAAATAGTCTTAAAATAAAAAATCCATTCAACAAATCGTCAAATGGATTTCTTATCAATTTTATTAAGTTTAATTAAGCTCTATATCCGCCTGAAACCTCAATTCTCTGCCCGTTGATCCACTTAGAATCATCCGAACAAAGGAAAACAACCACACTTCCAATATCATCAGGTAAACCAACTCTTCCTAATGGTGTCTCAGAAGATAAATGTTGATTTAATTCTGAAATGTCACGAACAGCACCGCCACCAAAATCTGTTTCAATCGCACCCGGAGCAATGGAATTTACTCTGATTTTTCTGCTTCCCAATTCCACAGCCTGATATCTCGACAACGCATCAATCGCCGCTTTCATCGCTCCGTAAGCTGAATATCCAGCGAAAGAAAATCTCGTCAAACCAGATGAAGTGTTGACGATACTACTTCCGTCATTTAATAAAGGCAATAATTTTTGAGTTAAGAAATATGGTCCTTTGAAATGAATATTCGTCATCGCATCCAAAGTTTCTTCTGTTGTGATTTCAAAAGCTTCGTTGATTCCGATTCCGGCGTTATTGACTAATGCATCAAGTTTTGCCGATGAAAATTGAGTGTCCAGAATATTTTTCACTTCCGTCACAAATTGATCAAAACCTGAAGTTGAAGAAATATCCAAAGACAATGCAAACGCTTTTTGCCCGATGTTTTCAATTTCTTTTACCACTTCATCTGCAAACTCTTTTTTGGTTTGATACGTGATGATGAGGTCGAATCCTTTTTTAGCCAATTGTAAAGCTGAATCTTTACCTAATCCACGGCTTCCACCTGTTAATAATACTATTTTACTTTGATTGTCTGACATTTTTTAATGTTTTAATTAATGATACAAAGTTGAAAAATTTGCACATTACACTATTTGCATAAATCAAATCAAAATTTGTAAAAATCAAACAACCGATAATTCTCTGAAATGCTGTGGCGATTGTTGTCCGTGCTTTTTGAAAAAATTAGAAAAATGCGCTACTTCTTCGAAACCTAACGTAAAAGCGATTTCAGAAATATTCCACTGCGTTTGCGATAGTAACAATTTTGCTTCCTGAAAAATTCGGCTTCCAATGATTTCTCCCGTTGTTTTCCCTGTCGTTTCTTTCAGAACTCTGTTTAAATGATTGACATGGACGCCCAGTATTCCTGCAAAATCAGCCGGTGTTTTCAGTTTCAAAAGCTGACTTATATTTTCGATAGGAAACTGTCTTTCCAATAATTCGATAAATAAACTTGTCGTTCGCGAACCTGCAGTTTTATTATTTTCTGTTGGAAGAATCGGTTTCAGCTTCTGCCCGGAATGAATTAATTCCATTACATAATTTCTCAACAAATCGTACTTGTACAGATAATCAGAATTAATTTCTTCGTGCATTTTCAGAAAAATAGCTTCAAACTGATGAAACTGCTCAGTAGAAATTTGAAATACAAAATCGCTCTGTGGCGAGAAAACCGGAAGGTTATCGATTTCAGTTCCAATCTTATTTGTGGGCAGAAAATCTTTAGTAAAAACACAAAAATGTCCCGACTGACTTACGCATTGATTGTTGTAATTGTAAGGAACTTTTGGCGAAGCAAAAAGGATTCCGCAATCTTTTATCTCTACCGTTTTGTCGGCATATTCTACTTTATTTTGCCCTTTAATCAAACTGATTTTATAATAAGTTCGTCTGTTATAAGGCATTTCAGGCTTAGATTTACTTTCTCTGAAAATTTTAGAAATATCAAAAACATTGAAATGTCCAATATCTTTATTGATGTTTTCCGTAAGAAACAAATCAATATCGGGACAACATTCTCCCAAAATATCCTGATAAAATTCTTTGATGGTAACTGAACTCATAGCATTTGTAAAAATCAAAGGTAAGAGTTTAAGAGTAATTATTAATTTATTTTTTAAAATCCATCTCAACTTTTAACTTCTCCCGATGCTGAATGCCCCGTCATAATTGCTTTAACCAGTTCTTCTAAAGTAATTAATTGAATAAAAAAAGGGTTCAATTGTAATACAATGAACCCTTTTTTTATTCAATCATTTTTTCAATCTTACGGAAACTATTTTAATCCAAGATCAACTTTAGTTTCGTATGCTGCTTTATAAACAACATCGTCCTTAATAGCTGATTTGTTATCTTCTTTCTGATTATGATCGCCCTTTAATTCAGATAATTTTCTTTCTAAAGTTGCAATAACATCTTCTTTTTTATCTGCTGCCTTATTAGTAATGGCTGTAAGGTTTGTTTCGAAATCTTGTTGTTTTGTTGATACAAAATTCACTAATAAATCTTTTAATGTTTCTTGTGAACCGCTAACCGATTTAACACCAGATTTTAACTGATCTAAAATTTTGTTACGTGTTTTTTCTCCTGTTCCCGGCGCAAGTAAAACGCCAACTGCTGCACCAGCAGTAGCACCCGCTAAAATTGCTCCTATTTTTACCAAATGTCTCATAATTATTTATTTTTAAGGTTTCTAATTGCTTATATCATTTAAAATCCCATTTCCATAATTATCTTATAAAAAATGAGGGTATTATTTTTTGTCTTCCTGCGAAATAGTGTATTCCTGCGAATATCATCAGCGGAACCATCACAAGTGTTACCATAACCAACAATATTCTACACTTTTTCATAGCTATGCGCTTATCAGTTTTGGATTAAAAGCACCTACTCCTGATAGATTTTTCTCTTTTGAACTTCCTTCGTACCATGAATTGGTTGTACTGTCGAAAAAAGACATGGCGGTAATATATATATTATTGACTTTACAGTTTATCATATACCAACCAGATTGAGTGGGCTGGCAAAGTGGAAATTCTTTCCATCTGAGAATTTTTGTCATAAGATTTTCTTTATTAATATTACTAAATCAAAACATCTACAGTAAATTTTCTTATACTGCAAATTCACTTCTGCAATTGAAACTACTAAATAACTTGCGACAACGGAATATCTAACCTGATATTATACTGATTTGTGCTGTAGGCCCATTTTATAGGCTGATTATTCAATTTAAAATACGGAACATTTGCAGTTTGTTTAACAGTTTCTACTGAAGCTTTACTTTGCTCGTATAAACATTTAAGACGATCAATATCATGTCTTATAAAGTAAGGTTTTCCTTTAATCAATGCTTCTACAATTTCAACAGATGCTAATGCAGCATACATACCGGCATCTTCGTCCGCATAACTTAACACCAAA
>Ga0308157_10010249_pt1 | contig 10208 bp, 3 predicted proteins | sample PhyBR1_FD_201035 | JGI IMG/M metagenome (GOLD analysis project Ga0308157, IMG submission 201035) | Phyllosphere microbial communities from UC Gill Tract Community Farm, Albany, California, United States - DLSLB.R1 | ecosystem: Host-associated > Plants > Phyllosphere > Unclassified | place: USA... | reverse complement strand
CCGGAAATTCATCGCTCGCTTAGTCTTAACATCGTCCACGCACATCGTCGAGCCCGGTTTTCCGACCGGACGGCGTCCGTACTGCCTCGGGGGGAGTCAGCACACTCATGAGGTCGTTCGCCTGGCTCCGATCCCGTCCCAAGACGCTCGCGTCCATCGGTGCGCTCACTGCGGCCGTCGTCGCGGTGAGTGTCCTCGCGCTCACGTACGAAGGTGAGCCGACGACCGAGGTCGAGCTCAATGACGGCGGTGTGTGGCTGACGAAGCAGACGAGTCTGCTCGTCGGACACTTCAACAACGAATCGCGCCTGCTCGATGGAGGCCTGCGCACCGTCTCCAACGAGTACGACATCCAGCAGGCGGGAAACCGCGTCCTCGTCACCGATCAGACCGAGAACACCGCCACCGCGATCGATCCGGCGCGCGTCGTGCTCTCCGACAGCGCCGATCTTCCCTCCAACAGCACGGTGGTGCTCGGCGGCCCCACGGTGGCCGCGCTGGACGACGGCGGCGCGCTGCGTGCCGCCCCCTTCACCTCCATCGCCGCGGTCGGCAAGGAAGCCGGCGACCCGATCGCCGAGCTCGGTCGCGGTGCCGCCGTGACCGTCAGCACCGCCGGCGTCGTCTACGCGGTCTCGGCCAAGTCGGGCAAGCTCTTCGCCTACGGGCCGAACGCCGAGGCCGCCTTCGTGCAGACCGCCGAGAAGGAACTCGAGGGCATCGACGCCGCAGACGAGCTCGCCATCACCTCCGTGGGCGGAGTGAGTGTCGTCCTCGATCGCACCACGTCGATGCTGTACACGAGCGACGGGATGCAGACCAAGGTCCCGAACGACGCGGTCCTCCAGCAGCCGTCGAACGTGACCGACACCGTCACGCTCGCGACACCGTCGCAGTTGATCCGTGTTCCGCTCGACGGCGGCGACCCCGTCGTGAAGGATGCCGGTGCTGAAGGCGGCGCGCCGGCGCAGCCCGTCTATGTCGCCGGCTGCGCCTACGGTGCCTGGTCGGGCACCGGCGCATTCGTCCGCGACTGCGAGAGCGACGCCGACGATGTGCAGAAGACCATCAAGGGCATCGACCCCGCGAGCCAGCTCCGCTTCCGCGTGAATCGCGACGTCGTCGTCCTCAACGACATCTTCGGCGGGTCGGCCTGGATGGCCAGCGACGCCCTGCAGCAGGTCGACAACTGGGAGGACATCACTCCTCCCGAGGGCGAAGGCGAAGAGGAGGAGGAGACGACCGAGGAGACGATCCAGTCGACTCTTCCCGAGCGCACCGAGAACAACACCGCTCCGGTGGCAGAGAATGACCGCTACGGCGTCCGTCCGGGCCGCACCACGGTCCTCCCGGTCCTCGAGAACGACCTCGATGCCGACGGCGACGTCCTCGTCGCGAAGGTCACCGCCAAGCCGTCGATCGGCGAGGTCACCCCCATCTACAACGGCACGGCGCTCCAGATCGCCCTCCCCGACGACGCGACCGGAACGACCGCCTTCACCTACGAGGTCTCCGACGGCCGCGGTGGCAAGGACACCGCGCGCGTCTCCCTGACAGTCCGGCCCCTGAGCGAGAACTCGCCGCCGGTGCAGAAGCGCAAGACGGCGATCACGGTCGAGAACAGCGGCGTCGTCTCGTACAACGTCCTCACCGACTGGGTCGACCCGGACGGCGATGACATCTTCCTCAAGTCCGTCACCCCCGATGGAGGCGACGAGGCGGAGTTCACCTCGGACGGCCAGATCACCTACCGGGCGATCGGTGGGACGCAGGGGCGCAAGGACGTCCCGGTCGCCGTGTCGGACGGCACCGAGACCGGTCAGGGCGTCGCGCGGTACGACATCCGTCCCCTCGGCACCACTCTCCCCGTCACCAACGCCGACCACGTCGTCACGCGGCCCGATCGGCCCGTCACGGTCCGGCCCCTGAGCAACGACACCAGCACCGGCAGTGAACAGCTCCGCCTCACGCGCGTCGACGACGTCGATGGCGGCACCGTGACGCGCGACTACCCGGACAAGTCCTTCACCTTCGAGGCGTCCAAGACGGGCACCTACTACGCCACCTACCTGGCGTCGGCGGGGGCCAACTCCGCCCCCGGCATCGTGCGCATCGACGTCCTCCCCGAAGAGGACGCCGATGTCGCGCCGATCGCGGTCCGCGATGTCGCGCTCCTGCCCGCCGGCGGCGACGTCCTGGTCAACGTCCTCGGCAACGACACCGACCCTGCCGGCGGCATCCTCGTCGTCCAATCCGTGAGCGTCGACGAGGGCAGCGGCATCGCGGCTGCTGTTCTCGGGCACGAGACCATCCGCGTCAGCGACCAGGCCTCGCTCGACAAGCAGGTCCGCCTGAAGTACACGATCTCCAATGGGTCGCAGTCCGCACAGGGGGAGGTCATCGTCATCCCGGTGCCGGCGCCCCCCAAGCTCCGTCCGCCCATCGCCGTCGACGACGAAGTCGTCGTCCGCGTCGGCGACGTCGTCACCATCCCCGTGATGGAGAACGACTACCACCCGAACGGTGACGAGATCCACATCTCGCCCGAGTTGATCCCGCCGCTCGTCGACGAGGCCGACGGCGACCTGTTCGTCTCGGAGGACACCCTCCGCTTCCGCGCCGGGTCCGAGCCGAAGACCGTCAACGCGACGTACGAGGTCGAGGACTCCACGGGTCAGCGGGATGCCGGTTATGTCACCATCCGCATCCTGCCCCGCGACGACGACTCCAACGCCGCACCGCGCCCCCGCGACGTGACGGTCCGCGCACTCAGCGGATCGGCCGTGACGGTCCCGATCGATCTCAACGGCATCGACGCGGACGGCGACTCGGTAGAGCTCGTCGGCCTCGCGTCGTCGCCCCAGAAGGGCAAGGTCTCGGCGATCGAGGCCGACTCCTTCACCTACACCGCCTTCGAGGACTCCGTCGGTGTCGATCGCTTCCGCTATCGGGTGCGTGACGCCCTCGGCAAGGAGGCGACCGCGGTCGTCGAGGTCGGCATCGCCCCGGCAGAGTCGACGAACCAGGCTCCCTACGCCGTCCGCGACTCCATCACGATGCGGCCCGGCCGCACCGTCGCGGTCGACGTGCTGCAGAACGACTCCGACCCCGACGGCGACAAGTTCAACTTCGCCGAGGACGGCATCGAAGTCCCGGACGTTCCCGGACTTGCCGCGAAGGTGTCGGGTCAGCAGCTGCTGATCACGGCGCCCGAGAAGCCGATGCAGACCAGCGTCCTGTACACGATCGCCGATGAGCGCGGACTCCGCGCGACGACGTCCGTGCAGATCACCGTCGACCCCGACGTGCCCTTGGCCCGGCCGATCGCGCGCGACGATCGGGTGCTGGCCGAACAGGTCAAAGAAGACGGCACCGTCACTGTCGACGTTCTCGAGAACGACGACGACCCCGACGGCACGCGTTCGGCGCTGCAGGTGTCGCTCGGTGAAGGGGGAGACAACGCGCGCGTCGGATCCGGCGGCCGAGTCAGCCTGACCGTCACCGACAAGCGTCAGCTCATCACCTACCTCGTCAAGGACGAGGACGACCAGGTCGCGGCTGCGTTCATCCACGTTCCGGCGCTCGCCGACCTGCCGCCGACCCTCATCTCGACCGACGAGGTGACGGTCAAGAGCGGCGAGACAATCGACCTGCCGCTGTCCGAGTACGTCCGCGCCGCCGGTGGCGGCACACTCGTGATCACCGAGACCGAGAAGGTCTCGGCCGCGCACAGCAACGGCGCGAGCCTCGTCAAGGACGAGTCGACGCTGACCTACACGTCTGCTGAGCGGTACTTCGGTTCGGACGCCCTCACGTTCGAGGTCACCGACGGCAACGGGCCCGACGATGAGAACGGCCGGAAGGCGACCCTGACGATCCCGATCAAGGTCCTGCCGCCCGACAACGAGCCGCCCACGATGACAGGTGCCTCGATCTCGGTGGCGCCCGGTGAGGACCCCGCGACCTTGGGCCTCCGTGAGCTCGTCACCGATCCCGACCCCGGCGACATGGACAAGCTGCAGTTCTCCCCCGTCAACAACCCGCCGTCGGGCGTGAACGCGTCGATCGACAATCAGACGCTCCAGGTCTCGGCGCAGCCGGATGTCGCCAAGGGAACGAGCTTCTCGCTCACGGTGCAGGTCACCGACGGCGAGACCGATCCTGTCCAGGCGAACATCCAGGTCACCGTCACGGCATCGACGCGCGAACTGCCGTCGGTGAACGACGATGTCGTCGCCCAGGCCGACCAGGGTGAGACGATCACCGTCAACGTGCTGAAGAACGACGTCAACCCGTTCCCGGACACGCCCCTGAAGATCGTGAACACCCAGGTCGAAACGGGTGACGTCACGAAGGTGGCATCGTCGGGCGACAGCGTCAGCGTCACGACCGGCAGTGAGTTCGTCGGCAACGTCGTCGTCCGCTACACGGTCCAGGACGCAACGGGGGATGCCGACCGTCAGGTCGACGGTCGTGTCCGCATCACGGTGCAGGGCCGCCCGGACGCGCCTGGCAAACCCACCGTCACCGCGGTCGAGAGTCGGACGGTGGTCCTCAGCTGGACGCCTCCCGTCGACAACGGCCGACGGATCGAGACGTACACCGTCACTTCAACGGCCGGTGGGTACACGCGCCAGTGCCCGTCCACGACGTGCACCCTCGACGGACTCACCAACAACGTCGAGTACAACTTCGTCGTGACCGCGACGAACAGCGTCGGCGAGTCCGACCCGTCGGTGCCCTCCGAGACCGCGCGTCCCGACGTGCGACCCGACCAGCCGGCGCCGCCCTCCCTGAAGTTCGGCGACCGCAGCCTCGACATCACGTGGGTGGCCCCGCGCACCGAGGGCTCTCCGGTCGAGAGCTACACCCTCGAGATCTCGCCCGCGCCGCCATCCGGAGTCGCCCAGAAGACCGGTGTCACCGGGACCAAGACGACGTGGGACGGCTTGCAGAACGGTACGGAGTACCAGGTACGCGTGCGGGCTCACAACCGTGCCCCCGAGCCCTCGGACTTCTCGCAGTGGTCCGCCGGGGAGATCCCGGCCGCGCCACCCGCCGCATCCGGCGCGCCGACTGTCGCGCGCATGGAGCCGGTGGGTGACCGTGCGCAGATGCGGGTGTCGTGGAACGCTCCGGAATCGAACGGCGACGCCATCGCCGAATACGAGTTGAGCGTCATCCGTGGCGGCAGCGTCGTCCGGACGATCTCGGTGTCGCCGGGTGAGACGAGCCAGGCCGTCGTCGTCGACACCTCCCAGACCGACTACACGTACAGTGTGCGGGCACGGAACAAGGCGGGCTGGGGCGAGATGAGCCCGCAGTCTGCACCGCGGCGCGCGTTCACGCCGCCGGGAGCGCCCACGGGTGTCACGGCGCAAGAGGGCGACAACCAGGTCAACGTCAGCTGGCAGCCGGGAGCATCGAACGGCGCCAACGCGAACGAGATCCAGTACCAGTACAACGTCAACGGCGGCGGATGGCGTGCGGACTGGGTCGCCGGCGGCGGGTCAGCGACGCGCGGCACGATCGGCAACGGCGCGGTCAACAACAACGGCGCGTACACGATCCAGATCCGGGCCGTGGCGACCGCCGACGGCACGACCTACGAGGGGCCCGCGTCTGCGGCATCCAACCAGGTCCGCCCCTACGGCCAGATCGGCAACCCCGCCGCCAGTGCATCCCGCACCGGTGACGGCCGTACGATCTCGATGAGTTGGTCCTCGCCGGCCGCCAACGGACGACCCGTGACCACCGAGATCCGCACCGGTGACGGTCGCGGCTGGCGAACAGTCGCCGCATCGGGCACTGAGGACTACCGCGTGGACTACAGCACGACGCGGACCATCGAGGTGCGCACCAGAGCGGACGGCAGCCAGACCACGACGGCTCAGGCCAGCGCCCGGAGCGTCGACGCTCCGCCGCCCCCGCAGCCCCGCGTGTGGGTCACCCGAGGGGACCGCGCACCGCAGAGCTGTGCGAACGGGTGCTACAAGTTCGTCGTCAACACGCGTGACTTCCCGGCGGGCAACTACCGGATCGCGTGCAAGTACAGCGGCGGCAACGTCAGCGACAACTTCTACGCGTACGACCTCCCCGCGAACGGCTCGAAGCAGATCGAATGCTGGCTCGGCGCGGACGGCTATGACGTCTGGGTTGACCTGCAGGGCTGGGGCGGCGCCGTCGACACCGAGAAGCAGTGGTGGCCCCGTGGGTGATTCGATGAACGATTTCGAGAGCAAGGACTGAACGAATGAGCATGACCCCCGAACAGGCGGCCTGGTTCCGCGACACGTTCACGCGACTCGTCGACAACGTCGACCTGGCCCTGATGGGCAAGCGTGAGGTCGTCGGCCTGGTGCTGGCCGCCATGCTCGCCGAAGGCCACGTCCTGCTGGAGGACGCCCCCGGCACCGGCAAGACGAGCCTCGCGAAGGCCCTGGCCGCCAGCGTGCAGGGCTCGTCCACCCGCATCCAGTTCACGCCCGACCTGCTGCCTTCCGACGTGACCGGTGTCACGATCTACGACCAGCAGAACCACAAGTTCGAGTTCCACAAGGGGCCCGTCTTCGCGTCGATCGTGCTCGCCGACGAGATCAACCGTGCCTCGCCGAAGACGCAGTCCGCGCTCCTCGAGGTCATGGAGGAGTCGCGGGTGACGGTCGACGGTGTGCCCCACGAGGTGGGTCGCCCGTTCCTCGTGATCGCGACGCAGAACCCCATCGAACAGGCGGGCACGTACAAGCTGCCCGAGGCCCAGCTCGACCGCTTCATGATCAAGACGTCGATCGGCTACCCGTCGCTCGCCGTCGCCGAGCGGATCCTCGCCGGCGAGGTGGATCGCAACCCGTCGTCGAAGCTCAGCCCCGTCATCACGACGAAGGCCGTCGCCGACATGGCGGACCTCGCCGCGACCGTCCACGTCGACCCCGCTGTCGCGCGCTATGCGGCGCAGCTGGTCGAGGCCACCCGCGCGTCCGATGACACCAAGCTCGGCGTCTCGGTTCGTGGCGCCATCTCGATGATGCGCATGGCGCGTGTCGTCGCGGCATCCCAGGGCCGTCACTACGTCATCCCCGACGACGTCAAGGCGCTCGCGGCACCCGTGTGGACCCACCGCATCATCCTCGACCCCGAGGCCGAATTCTCGGGCACCACGTCCGAGTCGATCATCGAACGCGCACTCGGTCAGATCGAAGCTCCCCTGGCACGGGCGTCCGCCTGATGACCATGACGCCGGAGGCAGTCGCCGAAGCGCCGGACGCGCCCGGCCCCTCCGGCGCGCCCGACGATGCCGCCGAGGACGCGCCGCAGCTCGCGCCTCGTGAGGCGACGCGGTGGGAGAAGCTGCGGGAGGATGCCGGGGTGTGGGCGCGTCGCGTCCGCGCCCGGGCGGCGATCATCGCCGAAGTCATCCAGGTCACCGGCTGGGTGGTCATCGGCATCGCCCTCATTCTCTGGATCACGGCGTTCGCCCTCGGGTGGCAGGAGGCTCTCGTCGCGGCGATCGTGGCGACCGTCCTCGCCCTTCTCTGCGTCGCGTTCCTCTTCGGCCGCACCGCGTACGAGGTCGACCTCGACCTCACACGCACCCGCGTCGTCGTGGGCGAGCGCGCCGTCGGTGCGCTGAAGCTCGCCAACCGGACGTCGCGTTCCCTCCTTCCGGCCGAGATCGTCCTCCCCGTCGGATCCGGCCGAGGCCTCTTCCAGGTCCCGCGTCTGCAGTCGGGGGAGGAGCACGAAGAGCTCTTCGCCATCCCCACCACCCACCGCGGCGTGCTCGCGGTCGGTCCCGTGAGCGTGCTCCGCGGCGACCCGCTCGGCCTCTTCGAGCGCACCCACGACCGCCGCCAGGCCGTCGACCTGTTCGTCCACCCGCGGACGGTTCCGCTGGAAGGCCTCTCCCTCGGTCAGATGCGCGACCTCGAGGGTCTCCCCGACCAGCACCTCGCTCGCGACGACGTCTCGTTCCACGCCCTCCGCGACTACCAGCCGGGCGACGACCTCCGCCACGTGCACTGGAAGTCGACGGCCCGCACCGGCACCCTCATGGTCCGCGAGTACGAGCAGACCCGCCGGTCGCACTTCGTCGTCGCTCTCTCCACCCACCCGGGCGAGTACCGCGACGCTGCGGAGTTCGAGACCGCGATCTCCGTCGCCGGGTCCATCGGACTCCGCGCGCTCCGCGATTCCCGCACGCTCGACGTCCGCACGTCGGCGGGCAAGATGCGCGCCCAGACCGGCCGCCGCTACCTCGACTCGCTCGCCGCGCTGGAGACCACCAAGCCCCGCGACGGCGGAATCGTGGCCCTCGCCGGCATCCTGGCTGCGCATTCGCCGGATGCCGCCGTCGCCGTCCTCCTGTGCGGTTCCACCGTCGACGCGGGCCAGCTCCGGCTCGCCTGCGCGCGCGTGCCGTTCGGCGTCCGCACCCTCGCGGTCATCGCGGACTCCCGTCTCGACTCTCCCGTGCTCCGCCGCGTGGGCGACGCGGACGTCGTCGCGCTCGGCGACCTCGACCAGCTCCCGAACGCGATGCGCAAGGTCCTCTCATGAAGCGTCTGGCTTTCCTGCTGCTGCCCGGTGCGTCCTGGCGCCGTCTCGTGGCCGACGTCGGTGCTGTCGTCCTCCTCCTCACCGTCGGCATCGTCGGATTCGCGGCGACCTTCGACGGTCCGGCGTACCTCGTCGCCGCGATCGGCGCCCTCGTCCTCGGACTCGCGCTCGCGTGGGTCGGCGCGCGGTGGCGATGGGGCATCCTCTCGGTCGCCGGCGCGACGGTCGCCCTGTACTTCGTCTTCGGCGGGGTGCTCGCCCTCCCGCACACGAGCTTCCTCGGTTTCGTGCCGACGCTCGAGACCTGGCGTCAGCTGGCGGTCGGCATCGTCACGTCGTGGAAGGACCTGCTCACCACGGTGCCGCCGGTCGCTCCCGGTGACGGGCACCTGATCGTGCCGTTCCTCATGACCCTCCTGGCCACGGTCCTGACGGCGTCGCTCGCCCTTCGCCTCCGCCGCGCGGCGTGGGCGCTGATCCCGGCGTCGCTCTACATCGCCGGCGAGATCTTGATGGGCACCGCGCAGGCCGTCGCTCCCCTCGTGCAGGGTGCCTTGTTCGTCATCGTCGCCGTGGTGTGGCTGTCGCTTCGCACCATGTGGAGCCCCGAGCACACCGCGGTCGAGGCGGCGACCCCCGGAGCGGATGCCTCGCGCGCCGCGCGGCTGCGCCGCCTCGTCTCGGGGGGCATCGTCCTCGCCCTGGCCACGGGAGCCGGTGCCGCCGTCGCGGCCACCGCGGCACCGCCGACGCAGCGGTACATCCTCCGCGACTTCGTCGTCCCGCCTTTCGACATCCACGATTACGCGAGCCCGCTGCAGGCGTGGCGCAAGTACGTCCGCGACTTCAAGACCGAACCGTTGTTCACCGTCACGGGGCTCCCGAAGGACGGACGCGTGCGCCTCGCCACGATGGACTCCTACGACGGCGTGGTCTACAACGTCGCCGAGGACGGCGCCGGGTCGTCGAGTGCGTTCACCTCGGTCCGCTCGAACATGTCGCCGCAGGCGACGGGCGACGAGACGAAGGTCCGCATCGACATCGAAAACCTTCAGGGGGTCTGGCTCCCGTCTGTGGGATCCGCGCGCGACATCACTTTCGCCGGGGACCGCGCGACCGACCTCCGGCGCGGAGCGCACTTCAACGACGCGACCGGCACCGCCGTCGTCACGTCGGGAGTGCAGTCGGGTGACGCGTACACGATCGACACGATCGTCCCCATCGTCCCCGAGGACGAGCAGCTCGCAGACACTCCGTTCGCGCCCCTGAAGATGCCGAAGCAGAGCGGCATCCCGCAGTCGCTCAGCGAGCTCGCCTCGAACGCGACGGAAGACGCGGAGACGCCGATCGACCAGGCGCGCGCGCTCCAGAGCTACCTGCAGACCGAGGGGTACTTCAGTCACGGTCTCGCCGACGACGTGTACTCGCCGTCCGGACACGGCGCCGCCCGCATCACCACGCTCGTCTCGAACGAGCAGATGGTCGGCGACGACGAGCAGTACGCCGTCACGATGGCGCTCATGGCGATCCAGCTCGGCATGCCCGCGCGTGTCGTCATGGGATGGCACCCCGATGAGGGTGAGAAGGATGCCGGTGGCGTCTTCACCGCGACGGGCGAGAACATGCACGCCTGGGTCGAGATCGCCTTCGAG
>Ga0308157_10010248_pt1 | contig 10210 bp, 8 predicted proteins | sample PhyBR1_FD_201035 | JGI IMG/M metagenome (GOLD analysis project Ga0308157, IMG submission 201035) | Phyllosphere microbial communities from UC Gill Tract Community Farm, Albany, California, United States - DLSLB.R1 | ecosystem: Host-associated > Plants > Phyllosphere > Unclassified | place: USA... | reverse complement strand
CACAAACGCCGGCGAGGCCAGGGGGGTGAGCACATCGCGCGCCAGCTCCACATGTTCCATGTCGGCGTAATGGCCGGAGCCGAAGCGCACGACCAGGTCGGCATCTTCCGCCACCACGTCGAGCAGTGGAATGCTCACATGCAGCGCCAGGTCGATCTCGGGGTAGGCCTCGGTGAACTGGCTCAGCCGCGGAATCAGCATGCAGCGGGCAAATGTCGGCGTGACGGCGATCTTCAGCCGGCGCCGGCCGGGCGTGCTGGCGCCGCCGGGAAAGCGCTGCAGCGCGCCCAGGCCTTCACGCACATGCGCCAGATAGGCGCTGCCTTCGCTGGTCAGCGAGAAATCGGCCCGCCCGAACAGCCTGCTGCCCAGCATCTGCTCGAGCTGGCGCACCCGGTGGCTCACGGCGCTGGGCGTGACGCACAGCTCCTCGGCGGTCTGCGTCACGCTGCGCAGCCGCGCCAGCGCCTCGAAGGTCAGCAGGCACTGGATGGGGGGGATGCGCCGCGCGGCACTGGACATGGCCGGGCTTGGAGCGGGCGCGGCCATGGCGTCGATCAGCGGAAGACGACGGTCTTGTGGCCGTTGAGAATGACGCGGCGTTCGCTGTGCCACTTGACGGCACGCGCCAGCACCTGGCTTTCGGTGTCGCGGCCGCGGGCCGTGAGGTCTTCCACCGTGTCGGTGTGGTCGGCGCGCGCCACGTCCTGCTCGATGATCGGGCCCTCGTCGAGGTCGGCCGTCACATAGTGGGCGGTGGCGCCGATCAGCTTCACGCCGCGGTCATGCGCCTGGTAGTAGGGCTTGGCGCCCTTGAAGCTGGGCAGGAAGCTGTGGTGGATGTTGATCGCCCGGCCCGCGAGCTTGACGCACAGGTCGTTGGACAGCACCTGCATGTAGCGCGCGAGCACCACCAGTTCCGCGCCTTCTGCCTCGATAATCTCGAACTGCCGCGCTTCGGCCTGGGCCTTGGTCGCCGCCGTCACGGGAATGTGATGGAAAGGCACGTTGTAGCTGGCCGCGAGCTGGTAGAAATCGCGGTGGTTGCTGATGATGGCGCGGATGTCGATGGGCAGCAGGCCGGACTTCCAGCGGAACAACAGATCGTTGAGGCAGTGGCCTTCCTTGCTGACCAGCAGCACGGTCTTCATGCTCTCGGACTGGGAATGCAGGCTCCAGCGCATTTCAAAGCGCACCGCGAGTTCGGCCAACGCCGTCTTCAGCGTCGCGGCATCGGTGTCGGTGCAGACGAATTGCACGCGCATGAAGAACAGGCCGGTGGCGCTGTCGTTGTATTGCGCGGCTTCTTCGATGTTGGCGCCCTGTTCCAGCAGGAAGCCGGAGACGGCGTGCACCAGCCCGCGGCGGTCGGGGCAGGATAAGGTAAGAATATAGGCTTGGGTCATAGCCCTGCGATTGTCGCAGCAAGGGCCGTTGGTTGTGGATTGAGGAAATACATGCATAAAAAGGGCACGGCCGCACCGGCGTGGCCGTACTGGATCCTGGCGCTGTACACGCTGACCGCGCTGGTCTGGCTGGCGGGCAGCGAAAGCCTGTTGACGCACTGGACCGAGGACGCGGCGAAGGTGGCGCGCTGGAAGGACTGGCAGGGCTATGTCTCCATCATTCTCAACGCCATGATGGGGGGCTGGCTGCTGCAGCGCCTGCTGCGCTCGGAAGCGGTGCGCCGCGCGGCGCTCGAGCGCCGCGCCATGCGCCAGCGCCAGGAAGACGAGCGCCAGCGGCTCGCGGCGACCGTGGTCGACAACACGATCGAAGGCGTGATGGTGACCGATGCCAACAGCAAGATCCTGTCGGTCAACGCGGCGTTCACGCGCGTGCTGGGCTACACCGAACAGGAGCTGCTGGGCGAGACTCCGCGCCTGTTCAAGTCGGGCCGCCATGGCCAGCCCTTCTACGAGGCCATGTGGGACAGCCTGCAGCGCAGCGGCCACTGGCAGGGCGAGATCTGGAACCGGCGCAAGAACGGCGAGGTGTTCCCCGAGCGCATGTCGCTGAGCGCGGTCTACGACAGCGCCGCGCGCGTGACGCATTACGTCTGCATGTTTACCGACATCACCGCGGAAAAGGCCCAGCAAAAACGCCTCGAATATCTCGCGCGCAAGGACCCGCTGACCGGGCTCGACAACCGCGCCTGGTTCATTCACGAACTGGAAACCGCGCTGGGCGAAGACGCCGCCGCATCCGGCCAGCTCGCGGTTCTGCTGATCGACATCAATCGTTTGCGCGACTTCAACGACAGCTACGGCCACGCCGTCGGCGATCAGGTGCTGTGCCATGTCGCGGCGCGCGTGCAGGCGGTGCTGCGCCCCGGCGACCTGATAGGGCGCATGGCCGGTGACGAGATCGCGGTGGCGGCGCGCGGCCTGGGCAGCGAAGCCGATGCCGCGCAGCTGGCGCAGCGGCTGATCGCCGCCGCCGCCCAGCCCTGGCATACGCCCGACGGCATGGAGGTGGTGACCGGGGTCAGCGTCGGCATGAGCCTGTACCCGCGCCATGCCGGCACGCCCGAAGGCCTGCTGCAGGGCGCGCATTCGGCGGTCCATGTCGCCAAGCAGCACAGCGGCGTCGAAGCCTGGTGCTTCTTTCAGGAAGACATGACCCAGGCCGCGCGCGAGCGCCTGGAGCTCGAGGCGCGGCTGCGCCAGGCGCTGGCCGAAGGCCATCTGCGGCTGTACTACCAGCCGCAGATCGACATCGCGACGGGCCGACTGGTGGGCGCCGAAGCGCTGCTGCGCTGGCTCGATCCGGTGGAAGGGTTGATTTCACCCGCGCGCTTCATTCCCGTGGCCGAAAGCTCGGGCGTGATCGGCCCGGTTGGTGAATGGGTGATGCGTGAAGCCTGTGCCCAGGGCCAGCGCTGGCGCGACCGGGGCCTGCCCGAGATCAGCGTCGCGGTGAATGTCTCGCTGCACCAGTTCCTGCTCACGGACATTGTCGGCAGCACGCAGGCGGCGCTGGCCGATGCGGGGTTTCCGGCCGCGCTGTTCGAGCTGGAGATCACCGAAAGCGCCTTGGCCCAGCAGCCGGAGGAGGCCTTGCAGGTGCTGCGCAATCTGAGTGCCCTGGGCCTGCGCCTGGCGATCGATGACTTCGGCACCGGCTATTCGTCGCTGGCCCATCTCAAGCGCTTTCCCATCGATGTGCTGAAGATCGACCAGGGCTTCATCCGCGACATCCCGCAGAGCGCCGACGATATGGCGATCAGCGCGGCGGTGATCGCCATGGGCCACAGCATGGGTCTCAAGGTGCTGGCCGAAGGCGTGGAAACCGCCGAGCAACTCGCTTTCCTGCGCGCGCGCGGCTGCGACCATTTCCAGGGCTATCTGTGCAGCCGGCCCCTGCCCGCCGACGCGTTCGAGACGCTGCTGCGGGAAAGCTGCGACCGCCCGCTGGTGGCCCTGCCGCAGGTGGCCACGCCGTGATTGCCGGGCGCATGCCTTTCGCGCTGCGCGTGCTGCTGACCGCAGTCGGCGCCTGGGCCGCGGCCCAACTGTGCCTCTGGTGGGGCACGCCGCTGCCCTGGATGCTGGGGCCGCTGATCGCGACCTCGCTGGCCTCGATGGGCGGCGCGCCCACCGCCAGCTGGGGCGTGGCGCGCAACACCGCGCAGTGGACCATTGGCGCGGCGCTGGGGCTTTATTTCACGCCGTCCGTCACGGCGCTGGTGGCCAGCATGTGGTGGGTGATCGTGCTGGGCATAGCGTTTGCGTTGCTGCTGGGCTGGCTGTTTGGCGGCTGGCTCTACCGCCTGCATGCGCCGCGCATGCCCGAAGTGCCGGCGCAGCAATTGCGTGCCACCTGCTATTTCTCGGGCGCGATCGGCGCGGCTTCGGAGATGACGCTGCTGTCCGAGCGCGAGAACGCGCTGACCGAGCTGGTGGCATCGAGCCACAGCTTGCGGCTGGTGATCGTCACGCTGGTGATTCCGTTTGCGCTGCAGTGGAGCGGGGCGCATGGCACGGGTGAATGGGGGGCGGTGCGCGTGGTGCAATGGCCGGGTCTGGCGCTGCTGGCGCTGTGCACCGGCCTGGGCGCCTGGCTGATGCTGCGCCTGGACCGCGCCAATCCCTGGTTTCTGGGCGCGCTGCTGGCGTCGATGGGCCTGGCGATGAGCGGGCTGGATCTTTCCGCCGTGCCCCAGCCCCTGGTGAATGCGGCGCAGCTGTTGATTGGCGTGAGCCTGGGCGTGCGCTTTCGGCGCGATTTCCTGCGCACCGCGCCGGCCTGGCTGGGCAGCGTGGCCGTGGGCAGCCTGGTGCTGATGGCGCTGTGCGCGGCCTTTGCGGCGGCGATGGCCTGGGCCACGCAGCTGCCCTGGGCGACCATGGTGCTGGCCACGGCGCCGGGCGGCATTGCCGAGATGGCAATCACCGCCAAGGTGCTGCAGCTGGGCGTGCCGGTGGTGACGGCGCTGCAGGTGTGCCGGTTGATGGCGGTGCTGCTGGTGGTCGAGCCTATGTATCGCTGGCTCTATCCCGCAAGTTCAGTGAACTAAGACGGGATTCTGCGCCAGGCCCGCATAGCTGTCGAGCATGGTTTCGACCTCTTCCTGCGTAGGCGTCTCCTGCTGCCAGCCCAGAATGATCTTCTGGAACATCTCGGCCCAGGAGCCATCGAGGTAGACCTCTTTGCCCGAACGCTTGTCGACGATTTCAAAGCCGTGGCGTGGCATCTGCATCTGGGCGTTGGGCAGCTCTTCGGCGCGGGCGGATTCGCCCTCGGCCATGACCGGCAGGTCGGGCCGGATATGGAGCACCGCAAAAGTGTCAGAGTCGTAAAGCGTTTGCATGGTGATCCCCCCCTGTTTGCAAAGTCTGGCTGATGACAGTCATATGGCTGCAAATCAGCAGACTTCAAGCACCGCCGACGGGGCCGCCGGCAAAAGGCGCTTGACCCCAGTATTCCACGGATTGCAGCCGCGTGCGGAGCCGGGCGCTTCTAGGGCGCCGTGTGCGCCTGTAGGCGCAGGTCGGCAAAGTCGCCATTGCCCTGGGTCAGCCGGATGCGTGCCGGCAGATAGCCCAGCGCGGGCGCCAGCCACAGCATGCCTTGCTGGTCCCCGGCGTGGCGTGGCAGGCGTTCGAGCCGCAGCGCGGGCATGGGGCCCACGGGCAGTTCCAGGGTCTCGGTTTCATGCACGCGGAAAGTCCAGCGTTCGGCGTCGTTGCTGCCCACTGTGGTGAAGCTGATTTCGCTGCCCGCGGGATAGCGTTCGGGCGCCGCCGCCAGCAGGGCCGAGAGCTGGAAAAACACGCTGAGCCGGTCCTGCGCGCCGGCTTCAATGGGGGCCGGCGCGGCCGCCGGCGTGAAGCGCGCCTGGCCGGCCGCGAAGTCGAGTTCGGCCGATTTCTCGCGCCGGCCCTGATCGACAAAGCGCTGCGGCACCAGCCCCGCGGCCGAAAGCTGGCCGCTGCTGGTCTGGGCGCGGGTGCCGATCAGAAACGCCTTGATCTGTTGGCGCAGTTCGTAATGCTGGCCATCGTGCTGCCACAGCAGCTCGGCGCTGGCGTGGTAGTCAAAGCGCTTGGCCTGGCCCGACACGTCGAACGACAGCCGCATGGGCGGGGGCAGTTGCACATCGGGCAGGGGGGCAGGCGCGGCCTCGGCGGGCGGGGCGGGCGCTGCGGCCGCCGTTGCGACGGCCGCCGTGTCGACGGCCGCCGTTGTGACGGCCGCAGCCTCAATGGGTTCTGCGGGCGCCGCGGGTTCGGCCAGGGCCGCGCTATCTTCCTCTGGCAACGCTGTCTCGGGCCGGTCGGCCGCGGCTGGTGCCATGGGGGCCGGTGCGGCCGCCTCCGGTCGCGCGGCGGCCGCAGGCTTGGGCCTGGGTTTGGGCTGCGGCCGCGCAACGGGTGCCGGTGCGGGCGCTGGTGGCGGTGGCGGTGGCGCTGCAATGCTGCGCGTCGTGAAGGCGGGCGCCGCGGCCTGGGTGGGAGCCGTCGCCGCCGATGCGTCGGACCATGCCGGCAACTGCCATAGCAGCCAGCCATGCGCGGCCAGCACGGCAGCGGTCAGGGGCAGCAGCACAGGCTTTTGCATGGCGGGCTTCAGTGGCCGGTGTGGCCCAGATCGGCCGACAGCTGCTGCGCCGTGGCGCGCAGCGGGGCATCGATCGCACCGCCATAGGCCGGGTCGAACGTCGCCACCGAGCCCAGCGTGGTGATGCCCATCACGATATGACCGGACGAGTCGAACACCGGGGTGCAGAACGCGACGATGCCGGGCAGCAGCGTGTCGACCACGCGCGCCGTACCCTGCGTGCGCACTTCGGCCAGCATGGCGCGCACGCCGTCCGGGGTCAGCGGCAGGTCGCTGCGGCCGATCTGCGCGGCGCGCTGCATTTCGACTTCCAGCATGCGCTGCGTGGTTTCGCTGGGCAGATAGGCGGCAAAGCAGCGGCCCGTGGCCGATGACAGCAGCGGCATCACATCGCCCAGGCGCAGATTGGCGGTCACCGATTGCGCGGACTCCTCCCAGTGCACCACCGTCGGGCCGTGGTTGCCCCAGACGGCCAGCGCCACGGTGTGCTGCAGCGACTCGAGCAGGGCCGGCATGCGCTCGCGCGCCAGGCGCACCGGGTCCAGGCGCGTGAGCGCGGCCAGGCCCAGCTTGAGGCTGGCCGGGCCCAGGTCATAGCGCGAGGTGCGGCTGTCCTGCGTCACCAGGCCCAGGCGCTGGAAGCTCACCAGATAGCGGTGCGCCTTGGCGGCGCTCATCTCGGCCGAGGCCGCGACTTCCTTGAGCATCAGCGGTGCGCGCGCCCGCGCCAGGCCTTGCAGCAGCGCAAAACCGACCTCGACCGACTGAATGCCTGCGCGTTCCTTTTCCATTGCACTAAAATCCACTTGTTTTGTTTAGGTAAACTGATTTACCCAATCGTAATTCGACCGCCGCCGTTCAGGCAGCGCTTTTTGTCCCTGTCAAACAAGTTCCAGTCCCCATGAAACTCGCTACTTACAAAGACGGCTCGCGCGACGGCCAACTGGTCGTTGTCTCCCGCGATCTGGGCCTGGCCCATTATGCGACCGGCATTGCCAGCCGCATGCAGCAGGTGCTCGACGACTGGGCCTTCATGGCGCCGCAGCTGCAGGATCTGTACCAGCAGCTCAACGCGGGCAAGGCGCCGCATGCGTTTGCGTTCAATCCCGAGCAGTGCATGGCGCCGCTGCCGCGCGCTTACCAGTGGGCCGATGGTTCGGCCTATCTCAACCATGTGGAGCTGGTGCGCCAGGCGCGCAATTCCGAAGTGCCGGCCACGTTCTACACCGACCCGCTGATGTACCAGGGCGGCGCCGACGACTTCATCGGCCCCTGCGACGACGTGGTCGTGCCCAGCGAAGCCATGGGCATAGACTTCGAGGCCGAGATCGCCGTGGTCACCACCGATGTGCCCATGGGCAGCACGCCGGCGCAGGCGCTGCAGGGCATTCGCCTGGTGATGCTGGCCAACGATGTCTCGCTGCGCAATCTGATTCCCGCCGAACTGGCCAAGGGCTTTGGCTTCTTCCAGAGCAAGCCGGCCACGGCCTTCAGCCCGGTCGCGGTGACGCTCGACGAGCTCGGCGATGCCTGGGACGCGGGCCGGGTGAACCTCACGCTGCAGTCGATCTGGAACGGCCGCAAGGTCGGCATGTGCGACGCGGGCCCGGAAATGACGTTCCACTTCGGCCAGCTGATTGCCCATATCTGCAAGACGCGCAACGTGCGCGCCGGCAGCGTGATCGGCAGCGGCACGGTGAGCAACAAGGGCGTGGGCGAGGGCAGCGCCATGCAATGGCCCAAGGGCTACAGCTGCATTGCCGAAAAGCGCTGCATCGAGACCATACAGACCGGCGCCCCGGTGACTGAATTCATGAAGTTCGGCGACACCATCCGCATCGAGATGAAGGGCCGCGACGGCCAGAGCATCTTCGGCGCGATCGATCAGACGATCGTGGCGCCCGAATCCGCCGACTGAGATGTTGCGGGCGCGCAGGACCGGCACCGCAGAGTGCCGGCCAGCGCAATCACGCCCATTTCGCATTCCCGGCCCGCAAGGGCGCGGCCGGATCATTCCCGAGGAGACAAAAATGGACCGCAGACACTTTCTGGCCGCGATGACGGCTGCCGCCGCCGCGCCTATCTCGCCCCTGGCGCACGCGCAGAACTGGCCCGATCAGGCCATACGCTGGGTCGTGCCCTATCCGCCGGGCGGCGGCACCGATGTGCTGGCGCGCACCGTCGCCGAGGCCATGCGCCCCAGCCTGGGCCAGACCATCGTCATCGAGAACAAGCCCGGCGCCTCGACCAACATCGGTGCCCAGCAGGTGGCCACGGCGCGCGCCGATGGCTACACCATCATGTCGGCCGACAACGCCGTGCTGGCCTATAACGAGCACCTGTTCAGCAAGCTGCCGTTCAGCCCGGAAAAGGACTTCACCTATGTCGGTGGCATCAGCCGCTTTCCGCTGGCGCTGGTGGTACACCCCGACTTCCAGGCCAGGACGCTGCAGGAGTTCCTGGCCTATGCGCGCGCCAACCCCGGCAAGGTCAACTACGCCTCGCCCGGCAATGGCTCGCCCCACCATCTGGCGATGGAGATGTTCAAGGCCCGCACCCGCACCTTCCTGACCCACATTCCCTACCGCGGCGCGGCGCCGGCCGTGGCCGATGTGATGGGCGGCCAGGTGCCCTGCATGTTCATCGATCTCGCGGCCGGTCTGCCCATCATTCAATCGGGCAAGCTGCGTGCGCTGGCCATCGGCTCGGCGCAGCGCATTGCCAGCCTGCCCCAGCTGCCGACGCTGGCCGAGGCCGGCGTGGCCAATACCGAAGTCTTTGCGTTCCAGGGCATCCTGGCGCCGAAGAACCTGTCCGCGCCCATCGTGCAGCGTCTCAACAGCGAACTCAACAAGGCGCTGGCCAGCCCGGCCGTGGCCAAGCGCATGCAGGACTTCGGCATGGAGGCGCTGCCCGGCACGCCGGAGCAGTTCCGCGCCATGGCGCGCGCCGAGGCGAAACGCTGGGGCGAGATCATCCAGCAGGCCGGCATCAAGCTCGACTGAGCGCGCTGTCCTGACAGAATGGTGCTTGAGCGGGGCGGTTCTGTATGACCGCCCCGCATTGCCATTTCAAGGAGAGCACGATGCAGAATTTTGACTTCAGCAACCCCACGCGCATTGTTTTCGGCGAAGGCGTGATCGCCAAGCTCGGCAAGCTGCTGCCCGAAACCGCGCAGGTGCTGATCGTCGTCGGCGGCAGCAGCGCCGAGAAGAACGGCACGCTGGCCGAAGTGCGCGCCGCGCTGGGCGCACGCCGGCATGCGACGTTCTCGGGCATAGAGCCCAATCCCACGCTGGAGACTTCCATGCGCGCCGTCGCGCAGTTCCAGCAGGGCGGTTTCGACTTCCTGCTGGCCGTGGGCGGCGGCTCGGTGATCGATGCCGTCAAGTTCATCGCCGCGGCCGTGCGCCTGCCGAAAGTGGATGCAGTGGCCGACCCGGTCGCCGCCTGGGAACTGGTGCGCAAGGGCGGGCGCGGCGTCGCCCAGGCCGCGCCGCTGGGCGTGGTGCTGACGCTGCCGGCCACGGGCTCCGAGATGAACAATGGCGGCGTGCTGACGCATGCGGCCGAAGGCGCGAAGCTGCCGTTTTCCAATCGCCTGCTGTTCCCGCAGTTCGCGCTGCTGGACCCGACCAAGACCTATACGCTGCCCACGCGCCAGCTCGCCAATGGCGTGGTCGATGCCTTCGTGCACACCATGGAGCAGTACCTGACCTATCCGGTCGATGCGCGCGTGCAGGACCGCTTTGCCGAAGGCCTGCTGCAGACGCTGATCGAGATCGGCCCGCGCATCGTCGGCAGCGAAACGCCCGACTACGCCGACCGCGCGAATCTGGTCTGGAGCGCGACGCTGGCGCTCAATGGCCTGATCGGCGCGGGCGTGCCCCAGGACTGGGCGACGCACATGATCGGCCATGAACTCACGGCGCTGTACGGCATCGACCATGCGCGCACGCTGGCCGTGGTGCTGCCGGCGGTGATGGACGCGCGCCGCGAGCAAAAGCACGCCAAGCTGCTGCAGTACGCCGAGCGTGTCTGGGGCATCACCGAAGGCTCGGAAGAAGGCCGCATCAACGCCGCCATCACGCAGACGCGCAACTTCTTCGAAGGCCTGGGCGTGCCCACGCGGCTGTCGGCCTACGAC